>Ga0209013_10001010_pt1 | contig 25992 bp, 24 predicted proteins | sample Cruoilmetagenom2_FD_187291 | JGI IMG/M metagenome (GOLD analysis project Ga0209013, IMG submission 187291) | Oil polluted marine microbial communities from Coal Oil Point, Santa Barbara, California, USA - Sample 2 (SPAdes) (version 2) | ecosystem: Environmental > Aquatic > Marine > Oil seeps ...
TTTGATGCTTCGCATCAGGAAACAAAGTTCACCCCTACTCTACACGGCCGAAATGATCACCGCTATCATTCTGGAAGTTCACCAACTCGCTGAAGAGGCAGCCGATTCCTCTCTCTATGAAAAGCTACGCAATCTGGGATTGCCGGACGAAATAGGTTTGAGCGCCTTGGGCGGCCTGGCCGTAGGTCTTTCCTTTGTAGAGCGGGCAAACCGGCGCGTCACAGGATTTTTTCTGGCAAATAGTGGCCGTTACCAGGAAATGCTCGGTCGTTTGGGTAGTACCAAAAAACGGAGTCTGTCCGACTTTGCCGATGAGGTACTAGAAATCGTGGAGGCGTGAGCCTCCCTTTTTTTGTCAAATATTTTAGGCTTATTAGCTTTTTTGCTGGATAGAGTGTGTCTTTTGCCATTCACAATGACGAGGTAATGGGTATGACCGGCTATCAATTGACACAAGCTGTTAAAAATAAGTGGCACGTAAATCATGTAACCATAGAAGCCGCGGCGCCAAGACGTGGCAACCGGCTGACCAGAGGTGCCGCGCAATTGATCCTGGCTCTATTTGGCTGGCGCCTGGAAGGTACGATGCCCGATCTGCCTAAACTCATGTTGATCGGTGCTCCCCACACTTCGAATTGGGATTGGGTGCTGGGCATGGTTGTTATCTGGGCGCTGGGACTGCGGGTGTATTGGCTGGGAAAACATACTGTTTTCGGGTGGCCGGCCGGAATTTTCCTGCGTTGGCTGGGTGGCGTACCGGTCAATCGTCGTGGAACACAGGGCGTAGTTGCTAAGACCGTGGCCGAATACGAACAACGTGACAAGTTCTGGCTTACCATTCTTCCTACCGGCACCCGAACCAGGGGAGCAGTATGGAAGACCGGTTTTTACCATATCGCTCAAGGTGCGGAAATTCCGATTCTTCCATTCAAGTTTGATTACGGTCATCGGATCATTTATTTTGGACCGTTGTTTCACCTTTCCGATGATATTACGGCGGATATAGACGAGCTTCAATCCCTTTTTGTTGGCGTGCGGGGCAAGAACACGTTAGACGCTGCGTAAATGACAAGTCTTGATTTTCTAATCGCGCATCCAGCCCTGTTCAGCGCGTATAGCACCACCTTGGGGTTGACCTGCTACATAATTTGGGCCCGATTGCATAATAAGTGGCCCTTCGGACCTTGAGGGGATGGAGCTGCGTAGGATTTTACTTTGGTCCAGACATGCCAGAGGGGCGCTGAATGGGGACGGGAACCGGGCCGGACAGTAGACAGCCAACTGCAGTCGGCCTCTGCGAAACGCTGGACGACAGTTTGCAGATCAAGATCGGTCATAACTGCTTTTCTCGGGGGAATGGCTGCTGATTCAGCAAGCAAAGGTTGGCGTGCGGCACACTTGCTCAATGCGCCGCACCAGTTTTTTTAGCGAAAGACTGCGTCGGCAGGCATACCGGGCTTGAGCAGTTGATCGGGATTGTCAAGGCGGATCTTGACCGCAAAGACCATATGCACTCGCTCTTCCTGTGTCTGAACATTTTTCGGCGTGAATTCAGCCTGGGAGGCGATATAGGAAACTTCGCCGGGAAAAACTTCGTCGTAGGCATCGACGGTGACGTCGGCAGGCTGTCCCAAGGCTACTTTTCCAAGTTCCGCTTCTGGAACGTAGACGGTTAAGGTCACTTCGTCCAGGTCGGCCAGGGTAAAGAGCGGCGCGCCTGGGGCAGCCAGTTCACCTTCATGAACGAGACGCTGCAGGATGACACCGCCGGAAGGGGCCAGCAAATCTGTGCGCGTTAATTCGATATCCAGGGCCTTGAGGTTTGCTGCGGCAACGGCAAGGGCCGCCTGCGCCTGAGCGCGGTGCGCTTCCAGGGCGGTAATCGCTTCGGCCGTTGCTCCGGCGCGCAAGCGGGCCAATTCCGCTTCAACCTGGGCTAACTGGCCTTCCGCGATCTTGACCTGCGCTTCGGCCATGGTAACTCCTGATTCAGCGACAGCAACTCTGTCTTGTGTCGTTTCCGGATTCGCCCTGGCGCGGGCCAACTCCGCATCGGCCATCGCTACTCCCGCTTCTGCTATGGCCACCTGCCCTTGCGCCGCGCTGACGGCGGCAAAACCGGCGGCGACTTCCTGCGAGGATGCGCCGGACTTGGCCAGGTCAAGCTGCGCCTGGGCGGCATCGCGCGCGTTGCGTGCGCTTTCTCGTGTGTAGCGCGCCCTCTCTTCCCCACCGCCGCCAATATCCTTATCGATGAAGAACTCAAAATGGGTTTGCTCGGCGATCAGAAACTCCGATTGGGCCTGGTTAACGAGAGATTGGTACATGGCGATCTCTTCGGGGCGACCGCCCGATTGCAGCCGGCCCAGTTCGGCCCCTGCGCCAGCCAGATTTGCCTCAGCGACGTTGACTGAGCCTTCAGCAGCGGCTAGATTTGCCTCGGCGATAGCCACGGAGCTTTCTACTTCTTGAACGGTGCGCGCGCTGGCGGCATTGATCACCGCCTGATCGCGGGCCGCTTCGGCCGCAGCGACGGCGCCCTGTGCGGCCAGGACCGCGGCTTCTGCGGCGGCGATCTCTTCCGGGGTCGCGCCAATCTCAGCCTGATCCAGCGCCGCCTGGGAGGCGTCCAAAACGGCCTGAGACTGGACAATAGCGGCCAACATCGCTTCACGTTGGGCGAGCAGGCTGCTTTGGTCGATATGCAGTAGGGGATCGCCGGCGACAACGGTATCCCCCTCGTCAACGGCCGTTTCTGTGATGCGTCCCCCTATCTCGGCCGCCAGAGTTACCTCGTCCGCTTCAATGTTGCCGGATGCCCGCAGTGCGCCAAGGCTCAGCGTAGGCCGCCGAACCGGATTCTGCGCCGGGCGTGACGCTGGTGAGTCGAACCCTTCCCCATCAAGTTCGGCCGTAAAGGAGGACCACTCCGCCGGATTGAGGCTGTAGTAAATCCAGCCGGCGGCAAAGGCGGCAACAAGAAGACCAATGACGACGGCGACGATAATAATTGGACGTTTTTTTTCTTCATTCATATCTCTCTTCCAAAGTTGCTCAATGCAATCACATAAATTCAAGATAGGGCGGTGCGGTTAGGAGACCGGTCGCAGCCGCATTAACCATAAAGACAATATCACGCGACGCCTGGTTTTTGCGTGACGCTGGCGATAAAGACATCCTCCAAAGAGGGGGCGATGAGTTGCATAGAACGGACCTCAATATCCTCTTTGTTTAACAGTTTCTTGACCTGGGGTTTGTAGGAAGCCACTTCTTCGGCGACCACATGGATCAATGCCCCATAGAGCGAGACTTCAAGGAAAAGCCCGGACTCACGCATAATGCCCATGGCCCGATCTGGGGCGGCGCAGTCGATTTCCATGACCTGCCCCTGCATCTTTTCGAGTTTTATCTGTTCCGGAGAACCGAGAGCGACGAGACGGCCGTGCTGAATAAAGGCCATGCGGTTGCAATGTTCGGCTTCATCCATATAGTGGGTGGTAACAAATATGGTGTGGCCCTGGTTGGAAAGAGAGTAGAGCAGATCCCAGAAATCACGGCGAGAGATAGGATCGACTCCCGCTGTGGGTTCGTCGAGGAATAACAATTCCGGTTGGTGCAGAATGGCGCACCCGAGAGCGAGGCGCTGCCGCCAGCCACCGGACAAGTTCTTGGTCAGCTCTTCTTCGCGACCGGCTAGACCAGCCATATTCAAGATTTCTTCACGCCGTTCTTCCATATGTTGTCCGCGCACGCCGTAGGTGCCACCAAAGAAGTTGAGATTCTCGACGACGGTCAGATCGTTGTAGAGGCTGAAGCGCTGGGACACGTAGCCAATACGTTGGTGAACTTCCGCTTTCTGGGTGACGATATCGAAGCCGAGGATGGTGGCCGAACCGGATGTTGGCTGCAGCAGGCCCATTAGCATGCGCATGGTAGTTGTTTTACCGGCGCCGTTGGGTCCCAAGAAGCCGAAGATCTCGCCGCGGTGAACCGTGATATTGACCTCATCAACGGCCGTAAAGTCACCAAATTTCTTACTGAGATCAATGGTTTCGACGGCGTGATTGTTTGCCCGTGCAGGGTTTTGGTTATCTCTCATTATTCCAACTTATTGCGCCGTAAGAGAATGATCGTAAAGGTGTAGATGATGATGCCCAGGCCAAGAATCGCCAGCAGCTCTTGCCAAAAATCCTGGATTCCAGCCCCTTTAAGCAGGATACCGCGGAAGACAGTCAACCAATGCTTCAACGGGAAAATGTTGGAGATAACTTGCATGAAAGGGGGCATCGTGTCAACAGGGAAAGCGTAGCCGGAGAAAATGATGGTGACCATAATGACAGCGATTGTGATCAGCAGCGCCTGCATCTGGGTTTTGGCCACGGCTGAAATCATCAAGCCCCAACCCAGCTCGACGAGCATATAGAGAAATGACAAGACCATAAGCAAAGTCAAAGAGCCGCGCATGGGCACGTCAAAGACGAATACGACCAAGGCCAGCATCAGCAGATATAGTACGTAGCCCAAAGAGACGGCCATGACAGATTTGCCGATGACCAGCTCCAAAGAGCGCAGCGGTGTGACCATGAGCTGTTCCAGCGTCCCCAATTCGCGCTCCTTGGCGATGGCCATGCTGGCCAACATGGCCACGATGGCCGCGGCGATGAAGCCCAGTTCAGAAGGAATCATGTAGTTTGATTCTTTCATCTCCTCATTGAACCAGACGCGCAGACTCATATCCAGCGGTACCTGGGCCGCGCCGGCCATAACCGGTTGAAATGCAACAGATTGCCCATAACTGGCAACCAGGCCGCCGGCTGTGGCGACGGCCGTTTGTGCCGACATCACATCTGAACCGTCGACCACAAGCTGGACGGGGGATGAGGCTTGATCCGCGGCCAGCAGCCGGGCCTCAAAACCACGCGGTATAACCCACGCTGCCAGCGCCCTTCCACTCTCGATATCTCCTGTCACATGATCGAGATTATCGACAAAGTAAGGATCAAAGGTTTCTGTGTTTTCCATGGCGACGATCAAGCCACGGCTGGCATTGGTGTTGTCTAGATCGAGAACGGCCGTCGGCAAATGATCAATCCCCTGTGAAGAAGACCAGGCGATCATCAGCAATTCTGACAGTGGGCCAAGGATCACCAAAGGAGCCAGCAAACGATCACGAAAAAGCTGGGTGAATTCCTTCTTAATTAGATTCCAGGTGCGGTAGAACATATAACTATAGCTTCTTCTTAAACATCAGTGATGTAAGAACGAAGGATAAAATCCCTATCCCGAGCAGAGCGATGGCGAAACCACGTAGTTCGGTTAGACCGGCGCCTTTAACAAAGATGCTGCGGCTGATGATCACAAAATGTGTGGTCGGTAAGAGCAAGGCTTCCATTTGCAGCAATGGTCCCATCAAGGCAAAGGGGATCAACAGACCGGACATGAAGAAGCCAGAGAACAGAAAAATCATCATCGAGGCCATGATCGCCGCCTGCTGGCTCTTGATGAAAACAGAGATGAGCATGGCAATGCTCATCGTGGCAAATAAGAAAAGCAGGGCCAGGAGCATATAGAGCAAGAAACTGCCTTGAAATGTGACATTGTACAGATAGACGGCCGTAAGCACGCAAAGCGGCACACTCAACATGCCGGTCAGGACATATGGGATGAGTTTGCCGAGAATCAGCTCGAAACGGCCGATGGGGGTGGCGATAAGGCCTTCCAGGGTGCCCCACTCTCGCTCGCGAGAAAGGGCCAGCGATGCGGCCATGGCAGGCACGGCCAAGACGACGCCTACCAGGGCGGGAATCATGGATACGGTGTAGCGTAAGGAGGGGTTGTACCACGGCCGTATTCGTAGATCGATGGGCGCTTCCAGGCTCGCGGTATACCCCGCTCGTCTAAGCTGCGCTTCCATCTGCTTTGCGGCGAAGTTTTCCGTATGCGCCCCGATGTGCTGAATCGCATGACCAGCCGTATTTGGGTTGGTGCCGTCGACAATCACCTGAACAGCGGCCGTATCCCCGCTCTGTAGATCGCGGGCAAAGCCCCTGGGAATGATGACAACCGCCTTCACATCACCGCGCATCAACAAGCGATCCACATCCTGCATGTTTTCCGGGAACGCTTCCAAGCGCAAAGCATCCGTACTGTGCAGCTGGTTGATGTATCGGCGCGACAGTGGGCTGAGATCTTGATCGTAAATTCCGATACCCACATTTGTGATGTCAATAGAGAAAGCGTAACCAAAGGTGATTAAGATAAGCATCGGCGAGACGATGAGTAAAAAGAAAGACATCTTGTCACGCGTGATGTGCCACCATTCTTTGCGCATGACGGATAGGACGCGCCGCCAGTTGATCATGACGCGGCCTCCTCCGCCTCGACACGCTGGTGCTGAATAAGAGAGATGAAGGCTTCTTCCATGCGCGGCTGCGTCCGGCGCATATCCAGAATGTCAATGGAAGCTTCTGATAAAGTATCGCGAATGCGTGAATCTATCTCCGCAGCGTCCTCAGCAAAAATGCGTAATTGATCGCCGTATGTCTGGACTTCTAACACACCATCCAGATCAAGAATTAGCGGGAGGGCGCGCCGCATATCGGATGGCCAAAGGGTAATCAGTTCGCCGCTGATCATCCTTTTAATCTTTTCCGGTCGATCACAGACGATTAACTTGCCGTCGTTCATGAGACCCACACGGGAACAGCGCTCGGCTTCATCCATGTAAGGGGTGCTGATGAAGAGCGTGATTCCGTCCAGGTGCAGTTCGGTGAGGATGTCCCAAAACTCACGCCGCGAGACAGGATCGACGCCGGTGGTGGGTTCGTCGAGATAAATAATGTCCGGTGTATGGATCAATGTACAGGCAAGGGCTAATTTCTTTTGCATGCCGCCAGAGAGGTGTGCCGCGCGGCGATCACGAAATTCATTCAGCCGGGCAAAATTGAGCAAACGTTCAATGCGTTCGCTCCGTTCCTGCCCCGTTATCTCAAACACGTCAGCAAAAAAGTTCAGATTCTCCCAAACCGATAAATCACCGTAGAGGTTAAACTGTTGGGCCATGTAACCAATGCGACTTTTGATCGGCTCCGGCTCCCGTACAGTGTCATACCCATCCACTTTGGCCCAACCACTGTCCGGATCGAGAATGGCGACCAGCAGGCGAATGGTGGTCGTTTTACCGGCGCCATCCGGCCCCACCAGGCCAAAGATCTCACCCTTGCTGATCTGTAAATTGAGATCATCAACTGCCACGACATCTTTAAACATCTTGGTCAGATTCTCCGTTTCGATGATCGCTGTTTCAGGACTCACGGCCGTTACCCGCCCCCAATCCACGGAAAAGCAGCAGTTCTGTGGCATCCAACAGCTTATCCCACTCCACCTCCAGCAGCTCGAGAGATTTGGCTAAAGTCAAGCCATCATAGAGAATCATGATCACCATGGCCGTCGCTTCGGCCGAGTCCACCTCAAATTCGCCGCTGGCGATGCCCTCGATAATGATGCGGTTCATGATGTCTAGATAGGGGATGTACATGTCCTTGACCAACAGTTCCACGTCAGGATCATGGCGGGTCAATGCCCATGCCTCCATCATAATGCCGAAGAATGGCGCCATTTCACTCAGTTCTACACGGAATAACGTGGTCGTGAGACGCAATCGTTCAGTCGCGCTCTTGTTTGGATCATCGATCTGAGCTCGCCAGCCATATTCGATCTGCTGCATGATCGACTTCACGAGAGCAAGAAATAGCTCTTTCTTACTCTTGAAGTACCAGTAGAGCGTGCCCTTGCTCAAGCCGCTTTCAGCGACGATATCATCCATCGTCGCCCGATAATACCCCTTGCGTATGAAGCAGGTCATCGCTGCGGTGAGTATCTGCGCGCGCCGTTCGGCTGTCGCCTTTTCTTTTGTAGTCATGGATCGTGTTAGCTTTTGATTTTGCGCAGAATCCACAAGGTTAGAGCGGCCATGGCGATGCTCTCTGCGGCCGTGCCAATAAATGCCAACCAGCCGGTCAAGCCAACCATGGGCACAATATACTGGTAAATGATGAAGGCATAGAGAACACCAACGATCGTGGGGATGATGATATCGCCTGCTATACCATACGGCCGTTCACTCTTAAAGGCCATGGGCACAAGCCAGCCGACGAGAATGCTTCCGACAAGGACAATCAACAACAGTGCAACCATTTTTCGCTCCTTTTCCCGACCTAAACTGACCAGTCAGTTTAGAGATACCGATACTATAGATCGGAGTTGATCAGTTGTCAATAGGATTACAGTCGGCAGGGGCATCGCTGCCCCCACCGCTGCTCCAGAACAGTGCATGAAGTAGGGTAAGTCATCTTGGCACGGATCTGGTTGAGTCATGATTTAGTTTCTAACAAAGATCAGATATTGTGCCACACTCCCGAAACGTCACTCAGTTTGACATTATTCAAGAATCTGTATAATATTGGCCAATATTTTTGTTTTATTGGGAAATTACTATCTGCAGAATACCATGGTAACAAGAAAAGTAAACGATGCTAATTCTATGGTCTGAAGTTACATCTACTGACCACGAAAACGGGTGCGCCGGTCGAGTTTCTGCTCTTTCCAGGCTCTGCTGCTGATGTTAGCGATTTAAAAGTCTTTAATTATGGAGAGGACATGAATCTAACGCGCCGCCAAGAAGAATTCGTTCGCAATTTACTTGATCTATCCCGGGAAATGCAGGGGCCATTCCATTACACAGATTTAGCAGAACGGCTAGGCGTCAGCCGCTTCACAGCTTACGATATGCTCCGTTTGTTGGAAGAGAGGGGATTGGTCACCAAATCGTATCAAAGGGCTGAGGGGAAATCTGGCCCTGGCCGAGCCGAAGTCTTTTATACCCCGACGGATAGAGCGCGTAGGCTCATGATCCAGTTAACCGGGGAGATCGATAACAAGAACTGGGAAGAGGTAAAAGAACGCGTACTGAATAAAGTAAGAAAAGGCGAACTGCGTGACCGAGGATTAGCTGAGCAAATGCTTGCCCGAGTACCGCCAGAAGAGCCAAAAGCTGTACGCTACTGTGTTGAAGTCATGACCATTGTTGCCCTTAGATTGAAGGAACGCAGCGGCCGAAGATTACTACTAGATCATCTACCTCAGCTCCTTCCCGCCAGCGACGCTGCATACCGGCCAAATCTAAGTTTATTGGGGGGATTCGCATTGGGCGTGCTGGCCGATGAAAGCGGGGAAGATCACGAATGGGAGAGCGAACTACTAGATCATGTCCGGCAATACCAGGCCTTGGTCATTGATATGGAACCGATCTTGAGCAAACGTTTGGCAACCTATCTGAGGAAGATTAACAAATTGTCGCTCGATTCTTGAGAGTTTTTTTGTGCAATTCTTTTGTTTTTTGGGTCAACCCCCAGCTACCGAGCGTGTCCTCAATAGGGCACTGTTTAAGAGAAAATGGCAAATAACATGAAAAATAAACACGGACTAACTATTTTAGTTGTATTTATTATTGGCGCCTCACTTATTGTGAGCTGCCAGTCATCAGATGAAGGTTCCGATGGCGAATTTACAGAGGCTTTTATGGGCAGTCTTTCCGCGAGCGCCACAGCCAACGGTCAGGTGCACCCTAAAAAAGAGGCCACGCTGGCTATGGAGATACCCGGCCGGGTTGAGAATGTGGCCGTAAGCAAGAGCGACCATGTAAAGACCGGAGATGTACTGGTACAGTTAGAACCTGACCTGCTTGAATTCAACGTGGCAGCCGCCACACAGGCTTTGAAAATGGCGGAGGCCACCCTGGCTATGATGCAGGCTGAACCGACTGCTGCAAATGTCGCAGTTGCCGAAACAGCCGTGGCCGCTGCTCAGGCTCACGTGGATGCCGTCCGGGATGGTCCCCTGGACGATCAAATAGTTGCCGCCCAGGCTGAAGCGCGTGCCGCCCAGTCAGCCGTTGCTGCCGCCTCGAGCCAGCTTTCTCAAGTACGAGCTGGAGCTTCCGAGGCGCAAATTGCCGCCGCCAAAGTTCAATTGGCCCAAGCTGAGGCGGAGCGCAAGTTCGCAGAACTCGCCTTCGATAGCGCCAATCAAGATGAGCGTGATTCAGACAGCGAGGCTATCGTCTTAGCCAGCGCGAACGAGGCCAAGGTCGCGGCTCAAATTCAGCTTGACGATCTATTGGCCGGCGCTGATCAAGACATTGTCGGAGGTGCCCAGGCCAGGGTAGCTGCGTCCGCAGCGCAGCAAGAAGCGGCCCAGGCTCAGCTTAGCCTACTAGAGCGCGGTTCCTCCGACATGTTGATCGCCGGCGCAGAAGCGCAACTGGCCCAGGCTGAAGCAAACCTCGACGCGTTGTTGACGGGCGCATCGGAAGAGAAGATTAGCGCGGCGGAAGCTCAGGTCGAACAGGCCCGTATCGCTCTTGATGAAGCTGAGGATGCTCTAGCCAAAGCAACGCTCGTGGCCCCATTTGACGGTGTGATAACGGTTGTTTTCATCAGCGAGGGGGAAATTGCTGCCGGACCTGTCATCTCCATTATAGACCCAAAAAGCCTGGAGGTTATTTTGGACGTTGATGAAGTCGATATCGGCACTCTGGCGATAGGCCAGCCGGCCACCATCACTTTGGAAGCTTGGCCAGACATTGAAATCGAGAGCGAGATCACATCCATCGCGCCTGGCGCATCGTCAGGCAATGGATTTTTCAGCGATCTGGTCACCTATGTGGTTCACCTGGGATTAGGGCAAACGGACCTGCCGATCATGATGGGCATGACTGCCGAGGCCAATCTCGTTACCGCAGAGCGTGATAATGTGCTTCTAGTGCCCAATCGTGCGCTCAGGTTTGACAGACAAACCGGCAAGAGCTTTGTCAACCTGGCACTGGATGACACCGTACGAGAAGTGGAAGTCGTTGTCGGTCTTCGTGATCACATGCATACACAAATCATAAGCGGTCTGGTCGCCGGAGACCAACTGCTCATCGTGGACCAAACCAACCGATTTGAATTTGATATTGAAGGTAACGGTGATATTCCTGAGGGAAACTTCGGTAGCAGCCCGTTTATTGGGGGCTAGGGGTTTAGATCCCAGAGGATTCAAACGTGAAAATAGTGAAAAATAAGTGGACATGGATAATTGGCGGCTTAGTTATTGTGGCTGTCATCGCATTTTTTGCCCTGAGATCGGGCGGGGTACTTGGACAATCAGAGGAATTGCAAACAGGTGATGTCGCGCCGGTTGTGCGTGGCGACTTGTCTGCCAGCGCCACGGCCAGCGGCCGGGTTAAGGCGCGACGTGAAGCGACGCTGGCATTGTCAGCTCCTGGGAAAGTGCAACAAGTATTGGTAGACGTTGGCGACACCGTTCAAGCTGAGGATGCACTGGTGCGATTAGAAACCGGGACATTGGAGCGTGCCGGCGAATCGGCCCGGCAAGTATTGGCAATCAAGCAAGCTGAGCTGGCCGAATTGACGAAGCCCGCTTCGACCTTGGACATCAAGGCCGCCAGGGCAGCCGTTACCAGTGCTAAACTGACGCTGGACGATCTGCTAGATGGACCAGACAAGGATGAGATTGCCGCTGCTGAAGCCATTGTAGATGCGGCGCAAGCCGGTGTATGGGAAGCCTCTGAGCAGGTAGACCAGGTGCTTGCGGGACCTGATGAAGCAGCTATTGTTGCCGCCCGGGCTAATTTGATTGCCGCCGTTGGACAACAGCAGGATCTTAAGGAAACGCACGACGATATAATTGATGCCTGCTTCAAGCTGCCCAATGGTGAGGAGTTTTGCCCACTTTATGGACCTGTCGAAGAGAAAGCGCGAGCCGGTCTGGAGGTCGCTACTGCGGCTGAAGCAGCTGCACAGGAACAGCTTGACGCCTTGTTGGATGGCCCTGATCAAGACCTGGTTGGCGCAGCGAGGGCCGGCGTGGGTGTGGCAGCTGCCCGGCGAGATGCTGCTCAAGCACGTCTCGATTTGCTGCTAACCGGTCCAACAGACGCGCAAATAGCCGGCGCCGAATTGCAGCTTGTCCAAGCCGAGGCGGTGCTGGACCAGCTCATGACCGGCGCCACCGAGGAGCAAGTTGCTATCGCCGAAGCTGTGGTAGAGCAAGCGCGCATTGGACTAGCGGTCGCTGAGAAAAACTTGGCCGAGGCGACAATGACTGCGCCGTTCTCCGGGGTGGTGACGGCCGTATATGTCAATGAGGGCGAACTCGCCACTGGGCCTGCGATCGAGCTGGTTGATATGGACAGCATGGAAGTCGTCCTGGATGTAGATGAAGTAGACTTCGGTATGTTGGCCCTTGGGCAGCCCGCCATTGTTACCCTTGAAGCATGGCCTAACGATGAAATTGAGAGCGAAATCGTTCTTATCGCGCACAGTAACACGCCCGATCCCCGCAGTGCTCTCGTCTCCTACCAGGTTCATCTTGCTCTGGATCAGACGGATCTGCCCCTGCGGGTCAATATGACCGCCAATGCTGATCTGATTACCGCACAGCGTGATGACGTGCTGTTAATTCCCAATCGGGCACTCACAGTCGATCGAGCGGAAAATAAGTACTACGTCAATCTGGTTCAAATTGGCCCCGACGGGGAAATATCTACCACCCAGACGGAGGTAACCGCCGGCTTACGAGATCGCCGCAATACTCAAATTACAGGCGGCCTCTCAGAAGGAGACCAGGTGCTCATTGGGGACACTGCACCACGTCTGGATATTCAAGAAGAGATAAGAAAAAGCAGAGGCGTAGAATGATATCTCTTAAGAAAATCACTAAGCATTACGAATTGGGCAGCAATACAATTCGTGCCCTGGATGGCGTCGATTTCACCATTAACAAAGGAGAATATGTAGCCATCATGGGCCCTTCCGGCTCCGGTAAGAGCACGCTTATGAATATCATCGGCTGTTTGGATTTCCCAACCGGTGGCACCTATACATTGGACAGTATTGAGGTCGGCAATATGACGCCCGACCAGCGAGCACGCATTCGCAACGAGCGCATTGGTTTTGTTTTTCAACAGTTTAATTTGCTGGCTCGTACACCTGCCATCAAGCAAGTGTCATTGCCGCTAATGTATGCGGGAATGAGCCGTCGTGACCGTAAAGTGGCTGCAGAAACGGCCCTGAAATCTGTTGGCCTGGGTGACCGCATAGATCACAAACCGGACGAACTCTCCGGTGGACAACAACAACGGGTCGCTATTGCCCGCGCTCTGGCTACGCAGCCTAGTATAATCCTGGCCGACGAACCAACCGGCGCTCTTGATTCCCAAACCGGCTTGGAACTGTTAAGCCTTCTCGACGAACTCAACGAGAAGGGTATGACTCTCATTATCGTTACGCATGATTCTGAAGTGGCGAGTCGGGCTAAAAGGACGATCACCTTGCGAGATGGTCTCATTCTGAGTGACACGATAAATGGCACTACAAAAAAAAAGAGATCTCAAGACGCCGATCCGGAAAAAGTGAAGCCTGGAAAGATAATTTATCAAATTGAGGCCAATAAATGAACATTGGAGAAAGCTTACTGACTGCTCTCGAGAGTCTTCGAGCCAACTTACTTCGATCATTGCTAACCATGTTGGGCGTGATCATCGGTGTAGGAGCTGTGATCACGCTGATGGCTCTGGGCAATGGTCTGACGGACTTCGTGACCGGAGAGATCCAGGCTATTGGCACCAATCTAATCAATATTACTACAGATCCGGAAAATAGCGGCGGGGCTCCTGCACTCAGCATCAGCGACGTGGAGGCGTTATCTAACCCACAGAATGCGCCGGCGATCCAGAGTGTTGCCGGGCTTGTAGCCGGCGCACAGCAGTTGGTCTATCAAGGTCAAGAAAAAACGGCCGCTGTCACCGGCATCACACCGAGCTATTTCGGGATCACAAACAGGTCAACCCTTCAATCAGGTGATCTCCTGGTCCAGGCTGATATGGATTCAAATGCTCGCGTCGCCGTATTGGGCGCTACCCTGGCCGAAGAACTATTTGTGGATGAATTTCCCATTGGTGAATCGATCAAGATCGCCGGTACTAGCTATGAAGTGATTGGTGTGCTCGCAGCAAGAGGCGGCCCCCCTCAAATAAGCGGCGACGAGAGCGTTTTTATCCCTTTGAGTACCGCCCAAAGCCGTTTATACACAGATCGTACCCGCAACGGGAAGCGGGCCGTAACAGCCATCTTCGTGCAAGCGAGGGACGAGGACTCAGTTGATCAAGCTATAGATCAGGTTACCTCCATCCTACGTGAACAGCACGGCATAATTTACGCAGTTGACGATGATTTTATATTGTTCAGTCAAACTGATCTGCTCGACACTTTTGGCGCGATCACCGACACATTAGCGGCTTTTCTGGCGCTGGTTGCCGGTATCTCGTTGTTTGTGGGTGGGATCGGTATTATGAACATCATGTTGGTCAGCGTAACCGAGCGAACGCGTGAGATCGGAATCCGCAAAGCAGTAGGCGCTCAGAGGCGTGATGTCCTACTGCAGTTCTTGATCGAATCTCTCGTCTTAAGTCTAATTGGCGGCATCATTGGCATCATTTTTGGATTGCTAGGATCATGGGCTTTGGGACAGGTGTTGGATCAGATAGAGCCCGTCATTCTGATAGGCAACTTACTCCTAGCAACAACGTTTGCGAGTATGGTGGGGCTGATATTTGGCATTTATCCAGCCTGGCGGGCGGCTCAACTACGGCCGATTGAAGCATTACGATATGAATAAGATCATGTCCCATTAGACTGGGAACTCTTTATGGAGGACGTGTGATGATGAATAAAGGACCGTCGATTATGAAACAACTTCCTGAACACGGTAGGTGTTTTGTATGCGGTAATGAAAACGAGTCCAGCATCGGTATTCAATGGTACGTGCGTGAGGATAACAGTATCTTTGGCGAAATCACGCTCACCGATCAACAGCAAGGACCACCCGGTCATGCCCATGGTGGTGCTTCTGCGGCTTTGCTTGATGAGGCAATGGGTGCGGCCGTCTGGCTTGCCGGACATATGGTGCTGGCGGCCAACTTGAATGTCAATTATCGACGCCCCATTCCCCTTCACGTTCCTATAAAAATAACCGCGTGGGTCTCAAGCCAAGAAAGACGCAAAGTCTTTAGTGAAGGCCGGATTCAATTAACGGATGGAACTGTTTTGGTGGAAGCAAGCGGTATTTTTGTGGAAGTCAAAGAAATGTTTGCCAAATTTACCGACCAATTCCAGGCGTATCAGCAACAGAACGGTGAAGATGACACATGAAAGTTCGGTACTTAGGCCATTCCTGTGTAGAAATTATCGGCCGATATCATATTCTGATTGATCCGGATTTCACCCGCGATCCTGAACCAGGGGTGGATTATATCTGTATTACACATGCTCATTATGATCACATTGGCCGGGTTGCTGAGGTGCCTACAGGAATGGTGTTGGCTGCGCCCGATGTTTGTGAGATTGCTGCCGGCATGGGGGTGCCTCGTAAGCGGTTGCTACCAATGTGCAGCGGTGAAACCATAGACACTATCCACATGTTGGAAGGATTTAGTCGGGTCAATGATCCGATTTATACATTCTTTTACTTGCTGTTTCTGCGCCGTTTTCCCGAGCCGGGCGGTACCCCGCTTTCCTTTCTAATTGAAGACGAGGTGACGCTGTTGCATATTGGTGATGCCCATGAAGCTGTTTTAGATATTCAGCCAGACATTCTTTGCCTACCCTGGCGCAAAACACCCTTTCGCGTAAACCGCTACCAGACAACACTTGTGGAGATGGCACAGCGGTTTGAACCCACTTATGTCTTACCGGTTCACCACGATATGCCCCCATCCGATGCCGACCCGAAAGAATTACGAGATCAGTTAAAGGCCAAGGTATTAACCGGCCATGATTGGTTCACGTTTCACGACCACAAAATGATGTGAAGTGGAACATTCCGGAATATTTCTTCCTACCTTCATTACGGAAAGGAGATCTCATGGAAAACTGGTCAAATGGCTATATTAATGTGAATGGAATAAAAATCCATTACTATCGTACTGGCGGGGATAAAGCCCCGGTAGTCATTAACCATGGCGCTGGGGATGACGGGCTGTGCTGGACACGCATCGCCAAGGTGTTGGAAAAGGATTATGATGTGATCCTGCCGGATGCACGTGGTCATGGCAAATCAGCATCTGGGAAAGGGGATTACTCCACCGAAGCCCGCGTCGCCGATCTGGTTGGTTTGCTCCAGGCTCTCAATCTCGACCGTCCAATGATTGGCGGACACTCTATGGGCGCGGATACATCCCTGCATTTTGCCGCTGCCTACCCGGACCAGGTGCACGGCGTTTTCCTCGAAGATCCGCCCATCATCATGCCGGGTGAAATCCTTGGCGATGGGCAGCAAACCATCAAGGTTGAAGATATTGGCAAGATGATGGCCAGGTTCATGCTTATCTTCAAACTCATGCCTAAGTTCGCAGGAACGCGCATGGCCAGGAAAAATTCTCCCACCTATCCGGATGATGAGATTGTCCCCTGGGTCAATTCAAAGAAACGAGTGAGTTTTAACTTCCTGAACGCCATGTCATCGCAAGGGATGGACATGCACGATCCTTTCGATGCCTTCAAAAAAGTCACCGCTCCGATTTTATTGTTCATCGGCGATCGAGAGAAAATGTCGATTGTCTCCCAGGCGGCCGCCCGGGAAGTGGTCAAAGTCAATGACAAAGTCAAAGTTGTCCATCTTGCGGGTGCCAGTCATGATATTCGGCGCACTCGTTTCGATGGCTATATGCTGGCTTTGCAGGCGTTTTTAGCACAAACCTTGAATCTAACATTGTCAAAACACTTGCCATCTAAAAATTGATCTTGTTGAGGGTCAACGTTGCTCGATCAAGTCATTGGACAGACAGGAGGTTGGGAAATTATGAAATCCGGCAAGAAAAAGCTCATCCGCGTATTCGGTCTGCAATTATTCATCTACGCCGTACTGGTTACCATCTACCTTTTTCTGATCATGCGTTACCTGAGTGATTGGCTGGTGGCCCTTTATGAAGAGAATCTCACGCTTTATGCCATTATCGCCCTGGCCTTCATTGTTTTTCAGGCTGTGCTACTAGATTGGCTGACCACTTTCCTGATGGATCGCATTGGCCTGGAACATCTGGAGTAAGCGGTGTATTTCCCTATCTCAGGCGTCTCCATCAGTCCCATATATCTGATTGCTATCGGTTTTTTGGTCGGAATCTTAGGTGGTTTCTTCGGCGTTGGCGGGGGGTTCATTGCCGGCCCGGCCTTAATCTGGACCGGTATGCCACTTAATATCGTCGTTGGTACCGATCTGGCGCATATGACCGGAAAATCTATCGTCGCCGCCCGGCGCCACCACATATTAGGCCATGTGGACATAAAGCTCGGCCTAGTAATGGTCGCGGGCACTGTGGCGGGCATCGAGATTGGCGCACAATTCATTGAAGTCCTTAAAGGAACCGGGCAGCTTGATCTCGTTGTCAGTTTATCTTATGTTGTCCTACTGCTGGCCATCAGTGCCTTTACAGCCTGGGAAAGCATCAAGGCGATGCGCATGATGGGCAAAGATCAGGATGCGTTAGAGGATGTACTGGCGTTTCCAGGCGTTTCCCGATGGCTGCTGGCCCTACGCTTACCGCCCATGATTGCCTTTCCTACGTCAGGCATTGCGTCTGTCTCCTTGTGGGTTGTGCTGGGGGTTGGCTTTATGACGGGCATCCTGGCCGGGTTTTTGGGAGTCGGCGGTGGTTTTATTCGCATGCCGATGCTGGTTTATTTGATCGGCGTGCCAACTCATGTGGCCGTGGGCACGGATTTATTCGAGATCGTCATTTCAGCCGGATACGGCACGCTGACGCATGCCCTAAAAGGAAATGTGGATATCTTGGTTGCCCTGGTTATGCAGACCGGAGCGGCCGTCGGTGCGCAGATCGGAGCCGTATCAACTAGCTACGTGGCTGGCCCACGCATTCGTCTGCTCTTCTCTACCCTACCCCTCATCGGCGCATTGCTGGTTTTGATACGCTTGTTCAACGGCGGCTGAAGATCAGGAGCCCGGCTAGAATGGGCGCAAAAGGGTTCTGTTGCAAATAATGATAGCAGATTTCAAGCAAGCAGGGTTAAATGAAGCGGCCAATTCGGCTCACGCAACTAAACCAAACAGCCCGGCAATGAACTGATTCTGCGCTTGAATATTTCCTTTGTCTGCTCCCTGAATCTGCCCCTTCCTGATCATGTGCATCACTTCATATCCGCGTATTGTCCGCCAGGCCGTTGTGTAAGAAAAGAACCCCAGACCCGGCTTGATCTTGCGCTTCATAAACCGGTGATCCTGCTCAATGATGTTATTCATGTACTGGCTGGGCCTGCGCTTGCATTTGCCCGGCAGCAGTTTGTCTCGCTTCAAGTCACGAACGGCGCCAATGTAGGTGGGGTTTTTATCGACATTAATCACCCGTGGGTCGGTGATGTGCGATCTGCCCAGAACTTTGCGGAAGAAACGCTTGGCCGCTCGCGTGCTGCGAGTCTGGTTCAGGAGGAAATCAAGCGTTTGTCCGGTCGAGTCAACGGCTCGGTACAGATACATCCACTGGCCCCTGACCTTGACATAGGTCTCGTCGACTCGCCAAGAATCGTTGGTTTGTTTCAAATAGGGGCGACTGCGCTTATCAAGCTCTGGGGCATAACGCTGAACCCAGCGGTAGATGGTGGTGTGATCCAGGAACAAACCCCGTTCCGTCATCATTTCCTCCAATTCTCGATAGCTGAGCGAGTATCGCAGGTACCATCGAACACAAAGTAGGATGATGTCGGACTGATAATGTCGCCATTTGAACGGGTTCGCCATCTGAGCCGCCTTGATAGATAATGATTTAGGTATAAAGCGGCGGAGGTTACTTGAGCTCAAGATTTTTTGCAACAGAACCCCGACGGCCGACCAGATCATGATTCCTTACCTCAAGTGGCGAAAACTTGGATTCTATCAGAAGAAGGAGATTGGTCAGATTCGGTACGAATTCCCAGGCACAAATTGGATCACCGTAGTATTTGCACCATACGGGATATTGACGGGGGAAATATTGTTGTGTACACTTAATTAAGTTCAATAAACAAAATAAATTCAATGCCCAAGCTTTGGTAAATGGATTTGGTGTTTTGTGTGAATAGTTCTACCAATAAAGCGACCCGCGAATATACAAAGATTCTTAATAGTAATTTAGTACTGAAAACTATCTACGCGGAAGGTCAAATCAGCCGGGCAGGTATTTCCCGAATTACAAAATTAACCCCGGCAACCGTATCCACTATTGTGTCCAACTTCATAAACGAGGGCCTCGTTGAGGAAACCGGCACGGTTCCCATAAAGCGGGGCAAGCCGCCCACGCTTGTGAGCGTTGCGACTAATGCCTACTCCATAATCGGTATCAATTTGGCTAGAAGCATTTTCTATGGCGCCACAATGGATCTGCGAGGGAATATCATTCATCTTGAGAGTGTTTCTTTGCTGGGAAATACGGGTGATGAAGCCTTGGCCCTGGTCTACAAGCTGGTTGATTCCTTGTTAGCCTCATGTGAGGAACCCATTCTCGGAATCAGCGTTGGGGCTCCGGGAATTGTCGATGAGAACAATGGCGCAATCCGGTTTGCAGCGAATGTTGACTGGCAGGAATTACCGTTACAAGAACTGCTGCGGGACCGGTATGCCTTACCCATTTACGTGGTTAACGACAATGACGCCTCGGTCATGGCCGAGTACACATTCGGCCGTTACAAGGACAGCCCAGATCTCGTGGTTTTTCATATCGACCATGGCATTGGCGCGGGCATTGTTCTCCATCATCAGCTATTGCGCGGTCATGGTTCTGGTGCGGGTGAGATTGGTCATGTAATGGTTGTCGAGGATGGAGATCGCTGCCTTTGCGGCAACTATGGCTGTTTAGAAACCGTCGCGAGCAGCAGGGCGATCGTCGCCGGGGCACGGGAAATCGCCCGGAAAAATCCGGACTCTTTGCTCAACCGCATTGCCCCGGCGCCTGAACAAATCGACATCAGAACGATTCAGCAGGCGCTCGAGGGCGGGGATGAGACTTTACAACCGTTGCTGCAAGAAGTCGGCCATTACCTGGGTATTGCGCTCGCCAACGTGGTCGGCCTATTGAGTGTTCCATACATTTTGATGACTGGCAGTGTGAGCCGGCTCGGCCAACCCCTGTTCGACATTATTGAAAGTGAATTAGCGACGCGATCGTTGACCTTCAAGGTGAGCGAGACAAAAATTGAGCCGGCCAGTGTCGATTCGGATCCAGTCTTATTAGGAACAGCTTCACTGCTTCTTAAGCATGAATTAGGGGTGTTTTGAATACAGATTTCGTAGATGGTTGGTGTGTTCTACACACCGGATATAGGTTGTGGCGTAAAAAGGGAAGGAGGTGTTCTGCATTTGATTAATAGAATGAAAGATGGTTTTTATCGCTCTAAGTTAGTTTAATGTAAAATTCTCAAATATTGGTGGAAGGAGAAACATTCCCATGCAAAAAAAATATTGGACCTTGTTAATACTTAGTTTACTGTTTGCCTCTTTGTTGGCTGCTTGCGGAGGCGGGGAGCCGGCTGAGGAAGCAGACGCGCCGGCCGAAGAAGCAGAAGCACCGGCTGAAGAAGCAGACGCGCCAGCCGAAGAAGCAGAAGCGCCAGCCGAAGAAGCAGAAGCACCGGCCGATGATGGGCCTGTTGAGTTGGTCTACTGGTCGATGTGGAATGAGAACGAAGCGCAGGCCCAGGTTATCCAGGGCTGGATTGAGGCCTTTGAGGCGGAGCATCCCAATATCTCTATCGAAGCGGTATGGAACGGCCGTCAGAACCAAACGCTGGTGCGAACGGCATTAGAAAGCGGCACGCAGATCGATTTTGTCGATCAAGACTCTGATCCCCTGGCCGGCGGGCTCATGCTCGAAGGCCAGGCTTATCCGTTGGATGAATATCTGGGCATCCCGGCGTTAGACGAAGACGTTGCGATCAGTGATGTATTCACTCCCGGCGTGCTTGACCTATTTACTGGCCAGGACGGAACGATCTACCAGTGGCCGTATGTCTACAACACTGTGCAGTTCTGGTATAACCAGGGCCTGTTCGACGAAGTTGGCGTAGAACCGCCGGAGACGTGGGATGAATTCCTGGCCGTAAATGATGCCATATTGGCAGCAGGCTACGCTCCGCTGGCAGTGGAAAGTGATATCGCTTTCTACCAGATCGACTTCCTCACATACTATGTAGAACGCGCAAAGGGACCTGGCTTCCTGAAAGCGGCCGTTGAGGATGAAACGGGCGAGATGTGGAAAGATCCCATTTTCCTGGAAGCGGCGCAGGCAACGCGCGAGTTGTGGGATCGGGGACACATTCCCGAAGAGAGTGTTGGTTATCTGTGGCCGGCGGGCCAGCAGACGTTGGGTTTTGGCGAATCGGCGATGGAACTAGTCGGTTCCTGGCTGCCCATTGAGCTGGCCGACCTCGTGGAAGAAGGACATGAGTGGGGCGCCTTCAACTTCCCGGCTGTGGAAGGGGGCGCAGGCTCGCAGGATGACCTGCAGGTCGCTTTGTTGGCCTTCATGATTCTGAAGGACACGGAGCATCCGCGCGAAGCTTTTGAGTTCTTGCGCTTCATGATGATGCAGGAGAACATGCAGCAGATGGCCGACGAGGCCTTGGTTGGCGTCACGCGCCAGGGTGTGCAGTGGGCTGATGCCATTGCCGACGGCGCTGAAGCAGCGGCTAATGCGAACAATGTCATGGGTTTGAGCGATGGAACTGTGGCTTTGTATCCCGAGTTTGTCAACAATATTCTTTATGTGAACTGGCGCAATCTGTTCCTCGGCGAACTGACGCCGGAAGCATATGTAGAAAAAATGGCGGCTGATGCTGCCGACCATTGGGCCGGCCAATAGTCGTTTGAATTAAGTAGCCGTGGGGATATTGCGCTGCCAGGTGCATCACAATGTCCCCACGGATTTTAGTGGTTCGAAACTGCTCTCTGTAACTGCTAGGAGATAACTATGAAAGTCAGCACGCGTTTTCTCGCCGCAATGCTTCTTCCGGCAAGCCTGCTGTACCTGATCTTTTTCCTCATCCCAACCGCCCAGACTTTGTATTTCAGTTTCTTTGACTTTTCCGGGTTTGGTGACGACAAGGTCTTTATTGGATTGGATAATTTCACCGAACTTATTGGCGACGATCTATTCCTGTTGAGCATGAGGAATACGGTTATCATTTTGATCTTTGGCGGGTTCTTAATCTTTGGCCTGGCATTTATGTTTACGGCCATGCTCAATTCCGATCTCCGCGGGCGACGTTATTTCCGGGCGATAATTTTTATTCCAAACGTTATTGCCACGATCGCTCTGACCACTATGTGGAGCTATATCTATAACCCGCGCTTCGGTTTGCTGAACAGCGGGCTTAAGTCCCTGGGCTTTGAAGAGTTGGGGAAGACAACCTGGACAGACCCCAGTAAGATTTTTTGGGCTATGCTCGTGGCATTGATCTGGATATTTGTCGGTTTTTATATGGTATTGCTGCTGGCGGGCAGCGACAAGATCCCCATGGAATATTACGAAGCGGCCAAGCTGGACGGCGCCAGCCAGGTACAGATGTTCATCAAGATTACGGTGCCCATGTTGTGGGATGTGATAACAGTGGCGGTGGTGATGTGGAGCATTGCCGCGCTCAAGATTTTTGAGTTCCCCTTCGCCTTCACGAGCCTGGAACCGGTGCCTGAGACCTATACCTCGGCCGTATATCTCTACATCATGGGTTTTGGGCAGCGTACACCCATATATCGTCTGGGCTATGCCTCGGCAATTGGTGTGTGGATGTTGATCGCCGTCATTATTGTTATTGTCTTTCTGCGGCGTGCTATGCGTCGAGATGTCGTCCAATACTAGGGTTGGATTCGGAGAAGTTTCTATGAGCGAACGAACACTACTCAATCCACATTCCCGTAACGAAATGACCACCAAAGCCCGAGGATGGAGTGGTCGGCTATTAACCTACCTGATCCTGGTGGGATGGTCTCTTTTTACTATTTTCGCCTTGAGTTGGATCATCCTCGCTTCATTCAAGACGACGCGAGAGATCTTCCGCGAACCATTTAAGTTCCCTGCTGAAATACAGTGGGAAAACTACGTCAATGCCTGGAACAGTGTGCGCCTGGGAGATTACTTCATAAACAGCGTCATTGTCGTCGCTATTTCGCTCATCATACTTCTGGCTGTATCAGCCCCGGCCGCTTATGCGCTGAGTCGTTATAAATTCCGCGGTGTGGCCCTCATCACAGGCCTTTACATTATGGGGATCGGTATCCCCTATCCTTTGTTGTTTATCCCGCTTTTTAGTTTGCTCACGGCTTTGCGCGTGGTTAATACATTGCCCGGTCTCATCCTTGTGTATGTCAGTCTTTCAATCCCATTTACTGTATTTCTTCTGACCGGGTTCTTTGCCACGCTGCCTGGGGAACTTGAGGAAGCGGCCTTGATCGATGGCTGTACTAACTGGCAAACTTTCCGCTATGTGATGCTGCCATTGGCGGCGCCGGGACTGTTGACGGCGGCGATTTTTAATGGGATCGGCTTGTGGAATGAGTATCAACTGGCCCTGGTCTTTATTAATAACCCGGATAACCGCACCCTCTCCTTAGGGCTCTATGCTATGCAAAACGCCATGCAATATACCGGAGATTGGCCGGCATTATTTGCTGGTGTGGTTATTGTGATGGTTCCTACGATTCTCCTCTTCATTATTCTCTCTGAACGGATGATTTCCGGTATCACAATGGGCGCGGTGAAGTAGGGAAAACTGGGGAGCAAGATCAGTACGGATGGCCCTATGAGTGAATTGCGACTGGAAAACTGGCGTATGCCTGGTGCGGAGATGGGTGTAATGAATCCCCTCCCTCCGCTGAGCGTGGGACGCGATATGCACGCTGTCCAACGGGTGAACGGGGATGTGCCGGAAGATATGCTGCAAAATATGGATTACGGGCATTTACCGAATATCATGCCCTATGCGCTGCAGGACGGTTATAGCAGGGAATTGAAACCACGCGATTATCGCGTCGCCATATTGGAAAACGAACTCTTGCGGGCGACGTTTTTACTGGAACTGGGCGGCCGTCTTTGGTCACTCGTCCACATACCAACCGGCCGCGAGCTGCTCACGGTCAATCCCGCGATTCAATACGCAAATCTAGCCTTACGAAATGCGTGGTTCAGCGGTGGAGTTGAGTGGAACATTGGCACCATTGGTCATACACCCTTTACCTGCTCGCCTTTGTTTGCGGCGCAGGTGACCGGACCAGGCGGCCAACCGCTGCTGCGCTTATATGAATGGGAACGCATTCGCGGCACACCATTTCAAATCGACGCCTACCTGCCGGATGGTTCTCCTGTACTCTTCGTGCGGGTTCGCATTGTCAATCCCCACGACGACCCTGTACCCATGTACTGGTGGTCAAATATAGCCGTAAGCGAAGCGGCCGATACTCGTGTGGTCGTCCCCGCCGCATCAGCTTACCGCTTCAATTACAGCGCTTTAGACATAATATCTGTTCCCGAGTCTGGTGGTGTGGATTACACCTATGCCAACAACGTCCCCCATTCGACTGACTTCTTCTTCGATGTTCCAGATGGCCGTCGCCACTGGATAACGGCCTTAGACGACTGTGGGCAGGGATTGGTGCAGGTGTCAACGTCGCGCCTCATTGGGCGGAAGTTGTTTGTCTGGGGTATGGGAGAGGGCGGGCGACGCTGGCAGCGTTTCCTTTCCTCCACCGGGGAGCCGTATGTCGAGATCCAGGCTGGGTTAGCGAGGACACAGTTGGAGCACCTGCCCATGCCTCCCGGAGAATGGAGCTGGCTTGAGGCCTATGGCATGCTGCAGACCGATCCGGCAGCTGTTCATGGTGAAAGTTGGGAGCAGGCCCAGCACGGCGTGGAATGTTCACTGGAAAGCCTGATCGGTTACCAGGATTTCCGGGACGAATTTGCCCGAAGCGAAGCCTTGGTTGATTTGCCTCCTGATAAGATACTGCAGCATGGTTCCGGCTGGGGCGCTCTGGAGCGCCGGCGCCGTGCGTTGGATGGCGAGCGACCATTTGCACCGACCGGGCTGCTCTTTGATGATGGATCACTGTCCAAGGATCAAGAGCCCTGGCTGCGTCTTTTGGAAGAGGACATCTTTCCCCAGGCTTCCCCCCAGGATCCACCTTCCAGCTTCATGATCCAGGCTGAATGGCGATTGAGATTGGAAGAAACGGTGCAGCAGGTCGGGGGAGATTCCGCGGTTGGTTTGGCCAATTGGTTGGCCTGGTATCATCTGGGCAACATGCGTTATTATGTAGGCGAACGGGAACTCGCTCAGCAGGCATGGAAAACCTCGCTGGCTTGCGAGTTGACGCCGTGGGCGCTTCGAAATTTGGCGCTTTTGGCCGGCGAAGCGGGAAACCTTGATAAGGGGGCTGAACACTATCTATCGGCCGTTCGAATGAAGCCTCATTTTCTACCGCTGGTGGTGGAAGCCGGCCGTTTCCTGGTTGAAGCGCAAAAAGCAGATCAATGGCTGGATTTGTTAAGCGAACTCCCGCCTGATATTCACACCGCTGGCCGGGTGAAACTTTTAGAGGCGCAGGCGGCCCTGATCCTGGGCCGGTTTCAGCAAGTGCAGGATTTCTTCGCCGGTACCGTAGTCATTCCTGATTTGCGCGAGGGGGACCGATCCCTCTCTGAGTTATGGTACGACTGGCAAGTTCAGCGCCTATCAACTCTTGAGAGTGTACCGGTCGACGATGAACTGCGAAAGCGCGTGCGCCAGGATTACCCGGTGCCCGCCGGATATGATTTTAGTATGGTGTTGGATTAAGGGCACACGGCCGGCGCCGGGGCATTTGTTTCAAAGTTAGCGGAATGCAGATAGCAGAGGA
>Ga0209013_10001011_pt1 | contig 25984 bp, 29 predicted proteins | sample Cruoilmetagenom2_FD_187291 | JGI IMG/M metagenome (GOLD analysis project Ga0209013, IMG submission 187291) | Oil polluted marine microbial communities from Coal Oil Point, Santa Barbara, California, USA - Sample 2 (SPAdes) (version 2) | ecosystem: Environmental > Aquatic > Marine > Oil seeps ...
CTGGTACACTTGAATCATGGAAGATATGGTGACAACCTGGAGAAACAGCTATTCACCAGGGCCAGTCAACAGGAAATGTGGAAGATCCATACCACCAGGGAGGTCAGCTCAAATCCACGTTATAACTCCCATTTTGCAGGATATGGACTTGGATGGAGGCTGACAGATCTGAATGGGTATATGAGCGTTTCGCATTCGGGGGACCTATCAGGGATGCTTTCCAAAACAATTATGATTCCCGACCTGAACCTGGGTGTTGTGGTTTTAACTAACTCCTACTATGGAGGCGCGGGTGTTTTCCAGGCGGTTTCTCAAACCATTGTGGACAGCTATCTGGGACTGGATGACCATGGTTGGACCGATAAATACCTTGAAGCATTTGAGAACCGATCAAGCAGTGCAGAAGCGGTCACCGCTGAAGTTTGGAAAATTGTCGAATCAGCTGGACATGATCACATCAGGATCGAAGATTATTTGGGTGTTTATGAGGACAAATGGTTTGGAAAAATCGAAGTGCTATTGAAGGATGGGCAGCTCTGGTTCACATCCCGTCGTTCTCCAAAACTTACCGGTCCCATGTATCACTACAAAGCCAATGCATTTGCCATAAAATGGGAATTCAGGGAGATGGATGCCGACGCTTTTGCCCTTTTCAGTTTGGATGAAGAAGGAATGGCAATGGGCATAAAAATGAAAGGAATTTCACCGGATATCGATTTCAGCTATGATTTCCAGGACCTCTCTTTTCAAAGGATAGAAGACTAATTAATTGACAAAAAAGGCGAATTAGGAATTCCCGGGAGTTAACCCTTCTGTGAAATGTCGTGTAGCCGTTTACTATCTATAATCTCAATGATCCGACCATCAAGTTTGATAATGCTATCCCTCTCAAATTCCTTCAGGATCCGGATGGCACTGTCTTTTGACATACTGGTATAATCTGCAATATCCTGTCGGGATATCTCTGCACTAATGGTGGTGCCTGAATAGATCTCTTCCGACAAATAGATCAAGGCATCCGAAATCCTACCATGCATCTGCTTCTGACTCAAACCAACCATCCTGTCAAGGGCTCTGTTATAATTCCCACTACACATAGCAAGAAATTGCTCAGAGAATCTGGAGTTGGTATCCAGAACCTTCTTAAAATTATTAACATCGATAAAGCAAACCAGTGTCTCCTGAACAGCAACTACGCTATACCTGTGCTTATCATTCAATTGTGCTCCCGGACCTCCTACCAGCTTCCAGGGTTTGATAAAATCCAGGATCAATTTGCGGTCACTATGCCCCTCAATGTACATCTTGGCAAACCCTTCAATGACAGAAATATAATAGCTGGCCAGGGTACCCTGTTTGAGAATCACTTCACCTTCGTGAAACCGAACTGAGTAACGGTCCTTGTTGACCAGCTTCAATTCTTCATCACTCAGGGTTTGAAACAGGGGTGCTTTTTTATTGCAAGTATCACACCCAACACATAGCTTTTCAACATTCATTCTTCATCTGCCGTTGGTTGTTGAATGTTGCAAGATACATAAAAAATTACGCGGCACTGATTTGAGTCAGTGATAAAACTGATCTATCTCGATAAAAAACATATTATATGTCGTTTTGAATTCTTTTCCCTCGTCTGCGATAACATCTATATTTAATCACTTCAATTTTGCGAAGCTTCACCTGAAAATTCTTAAATAATTGTGACATGAGAAGAGTGATATATATTTTGACAGGTTCACTGATTTTAATCCTTTCAGGGTGTTCCAAATATGAGATACCGACACCACCATGTCCGGAGGGGGATATGACTGCAAAATTCGCCGCAGATATTCAACCCATATTTGATAAGAAGTGTGTTTCCTGTCATTCCGGGAGCCAGACGCCCGATTTGAGTGAAGGCTGGGCCTATGATGAACTCATTGATGGAGATTATGTGAACACCGATTTCCCCTGCGAAAGCGTATTGTATCAGGTTTTCTCAGGAACCCACGATGGCCGGGCCACAGAAGATGAGATATTGCAAATCCTGGGCTGGATCCAGGATGGAGCAAACGACAACTGATAAAACAATCTATAGCTATGAAAAGATATATCCAACTGACCGCCTTTGCATGCATTTTAACCTTCCTGTTTTCAGGATTTGTTTTTGCCCAGGAAGATGATGAACCCGTTTATCCCCCTTTCGAGACACTGACGCTGATCGATAACCAGACCACTGTCAATCCGTATAAAGGACAAAAGCTTCTGGAAATCCAACACCGCTTCTCACAGATCAAAGAGATCGCTGATATTTTCGGGATTTACGGGAGCGCCAATACAAGGCTGGGATTATCATATGGAATCACTGACAAGATCATGCTTGGATTAGGGACAACAAGGGCCTATATGCAGCAGGATCTGGAATGGAAGTACAGCATCCTGAGTCAGACCACATCGGGAAGAATACCGGTATCCCTCTCCTATTACGGAAATGCAGTGCTTGATGCCAGGGACGCCAAATATTTCGGACCGGAGGCTGACTATAAGTTCGTCTACCGTTTATCCTACCTGCACCAGTTGATCGCTTCCAGGAAATTTGGAGAGAAAGTAGGCATCCAGGTTGCTCCGACTTTTGTATACTACAATGCTGTACCGGAAGGCTACCGGAATGACAATTATTCAATCAATTTTGGTGGGCGCTTTCAGGTTTTAGGCTTTCATGCCATCATACTGGAGTATGACCAGCCCCTGGTTCAGCCATCAGGTGATAACGCAAAAACAATTTACCCGAACATGGCCCTTGGTGTGGAAATTGGAACCAGCACCCACTCTTTCAGGGTATTCGCCTCCAATTACAACTCCATTGTGAAGAACCGGAGCGTCGCTTTCAACGATAGAGATCCCTTTGATGGTGATTTCCAGTTTGGTTTCAATATCTCAATCAGGTTCTAATTATGAAAACCAAAAAAACAGTATTCTCAACAATCCTCCTTGCTTTAGTGGTCTCCCTCTGTGCTCAGTCTGCAGATACCTTGAAGATCAAACCCTCATTTTATGAAGTCAATGACTATGTGGATGAAAATGAGAATTGCTTGAAATGCCATGGTGAAACCAAGTATTCTTACTCAGATGCAGATTGGGGAAAGACCCTTGTTAAGACCATGTATCCAGACCTTATCGTGGATCGGGATGCATATTATGATGGCGTACACCGCTCATTTATGTGTTCCGATTGTCATATGGGCAATTTCGAGGAGTTCCCACACTCCCTGGATGCCCGGATGGAGGATAATTTTGCCTGTATTGATTGTCATGGCTATGACGAAACATATGCTCAATACCATTTCGAAGAGATCGATGCAGAGTTTGCAGAAAGCATTCATAGCATTGATGGATTCTCATGCTGGAAGTGTCATGATCCTCACTCCTATAAACCTAACATACGGGATACGAAGAACATCAAAGATGCTATACGATTTAACAATGGTATTTGTCTGAACTGTCATAGTAATTTCAACAATTTCAATTTACTCACCAACCGGGAGGAGATCAACCTGGTTGAGAGTCATGACTGGCTTCCCAACCAGGTGGCACACTTCCGCTCAGTCAGGTGCATTGAATGTCACACCGAAATCAATGACTCCATCCTGGTGGCCCATAAGATCCTTCCAAAAAAGGAAGCAGTGCAACAATGCGCAGAATGTCACTCCAGGAATTCAAGGTTAATGCACAGCCTATACAAATTCCAGAGTCAGAAAGACAGGAAAGCCGGATATGTGAATAGTGTGATTCTTAACGATACTTTTGTCATCGGTGCAAATCCTAGTCCATTACTGGACTTTATTAGTGTTATTATATTTATACTTTCCTTCCTGGTAATAATATTCCATACTGTTTTACGAATCATCAAGTTAAGAAACTGATATGACAACCAAGAAAATTTATGTATATCCCGTTTGGGTTCGCCTATGGCACGTGCTCAATGCTGTGTGTTTTATCCTACTGATCCTCACTGGTATGAGTTTGCATTTTACAACCACAGAAGGAAACTTTATCAGATTTGATATTTCAGTGGCCATCCATAACGTGGCAGCCATTATTATTACTTTTAATTACGGCTATTTCGTCATGGGGAACATTGTCTCCTCAAACGGGAAACACTATAAGAACTGGCGAAAGAATCTGGCCACCAATCTTTGGAGACAGGGCCGTTTTTATGCATTTGGAATCTTCAAAAAAGAGCCCCATCCTTTTCCGGTAAGCGAGGACAACAAGTTTAATCCCCTGCAAAAAATAGCATATGTGATTGTCATGTATTTAGGTATGCCTCTGCTGATCATTTCTGGATTGGGACTCCTCTTCCCGGAGACCATCGCATATACTGTATTCGGTGTGAGCGGACTGTTGTTGACTGATATACTGCATATCACCATGGGATTTGTTCTGTCGCTGTTCCTGCTAATTCATATCTATTTGTGTACACTGGGTGAAAAACCATTATCCCTGTTCAAGGGTATGATCAATGGTTACCATGATGCCCATGATTGAGCCCAAGTTCGGCAGGCAGGGTTTTCCGGTCAGCGAAAAACTTGATACACTCTCAGGAATATAAACAGAGATAATTGTCTTAAAGTAAACAGCGGTTAATTGACAGCTGTTGCTTTTTCCAGAAGGATCTCATATATGTATCCGTAGCCAAAGTCCTTGTTCAGAGCAAGGGTACCTTCGAGGATCACTGTACGTCCTACTTCAAACGGTTCAATTGAAGTGGCAGTGAGGTCAAACTTGCCCTCAAATTCAGTCCCATCCTGGATATGGACCCAGTTACGCTCCATGATCGCTGCATTGTATTTCGTCACCTCTCCGTTTACCCGGATTGTTTTACCCTCATAAGCTCCCGGGTTAGAAAAAAGTTCTGAAATGGTGACAGTTCCCTCAACGGTCTCCATCTTAACATCTGACTTTTCAATGGTGACCATATTCTCATGCATGCGCTCTTGCGGTTGGTTAGAATCCTGAGGTATATTGGTTTCCTTAGGTTCATACATTGAGGAAGGATTCCCGGCAAAGAGAGCTTCAAGGAAAAGTACCTTTTCAAAGGTTTTGTCAAGTTCTTTGCTGTAAAAGTCCGTCATAAGCATACCGCCCTGATAGTGGTAGGTTTCTCCAGAACTAGCTTCCATGGAGGGTACTGCCAACCAATATTCAGGGCCTTTGGCTTTTACAAGTAAATATGTATAACTACCCACCTGCTCCACCTCTTTGACTTTTACGGTGGTAAACTCATTTGTTGGATTGCTGCTACAACCGGTCAGGATCAGGATTACTCCTGCAATAATTAAGTTTTTCACAATATTCAATGTTTTATTTCATCTCTACGATGCCAAAGAAATAAAAATCCTTTGGTTAAAAAAAACCAAAGGATTTTCAAAATAAAAAATTATATTTTAAAGCCTGCTACTTTTACTTTGATGGATCCGGATGGGCCATCAAAGCCACTTTCTCTTCATAATTAAAGGGCTTATAGGTTGGACTCTCTTCGTTGTGACATGTTACACAAACCTCCTCTGTGGGAAGAATCAACCCTTTTTTCATAGAAAGCTCGCGGTTTTTCATTACCGACACACCTTTGTACATGCTACCAGGACCGTGACAGGACTCACAGGATACCCCTTCATCAATTTTAATACTCGCTACCAGTTTGGCATCAATATGGCCAACTGTGGAGTGGCACTTTAAGCAACCGGCATCGGTCGTGGGATCAGCAATACCTTTTGCTTTGGCAATTTCCATGGATTCCTCACTGCTTAGTGTTTTCATTGCACCGGCATGTGGACCTTTCAACCATACATTGTACTGCTCTCCCTTTGGGGCTTTGTTATGGCACATTTTGCATTTTGAAGCGCCGATATATTTAAAATTTTGGGCCAGCAGAGTACCACCTGCAAACATGGCCAGAAGGGTGAAAATAAAGGTTTTCTTGAGTAACATGACTGTAAGTTTTTAGTTAATTATGAGTTCTGTACGCTAAAATATTTAATTCTTATCAATTACACTTCAACTTTCGGGCCATTTTTCCTTGAACAGATTTAATCTATATCCATTATAAATGCAGTCATACTTAAAAGAGGGCTATCCCGCAATGAGACAGCCCTCTTTTCTAATGAGGATTTTAGGAAAATCAGTACTTCTCCTTATTTCGTGAGAACCAATGGGTAATCTTTAATGTGGGCTGAGCTCCATGTTGACTTGGTCATCTCATCATGGATCATAGAATTGGCCCCATACTTCAGTGATTTGGCATTATAACCAACCAGCCTCAGGTAGGCAGCCAGGTTAGCGCTGCCCTGACCGGTGTAACAATATACCACAATCGTCTTGTCAGTAGGCAAGGTTTCCAAATATGCATCCAGTGCAATATCCTGCTTGGGAGTATATTGAATAGCTCCTTCAATATGCCCCGTCTCCAGATACTCATCATTTGGCCAGTAGTTAATGATGTAATAATTATCAAGATTGGCATAAACATCTCCATTAGTAATGGCTGCCGCCCCAAAACCTTCTGCAATTACTGCGTCCATACGGGCTTCAAAGATCTCCTCAGCAGTTTCAAAACCGGTGGTGAGTGTCGGCAGGTCACCTTCGGCTCCCTTCTCAGTCACATCAGCAGTAAAAAAGGTTGCCTTTTCATTGCTGATGTTGCTGTTCCAGGCTGAGGAAGTTTGAACATTCCAGGAACACATCCCCCATTTCAGGGAAGAAATATTGGTATGTCCTTCAAGAGCCAGCAGGCAAGTCAGCCAGGCTGCAGTCTGACCTGAAGTGCAAACAATTACGATGTCAGAATAAGCAGACAGGTCTTCTGAATCAATGTGGGCAGACACCTGAGCTTCAGTCAGATTTACAGCACCCTCAATATGGCCCGCATCATAATCTTCTTTTTTGCGAATGTCAATGAGATACACCTTATCGGCTGCCATCAGTCCATGGACTTGCTCTGCAGTCTTATATGACCCCATGTCGGTATTTACATAATATTTTCCATAGGGTGAATCGGTCGATTCCAGCCATTCGATGAGGACCTCAGCCTCATTGACCTCTACCGGATCATCTTCCTTGTCACAGGAAACTACGAAAAATGAAATAAAAAGGATGGCAAGCATCCAAACTTTAGTCTTTGTCATTGTGTTCATTTTAAATATAGATTTGGTTAAACATTATTATATCATTGTGTTTGTCACTTTGCTTCTGTAAACCAGGAGGCTGGCAGTTTCCCATCCACAGTGTAAGCCCCGGTGGCTTCAACCTCAAAAGTTTCCAGACTGTCCAGCCAGAGATAATACTCTGCGTTGACCAGTACCCCTCCTTCATTGCGGATATGGCAATTTGAAAAGCAGGAGGCTCCGTCTTCTACATCGGTCCTCACGGTCTTCTTCAGAATATTGTGTGGTGTAGCATAGTTGTAAGTTGGAAGCACCTCAAAATCGGAATAGGCAAGTTCCTCACCATATCCCACCCAGTTATCGGGATGGGCCAGGGTCCGGCGGACCACGGCAAATTCATACTCCTTTAATTCGGGAAGGGTATTCAATGCAATTTTGAAATCCATGTAATGCTCAAATTCAGCATGTCCCTCCTTGATATGACATGCTCCACAGTTGTTGTATTCCTGCGAATGACACACCTGGCACTGAAAATCCTCATAGTGCACTGTGTGATAAACATTAGAAGTTTCCTCTCCTTCATGGCATCCCACACATTCAGGTAATTCGCTATAGGCATATCGTTGTTCTACTGGCTGACCGTCTCCGTGCAGTTCAGGACCATCATGACAGTCCAGGCAAGTAAATTTCAGTTCATCCCTATGGAAATCCGGTTCAGCTTCAGCCCCCAGGAAAGCATGCCCGCCCCTGGAAGTATGACAGGATACACATACATTGTACCAATCCGGTGTTTTATTAAAATTATGCCCATCGGATAGTCCACCACCTGCGATGGCCGGCCTTACCAGGTGGCAATTACCACAGGTACCATGACACGTCGCACATTTTGCATTGTAACCATCTATCTGGTGTGCCGGAAGATCGTCAAATTCATTAGCTCCAGCCTTACCGGCTCGCATGGCGACCGCCCTTTTCTGTCCGGTACCGTTGTGCAGGCTGGTAGTAAAACCATCCGATTGTGTCTGGTGGCATGTGGCACATTTCTCCTCATGAGCCAAAGAAGGAGACTTGATCCAGTCGCCCGAATGAGCCTCAAGCTTGTCACCGGAATCTCCTACACCATTATGGCATCCCGTACAACCAACACCGTAGTGACCTGAAGTTTGAAAAGAATCATACCCGGTTCCTCCCAGGAAAACACGGTCATAGGGTTCATAATGAGGAGCAGTTCCTCCACAACCACTTGGTGGTGGAGCGGTATCAGGTGTGTGTACCAATATCAGGCGTTCATAGTCAGTATGACAACCTTCACAGGAGTTTGCAGTAACCTCACCACTATCTTTTCCGGGGATGGTATAATTTGTGCAAGAAATGCCTGCAATGACTAAAATCACAAATATCATTGCCAAACCTGATCCAATTCTCAAATCTTTCATAACCAAGTCTTCTTCAGTGTGTATCACAAATAACATTCTAATAACTGTGCCTGTCTAAACATCAGTCTATGCGTGGGGTGCATATGGTTGCAAAGGTTGTGGTTTTAGTGGAATCGCCAAAGAAAATTTTCCTGAAATAGCCATATATTTGAACTGATCTGGATAGTTTAGTAAACTGATATAGATCATATTTTTTCATGATTCTTTTGTATATTTGATCCCGAATTGAACTATACTCAATGGAAGATGCTGCAAGATTTTCAGGTTGCACCCTGAGTTACCACCAGTGCAGGTGTTTCGAAAAACTAACCATCGAACAGAAGGATTTCCTGGATACAAATTCTGTGTTAATCAAGTACCGCAAAGGTGAAATGATCTGCAAACAGGGTGGCTTTGTTTCTCATGTGATGTTTATGGAAAAAGGATTGGCCAAAGTCTTCCTGGAAAATGGATCTAATTTACTTGTGCTGAGAGTCATTCCTGATGGTACTTTCCTTGGGCTAGCCTCAATATCTGAAGCACACAGCACTTTTCCATACTCAGCCATGGCCTATATGGACTCGGAGATCAGACAGATCGATGTGCATGCATTCAGGAAACTGATGGAGCAGAATAACGAATTTGTGAAAGAGGTCATTGATATCCTGAGTGCCAACAGCATACAGATCTATGGCAGATTTTTCTGTCTGACTTTCAAGCAGGCATTCGGAAGGCTGGCCGATATTCTATTGTGTCTTTCCGACCGGATCTTTAAAAACACTGAATTTGACCTGCCCCTGTCCCGCAAAGAGCTTGCAGAGCTTTCAGGGATGAGTTCCGAAACTGTGATCAGAATGCTAAAGGAATTTAACGAGGAAGGTATTATCAAAATGGAGGGAAAATCAATTGAGGTAATTAATTACAACCGCCTCAAAAAGATCAGCGATACAGGCTAGAAAGGAATTGGGTTAACTTGACTTTTGAGTATAAAGAGAGGCTGTCTCAAAAGTCCGGTTTTGATTAATTCTGAGGGATACTTTGGAAGTAACCTGGCATTTTTAGCGCAGCTAATAAGCACGTTACGAAAAAGTATCCCTCAGAAAAAAAGTGAGGCTGCCCCTTTTGAGACAGCCTCTTAGCGAGCACAAATAAAGTAATATATTAATCGATGATTGACTTCGTCGAGCTTCGGTTCCCCGCAGCTTGCTGCGGGGAGAGTCAATCTGGGCTGGATGGTCATATTTGAATGTCGATCCAGATACTAAATCGTGATCAGGAAAATCATAGTGCAATTCATTCTTCAGGTTATCAATGTTAATCCCAACATCTTCAAGCAGATGAGAAAGCTCAGTAAAAGCCTCTTGCCGGGTGAGTCCGGCCAACGGAACCGTGGGGTAGATAACCGAATCGTTCTTGAGCAGGGTAAGGGAGAGGTCGGGCAGATTCAGTGTGAGCCTGAAATTGTGAGGAAGTATTTCTCCAATTAAAGATCGATTTTCACGATCATACACCATACTGGTATTGCTGTCATCATCTCGCTGCTTTATGAGATGCCGGCCTGTTATGGCAATAAATTGCGCCCCGAAGTACTGTTGAAGAAGTTAGCTTATCCTGACAAATATTTTAACTGTATAGCACTATATTTAAACAAAATTTCAATTCTATGTTACAGAAAGAGACGATCCTTAACATCAAGAATGTCTATACAGCCAATGCATTTCAAATCGATACCGGGTACTATATTGGGGCCGGATCGGAAACAGAACCGGTGGTTTACCTTTATGATCTGGCCAATCAAAAAATGGATTTACTGGATGACTGTCCGGGTGGAATGATGAGCTTTATACCCGTTTCCGGACATGGCGGAAGCTATGTGTCCATCATGGGGCTGTTTCCGCCATTTATAGGAAAAGAAGCTGGATTATTTTTACATCAAAAAACACAACAGGGCTGGAAGACGATGAAAGCCATGGAACTGCCCTTTGCACATCGATGTGAAATCATACAGCATGAAGGAGCCAATTTCCTGGTTGCGGCGTCGGTGAGCAGATACAAAGAGGATCCGGCTGACTGGACCCGACCGGGCGAACTACATATAATATCACTTCAGGATGATTTGTCACCACCCTGGAAATCAGAGATTATCGATTCGGGAATAACCCGCAACCATGGAATGATCCGTACCATCATCGACGGGACAGAAAGCATCTGTGTATCTGGTGCTGAAGGGGTCTTCAAAATAGTACCGGGAAAAAGAGAAGGGTGGGAGGTGAAAGCTATTTTTAACAAAGAGGTCAGTGAAATGACCTTTCTTGACCTGGATGGAGATGGGTTTAGTGAGCTGATAACCATTGAACCTTTTCATGGAAATACCCTGAATATTTACAAAAAACAGGGAGATGAATGGGAGCTGAAGTTCAGTGATTCACTCTCCTTCGGACACGGCCTCAGCAGCGGGTTTTTTAATGAGGCGCCTGTAATAGTTGTTGGGAACAGAACAGATTCCCTGGCCCTTGAAATATTTACTATAAATGACCTTTCACAAGGACTTGTAAATCGTATAGTTATAGAAGGAGAAACCGGACCAACCCAGACACAGGTATTTTCCTACAACTCCAAAGATTATATTTTAAGCACCAACCAACGAAAAAATGAAGTGGCCCTTTATACCGGGACGCTGGATTAATTTTTAGTCCTGGTGGTTGGACTACTTTCTTTTTACCTGAACTCCGGCTAGTTTTTCATGGTACTGGATCAATCCCCCATGATCATCTTCGGCTTTACCATCTGCCTTAAGTGCCTTCATAAATTCCATGATCTGCGTGGTAAGAGGAATGGGAGCATCTATCTCCATGGCAGTATCACGCACATTGATCAGGTCTTTGGTGTGCATCCTGATAGGTCCGCCAGGTTTGAAATTTCGATCCAGTACCAGGGGCATCTTGGCATTTAACACGGTACTACCCGCCAGTCCTCCTTTGATAGCTTCAAACACTTTTTCAGTATCTACCCCTGCTTTTTCTGCAAACACCATGGCTTCCGACATGGCAGCCAGGTGTATGGCCACCATGATCTGGTTGGCCAGTTTGGTGATGTTTCCACTGCCGATATCTCCAACCAACATGGCTGAAGCTCCCATGCACAGCAGGAGATCCTTCACAGCGTTAAAAACACTCTCCTCCCCGCCAACCATGATGGAAAGTGTACCGTTAATGGCTTTCGGTTCTCCACCGCTAACCGGAGCATCAAGCATTTTGATTCCTTTCTCAGCAGCGATCTTTGATAGCTTAATGACAACCATTGGAGCAATGGAACTCATATCGATAATGACAGATCCCTGTTTTGCTCCTTCCAGGATACCCTGTTTGCCACTGATGACTTCCTCTACCTGGGGGGAGTCGGGAAGCATGGTAATGATCACATCAGATTGTGATCCTATCTGGGCAGGATGGTCAGCTTTTTGAGCGCCTGCCTTTGTAAGTTCCTGAACCAGCTCCTGTACAATGTCATATACTACCAGGGAATAACCTGCTTTTATCAGGTTAAGTGCCATGGGTTTTCCCATGACTCCCAGTCCGATGAATCCAATAATTGGTTTTTGATTTATCATGATGCAATTTATCAAATTTTAGAATTTAAAACTGGAATTTCTCATGGATTATCCTTGACAAGTTGGAGAGTTTTAGTGTATCTTAAGCATTTCACTAAATAGAATTAATTATGAAATCATTCCATTTTGAGAAGACGGTATTGTTCACAATTTTCATATCCTTAGCTTTCACCAGTATTATTGCACAATCGGGAAGAGGTATCCATTATCAGGCTGTTGCCAGAAATAGCAATGGAGAGGTCATTGCCAACCAGGAGTTGACCGTTAGAATCGCGATTGTTGACACAGATTCAGATAATGAGATAATATGGTTGGAGGAGCACCTGAAATCAACCAGCAGTATTGGGATATTTAACCTGATCATTGGTGGTGATCCGGGAAACAGGATTGGTGGATCCACCCAACTATTTGAGGATATTAACTGGCAGGCAGGCTCATATTCTCTGAATGTTCAGGTGAAGCTGCAGAACGAAGAATTTATTGATATGGGAACATCGCCCATAATGGCAGTCCCATATGCTTTGGTTTCTGAGAAAGTCCAACAACCGCTCACCAGATTTTCAATTCAAAATGACGGGCAAGTGCCACAGGGTGATGCTCTTTTCGAAGTGTTGAGAGCAGATGGACGACCCGTTTTTGCCGTCTATGAGGATGGAGTCTGGGTTTACACAGATACAGCTGATTCAAAGGGAATTAAAGGTGGGTTTGCCGTAGGAGGTTATAATAGAACCAATAAAGGATATGTTGTTGAGGAATACATGAGGGTAACTCCTGATAGTGTTAGGATCTATATTGATGATACTCCGTCAAAAGGAATTAAGGGAGGCTTTGCGGTGGGAGGTTACAACAGAACCAATAAATCGATAGGGAATAATTATATGAGTGTATTCAAAGACAGCATAAGGTTTCATGTGGGTTATGAACCAGGGAAGGGAAGAATTGGAGGATTTGCAATAAGTGGTCGAAATCCGGAAACAGGCAAGCCGTCAACCTATATGTTTCTGACGCGGGATAATTACTTTATTGGAGAAAGTAGCGGCATCAATAATACAACAGGCATGTACAACACAATGATAGGATACCGTTCCGGTGAAAACAATACAGAAGGTTCGGAGAATGTGATGCTTGGATATATGGCCGGCAACAAGAACATAACAGGAGCCAAAAATGTTTTTATTGGAGATTCAGCCGGGTACAATAACCTGGATGGCTCATGGAACATCTTTATGGGAAGAAGTGCCGGACATAAGAATGAAACGGGTTTTCAGAATGTTTTTATTGGTGGCGGTTCAGGAGAACAGAATATTATCGGGAACAGGAACCTGTTTCTTGGTATTAGAACGGGACTTCGCAATATAGACGGAGATAACAACTGTTTTCTGGGACAATATGCAGGATACTCCACAAATGCATCCAGCAATGTATTTATTGGAAACTACACCGGAGCACGCCATGAAGAGGGAGATGATAATGTGTTCATTGGAACTACAGCAGGAAACAGAAATTATTCAGGATTGGCTAATGTGTTTATTGGAAGAAGAGCAGGACAGTATAGTGATTCCAGCAGTTTTAATGTAGCGGTGGGCAATCAGGCTGGTTTAAACCTGAAAAAGGGAGAGATGAATGTGCTCATTGGAAATTTTGCCGGATCATCTATTGTTGAAACACATCACAATACTTTCATAGGGGCCAATGCCGGACAATTTACCGAAACGGGAAGCAGGAATACATTTGTGGGCAATAACAGCGGACTCAATAATGTGACCGGACAGGACAACACATATATTGGGGTTGATGCCGGACGTAATAACCTGGAGGGAGTAGCCAATGTGTGCATTGGGATCAATTCCGGAGAAAACAGCATTGGTGGTGGAAATGTGTTTATAGGTCGGCATGCAGGAAGAAGTATGATTGGATCAAATATTTTAATCATTGACAATGAAGACATGAATGAAGACCAGAGCCTGATCTATGGAAAATTTGATGAAGGTAAAATCAGGTTAAATAGTTTTGTGGGGATCAATGTAAAACCAGATTCGGCTTTTTCCCTAAAAACGATCGGGGATATTCAGGCCAATGATGTGACTACTGTTTCCGATGCCAGGTTTAAGACCAATATTCAATCAATTCCTGAGGCCCTTGATCTGGTGTTGGCTCTGGAAGGGGTTCGCTACAAGTGGGACAGGGACAATTTTCCGCTGAAGAATTTTGATGCAATGGAACATTATGGATTCATTGCCCAGGAGCTTGAACAGGTCATTCCTCAAATGGTCATTACAGGAAGTGATGGTTATAAATCTGTTAACTATCAGAAAATAACCACCATACTTGTGGAAGCCCTGAAACAGCAACAGGTTATGATCGATGAAAAGGAACGAAGGATCAATAAGCTTGAATCCAGACTGGATCGAATTGAAGCAGCACTTATTAAATAAGGGAAGTTGGATTAACTTCGTTTCAGCTTCATGATCTCGTTGTGGTGGCTGACCACCAACTTTTCATATTTTTCGCGGGAACTTTTTTTGTGGGCCTCAAACTCATTCAGAATTTCATCAAACCCTTTTTTTGTCTGAACCGTTACAATCCTGGTTCGTTTGTAAAGAAGAAAGAGGATCACTACCAGCACAGCCAGGCCCAGGATGATAAACCACACAATGGTGTTATAAAGGATTTTATTCAATTGCATACCCAGGAAGGAGAAACTGTCCTTGTTCCTGATAGCTTCGTCACGTTCATTTTTGGCCCTGCCCAGATCGGAATTCAGCGTTTCAATCTGAAAATTCCTTTCTGTGAGTCTGCTGTTCAATGTGGCGATCTCCAGTTTGGCTTCATTCAATGAATCCAGGGCGTTTCCTTTCATCTTAAGGAAAATATCCTCTCTAATTGCTCTGAAATCATTGTAGATTCTGGTTTTCTCCTGGATATAAGTCAGCTGTGATTCAAGGCTGCCGGTATCCAGAATTGCCGGTGTCACATATTGTGCGTTCAAGGATTGTACACTAACCATTGAGAGGCAGAATATTGCCAGAATGGTGGCGGTTGATAGATAGATAGATTTCATCATGTTCGCTTCTTCTGTTGAAAGAACGAATTTAGGAAATATATATGATCTCACCCCATACATTTTGAGATGATATCAAACAGACCCCCCTCAATGATGATAAATTAGCGAGGTAAGGATGATTAATATATTCATTTTGATTACAGGTACTTATGGTACTCCAGGGGCAGATCAAGGTATTTCCGGTACCTTTCTGCATCAGGCCCAAAGGCTTCTGCCGATTTATCCTGGATCTTATAGGTACAATGTTCACCAATGATGTTTGAGATGTTGATCTCAAACTCTTTACCACTATCATCCGTCATGTGGACCTTTACCAGGTGGGGATTCTCTTCCTTATTCAGCTTGGCGTGGCACACCGGACAATAAAACTTGTACTCCACTCCCTCTTCGACCTGGAAATCAGGATGAGTTTTTTTTGTATAGTTTCCAAGTTCTGTATTCAGGAAAAGGAGACCTTTTTTGTTATCGGGCGATTTGGCAGAGAATACCAGGGAAGTTCCAATATTAATATTGCTTCTGCAGATAGGGCAAAAATAGTTGTTGGGCATAGTTCATTATTTTTGTTGGTTTATCTGTTTGATGATCAGGTTGGCTGTTGTTAGAACCCGGGGTGATAACTTATCTCCAAATTCCGTAGTACGAGGTTGGATCCCAAGTACATAAGTAGGGTATTGAAAGAAATCACCCAGTCGACCCAGTGATATATTGTGGGTATTAAATGTGATGTCTTCCACATCATTTAGTGATACAAGCCGGTAAGTTCCCGGGTTGGATCCCAGTTCCATACAATCCAGGATCACAATGGTACCCGGATCCATGGAGTTGATCTTACCAATATAATTTTCAACACTAACCTCAACTGTAAGCGCTCTGATATGATTGGTTTCCATGATCTGTCGGCTGATAATTACACCGACTCCGTCATCGCTTTTTAGTACATTGCCTACCCCGATAAATAACAACCGGTCGGCTTTATCTAGCATATCAGCCAGTTGCAGTTCCAAGGATTAAATATATTTAATAAGGACGGATCGCATGCAATTGGGACAAATGATGTTAAACATATCCTTCCTTTTCAATCCGTCTTTGACTTCAAGGTCGGTATCTTCTTTTGGAGCCAGCTGCAGTTTTTCATTGAGCAGGTTGAGGTTAAGGATGGAAGCAAAAGCTTTGGCTCCAAGTTTCTTATGCATGTAGTTGATATGCTCTTTGGTGGTAATGATGGCCTGACAATGTTTGCAAACCACAAGTTCCTTCTCCTGCTCTTCAATAATCTTCTCCCTTTCAAATACAGCCAGGTCGAAAATTTTGTCGGACAGCACAACACCTTTGCCAGTAATACAGTGTTGCTGACACATTCCGCAAAAAATACATTTCCCGTAATCCCGGGTAATGAAACGCTTCCCGTTTTTGCGGTCATCTCTAATGGTGATGGCATTGGGGGGACACACATTGGCGCAGGTCTCACACCCCACACAATGCTTATCATCCACCTCTGGTTTCCCCCTGAAATTCTCATAAGGAGTATGAGGTTTATGTGGAAACTTTGTGGTAAAAGCGGGAGTAACCAGAGAAACTACCGCTTCCTTTAACTCTCTTATTTTAGGATACTTCATTTTACTGCGTCTTTATAGTCGTCCTTGACACTCTTGTCTCCAAGCTTGACTCCAAAATGATAGGCTCCCCTGGCCAGGGCATGGGCGGCCACTGTGGCCCCGAAGAAGAGCAGGGGAATGGCAATAAGGGCTTTAATTCCGGCATCCACCAAGCCAAAATGAAACAGGGCTCCGGCAAGAATACTACAAGTACCCAGTGTGCCACATTTGGTTGCAGATTGAAGCCGGTTATATACATCTGGCAATCTGATTAAACCAATGCAGCCAATAAGGTTAAAGAGTACTCCTATGGTTATAAGTATAGTACTGATCATCTTATTCGTTTAGTTTTTTTCCGCTTAAATATTTTGCCAGGGTAAGTGTTCCGATAAAACTGAGTATTACCCAGGCGATCCCAATATCAAGGATGAAACCTCGTTCGGTGATGATGGAAAGAATCGCACAAATACCCACGACTAAAACACCAAAAATATCCATCGCTACCATCCTGTCGGCTATGGACGGGCCACGAATAATCCTGAAAAGGCAGGATGCACTGAGTGCAATCTGTATGTACAGAAGAATCTCAAGTAAGTCCATTATTCAAAAGTCTTTTTAATATATTTTTCAAAGCGTCCTGAGATTTTACGACCATATTCCTCCGGATCATCTGTGCTTACATAGATCCAGTGAACATATAGATGGTCATCAATAATGTCTACTGCTATGGTCCCGGGTGTTATGGTGATGGAGTTGGCCAGCATGGCCCTCGCAAAATCCGATTGTAATTCAAGTTTCACCTTTACGATTCCTGGTTTAATGGGCATGGCTGGATGAAGTACCCGGTAGGCCACATCGATGTTTGCTTTGATACATTCCCAGATTAAGATGCCCAGGTAAATCAGGAGCCAGAAATACCTGTGTGGTTGCAGAAATTTGTATAAACTATCTAAAAAGTATTTTGCAAATAGCAGGGAGGTGATCAGCGCAGCTGCTCCTCCGGCAACCAGGTTGGCCACCGACAGGTCAAATGTAAGCAGCAACCAGAACAGAAAAGACAATATAAACAGGGCCAGGTATCTCATTTTATAGTCCTAAGATGGTTGTGGAATAGAGATCAGATTGCATCAGTACATGGATGGCAGGACGCAATACGGCATCGTTAATAGACGGGAATGCCAGCAGGCTAAGAGCGAGACAGAGAATGGCAAGGAATACCATGCTGAATGACATGGGGAAGGGTACTTCTTTTATCTTCTCCAGTGATTTACCAGGGCTTTTATTAAAAAATGCGAAACGTTGAAACTTCAGGAAATATGCGAGTGTAACGATGCTGACTACCACTGCAAGTGTGGCCAGCAGGTAGAATTTTCCGTTGATGGCAGCGATAATAATGATCAGTTTGCTGAAAAATCCGTTAAAAGGAGGTATTCCTGAGATGGACATAGATGCCATAAATGAAGTGGAGGATGTAACCGGCATTACCGGGGCAAGGCCTCCCATTTTCTTTAAATCACGGGTATCCAACCGGTGCTCAAGTGCACCTGCATTCAGGAACAATAGACCTTTAAATACTGCATGGTTGACCAGATGGTACAATCCACCTGCGACGGCCAGGGTTGCTACAGGCAAGTTATCACCCTTCGCAAGAAGGATCATACCCATTCCAAAAGCCATGACCACAAGGCCGATCTGACTGATGCTCGAATAAGCAAGCAAACGTTTTACATCCCATTGTATAAGGGCCAGCAGAGCACCGATTACCATTGAAACCGTTCCAAGTACAGTGATGACAACAGCTATTTCATGGCTGAATACAAACATGTTAAAGAATAACCGGATCAGCACATAGATACCCACAGCTTTGATCAGCACACCGGACAGCATGGCTGAAATTGGAGAAGGTGCCGATGAGTGTGCGTCGGGCAACCAGGCATGGAAAGGGATGATGGCAGCCTTCAGCCCAAATCCCGAAATGAGCAACACCTGGATAAAAATGTAGAAGGGCTTGCTATATCCCGAATCCAGTACATTTCTGACATCGGCAATGTTCAGGGTTTTGGTTTTCCAGTAGATCAATCCAATGGCCAACAGGATCAACATGGAGGCAAGGCCTCCCAGCACCTGGTATTTGAACGATGCCTCCAGTTCGGTTTTGCCCACGCCGAACGCAACGAGTGCATAAGAGGAGATGACCGACACTTCCAGGAAAACAAAGAGGTTAAAAAGGTCACCGCTGAGCACCACTCCATTCATACCGGCAATGATCAGACAAAACAGGGCATAATAGTTGCTTTCTGCCGTATACTTTCTGATGTAGGAGAGGGAGTAGAACAGGGCGATGAATCCAATCAGGTTGATGATACAAAGCATAAGTGCTGAGAATCCGTCCAACACCATGAAAATACCAACCGGGAAACCACCTTCATAAGCCCACCCTCCCATGGTATACTGGATGGAGGATGTGCCGAGGCCGGAGAACTCATAAACAGCCATGACAAGCAGTACAAGTAGTGTAAGGGGAGCAAAATATCTATGAAATCCCTTCACCAATTTGCCCAGGAGCATGATCAGGAATGCCGAGATCAGAGGTATTGCCACAAACAGGGGGATCAATGCATCCATCTTTTATCCTCTTAAGTTTTTAATTTCTCGAATGTCGAATGTTTTATACTTCCGGTATAACCGAATGGCTATGGCCATTAACATGGCGGTAGTAGCCAGACCGATTACAATGGCAGTTAGTACCATGGCCTGAGGCAGCGGATCTACGTAAACCTGACCGGCTATATCGGGGTCTACGATGGGTGCAAGCCCGTTATCGATGTACCCGATCAGTACCAACAACAGGAATATGCTAAACTCCATGATTGACATGGAGATGGCGATCTTGATAAGGTTCCTGCGGGTGATGACACCGTACAGGCCTACCAGGAACAGAACAAAGCATAGGATGTAGACTGTCATTTTGAGCTCTCCTCTTTAAAGATTACAAGTGCAAGGAATATGGTAAGAATGGCCCCAGCCACCTCAATTCCGATAAATATATTATACAGGGGGATCGCTCCGGCACTGAGAAGTTCTCCTGGTGTTCCTTTTGGAAGAAAATTGAAGAAAAACACCTTTATGCCAAAGAGCAATGCCATCATGGCAAGAATGGTCACAATGAGTATGGCCATGCTTTCAATATTGGAGCTGCCTGCCACCTCCTTTTTGAGGTTCAGCGCACTGCTTCCGAAAGCAAGGATAAGAAGGATAAATGCTCCGGCGATAATGGCCCCTCCTGCAAATCCGCCTCCTGGTGTCAGGTGCCCATGGAGGATGATATAGATGCCGTAGAGGAATATGAGTCCTGCTACCACCTGGGTAATCTTTTTAACAATTGTGGACATTCCTTCCATAGCGGATTATTTTTTTCCTTTCATTCTCAGCAGAGTAAGCGCTCCCAGCGCAGCTGTATAGAGTATGACCGCCTCCCCCAGGGTATCATAAGCCCTGAAGTCAAACAGTACACCTGTAACCAGGTTTACACTTCCGGTCTTTTCCACGGCTCCGTTCACATAGATCTCAGACATCCTCAGGGTGTGTGCCCCCAATGGATCCAGGTTTTCAATGGCCTGAATGAAAAAGTAAAACAGCCCGGCGAAAATGATAAATCCGAGGATCATTTGAACAATAGACCTCCGGTCGGGTATAGTTTCTATTTCACTTCGGGTACTGTCCAACACCACAGCAACCATAATAACCAGCGTGATGGTCTCCACCACAATCTGCACAATGGCCAGGTCAGGTGCTTTAAGCAACAGAAAACAGATCACCAGGCCGTAACCGACCATGCCCATGGCGATGACGGCGGATAACAGATCTTTTGCATGGAGTGCATAAATGGCTCCGATGATCATGAATCCCAGTATGATGGAGATGGTCAGTTCCATATTTGATTGTATTAGGTTATCAGTAAAAGCAAAAGGATGACCAGGCCGGCAAAGACCCAAAGGGTGTAATCGTGCAAAATCCCGGAATGAGCCCTGCTGAATAATCTACCCAGCCAGGTTAAGAATTGCCCGGTAAGATCGTACAGATCAAACCATTTATTCTTTGCTTTACGGTACATGAAAGCAAGCCATTTGAATTCCTGGAAACTCTTGTAGAATTCAAGTGTGGAGAAGGAGGTCTCTTCCTGCATCTTCTCTCCTCCCACGAAACTATCCAAAGTGCGGAAATTCTTCAAGTTGCCTATGAGATAGATCAGGATACCGAGTGCAATGGACACCAGGACCAGGAGACTTACGGTGGAGGAGTCCCAGATACCTGTATATTCAAAGACTCCGGTAACAGGCATGAACAGTCTGGGAACAATCTGGTTGGTTGCAAATACCCCAAAACCAATACATCCCATCGCCAGAACCATCATGGGTATCCACATAACAGGCGATGCTTCGCGTACGGCTGACAACTCCTTTCTCTGGCGGCCCAGGAAAATCCCCCCTATGAATTTTATAAAGCTGGCCAGTGTGAGTGCAGAGCCAAGGACTGCAAGCCCAAGCCAGATGATCCATAGTTTGTTGGCGATCCCGATCCCCTGACCAAAATCGATAATCCCCTGGTAGATCATCCATTTGGAAGCAAATCCGTTAAAGGGAGGGATCCCCGATATGGAGAGGGCAAAAATAAGTGCTGCAAAAAAGGTGAGTGGCATGGCCCGGGATAAACCACCAAGCTCATTCAACTCTTCCTTCCCGGTTTGTTGCTCCACGGCCCCGGCAGTCAGGAACAAGCCCCCTTTGTAGATGGCATTGTTGATCATATGGAAAAGGCCAGCGGCAACTCCGATCAGGGAACCAAGCCCAAAACCTAAAATCATATAACCCACCTGGGATACAGCATGAAATCCCAGCAATCGTTTGTAATTGTGTTGTACCAGTGCCATCATGACTGCTGTTATAATGGTGATTACCCCAATGGTAAGCATCATGAAACGCAACCACTCACCCACAGCGAAGAGTCCGGTGGTGATCCTGGCAAGGAAATAGATGCCAAGGAGTTTATCCAGTGATGCTGGCAGGTATGCCGATGAGGTGGCTGGGGCCTTTTCTGCGTAATCGGGCACCCATGTGTGGAAAGGGAATGCACCAGCTTTGGTAAAACTGCCTGTAAGAAGGGCGAGAAAAGCAACCGTTCTCACCAGATCGCTGGTGGGCAGGGTAATTTCATCCATATTCAGAGTACCCGTGATTCTCCAGATAATGGCAATTCCCAGAATCATGATCCCGTCGGAGGCCCCGATGATGATCAGGGTTTTTTTGGCTGCAGCACTGCTTTTTTCGTCATTTCCACGGATCAGCCGATAGAGGGTTAGCCCAAGTATTCCCCAACAAATGAGAAATAAGAGCAGGTTGTTGGACAGAACAGCACCAAAAGAGAATCCCAGTGTGATCAGGAACCAGGCATGGTAATTTCGCATGGCTCCTGCAGTTTTATACATGATGGAGTATACGGCTATTAAGAGGGATAACAGGCTGATAAACAAAGTAATCAACTTGCTAAGACCATCCAGGGAAAAGGAGCTGTATTTGTCGGCATTGGCATAGGCATCCAGTCCCGGAGTCTGCATTCCTGATGCAGCGACCCAATCTCCCAACGAGAAAACTATATCTTCTGAACCGAAGAGCCGGATGGCCAGAAAGCCGGTAATTAGGGTTACCCCGATGGCAATGATGCCCTTGATGAATCGAAAACCGGCAGGAATTAGAAACAGCAGCAGTCCGATCAAAACGGGCAGGACGATGATATTTATGGCCTGGGTCATTGTTATGGGTTATTCATTGTTCAGCAATCGGTTTGTTATCTGTGTGGAGTGTTCGATGATCTCTTTTGCATTCATGATCCGTTGACCGTTGTTTCGGTCAATGGCCACTGCTAGCCGTTCCGTACAACAATAGCAGGGATCCACTGCAGCCAGCGTTATGGTAGCATCGGAAATGCTCTGTCCCACACAGGACTTTTTAAATGTGGCAATGTTGGTGTAGCTTGGAGCCCGAATTTTGTGACGTGCAGGAGAATTGGATCCGTCGGAAACCACGAAATGAAAGACTTCACCCCTGGGCGCTTCGGCCCGACCGATCCCATAGCCTTCCGGGATATGTTTTACCTTCACATCGATATCCCCCTCTTTTTCTCTCTTCAATCCTTCGAGGCACTGTTCGATGATGGAGATCGATTCATACATCTCCAGCAACCTCACCTCCGCTTTGGCAAACACATCCCCGGCCTCTGCTGTGATCACCTTCCAGTTCACCAGCGGATAGGCTGCATACGGATCGTCACGTCTGATATCTATATCAACACCAGAGGCCCTGGCAGTTGGTCCAACTGCAGCGAAATTCAGTATATCTTCCTTTGTGAGTATCCCGACTCCTTTGGTCCGGGCATGGAAAACGGGATCATCCATCACCGCTCCCACCAGCAGGTCCGTTTTTTTCTTGACCAGGGCCAGTACCTCCTGAATGGCAGAGATTTTTGCATTTTCAATATCCCTGCGAACTCCTCCAATCTGGAACATCGCATAGCTGTTCCTGTTCCCGGTGATCATTTCAAAAAGATCCAGCACCGGTTCCCGGTATTTCCAGGCCCACATAAAGACGGTATTGTAACCCAGGAAATGTCCGGCCAATCCAACCCAGAGTAGGTGACTGTGTATTCTTTCAAGTTCTCCAATGATGGAACGGATGTATTTGGCCCGGTCGGTAATTTCAACTTCCCCGATCTCTTCCACACTGTTTGCAAAGGCAAAAGGATGGGAAGTGGAACAGATGCCGCAGATCCTTTCTACCAGGAAGAAAACCTCGTCATAGCTCTTTTTCTCACTGAGTTTCTCAATACCCCGGTGGTTGTAGCCGGTTTCCCATTTGATATCTTTAACGATCTCCCCTTCACAATACAACTTAAAGAGTTCAGGTTCTTCCTGCAGAGGATGGTAGGGTCCTATGGGTATCAACGTCTGTTTACTCATTGTTGCACCTCCCCTTTTGATTTTAAATCTTTCCTGTAGGGATACACTCCCTTGGCCCAGTTGCCTTCAGATAGTAGTTGGTCCAGGTTTGGATGATTGAGAAAATCGATGCCAAACAGTTCATGCATTTCCCTTTCAATCCAGTTGGTGGCCTCGAACATATTGGAAAGAGATTCCACCTCAGGTTTAATCTTGTCCAGGATCACAAGAAGATTCAGGATGAGACCTGTTTGATCGAAACTGAAATGGTAATAGATCTCAAACCCCCTTCTGGTATGAAGCGCAGAGGCGATAATAAACCGAAATCCCATGGTTTTATAAAGGTGTTCGGTCATGGCAACCAGTGCTTCAGGGTGAATGGTAAGCGTCACCCTCCGGTCATTTTTAGTAACAGTCTCCAGGATCTCTTTCCCGAACGTTTTTTTCAATTCTTCAAGCACCATTATCATCAGTTTTTACCAAGCAGTTTCACGATACCCGCCAGGATAGCTTCAGGTTTAGGGGGACACCCCGGGATGTAAGCATCTACAGGGATGATCTTGTCCACCGGACCGGCAAATGTCTCGCCTTCTGCAAAAATCCCTCCGGTACAACCACAGGCTCCAATGGCCACCACCAATACAGGTTTGGGTGCCTGCTCATAAATCTCAAGTAGTCGAGGTTTGTCCTTTTTATTGATGGAGCCATTCACCAATAGTACATCGGCATGTCTGATGCTTCCCACCAGCACCATTCCGAACCGCTCTACATCGTATTTTGGTGTCAGGCAAGCCAATATTTCGATATCACAATTGTTGCACGATGCTCCTCCAAAATGAAAAAGCCAGAGTGATTTTTTGAAACAGAATGTTTTAAAGCCCACAGTTCAATTTTTTATAAGCCAAATATTGCAAGCACAATGGCGATGATCGCCAGAAGATTCATCCAGGTGAAGAAGAAGCGAATGGCCTGCTTGATCTTTACCCGGGGATTTGTGTTTCGGATCAGCGTGAGCAATAGTACTACAGCAAGCAGTTTCAATATGGCCCACAGTATATGAATACCTTCCAGTTTGATGCCATTCATGAGGATGGCAATAATGAAGGCTGGAAGGATAAAGAAGAGTATATATTTAGAGAGCCGGATCATGGCATAGGGGGTTCCCGAATATTCAATAAATATGCCATCGGAGATTTCAGTCTCCGCTTCGGGCATGTCAAAGGGGACCAGTGCCAGTTTTGCCTGCAAACAAAAAATAGCAACAATAAAAAGAAGCACCCCGGAAAAACTGCCTATAAAGGGTGACCCCTCCTGTTGAAGCTGTATGATCTGGTATAGATCGATGCTCTGTCCCGATTTGATAATGATTCCGACCATAACCAGCAAAAATGTGAGTTCATAACTCATGATCAGTTTCATCTCCCTGGATGCTCCAACTGCCGCCAGTGGATTTCCCGAGGAGAGCGCACCAATCACATAGGTCAGCGATGGAATGGTAAGCAGGTAGAAAATTACGATCAGGTCACCATGAAAACCGGTGGTGATGTTCATCAGTGGTAGCAGGATAAAAACCCCGGCCATGGTAGCACCAAACACAGCGAAAACAGGTGCGGCAAGGAACATTCCCTTTGCTCCCCTGGCAGGCAGGATGGTTTCCTTTACCAGCAACAACTTAAAGAAATCGTAAAATGGCTGTAACAGGGGAGGCCCTTTCCTGAACTGCACCCTGGCAGTTATTTTACGGTCAAACCAGGAGAGAAAAGCTCCAATAACAGCCGCAAAAAGAAAACCCGGATAGATGAGAAAATAGAAGAGGTAGGTTTCCATAACAATCGATTTACAAATTGTCAGTTTTCCACATACGCTCTCTTACAAGGATGTGGTCATTCAGTTTGAAAATGTGCTGCTCAGGATCTTCCTCCATATCCACCAGTTGTACGGCGCCTTCAGGCGAATTCCGGATGAACTGGTCCAATTCTGTTTTATCCATTACATCATAATAATTCTCCTTCTCCCTGTGATAGTCAAAAAAGTCTGTCATCATGGTTCCGAAGGGACAGATTACCACACAGGACTTACAGGAGATACAGAGGTTGGTGGAACGGGTAATGATGTCTTCCTCATTTTTTTCAAGGGCCTCGGCCGGGCAAACTTCGATGCAGGGTGC
>Ga0209013_10001012_pt1 | contig 25972 bp, 26 predicted proteins | sample Cruoilmetagenom2_FD_187291 | JGI IMG/M metagenome (GOLD analysis project Ga0209013, IMG submission 187291) | Oil polluted marine microbial communities from Coal Oil Point, Santa Barbara, California, USA - Sample 2 (SPAdes) (version 2) | ecosystem: Environmental > Aquatic > Marine > Oil seeps ...
CAGTGCGTAGCCCGTCGTCGGTCTCGACGGACCGCTCGGCCACCTCGGCCACCTCCACGGTCAAGCCCGCGAGTGTCTCGAGCGTCTCGTCGAGGTCGTAGCAGTGATCGGGATCAGACGGGCCACCGTAGCCGTGCTCGGTGTTGGTGCGGTCGTGGGCGACGACGAGCAGGGTGCCGCCGGGCCGGAGCCAGGTCGCGGCATGCTCGAGCGTGGTTCGCTGCTCGTCGGCGGGGATCTGCAGATAGGCGATAACGACGAGATTCACGGTCTGAGGGGGCCGGTAGGTGAGCGCGTCGGCGTTGACGATCTCGACGCTGTCGGAGACGCCGTGATCGGTCGCGAGACGCCGGGCCTTGTCGAGGCCGACCTGCGAGAAGTCGACCGCGGTCACCTCCCAGCCTTGCCGGGCGAGCCAGACGGTGTTGCGCCCCTCGCCTGCGGCCAGGTCGATGGCCGTGTCGGGCTCAAGATCGACGAGATGTCGCTCAACGAACTGGTTGGGGCCGACGTCCCAGAGGTAGTCGTGCCCCGCGTAGCGCTCATCCCAACGATCGATGGCGGGCGGACGAGGCTGACTCACTCGGCCGCCAGCTTGCGCTGGCACTCCGGACATCGGCCGAACATCTCAAGACGATGCGCGTCCACTTGCCAGCCGGTGGTGCGCTCGATGGTGTCGATGGCGTCAGCCAGCCCCAGGTCCTCCGCCTCGGTCACCCGTCCACAGGCCACACAGACGATGTGATGGTGGTGGTACTGCGGCACGCAGGGGACATAGGCGTGATCACCATTGGGCATGTCGATGCGCTCGAGGACCTTGAGCTCGGCGAACAGGTCGAGCGCACGGAAGATCGTGGCCCGGCCCACACCGAGATCCTGCGCCTGGGCATCGGCGATGAGGTCGTTGGCGGTGAAGTGACCGGAGCGTGCCGCGACGAGCTCGGCCACCACGCGCCGTGGCTCCGTCAGTCGGTAACCAGCGCGGCCGAGGGCATCGACGAGCGGTTGCGAGGTAGTCATCTCAGGGCATCGTAGCGAGATTCAGTCTCGATTGCCGCCGAGCGTCCGACCTGACACGCCCCTCATGAGCCATCGGGCCTGCTCCACGGCGCGCACGGCTATGCTCGCCCCGACGAGAGAGATCGACCAGCGACCCGTATCGAGGGAACCATGACCGACCCGGTCTTCGACTACGCCTTCACTGTCCATCTGAACGTGCCCTACGAGGACGCGCGCGACAAGACCGAGGCTGCGCTCAACGAACAGGGCTTTGGCGTCCTCACCGAGATCGACATGCGCCAGACGTTCAGGAGCAAGCTGGACCTCGAGTTCCGCAAGTACGCCATCCTCGGTGCCTGCAACCCCAGCCTCGCCATCCGGGCGCTGAGCGCTGAACCACGGGTCGGCCTGCTGCTACCCTGCAACGTCATCGTCTACGAGGACGAAGGCGGTGGCGGGACGACCGTCTCGGTCGTGGATCCCATCGGCATGCTCGGAGACATCGACTCTGCCGAGCTCCAGAGCGTGGCTGACGATGCCCGCAGCCGCCTCTCGAGGGTCGCCGACGCACTGTCCGGCTAGCACCGCACGACATGACCACATCAACTCGAGGGCCGGCGCTGCGATCGGTCGCCATGCCTGCCGAGCACGGCGGCTGGGGGCTGACGCTCGAACCCGGCATCCTCGGTCTGCTGCTGGCTCCAAGCCTCGCGGCGCTGCTGCTGGGAGTAGCGGCGTTGCTGGCGTTCCTGGTCCGGACACCGCTGCGCCTCGTGCTCATCGGCCGGCATCGGGCCGACCATGGGCCACGCTCGGTCATCGGTCTCGAGCGGACGAAGCTCGCCACCCGGGTGGCCGCGGTCGAGCTGGCCGCCATCGGGATCGCCGTGATCGCCACGGCTGCACTTGCGGACGACCCGGCGTGGTGGCTGCCGATGGTCATCGCGGCTCCGCTCTTCGCGATGGCGCTGTGGTTCGACATGCGCTCGCTGAGCCGACACTTCATCCCCGAGATCGGGGGGTCGGTCGCCGTAGCCGGTGTAGCTGCGATGGGCGCGCTGGCCGGTGGCGCGACGTGGTCGCTGGCCATCGGCGCCTGGCTGATCCTGGGAGCGCGAATCTTCTCGTCGATCCCACACGTGCGAGCCCAGGTCCTGCGCATCCACGGCCGCGTCGCTCCATCCGCACCGACGCTCATCGGCGATGTCGCAGCCATCGCCACTGGCTGCGTGGCAGTCATGATCGACGGCTCGTTGCTCGTCGGCGCCCTCGGCATCGTCGGCCTGGTGGTCATCCAGCGCATCACGCTTGCCCGCCCGCCACGCCCAGCGAAGATCCTGGGCATCCGGCAGATGGCGCTCGGCTTCGGGGTGGTGGGCGCCACGGCCGTCGGAGCCTGGCTGCTCTAGGGATGGTGGTGTAGCGTTCCTCGCGGAACCGGAGGGGACGATGCGAACTGGATGGATGATCGCGCTCATCGTCGGAGCGATGGCGCTTGCCGTGGTCGCGGTGCTGGCCGGGTTGGTGGCCTGGTTGGGTTGGCTGTGGGGGCTCGTCATCGGGCTCGTCATCGCAGCAACCATCGTGGTCGTGTACCTGGTCTTCATCAAGCCGTGGCACGTGCGATGGGGCGCCACCGATGCGGAGGTGACGCGGGCGATACCCGGCGACGAGCTTCTGCCCGACGCAGGGTCCACGACCAGGGCCATCACCATCGCTGCGCGACCCGAGAAGATCTGGCCATGGCTGGCACAGCTTGGCTACGGGAAGGCCGGCTGGTACTCCTACGACTGGATCGACAACGACTTCAAGCCGAGCGCGGATCGCGTCCTGCCCGAGTACCAGGACCTGGCCGCGGGCGACACCATCCTGATGATGCCGAGCATGGGCTTCGCGGTGCTGGCCGTCGACGAGCCGCACTCGATCGTGAGCATGCTCGAGGACGGCTCCACCAGCTGGTGCCTGGCGCTCTACCTCAGCGACGACGGCAGCACCCGGCTGATCAGTCGCTGGAGGCCCAGGTTCAAGCGGTCGGTGGCCACGTTCTTCATGCTGGCGCTCGTCGAGCCCGGCACCTTCATCATGGAGCGGAAGATGCTGCGGACCATCTGCGACCGCGTGGAGTCGAGCGCCGACTGAGCACCATCCGCCGGACGCCAGGCGCTAGTCCTTCTTCCTGGCCGCCTTGTCCTTGACGATGACGAACTCGACGGTGGGGATGGCCGCTGAGCCACCCAGGTACGCGGTGTAGTTGCCCGGACCAAGATCGAGCGGCATCTCGTGGTAGATGCCATTGGGGTCGTCGGCAGGGCGAATCCACAGATACGACGAATCGCCAGGCAGGGTGAGGTAGTCAGTCCACTCACCGACCGCCAGTCCCTCGACCGGGTCGAGGCCCTCGATCTCGATGTTGACTGCGGGAATCTCCGGATCGACGTGCGCAAAGCGGATCTGCGGGGTCTTGGCCTTGGCAACGACTCCGGTCGGGGCGCTCACCGCCTCGATCGACTCGCCGGCACCGACCTCGACCGCCACGGCACCGGCCGGGAACGACATAGTCGCCTCGGCCAGGGTCCCATCGACCGGCTTCTTGCCGACTTCGACGACCTGGACCAGGTGGTTGCCGCTGAGCAGGTTGCTGGCTTTGGGAGCGGCCTGCCCCGGCCCGAGCCGCTTGGCGACCTTCTTGCCATCCACGTAGACGTCCAGCACCGGAGGGACGCGTGAGGCGTTCATGAATCGCGCGCTCGAGAGGGCCGCATCGACCGCGGGAACGAGGGTGACCGTTCGGTTGTCCAACCGCCCGACCACGTAGAGCGAGTTGCTCGTGCCCGGCTCGAGGACGACCGGCTCGAAGTCAGCCGCCGGCTTCTTGTTTCCATGCACCCGCAGGATCACGTCGAGCTCACCCGGCTTCATCTTGAGGTACTTGCCGGCGTACCTGTCGTCATCGTAGTGGAGGTTCTCGGCCAGCATCTTCCTGGAGCCTTCGACGGCGTAGTCCAGCTGGCCACACGCTTCGCAGATTCCGCCGACCACACGCACCATGGCCTTGCCGGCGGCAGGCTTGGGCTTGTCCTTGAGGATGAGAAACTCGGTACCGCTGGCATCGGAGAGGTTGACGACCGCGGTGTATGTCGCGCCGGCCTTCAGTTTCTGGGTTGCCTCGGCGATGTTGGGGAAGACCCCTGTGCCATACATGCCCCTGGCCTCGTCGAGCCTCATGCCCTGACCCACGACCTCAAGTAGTTGCTCGCCAGCAGGGACATCCATGTAGTCGCTGATCTGGCCGAACTCCAACTCTTCCAGCATGAGCTCACCACCGACGTAGGCGTCGATCGGCCCGTGAAGTGATCCATGCAGGAAGCGCACCCTGGCCGTCTTCGGGGACGCGGCCTCCTCAGCGGGTTCGGCCGACGCCATCGATTCGGCGGACTCGACCGGTTCGGCTTCCTGCGCGAATGCCGACCCCGGGATGACAAGCAGGGCGATGAGGGCGGCGATGACGATGGCGACCGATGGGGTGCCGAACCTGGTGTGTCGCATGCGAGTGTTCCCCCTTGGCTTGCTCATCCCCCGATGGCCAAGCCGGGCGGCTCGGCCGCTCCCATCGCAGCGTGCGACGACATAGCAGCGCCCGCAACTGCCGCATGACACCGCGACCAGTGCATAGAGAAAGGCCCGCCCCGATACGGGACGAGCCTCTTCATTCGTTGTCGCGGCCGTTCAGGCCGCGGGCGTCACCTCAGACGAGGCGGACCTTCTGGGCCTGCGGGCCCTTGGGGCTCTGGCCGACCTCGAACTCGACCTTCTCGCCGCCGACGAGGCGGTCGAAGTCGGACGAGCTCTCGAGCTCGTTGCGGTGGAAGAAGTATTCCTTGCCGTCGTCAGCGGCGATGAAGCCGAAGCCTCGATCAGAGACAAGCTTCTTGACTGAACCGGTGGCCATTGGGGCCCTCCTACGGATCCCGAACGAAGAACGCGAGTACGCACGGTCCGTTCGAGAAAAGGGTCGACCACGCGGGCTTGCTGCGACATGCAACCTTGAGACGGTATCACGCGCGTCGAATCGGTGACGCCAACTCGATGACACGGTCGACGTGGACACCGATGGTGGGGCGGTGGGAGATGACCAGGACCGTCTTGCGGGCGAGCCACGGATCGAGCGCCGACCAGAGGGCCACCTCGGTGGTGCTGTCGAGGTCGGCCGTGGCCTCGTCGAGGATGACGATGGGCGCATCCTTCAGCACCGCGCGGGCGATGGCCAGCCGGCGGCACTCCCCGCCGGAGAGGAGCAGGCCATCCTCGCCGACGACGGTGTCGTAGCCCTCGGGGAGCGTGGAGATGAAGTCGTGCAGCTGGGCAAAGCGGCAGGCGCGCTCCATGGCGTCGGCGTCAGCCTCCCCATCCGCGACCGCGAGGTTGTCCCAGATGGTGGCGTTGAAGAGGTGCACATCCTGGGGCACCACGCTGAACATCGAGCGTGCCTCCTCCTGGCCCAGCTCGTGCAGCTCGCGGCCGCCGACCCGGATCTGGCCGTCCTGGTAGTCCCAGAACCGGAGCAGCAGCGACACCAGCGTGGACTTGCCGCAACCGCTGGGACCCACCAGGGCAACCCGCTCCCCTGCACCGATACGCAAGGACAGGTCGCGCAGCACCCACGGCTCCGACTCCTCGAAACGGAACGAGAGGTCACGTACTTCGAGATCGTGAGCCACGGGCAGCTCGTCGGCTGGGTCGCGGTCGATCACCAGCGGCGGGGCATCGATGAGCTCGAACAGCCGGCGCGCTGAGACCTTCGTGGAGTCGAGCAGCTGCAACGAGCGTGACAGCGGCTGCACCGCCTCGAAGGCAGCGATGGCCGCCAGCGGCAGCGCCGCGAGGAACACGCCCTCCATCTGGCCGGATGTCACGAGCGGGATGGCCAGCACCAGGATGCACAGGCCTGCGAGCGAGGCGAACAGGCCGCCCAGTGCATTGTTCACGCCCTCGATGTCGCCCACCCGGCGTCGTGCCTCGTCAAGCTCCTGCGCTCGTGCCAGAAGACGGCGGCGATGCTCGGCGGCGGCATCGAGGGCCACGAGGTCGGCCACGCCCTGCACCTCGTCCACGATCATCGCGCCGACATCGCCACGAACGGCTGCGAGGGAGGCGGCCGGGCTCGCCGACAGCCAGCGCGCGACCAACGGCAGCACGACCCCGGTGAGCACGAGGAAGAACGCCAGCGAGAGGCCGATGGCAAGGTCGAACAGCCCGTAGATGACGCTGACCGAGGCGACCACGACCGCGGCCACGACCGGCGGCACGATGACGCGGATGTAGAAGTCCTCGAGCGCGTCGACGTCCGACACCGAGCGGGTCAACAGATCGCCGCTGCGTTCGTGCACGAGCCGCGCCGGCGCCAGCGGCTCGATGGCGCGGTAGAACCACACGCGCATCATCGCGAGGATGCGGAACATGGCTCGGTGCGTGGTGTAGCGCTCGAGATAACGGGAGCCCGCCCGGGAGATGGCCAGCACTCGCACGCCGGTGACAGCAAGGGCTAGCTCGGCCAACCCGCTGGCGATGGCGGCCTTGGAGATGAGGTACGCCGACAGCCCCATCAGGGCGATGTTGGAGCCGATGGCGATGACGCCGAAGAGCCCACCGACCGCGAGCCATCGCCAATGCGGCAGGACGAGGCGGAGGAGACGACGCAGGTCGCTCACGGCTGCACCTCGGGGTCGTCACCGTAGTCCCGCAGCAGGCGGCCATACGCGCCGTCGAGCGCGGTCAGCTCCGCCGGCGTCCCAGCCTCGACGACCCGGCCCGCCTGGAGGACGACGATCCGATCGGCACGTTGGGCGAGCTTCAGACGGTGGGCGATGACGAGCACGGTCCGGCCGACCGCCAGCCGGTCGAGCGCGTCCGCGATGGCTACTTCGCTGGCCTCGTCCTGATGCGAGGTGGCCTCGTCGAGCACCAGCAGGGGCGCGTCGCGCAGGAAGGCCCGGGCGATGGCGATCCGCTGCCGCTGACCTCCCGACAGGCGAACACCGGCCTCTCCCACCGGGGTGTCGTAGCCGCGCGGCAGGAGGCCGATGAACTCGGCTGCGTTGGCGGCTTCGGCAGCGGCCACGACCGCGTCATCGCGGGCGTCGGGCCGGGCCATGCGGATGTTGTCGGCGACCGTGCCATCGAAGAGGTGCGGGCGTTGTGGCACCCACGCCAGCGAGGCCCGCCAGGCCGCCAACGCCACTCCCGACAGGAGCTGACCGTCGACCTCGATGCTCCCGGCATCGGGCCTGATGAACCGGAGCAGCAGGCTGGCCATGGTCGACTTGCCGGCGCCAGTGGCCCCCACCAGCGCCACCGACTGACCGGCCGACAGCTCCAGCGTGACACCGTCGAGGGCTGGACTCTTGCGAGTCGGATAGGTGAACTCGACTGCTTCGAAGCGGATTCGCGGTGGTTCGGTCAGGACCGGCTGGGCCCGGGCGGGATCGCGGCCTGTGGTGGTCGCGTCGGGCCCATCGGGCCCATCGGGCCCATCGGTCGCGTCGGGCCCATCGGTCCAACCCGCATCGGCCGGGACCGGCTCATCGATGATCTCGAAGGTACGGGTGATGGCGGCCTTGCCCGCGGTGCCGATGTGGAATCGGACGGCCAGCGCGCGCAGTGGCAGGAAGAACTCCGGCGTGATGAGCAGCACCGCCAGCGCTCGCTCGAAGGAGATGCCGCCCTCGAGCAGGCGCAGGCTGATCTCGACGGCCACCAGGGCGATGGCGATAGTAGCGCCCCACTCCAGCACCAGCGAGGTCTGGAAGGCGGTTCGCAGCACGTCCATGGTGGCGTCGCCGTAGCGGCTGCCGATGCGGTGCAGATTCTCGACCTGCTCACGGCTGCGACCGAACATCTTGAGCGTGGCGATGCCGCGCAGGATGTCGAGGAAGAACGCGCTGAGCGTGCGCATCTCCATGAAACGCCGCTCCGACACGGCGCGCGTGCGGCCGCCGATGACCGCCAGCAGCAGGACCAACAACGGCCCCGTGAACAGCAGCACCAACACCGATGGCGGATCGAGCACGAGCACGATGAGCAGCACCAGCACCGGCACGATCATGGCCTGCCAGCGTGCCGGCAGGAACTGCGTGACGTAGTCCTCGATCGACTCGAGGCCACCGATCAGGACGCCGCTGATCTCGCCGCTGCGTTCGCCACTCGTCCAGGTCGGCCCCAGGCGCAGCAGCTGTCCGGTCATGTCGGCGCGCAGCGTTCCCACCAGGGCATCGGCAGAACGGCGCGCGGCCAGTTCACCGACGATCCCGAGTGCCGTGCGCAGCAGCAACAGCAGGAACCCCACCGCCAGCAACGGCAGCACGTCCTCGAGCGCGCGACCGTCGAGGAAGACGCCGGCCACGGCCACGGCCACGGCGATGAGCTGCGCCACCAGCGCCATCGTGGCGCCGACGCTCGCAGCCACGGCCACGGCCATCCAGCGGCGAGCACTGCGGTCATGGGCGAGCAGGCGCCCAGAGGCGGCTCCGGACACGCGTGACCCGATCACGCGGACGCGGTCGACCGGCCGACGCTAGTAGCTGTCGGGCTCGACGCTGACCTTGCCGCGGAAGATGTAGTAGACACCCGTCGTGTATAGCAGCACGAAGGGCATCCCGATGAGCGCGATGACCAGGGCCACCACCAGCGTCTTCTCTTCCGAGGCGGCGTTGAAGATGGTCAGGCTGTAGGCCGCATCGATGTTGCTGATGAGCAGGTTCGGGTGCATGCCGATAGCACCGGCCGTCAGCAGCAGCAGGATCATCAGCGATGATGAGGCGAACGCCAGGAAGTAGCGCGCCCGCTGCACGAAGTACCACACCGCGCCCATGGCCACCAGCGCCGCAGCCGGGAAGATGACCGGCCAGATCTGGTCGAGGTAGCGTTCGGTGAAGGCCATGCCCATGACGACCGCTGCGATGACGACGAGCGTGTTGAGCGCCACGAAACCGCCCATCAGGTAGATCAGGTAGTGCTTGCATCTGGCCTGCAGCTCACCCCCGGTCTTCATGATCAGGTAGATGGCGCCGTGCATGGCGAACATCGCCACCGTGGCCAGGCCGACCAGCAGCGCGAACGGCGTCAGCAGCTCGAAGAGGTTGGTGCGGATCTCCTGGTCGGGACCCAACGGGACGCCGGCGATGACGGCGCCGAAAGCCACACCCAGCAGCAGCGCCAGCCCCAGCGAGGACAGGCTGAAGACCAGGTCCCATCCACTGCGCCACCTCGCGCCGGGCCGCTGCGATCGGAACTCCAGCGTGACCGCGCGCAGGATGATCACGACCAGCACGAGCATGAAGGCGATATAGAAGCCCGAGAACAGTGAGGCGTAGGCGAACGGGAAGATGGCGAAGAGCACGCCGCCCCCGAGGACCAGCCAGACTTCGTTGCCGTCCCAGACCGGGCCGATGCTGTTGAGCAGCGTGCGCCGCTCCGCGTCGGTCCTGGCCACGACCATATGCAGGATGCCCACGCCCATGTCGAAGCCGTCGAGGATGAGGTAACCGGCGACGATGACGACGAAGAGGATGAACCAGATCTCGTTGAGGATCATCGCGTCATCTTCTCCTTGCCCTCGCCGCGAGCGGCGAAGATGCCACGCAGCGTGTCGGGCAACTCGCTGACCGGCTTGGACTCGATCTCCTCGAGCGGGGCTGGACCATGCTGGATCTTGGCGTTCAACAGGTAGAGGAAGAGCACCATCAGCAACGCGTAGATGAGTACGAAGCCACCCAGCGAGACGATGATCTCCTCAGCCGACACGACCGGTGATATGGCATCCGCGGTCAGCATCAGCTCGTAGACGATCCAGGGTTGCCGACCGAACTCGGTCACCCACCAGCCCGCGATGATGATGGCGATCGACACGAAGACGGAGGAGACCAGGATCCACAGCGCCCAGCGATACTCCAGCAGCTTGCGCTTCCAGAACCACAGAACCGCGGCCAGCAGCGCGAAGGGCACCATGGCCATGCCCAGCGCGATCATGAAGTGGTACGACTGGAAGGTCAGATTCGCCGCGGTCGGCGGTGTCTCGAACGAGTTGATGCCCTCGACGGTGCCATTGAGATCGCCCACTGCGAGGAAGCTCAGCATGTTGGGCACGGCGAGGCCGGTGGTGGTGCCGGCTTCCTCGTCGACCCAGCCAAACAGGTACATCGGCGCCCCGTCCTCGGTCTCCCAGATGCCCTCCATCGCGGCCAGCTTGCTGGGCTGGGTCTCGGCCACACTGCGGGCTGACTCGGGACCGAAGATGAAGGCGTTGGCGACCGCGAACAGGATGAACAGCGGTAGTGCGATCGAGAGCGCCGCCTTGCCCAGGTCGGCGAACTCCTTCTTCCTGAGGATGTAGTACGCGCTCACGCTGGCCAGGAAGGCCGCGCCCGCGGTCCAGGAGGCGAAGAAGACGTGCAGGATCCGCGGGATGAACGAGGGCGTGAACACGACCTCCCAGAAGTCGGTCATGACCGCGCGCGTGGGCTTGGGGAACTCCTGGATCTCGAAGCCGGCCGGGGTCTGCATCCACGAGTTGGCCATCACGATCCAGAGTGCGCTGAAATGTGCGCCGAGGGCGACCATGAAGCTCGCGAGGAACCACATCCGCGGGCCCAGGCGGTTACCGCCGAAGAGCATCAGGCCCAGGAACGCGCCCTCGAGGAAGAACGCGAAGACGCCCTCAGCCGCCAGCAGCGACCCGAAGATGTTGCCCACGAAGCGCGAGTACTCGGCCCAGTTCATGCCGAACTCGAACTCCATGACGACGCCGGTGGCGACGCCCATGGCGAACACGATGCCGTAGATCTTCACCCAGAAGAACGACAGGCGCCGCCACTTGGGATCCTTGGTGCGCAGGTACATGCCGCTGATGAAGAGCAGCATCAATCCCAGTCCCATGCTCAGGGGCGGGAAGATGAAGTGATAGCTGATCGTCAGCGTGAACTGCAGTCGCGCAAGTAGTTCTGCGTCCAAACGACCCACCCCCCGGTTCGTGTGTTTGGGCTTCAGGGACACGCAGACCTCATGGAGGGCCACGCAGGAGTCAGCAATCTCTCGATGTCTTAGACATAGCCTAAGCCCTTCGGTCGCGTACGGCAGGCCGTTCGCGCGCGTTTCGTCTCGTCGCCTCGCTTCCAACCGCAGCATCCGAGCGCGATCGCGGCACCCTCACCGCCCGACGCAGCCGCAGCACCGCCCGACCCAGCCGCACCGCCGCCCGACCCGGCCGCACCGCCACGTCAGCACGCCGCTCGCTCACCCCGAGGACGGGCCGGCCGCTCACGTGGTCCGGCTACCGCACCCCGACAGCCGCCCCAGGGCCCGCCAAACCGCTGCGGGGTCCAGGCAGCCACTCTCGTGGTCCCGCCTATCACTCTCGTGGTCCCGCCTATCACTCTCGTAGTCCCGCCAACCGCTACAGGGTCGAACGTGACCATCCGGGCACCGACTATGCAGGTTGCTGCCGCCTGTCGGTTGACGGTGACGATCCTGGCCGGTGGGCGGTCGAGATCGGACAGTCGAGCTCATGACCGCGTGGGAGCAGGCGCTGAGTGGTTGAGTTCGACCTCCTCGCGGTCGACAGTGCCGGGTTCGCGACGCGGTCGGAAAGTCCAAACTCGCCACGCAGCGAGGCCAAGATGATGGCGCGATAAGCGCCGGCGAAGTGGGGAGTAAGGGCGACCGACCAGAGTGCGGGCCATGGCTGGACATGAACGACGTATCGACCGAGCCCGACGAGATACGCACAGGGCGCTGGTGCACATTGGAAGAGACATTCGACAGGCCAGGCTGGAACACGATCTGAGCCAGGCCTCAGCGGCACGGGCCGCCGGCCTCTCGGCATCGACGTGGAGCAGGCTGGAGCGAGGTGTCGCATCAAACGTGCCGGTGGTCGACCTCGCCTGTGCTGCCGCGGCAGTCGGGCTCGTCCTGAGCGTGCGCGCCTACCCCGGCGGTGTTCCTGTTCGGGACCATGCTCACCTGGAGCTTCTGGGGCGACTTCGGCGGCGGCTTGGCCCGCGAGCCCAGTGGCAGACCGAGGTGCCGCTGCCGAACCCGGGAGACCTTCGAGCCTGGGATGCGCTGATCCGAGTGGCGCGCGTGCGCGTGGGTGTAGAAGCCGAGACACGCGCCAGAGACTCACAGGCCCTTCAGCGAAGGCTGGCATTGAAGCGGCGGGACGGAGCGGTCGACCATGTGATCCTGCTGCTGGCGGATACGCGCCACAACCGGGGCTTTCTGCGCCTGATGGACGACAGCTTCCGTGATGCGTTTCCCGTCCCGGGGCCGGTCGCGCTGGAGCGTCTCGCCGCCGGACGAGACCCAGGCGGGAGCTCGATCGTCCTGCTCTGACGCGATCGGACGGGAGGCGTCCGCCGTCTGGGCTGCCGCTACGCGGTTGAACTCGACAAGCGAGCGGCCATACGTGCAGGTTTGAGCCGCTCAGCGGTTCACGGTGACGATATCTGCCGCCAGGAGGCTGAGATCGGGCAATCGCGCGCGCCGTCCGTCGAGTTCGACCGCGGTGCGGTTGGTGGCGGCCCGGTGGCGGGCTCGGTTGGCGGCGGTGCGGTTGGTGGTGGCCCGGTGGCGCGGTGCGGTTGGTGGCGGTGCGGTTGGCGGCGGCCCGGTGGCGGGCTCGGCTCGAGGCAGCGCCGCCACGGGTGGTGTGCGCCGCAGCGGACTGGGCCGCAGCGGACTGGGCCGGCGGTCCTACTGGAAGTCGGGCAGGGCTCGGGCGACGGTCTCGGGATCGGGCGGCAGCGCGTAGGTCTTGGCCACGCCGTCATTCATGATGAAGCAGCCGCTCTTGATGGGGCAGGCCGTGCAGTCCTCGGCCTCGTACTCGATGGCCCGCAGTCGACCACGAGCGATGAGCGTCTCGAGCATGCCCTCCAGGACAGCTTCATCGATGCCCAGATCGCGGCTGAGGTCGGCCAGGCACATCGGCCTTCCGGCCTCATCGATGGCAGACAGGATGGCGCGCAGCATCAGGCGAAGCCCAGGAACGTACCAACCTGGAAGACGAGCACTGCCAGCAGCCAGGCCAGCCCGAACTGGTAGAGCCCCGAGAAGGCGGCCCAGCGCCAGCCGAACTCACTCTTGATGGCGCTGAGCGTGGCCACGCAGGGCGTGTAGATGAGCACGAACATCACGAACGCAAACGCCGAGAGCGGTGTGAAGCTGGTGGCCAGCGCGTTGCTCAGCGCGGTGTCTTGCACATCCTCTGCCTCGGCCGGTACGAGGTCGACTCCGGGGATGATGCTGAGCGTCGAGCGCACCGCACCGTCCGCCGCAGCGACGAACGAGGCGCCGATCTCGCGGATGTCCTCGCCCACGGTGGGAGCCGGCCCAGCGGCCTCGGACTCCTCCCCACCGAGGTAGGTCTGGGCCATCGTGGCGACCACGACCTCCTTGGCGATGAAGCCGGTCACCAGCGCGCCGGAGGCCTCCCAGGTGCCGAAGCCGGCCGGCTCGAAGATCGGCGCGGCGGCGGCGCTGACCTGGCCGAAATAGCTGTCGCGCTGCTCCTCCACCCCCCAGGGCAGGCTCATCAGGAACCACAGGCCGATCGAGATGACTAAGATGACCGTGCCCGCCTTGACCACGAACTCCTTGGTCTTCTCCCACGTGTGCGTCGTCAGTGCCTTCATCGTGGGCATGCGGTACGGCGGCAGCTCGAGCGCGAAGATCGCATCGTCACGCTCACGCAGGATGGTGCGCGACAACACCATGGCCACGAGACCGGCGATGAGGATCCCGATCACGTAGAGGCCGGTGATGACGGTCGCCGCGGCGGCGCCGAAGAAGGCCAGGCCGAAGACGACGTAGACCGGCAAGCGCGCCGCGCACGACATCAGCGGCACCAGCAGGCTGGTCATGATGCGCTGCGTGCGGCTCTCCAGCGTGCGCGTGGCGTACACGGCCGGGACGGCACAGCCGAAGCCCAGGATCATGGGGATGAACGACTTGCCGTGCAGGCCGGTGAAACGCATCACGCGGTCCATCACGAAGGCCACACGCGCCATGTAGCCACTGTCCTCGAGCAGCGTCAGGAACAGGTACAGAACGATGAGCCCGGGCACGAACACGAGTACAGCGCCGACCCCGGCGATGACACCATCGATTGCGAGCGAGACGAACCAGTCGGGCGCCGAGAGCATCTCCAGCAGCCCGGTGACCCAGCGTGTGACCGGGCCGCCGATGACAGCATCGACCCAGTCGAGGAAGTAGGCCGAGACCTCGACCACCAGCTTGAAGACCACGAACATCACCGCGAAGAAGATGGGCAGGCCCAGCAGGCGGTTGGTGAGGACGCTGTCGAGTCGGTCGGTGACGCTGTAGCGGGAGACGGCCGAGCTGTCCACGACCTCGCGCACGACCCCGTGGATGTAGCCGTAGCGGGCATCGGCGATGGCGATGTCGGCGGTGTCTCCATACATCGACTCGATGCGGCCGCGCCCGGACGCCGCAGCATCGACGATGGCCGTGCCGCCCTCGGTCCCTCCGACGCGCTCGAGGAGGTCGGCCTCCCCTTCGAGCAACTTGATGGCCAACCAGCGCGGCTGGTAGGCAGCCCCAAGATCGGGATGGGCGGCGATGCGCTCGACCAGCGCGCCGATCTGAGCCTCCACCTCGGAGCCGTAGTCGATGTGGAAGGGCGGGTGATCGGCGCTGCCGACGAAGGTGGTCATGCGGGCGACGAGCTAGGCGACCAGGCGCAGCCGGGCAGGCTCGGGACCGACGAGGCCGATGGCGGCGTCGAGCAGTTGGTCGAGGCCCTGGCCACGGTGACCGACCGTCTCCACGATGGGAGCCCGGCCGAGCAACGCGCTCAGCCGTTCGTGGTCGATCTTGATGCCCTTGGAGCGGGCGCTGTCGCTGACGTTCAGGGCCAGCACCAACGGGATGCCCAGCTCCAGCAACTGCGCCGTCAGGTACAGGTTGCGCTCAAGGTTGGTGGAATCGACCACGTCGATGACGGCGTCCGCTTCACCGGTCAGGAGGTAGTCGCGAGCGATGATCTCCTCCGGCGAGAGGGCGCTGAGGCTGTAGGTGCCGGGCAGGTCCACCAGGCGGCCCACGAGGTCACCGTGCCGAAACGTGCCTTCGACCTTGGAGACGGTCTTGCCGGGCCAGTTGCCAACGTGGTGCCGAGAGCCGGTGAGGGCGTTGAAGATGCTGGTCTTGCCGGCATTGGGGTTGCCCGCCAGCGCCAGCGTCAGCGTGCCGCTCATGCGACGTCGGCCGTCTCCGGGACGACCTCGAGCGCCTCCACGGTGATGGTCGCGGCTTCACGCTTGCGGAGGGAGAGGTGATAGCCCTTGATGACGAACTCGAGTGGGTCACCCAGCGGGGCGGCACGCTGCAACAGGATGGTCTCGCCACGAACGACACCCAGCTCCAACAGCCTGCGCCGCGCCGATGATCGACCACCGACTCGCAGGATACGGCCGGTCTGACCTCGGCCGAGTCGATCCAGGGTCACGATCGAAGCGGCCGCCGGGCAGTACCTGCGGCATCGCTTGGGGACGGGACGTCCGAAACCCAAGGCGCGAATCAGGAACCGGCAGGAACGGTGTTCGCAATCCTGAGTTGGCGAGTCGGAATTCACGTTCCTATTCCAATCGACATGAGTGATAAGCGAAAGTGACGTCTGGCCGAATGGGGTGGTCCCTTAGGCCCCAAAGCCATGATACTTGCTTCTCTGTATCAAGCGCCCTTGATACGGCTCAAGCGGCAGGCAGGCTGATCCAGAACCGCGCGCCCTGTGGCTGGACGTTCTCGGCCCCCACGGCCCCGCCCTGGGCTTCTGCGAGGGCACGCACGATGGCCAGACCGAGACCGGACGTACCCGAGGCTCGTTGGCGCGAGGGATCAGCCCGGTAGAAGCGCTCGAACACACGGGGCAGGTCCTCGTCCGCGACGCCGGGCCCGGTGTCGCGGACGACCAGGTGAACGACGCTCCCGATCCGCTCACCGCGGAGCACGACCGAGCCGCCGGCAGGCGTGTGTCGCAGGGCGTTGTCGGTCAGGGCACCGAGCATCTGGCGCAGGCGCTCACGGTCGGCCCGGACGTGGATGGCCAGCGCCGGCAGCTCGACGTCGAGCCGCACCCCGATCAGCTCGGCGGCCGGCGCGAAGCCCTGGGCCACGGCACGCAGCACCTCTGCGGCATCGACCTCGGCCATGTCCAGCGGCATGTGCCCCGACTCGGCCAGGCTCACGGTGCGCAGGTCGTCGACGACGCGCGCCAGCAGATGCGACTGCTGCCGGATGGTCTCGAGATGCTTGTCGTCGTGGTCGTAGACACCATCGAGGATGGCGGTCGTGGTCGCGTCGATGACGGTCAGCGGCGTCTTCAGCTCATGCGCGGCGTCCTGGAATAGACGGCGCCTCGCGGCGTCGGAGCGCTCCAATGCCTCGGCCATGCCGTCGAACGAGCGGCCAAGGTCGCCGATCTCATCGCTCCGGTCGGCGGCGTTCGAGCGGCGTTCGAGATTTCCCGCAGCGACGTCCGCAGCCGCATCCCGCAGCCGGCCGAGGGGTGCCACCAGCCGACCGGCCACGAGGAAGCCGAGCACGGATGCCCCGGCCGCAGCGGCGGCGGCGGCGAGCACGATGGAGAGCGCGGTCTCGTCCTGCGCCCGGCCCGGACCGCGGCCTTCGCGCGGTCCCGGTCCCTGACCCTGCCCCTCGCCGCGTCCGATCTGGTCCTCGGCCTGAAGCTGTTGGAAGCCGTGGTTCACGATCGAAGGCGTGAAGATGGCGATGGCCGTGGCCGTGACGACTGCCACCAGCGCGAAGATCAGCGCCAGCCGGATGCGCAGGCTCATCGGCGCGCCGCGCGGTAACCGACGCCGCGCACGGTCTCGATGTAGTCGCCACCACCGGGCGGTGGCCCCAGCTTGCGTCGCAGGTTCTTGACATGGCTGTCCATGGTGCGGTCGTCAGCCTCGAAGGCCTCGCCGAAGATGCGATCCCCGAGCTGCCCGCGACTCAAGACCGTGCCCGGTCGCTCAGTGAGCACGGCCAGGAGGTCGAACTCGACCCGCGTCAGGGCAAGCGCTTCATCGCCGCGCATGACCTCACGCGCATCGGCGTCGATGGTCAAGTCGAGGAAGTGCCGGGTCGAGGGCACTGCTGCGGGTGTCGCTTCGGCCATACGCCGCAGCACGGCACCGATGCGCGCCACCAGCTCGCGCGGCTCGAAGGGCTTGGTGACGTAGTCGTCGGCACCCATCTCCAGGCCAGCGACGCGATCGATGACGTCGTCTCGTGCAGTCAGCATGACCACGGCGCTGGCGATGCCCTCGGCGCGGAGCTGGCGCAGGACATCGAAGCCGGAGCGCCCGGGCAGCATCACGTCGAGCACGAGGAGGTCGGGGCGGCCATCACGAGCCAGTTGCAGCGCGACGTCACCGTCGGTCGCGGTGTCCACCTGGTGGCCTTCACGCGCGAGATAGGCGCTGACGACTTCGACGATGTGTGGTTCGTCGTCAACGACGAGGATGCGAGCCATGAGACGCAGATAGTACGTCGATGGCCGGGGTTTCCCCCGGCCATCGGTGCGCGAGCTGGTGCTGGAGTGTGCCTAGGCGCCGCGCTGGAACGACGTCAGGTGACGCTCGCTCCCCCGCAGGAGGTTCGAGTAGACGTGGAAGACGTCAGGAGCTGCCTCTTCGAGACCCTCCATCGCGGTCTTGAGGTCAGCGATGTCGAGCTCCTCGATCTGCACGCCCACCCCGTAGGCCGCTGCGAGGCTCTCCGAACCCTGCGCGACGAGGTCGTCGTAGAGGGTGTCGATACCTGCGTCGGTGAAGACGCCAGCCTCCATCCCGAAGGGCGAGCCGGCGATCTCGTAGTTCTCCATGATGTGGTTCACCGCGGTCTGGTGCTGGTTCTCGGCCCAGGCGATGCGCTCGAACACGGGCACGTCGTAGAGGTCGGCGAGCGCCACATAGACATCGTGCGCGAGCTTCTCCTCGTTGGCCATCAACACCACCTCCGAGCGCTGCTCGTCGGTCAGGGTGCCCATCTCATAGTCGCACTCTTCGCAGTTCTCGGGCCCACGGGTCCCAACGTCGACTCGGCCGCGGCCCGCCTCAGGGTCGTCCGACTGGTTGCGGTAGCCGAAGTCATCGTCAGTACGGCCGCCGCCCTGGCGCGTCTCCGCGTTCCGGCCGCCGCCCTGGCGCGTCTCCACGTTCTGGTCAACGCCGACGTTGGCACGCCCCTTCGCCTCCGCGCCCCGGCCATAGCCGCCACCGCGCGTCTCGGACTGTGCCGTGGTGCTGTCGTCCTGGGCCATGGCGCCGGGACCGTGGGCGAATGCCGCTGTCGGGGCGATCGCGGCAACGGCCAGGGCCACCGCGGCCGACATCGCGAGGATGGTTCGGGGGGATCGGGTCTGCATCGTTCAAGACTCCTGTTGGTCGCCTGCCTGGAGGCACGCGCTTCGAGTTGTTACCTGGGACGATGGCGGTGCGATGCGCAGCGTCGATGGACCGCGTGTGGAGATTGCGTGGAGATGCAGCCATGCCACGGGCCGGGCGCCACTCCCGGCGCTTGACGACCGTGCTGCGCTACCACTGGTTATGACGGAGGCCCCATGGCAAGGCGGAAGCGGACAGGACCGACATCCGAACGCTTCGTGGCTGAGACGCTGACCCTGATCGGTGAGCGAGGCGGGTCGCAGGGAGTGAACCTGCGCGAGGTCTCACGCCGCGTCGGCTGCGCCCACACCAACGCCTGCAACTACTTCGCCAGCTTCGATGACCTGCTGTGGGAGGCATTCCGCCGGGTGCTCCGCGAGTACGGGGAGTTCCTCGCACAGGAACTCGACGACTCGCTGGTGCCGGAGGAGTATCTGCGGCGAGTCGTCGCCAGCCTCGCCGCATTCCCCATGGAACACCCTGGCTGGTACCGCTTCATCGGCAGGGACCCACTCGACATGGAGCGCATCCCTGCCGACGTGCTCGAAACCGTGACACGGATGAAGCAGTGGCTCTTCGATATCTTCGGCGCCTGTACGCCCGAGGTACCCGACCACGTGGCAAGGGACGCCGCCAACGTCGTGCTCGCGTACATCGACGGCGAGACCTTCAACCTCATCAACGGTCGCGCCGTTCCCGGCGAGGACATCGGAGGGCGTGTCGTGGGCAATGCGATGCGGCTGATCAAGGTGCTCGTGAACGAAGATGACGCGACGTCCGGAGGGTTCGCGAGAACGCCGCGCAGCTATCCGCGCCTGGCACTCGAGGGCTGAGCTGGTGGAGGTGGGCTGGGGAATCGTGATCGTGGCGCTGGGCCTGCTGGCCTGGTTGGGGCAGACCGTATCGTGGCTGGCACCCGGGGTCGCGATGCGCTTGTCGCTGATGGAGGCCGAGGCCGATGTGGAGCCTACCTACTGGGCCGACATCCGGGGCGAGGTCGTCTGGGACACGCTGACGCTGTGGATGCTGCCGCTGGCCGGATCGCTGCTCATCCTCGGAGAGCCGGTATGGGCCATCTTCGGACTCATGGGCGGAGGTGCGTTCGTCTACTTCGCCGGTCGCGGCGTGTTCACGCGCCGCGCCATGCAGCGGCGGGGCTTCCGCATCGGCGCGCCGCAGAACGTCAGGCTCGGCTTCGTCCTCCTCGGTATCTGGGGAATCGTCGCGCTGGCGACGATCGTAGCGGCCGCGGCCAGCCTGGCGCCCTAGCACAGCAACTCGAACGAGGTGATGGCGATGGAAGTGACGGCCACTACATGGGTCGTAGCCGGCGGAGGGCTGGCGCTCATGGGACTCCTGATGGCGCCACAGGCCATCGCAGTGATGCGGCCGCGAGCTCAGTGGACCGTCGACAACGTCTACGGCGGCGATCCTGCAGCCACCGACCCGAAGGCCTACTTCGCCTTCAACGGGGGCTACGCCTGGGCAGACACGTTCTTCTGGGGACCGCTCCAGATCGCGGCCAGCGTGGGCATGCTCGCGGGCCAGCAGTGGGGATTCCTGCTCGGCCTGGTCGCCTCGGTCCCGTACGTGTACTCGGCTGTGAGCATCTACATCTGGGACCGCGATATGGGCTTCCGCGGGGAGAGCTGGACCTACTGGGTCACCTGGGGCATGTTCCCGGCCTTCGGCGTGCTCCAGGGCATCTACTGTTTCGCCCGCTTGCTCGCCTGAACGGACAGCGGATCAGTCGGTCGGCGGATCAGTCGGTCGGCGGCCAGGCCTGCACGTAGCGGAGCTGATCCGGCATCGTCAGCGTGTGCTTGCGAGCCCGGTGCACGCGGTCGATGGCGGTGTCGGCATCGAGCCCGGTCTCGCGCAACAGGCAGGCCGAGGTCATGCCCGCTCGGTCGAGACCGCCGCGGCAGGCGACGGCCAGCGTTTCGCCGGCGCGGACGCGGTCGATGAGGCCGGCCAGCAGCTCCCGATATGGCCCGTCGGCGGAGGGGGTCATGGGATCCCTGATGGGATGACGGATGAGCTCGACGCCGTGAGCCGGCAGGACATCCTCGATGTGCGTGGTGCGGCAGCGTCGCAGCTCATGGTCCTCGACCAGCAGCAGCAGCACGTCCACGTCCAGATCCCGCAGGCGGGCGGCATCGCTGTCGAGGTCGCGCCAGTGTGGGCCGCTGTAGTAGCCCAGGTAGCGCTTGCCGGGCATGAAGGTCAGGCCGACCTGGCCCGCGCTCTCTCCCAGGTCCGTACCGGAGAGGTCCAGCAGGTCCACGCGCAGCGGACTGCGATGGGAGGTTCGCCATGGCGTCCCGGACCACTCCGAGACATCGCTCTCGACCAACCGGTCGATGAGCTCCTGCGCCACTGCCCGGTCGCGCAACCCGCGATGCCAGGCCGAGGGCACGCCGTCGATGCCGAAGTGGACGCCGGCCAGGCCGCCGGCGATGGCCGCGGTGGTGTCGGTGTCGTGGCCGTACCTGACCGCGGCGGTGACGGCCGAGGCGTAGTCATCGGCAGCGGCGAAGGCGGCCCAGGCGGACCAGAAGCTGTTGACCACGCGACCGCTGCCGGTGCGCTCCGGCCAGGCCTCGAACGCATCGAGCTCCGCGATCGCATCGGCCGGCGCCGGAGCATCCTTCGAGCCGGGCAAGCCGGTTTCCTGCAGGTGCGTCCGAGCCGTTCGCCTGGCCACGGCGAGGGCAGCCTTCAGGTCGGTCGCACCCTCGAGCAGGTAGCGCACGACGAGGGCGTAGAGCGCACAGGCGATCTGTGCCTCGGCGCTGCCATGAGTGACACGCGAGGCGCGTACGGCCATGTCGATGAGCGCGTCGTCGCCGTCGTCGCGAAAGACCAGCGGTATGGGCAGGATGCGCATGAGCGAGCCGTTGCCCTTGGCGTCGACCCCGCCAGCCTCCTCCGGCGGCGTGCCGGAACGCAGCTCGTAGAGGGCCTGCGACGTGGAGATGCCGATATCGAAGAGTTCTCCGCCCACCGCATACCGGCCCTGGTCCTTCCAGGCCAGGGCACGGCGACCCTGGTCGGCCGTATCGAAGCCGACGTCCAGCAGCGAGTCGAGCAGCGCCAGCATCAGGGCACCGTCGTCGCTCCATGTGCCCGGTGGTTGCCCGTGCTTGCCACCGCCGCGCCACTCGACCGCGCCGATGGCGGAGGCTGGCTGGAACTCGTAGGGAACACCCAGGGCATCGCCGCAGAGATGCCCGTAGATGGCGCCCTCGAGTCGCTCCGGCAGCAGCATGTGGTCGTCTCTCCCCCGTGATCGCCACGCCTGGCGCATGGCCCTCCGCCATGGCGTCCGGCACAGCCTGGACACGACCATAGAGAGGTCGGAGGGTCGTCGCGGCTCCGTCACCGGGGAACGAGACCGCAGCGCGGGACGACGCCCGTCACGGGCTAGACCTCGTTGGGCACCTGGCGCAGCAGCCGACAGGCGGCACCGAAGAACTTGTGGAACCCGTCCTGCGTCTGGCCGTACCACAGCGGGCAGCTCACCAGCGCGGTGATGCCATTCTCACGGCAGTAGTCGTGGGCATCCTTCGAGTAGCTGCCGGCGCCGATGTTCTTGTGGAACCAGACCTTGTCGATGCCCAGCTCCTTGCACTCCTGTGCGACCGACAACGAGGCCGCGGGGTTGGTGGCGATGACCACACCATCGACGCCGTCGGGGATGGACTTGAGGCTTCGGTAGCAGGTGTCGCCCATGACCGTATCGGCATTGGGGTTCACCGGGAAGACGTCGTAGCCGCGCTCCTTGAAGCGGGAGTAGATGCCGTTGCTGGCGTGAGCGCCACCCGGGTTGCGCGAGACGCCGGCCACGGCGATGCGCTTCAGGGCCAGGAACTCATCGACCGCCTGATCGACCGTTGGCATGATCTTCCTCCTGGACATGCGGAAACTGACGTCGTCGTCTGAGCACGAACGCTAGCAATGCCAGAGTCGCCACGGACGACCGCGCGAGACAGTGCCGTTGCGCCCCCAGCCGAGGGCCGTTGGCCGGATGGCTCGCGCGCGGCATCTCGCTATGGTCGCGAAGTCAACCGCAAGGCCGGCCCGCGTCCGGCGACACGAGGAGGAAACTCATGCGCACCCTGCTCAAGGTGCTGCTGCTCATCGCTGGGGCCGCCATCGCCGCGCGCGTCTCCGCCCTGGTCATCTCGAAGCAGCTCGACGAGGGCAGCGAGGGCAGCGACGAGTTCCGCCGCGTGGTCATCCTCAGCGGCATCGACTTCGCCAGCCAGGCAGGCGGTCTGCGCGACGTCGAGGTGAGCGTCACGCTCGGCGGCGCCAAGCTGGACCTTCGTGGAGCGACCATCGACCCGGCCGGGGCCCGCGTGCTCGCACAGAACACGATGGGCGGCCTGCTCATCATCGTGCGCGACGACTGGGCCGTCAGCGTGGACGACACGCTCATCGGCGGCGGCGACTCCCAGGTCGAGGTGACCCCCATCGATGAGCTGCCGGGCGACGCTCCGCGCCTGCAGATCGACGTCGTGACACGCATGGGCGGCACCGTGATCTCGACCAAGCGTCAGGACTGGTAGCTGGCTGGCTAGCCGGCTCCCAGCTCCACACCGACTGGGTCGAGGCCCAGCTCGGTCGCGAAGGCCTCAGCCATGACCCGGAAGCCCAGCGCGTTAGGGTGCCGATCAGGACCCAGCGGTGGCGGATGGCACAGCCACGTCCGTTCGCACAGCAGTGCGAGATTCCGGGGCACATCACCGTGGTCGGCCATCGGCACCAGCGTGTCCCAATCATCGATGTCGAAGGCGGCGGCGACGTCCGCCACCGGGATGCCGGCATCCTCGTAGGCCACCATGAGCGCGCCGTTGATGAACTGCATGGCCATGACCGACTGGCGGGCCAGGTCGCGTGTCTCCTCGTCCAGCCACATGGTCAGGAACGGGTCGTAGATGTTCATGCCCACGATGGGCACGTCGGGTGCCGCGGCCTGCAGCTCAGCCAGGATCGACGGCAGACGCTGGCCGACCCCCTTGATGCCCGGGGCCAGGCACTCCATGGACTCGCAATCGAAATCGTTGAAGCCGATGTCGATGGTGATGAAGGCCAGCTCGTCGCGATGCTCGCCGATGAACCAGAGCGCCTCGTCCAGCTGGCTGCCGTGCTCGTAGGTGCAGCGCGGATGGTCGAGCCGGATGGTCTCGGTGTTGGCGCCAGGGCAGGCCAGGTTGTTCAACTGCAGGTTCGGGTAGTGCTGGCGAGCCATCAGCCACAGCTGGTCGGGATAGCTCGCTCGCGTCCTGTGGTCGTCCTCCTCCCGGCCCACAGGCTGGTAGCCCGCGGCCAGCGAGTCCCCCAGGGCGAGGTACCAGGTACCGCCGGCATCGTCGCCGCTCGTGGGATCGTCCGCCGCTCCTGCAGGCATCGCCAACATGACCGCCAGAAGGGCTGCTACCAAAGCTCGCATGTCACACCTCCACAGCGAGGCTCCGTCCGACGGGGGCGTGCGGCAAGTGCCGAAGTACCCACCCGGCCCTGAGATGGAACCCGGCGGAGGTCGTGCGCGCACGTAGTCGGTAGAGGCGCCGTCATATCGACGCCACCGAATCATCGGGGCAACGCGCGGTGCATCGCGCGGAGCCCCGCACCCGCGTCGTCGCCGAACCCGACGTCAACGGCGATCACGCGGACCGCGACACGAAGGAGCCACTCCATGTTGTCATCCGTCCGCGCGATCTCGCGTCGCGCCCTCATCCTGGCCAGCGCCGGGGTGCTTGCACTGAGCACACTCCCCGCAGCAGCCGCCGTTCCGCTCGACGACCTGCTCGAGCTCAACGCCCGGGCCTGGTCCGGCGAACCCGAGCTGCTGGCCGAGGTCTACGCGCCTGACGGCGTCCACAGCGCGACCTTCTACGACCGCACGAACGTCTACGAAGGCCCCGGCGAGATCGTCAGGATCGTCGGCTACGGCAGGCCCGAGTCGGTCGCGCCTCGCATCGACATCCCTGCGGCCGATGGCGAGTACCGCTGGGCAGACTTTCTCTCGCTCGCCGGTGGGTCGGCCTGCCTGTGGCGTGCCGTCGATGGGCAGATCACCCGCCAGGACTGCCTCCTGGCGGAGAAGAGCTACGACTCCCGGTCGCTTGCCGGTCCCGCCGATGCCGACACCTCCGCTGCGATCGATGAGCTCGTGGCTCGGCTCGATGGCACATGGGGTCCAGGTGCCACCGTCGAGGGCCTCGCCGAGGTCTATGCGCCCGACGCCGTCCACTCAGCCCGTTTCCTGAACCAAACGAAACACTACGTGGGTCCCGAGGAGATCATCCGGATCGCGCGCGGGGCCACCACGATCGAGCAGATCGGACCACGTGTCGATTTCGAAGCGCCCGAGGGCGAGCTGGCCTGGGCCCAAGTCTCCAGTGTGGCGGGTGGAACGGTCTGCCTGTTCCGCGCTGTCGAGGGCATGATCACCCGCCACGACTGCGTCCTGCCCATCGCCGGGTAGAACGAGCGGACGAAATCGGAACCTTTGTGCGATGGACAGCGCACGTACGATTCGGAGACAGCGCGTCCGGCGCTGTCCATCGCACAGGGGAGCGTGTGGACGACCAGTTGGTGGTCCGGGCCCAAGGGGGCGATCGAGACGCCTTCGAGCAGATCGTGAACGTCTCGTTCGACCGTTGCCACGGCGTGGCCATGCGCCTCCTCCGTGACTCGCAGCTGGCGGAGGATGCGGTGCAGCAGGCCATGGTCAGTGTGTGGCGAGATCTGCCCCGTCTGCGCGACTCCGCTCGCTACGATGCCTGGTCGTACAAGCTGCTCGTGCGCGCCTGCTACGCCGAGTACAAGAGGGCTCCCAAGTGGATGCCCGCCATCGACGAGGGCAGCACCAGCGAGCCACGCACGGGCGATGACTACGACGCTGTCATCGACCGCGACCAGCTGGAGCGAGGCTTCCGGCAATTGTCGATGGAACACCGTGCCGTCGTCGTGCTGCACCACTACCTGGACCTGCCGCTGGACGAGGTCGGTGGCGTGCTGGGCATCCCCACCGGCACCGTGAAGTCTCGGCTCCACCGCGCCCTCGCCCAGATGCGAGCCGCCCTCGAGGCCGACGCCCGGCCCGTCGAAACGGAGGCTGCGGCCGACTACGAGGGCCCTCCTGTCCCCGACGGAAGGCGGGTGATCCGATGACGACCCCGAAACCTGACGATCACGACATGGACCAGGTCGTGCACGGTTGGTTGACGGACGATGACGAGCACCCGGCCGACCGCAACCGACAGATCGGCCGCATCATGGGCCGCGTCGACGAGACTCGGCAGCGGCGCCGACTGTGGCCACTGAACCCTTTCGGCCGCCGCGCGGTGCACAGCGCGACGGGGACTGACGGCAGGGGCGTCGGTGCGGGAGGAGGTGCGCTGCTGCGGCCGGCGTTGCTGACGGTGGCCGCCGTGGTGGCGCTCGTGGCCACCGGCCTGCTCTACGCAGTGTTCCGACCGGCCGACCCGATC
>Ga0209013_10001013_pt1 | contig 25961 bp, 10 predicted proteins | sample Cruoilmetagenom2_FD_187291 | JGI IMG/M metagenome (GOLD analysis project Ga0209013, IMG submission 187291) | Oil polluted marine microbial communities from Coal Oil Point, Santa Barbara, California, USA - Sample 2 (SPAdes) (version 2) | ecosystem: Environmental > Aquatic > Marine > Oil seeps ...
TTTTAGTGGTATGACAAAGACTAATAAGAGGCATCTTGAAACATTTTTAGGTTATACATCTCAAACAATGTCAGCTTTTAAGGCTCCTGATGTAACTAAGTATTTTGCTCCTGAAACTGGACTGGAGGCAGACAAAACAACAGATGGATTAAAAAGACTTGGTAATGCTTTAGCTAAACTTGGCGTTAATATGCAAGATCTCAAAAAGCTTTCAGGAGATACAGATTGGTTAACTAAATGGGGAGAAGCTTTTGCTAAACCAATAAAATGGGATTTTGGTCCAGGAAAAGGAAAGGAGATTCAACTTACTGGTACATTTAGTATGTTTGCCAAAGCGATTACTCATGTAGGTGAGGGATTAGATATATTAATGACTCAGCTTCATAGAGTAGGAGAAGAAACTCAATCTGGTGCAATTCAAAAAGGCATTAAGCAATTAATTACTCTTATTATGCAATTAGATGCAGAGTTAAGTAAAACTTCTAAATTCAAATTGTCTATAGGAGCAGGTTTAAGTACAAGTTTAAAACCGTTAAGGGATGTAGGTTATGCAATAAATAGTTTCTTTGATGCAATGGAGAGAATCAAAGTTGCTTCAGATTTCACATTGTCTAAAAAAGAGATTGCAACATTTGGTATAACTGTTAAGACGACTATGTCTCAAATAGCTACAATGATGGCACCAGCTACAGATTCACTACGTAAATTTGCAGATACAGCAGGAGTTAAAAGATTTTCTCAATTTGCTCAAGGCATAAGAGATTTGGTTGTTGCTACAAAAGAACTTTATCAATTAACTGCTATATTTAGTGCAATTGAAAAAGATTCTAAAACTAGTGGTATTGCATTACAGCATTTTGAAAATGTAGTTAAATCAATGATGGTTCTTTTAAAGAAAATTCCAGATACTGCTAAAGAACTTAGATTTGGTGTTAGTGATGAAGGTGTAAGAAATGCAAGAGCATTAGCTGAAGTATTAAAACCTTTGGCTCAATCTATGTTGTTAATAAGTGAGTCATTTAAGAAAGGTGTTAATATTAAAGCAAATATGGATAGGTTTGCTGCTGGCTTGAAAGGAATGGTTCGAGTTATTGCTAGCATAGATCTTGATCCAGTAACACGAGACTTATTAAATGATGTTCGAAAATTAACACAAATATTTAGTTCTAAAGCATTAGTTGCAGCTCCTGATGAAGCAGAGAAAAGACTTCAAATGTTAGCTAGAGTAGTTGAACAAGGCTCTGTTAAAGTTGCACAAAAAGTAAAAACAGGTGGTGCTAATATTGAAAAAGCCATTAAGAAAGATTTTATAACTGATTTAATGGGGGGTATAGATGCAGATCCTGGAAAGAAAGTTGAGCAGATGCAGTCTAATTTTGCAGATGCACTTACTGGCTTTTCTGAACCAATACCCAATTTTGATGGACCTGAACAATCTATGTCTCATTTAGCTGGGGCAGGAAAAGAAGTTGGTAAGGTATTACAAGTTGTTAATAGTGCGTTAACTAAATTAGGTGCTGAATTTAAAACAATTTTACCTGGAGAAGAAAAATTTATTGCAGAGCTTGTTCAATTAGCTGCACTCAATCCTGCTGCGGCTATTGATAAATTAACTGTTAAACTAAATTCATTAGGTAAGAATTTAGTTGGTGATTCTTTAAAGAAATCTCAAACTGCTATTCAAGGATTTATTATTGAGTTGTTGAATGGAGCTGCTAGCCTTAAATCTATGGGAGCTGCAGGAGTTGATTTACAAAAAATTCATGATGGTTTAAACAAAGATACTATTAGTGCTAAAGACTTAACTATAGCACTGGCAGGAGTAAAAGGAGTTTTGCATAGTGTAGAGTCTGAATCAGCAAAACTTGATTTACAAAATAGATTATTAAAAACAAGAGGTGAAGCAAAAGGCGTCCACACTGAAATTAAAGGTTTACTTCTGTCCATGAGGAAAATGGGCCCTGAGTTTAAAAAGTCTTTATCTACTGGAGATGCTAGGCGTGAGTTTCTTTCTTATGCTAATGAATTAGGTTCAAAATTAGAAACTGCTATGGGCCCAATGAGAGCGTTTACTGGGTTCAAAGGAGTAAGTGAAGAAATTAAAAAAATGACTTCAAGTATGTCTGTATTAAAGAGCCAATCTCAGGGTATGGTTACTTTAGCAGATCGATTCACAGGTAAGTTAAGAATTGCAGGAGATCAATTTTTAAATTTAGTTGCTTATCAAACTAGATGGTATGTATCACAACAAATTTTCTTTATGGGGTTTGGTCAGTTAGAAAAGATACTTTCTAATTTTGGTGCTTTGGATTTACAAGTAAGAAGAGTTCTTCGTGTTTTAAGAGATTCAAATAATGCTGTTTTAGGTATTGATTCATCAATAAGAGCATTGTCTGGAGCAGGTGTTAGTTGGGCAAGTGAATGGGCTAAGAATATGGAAGTTATGTTCAAAGCTCAAACACGAACTACATTCTATAATCTATTTAAAACATTAGGTGCAACGTCAGAAGAAATTGGTGAATCATTGTATCAATTAGGTTCTGCTGGATTACAAGCAAATGAAGCTATGTCTGCTATAGAACCAACATTACGAATGATAATTGCTACTGAAGGTGAAGTAAAAGATACTACTCGATTGATTGCAGGTGTTTTTAATTTATATGGTGATTCTATTGAAGGTGCGCGAACAAATACTGAAAAGTTTGTTTATATTACAGATGTATTAACCGCAACTTTTAGAGATCATATGGTTACAATTGGAGAACTTATTACTGGTATAAGTTATACAATTGCTACTGCAAAACTATCAGGGATGCAATTTGAAGAAGTAACTGCAGCGCTTGCAATTTTAAATGATAATATGTTAAAAGGCTCAAAAGCTGGTCGAGCATTTAATAGAATGTTATTGAATTCAACAAAGAGATTGGATGAAACAAAAAAAATACTTCAAACGATTGGTGATCAAGCAAATATAGGAGTTGATTTATCTAAAATCTTTGAAGGGCTTGAAGCTAAGGGTGCTAAGCCTTTTGACTATATTATTGAAGCTGGTATTGCTATGCAAGATCAGTTAAAGACTGCTAATCTTACAACAGAAAGTTTAACTAAGACATTTAAAGCTATGGGAGTTGTTGGTGCTCGTTCATTTGCAATTCTCTTATTGAAAGCTGGAGATTATCGCAAAACATTATTTCAGTTAAAGTATGCTGCATTTAGTGCTGGCGAAGATATGTCTAATTTATTAATTGGAGGTTTTGATAGATCAATTCATCGAATTGAAGGTTTTACTCGTGCAGGGTATGCTCGATTAATGGGTGTAGCTCGTGGAGGCATTACTGTATTAGCAAGTTCAGTTCAGTCGTTGGAAAATGGAATTAGGAAAATTTCAGATCTAAAGTTTATTCCTGATGTTCCTGACATTAAAAGCTATATTTCATTTTTTGGTATTATTGCTACAGGTGCTGCTATATTAGCAGGTATGAAACAAAAATCTTTACCTGGTATGGATGTATTAAGAGTTGATAAGGCTGTGGGCGCAATTAATACATTTATTGTTAAGATAGAACAAAATAGAAATGCTTTAAAAAACCTCAATGTTGATTTAGCTCGTTCTGGTCAAAATGCAATGTCAATGGCTCAAGCATATGAAAGAGCTTCAAGTAAAATGTCAGCTGCAAGTAAAGCTGGGTCTGCTTTTTCGTTTATTCGAGGTATGAAAGGATCGGTTGAAGGATTTAGTACCCAACAGCAATTTGTCGTCTCTGGATTAAAAGATATTGAACGAGCATTTGCTAAAGTATCTACTGGTAAATGGAGTATGGGTGATTTATCTGAATTCAAGTCTACAATGGGTTCTCTTAAAGAATTTGAATCTACTTTTGCTATGCGTGAAAAAGAGTTTGTTATTAAGACAAATCTTGCAAGAGTAGTAAGTGAACTTCGAGAAGGCACACTATCAACTAGTAAATTTGGAGAACGCCTCAATTTAGTACATAAAGAAATTATTAGAGCTAGTGGAGTATCCAAACTTACTTCTGGATTAGATGCTCTTGAAAGAGAGTTTAAAGAGGGTACGATAGATGCGGAACAATTTACTAACTCATTACGTAAATTAGGTTTAGAAGCAAATAAGTTGGGCAAAATAAAAACTTTTGGTTTAGAAGCAATATCTACTAAAGGATTTGCTGATTCTTTTAAGGGTATGGAGAATATACGTGATCTTTATACATCAAACATGAAACAGATGTCAGCCATGGGCATCGATTCAATGGATCAAGTTCATAAATTAGTTCAAGATCCAAGAGCATGGAATAAGTTTGAAGAGAATGTACAAAAAAGTTATAGTAGCTGGGATCGAGAAACCCAGAAAGCTTCAAATAAATTTAGACAAGCTATCGATGCTTCAATGGGCCCAATGCACAAAGCTACTGCAGGTATTTCGATAGGTGCAATGGAAGCTGATTTTGTTAAGCAAACAAAATCAATGTCAATGTTCAGAGAATCATGGGAAGGTCTTGCAGAAGGTATTGGACTTAGTACAGATAAATTAAGTAAGTTTTGGGGTTCCTTTAAAGGAATGATTGGAGGTTCAGTTAAACATATTAGGGGTTTAGGTACTGAATTTGATAGAGCAATTGCAAAACGTGAAGCTTTATTAAACTTAAGGAGTGGGTTTAAGAGTATGGGATCTGCTGTTGTTGGGTTAGGAAAATCAATCGGAACCGCAGTTTCTTCTATGGGCGCAATGGCAATATATGCATTTGTTTTTCAGCAAATCTTTCAGTGGATTGAAAAACTTACACGTGGTACTGAATATTGGGCTCAACAATTAGGTACTACAAATGCTGAGTTTAATAAATCTTTTGCAAGTTTAACTGGAAACATATCTGGAATTATGAGATATGTTGATAAATTAGTTGAAATTCGTGATTTAATGGAGACTCATATTAAAGTTGATGTGGATGTGAAATCTGAAGAATTTGAACAAGATTTAAATCAGTTAAGAGGTTTATTAGAAGGAACAGCTGAGTTCGAGAATTTTGAATTCCATATAAAACATGGTGATGTAGTTGATGCTACTCGTGCATGGGCTGAGTTAAATAAAGTCATTACTAATTTAAGGAAAGGTACTACTGAAAAAGCAATTGGGCGATTTGTTGAGCTTGGAGGCGAATATAGGAGAGCAGCTGAAATATATAAAGAGACAATGAAAACTTCAATTGAAGGATCATCTGTTAAATCTTTTTGGGATACTACACGAGGAAATGCTCCAGAGCAAACATTGCAATTCACTACTGCAGATTGGGGTCATCCAGATAAAATTAAATTCAAACGTCAAGGGCAAGAAGCTGCAAAGTTAATGCTTGATGCATCTAAAGTAATGATACAACAAGGAGCAACATCTTTTAATTTTATATGGGATAAAAGTTCACTTACTACTTTTGATAAAAGTCTTAATGAAACTTTTGAATCAGCAGTATTATTTGGTGATAGTGTTGATGATACAAATAAAAAATTTAGTAGATTTATTAATAGTATAAAACAAGGAGCTAAAACAGCTGAATTGTTTGATGAGTATAAAGAAGTTGGTGAAAACTTAAACGAGGTATTCCGAGTTAAAGGTGCAGATGAATTTGCCACTTTTATGAAAATGTTCCCAAACCTTGCTTCTGACAGTAAAGAAGAAATTAAAGGTATGGCCGATGGTTGGGCATCAATGGGTAAAGATCAACGAGCAGTTGTTTTAATTAGTGCAGCACGAAAGGATTTAAAAGCATTTCATTTAGCAATGAAAGCAATTTCTTCAGATGGCAGTATGTTGCAGGCTGCAGGATCCACTAAGAGATTTGTTGAAGTAGCTGCAAATGATATTTCTAAATTAAATACAACAATTTCACAAATGGGAGGTATTGTAGCAAGCCAATTTGAAAAAGATTGGGATCGTACGTGGGGGAGTTGGGTAATTAATGGAACTACAGCTGCTATTGATATTGAAAAAGCATTATCTGGTTCATTTGCATTTGGTGCTGAATCAGTCTTGGGTAAATTGGAAAGAAGCATTTCAAAAACCACTGTTCCAATAGTTAAAAGTTTTACAGATGCATATACTACGATTGGAAGTACGTGGGCTAAAGAAGCTTCAATAATGATTGGAAACAATAAGCTTCCTGAAACTTTTGCTAGTTGGGGTAATAGATTAAAAATTGCTTTAAGTGATCCATGGGCTAAATCCAAACAAGCCCAAGATGAGTGGCGTTCTGGGATGAATAATTCAGTTGAAGCAGCAATGATGAGGTTTAAATTATTACGAGATTCTATGTCTCAAATGGGCGGTTTAGTTGCTGAAGAATGGAGAAGAGCCCAATCATCGATTGTTTCTGACAAATTTGGATCTAAAGAAGAGGGCGAAAATGCAGTAGAAGACTTTAGTAAAGGAATGGAGAAATCATTAAAAGAAGCAATTAAAAGTGGGCATAAAGAAATTCAAAGCTTAGCAAAAGCAATGTCTGGTGATGTTACTAAAGCAATTGATTTAACAGTTAAGCGTATGGAAGCATTAAATAAAGTAATTGCTCAAGCAAAAGATCTTAGCATTGAAGTTTATAATGCAATGAGTAATTGGCAAAAGGGTGCCAGTTTAACAAATAAGGTCCTTGCAGTTACTATGGATTATCTTAAGAAGTTTACTGAGAGTGCTGACATGTCTAAAACTGTTCGGGATTTAAATACAGCTTTAATAGAGGGCGAGAAGCGTAAGGCAAAGGAGGCATATGAAAGAGGCAAAAGTTTATCTATAACTGATGAAGATAAAATAAAAAATGAAAAGAAGTATTTTGATGCATTAAATAAAGCTAGTCAACAATATGAAGCATTAGGAGTAGAAAGATTTAAAAAACACATTGCTGATAAGGATAAAGCTGAAAAGAAAGCAATGGACGAAAGGCACAAAAGAGAAGAGGCTAGTCTTAAAACTCTACAAGGCCAACAAAAAACTGCAGACAAAAATGCTATTGATAGTGCAAAGAAGAGACTTAGATTAGAGGAAAAAGTCGGAAAACTTAAATGGAGAACTTCAGGTGACAAAGCTTCAACTAGCGATAAGGTTTCTGATGAAACTGCTTGGAGCAAACAAAAAACTGAAAGTGATAGACATAATAGAAATGTTTTACAAGATCAAAAAGATGACAACACTAAAGCAATGCAAGCTCTTAAAGAGAAACATGCTAAAGAGAAAAAGGATTTGGCTGAAGAAGGTGGCAAGACTGCTGCTGCTGTAAGTGAATTTGCTAAAATATTAATTGATGTTAAAAGTGGTGAGTTAAATATAAATGGTATAGATGAACTTACCGACTATATTGCTTCATTAAATGATGTTGAGCTTACTAAAGTTTTCAATGAGTATGCTTCTGAAATAAAAGGGATAACAGTAGAGATGGCTACTGTTGATGCTTCAATAAAAGAAATCACAGAAAAAGCAAAAGAAAATCATCTTGAAGCAAAACGATCTTTAGACGACTTAGTTTCTTTACAGAAAAAACTTACTGGCTTTTCTCAAACTGTTGCTGAGCAAAGTAAAGTAATTGCTGAGTTATTAAAACGTGAAGGGTTAAGTCAAGCAATTCAAGCTTTAAGTGCTGTAGGTTTTGATGTTGCAATAGGTGAAGAAGGAAAATTTAAAGATGAAAAAACTCTTGACATGTTTAATAAATTAATTGGTAGTACTAGTGAAGGGTTGGTTGATGCTGCTAATAAACTACAAGTACATGTACAAGGAATCAAAGCGTTTGCTAAAGAAGATTCAACACCTAAGACAGATATTGCTTCTGATATATCTAAACAATTACTTAATTTTAGTGAGTCTTTTCCTGAAGCCAGTTCTCATATTGATGAGTTAAGTTCACAGTTTTTAATTCAATTAAAACGTATGAAAGCATCTGGAAAAACTCAAGAAGAAATTGATTCCAGATTAGGTACTGTTCTCAATAGCATTACTGCTGTAAGTGAAGATGCTGAGAATTTAGATTCAACAGCAGTAGGTTCTTATTTAGATGACATAACTAATATGCTTAAGATCACAAGTAACGATCTTAAACAAGTTGATGTTTCAGATATTCAACCAGAAACCACAAAAACTTTATTGCAAGCACAAGTTGTACCAACTGAATCAGAAACCGTAGTGAGAAAAATCCAAGAAAATCAAGTTAATATTGATACTTTTGTTGAAGGATTACCTCAATGGAATGAAGTTGCTGAAGAAGTCAAAAAGACTACAATTGCTTCTTATGAAAAAGTTAATGAGGGATATAGGGAGTTTTTTGATGTTCAAAGCAAAGCTTTTCAAAAAGAGATGATGGCAAGAGGTGATCTACGTTTATATGATGGGGAATTACAAGCAAAAAAATCACAAGTAGATGTAACTCTTGGAGAATTAACTCCAGTAGATATTTCCAAAGTAATTGATGCGGACACTATTAAAGTTAATGATATAGTTGTCAATTTGAGGCTTGCTTTTATTGATGCATTAGAATCAATGCAGGCGGGTGGTGCTTTACAAACTGAGGACATGAAAAACTTAATTGATGAATATAAAAAATCAGGTTATGATATTCAAGCATTCTTTAGGGAGTATGATGAAAAAACTAATAGACTAATTGCCACTCTTTATGCGACTAAGGGTGAAGAGAGTATAGATATTAATCAGGAGGCAATTGCTAGAGGAATTGCAAAAGTATTCATACCAAACAAAACTCTTTCTTCTACAGATCATGAGATTGTTCAAGGTTATAGTGATATTCAAGAAGCAGCTAAACAAATGAGTGCTGGTATTCATGGATTTTCACAATGGTTGTCTACTACATATCCAAACATGACAATGCAGCTACCTGAGAATTTTAGAGAGATAATAGGTCGTGGTGATGAGACAGATATTAGAACTATCCTTGAGAATGAATCTAAATTAAAGTCTGCATTAAATGAATATTCAGTTTTAATGGGTAAGAGTCCTTTATATACTGATAAGGATATGAGTGTCACTGATGAGGCTGTTCAAGAACTACTTAAACTCGGATCTACAAAAGGTTCAATATTTGTTCACGATACTCATTTAGAAAAATCACTTAAATCTATAAGTGACCTCTTTCCCAAAATAATGTCTAATATGACATCAGATCTTTTTCCTGAAGCAGTATCTGTAGTTGCACCTGGCCCCTTTTCTGCAGGGGAGACTCCAAATGAAATCACCAATACAGTTAATGAAATTAATAACAAGGTTCAAGATGCTACAAGTAAAATTGAATCTTCAATTGGTCAGGTAGGCGGAGAAATTTTTGATAATAAAACACTTCTTGCTTCTACTGATGCAATATCTAATACATTTGATTTATTAAATCAAACAGTGTCGGATACAATTAAGTCAGAGAAGTTTTTTGATCCAAGTAAAGGGTTAGAAATTGGAAGCAAAGACTTCCAACAAAAATTATCAGATGTAGGTTCTTCAGCACAGGAAATTTTTTCTAGCATACAGGAATCTCTAAATACAGAACAATTATCATCAGAGTTAAAGTATACCGGCCCTGAATTTAAAGATAGTAGACCATTATTGGATTATTACAAACCTCAGGATAGGTCTATTCAAGAAGATACTGGATTGCCTGGTGGAGCGAATGCTTCTTTTGATGGAGAAAGTTATTTACTAGAAGTAGGTAACTATATGTTTAAGATAAATCGTTTTACTGAAGAAGTTTCTAAGTTAAGTGAAAAGAAATTAAGTTTTGATGTTACTCTTCCAAAATTTTATGCACAAGAATATAAAATCCCTAAAGAAGATGTTCAAGGTTTAAGTGAGGGTATTATACGTCAAATGGAGGCAATTGCATCACGAGACGTACAAAAATATGGTGTACCTGATTACAAAGAAAATATAAAATCTAGTATGCCTTATGGAATGATTGATCTTGAAGGTCGGGCTGATATTGCAACAATTCGTTCTACAGAGTTGAGCGCAGCTGCAATTCAACAAGTAGTTAGAGATGCCAAGAGTGAGTTATCAAGCTTTTCTGAGGATTCAACTGATCAATACAAAGTACTATTAGGTGCTGTCAATAAGATTGAAGAAATCAAAGAATTAAGTCAGCAGACAGAAACAGATTATAGTATTGCATCTTATTCAAAGAAAGAAATGGAGGCTCGTAAAAATATAGCTACCCAAATTGAAAACTATAGTAAGCTACTACCTCCTAGTGATAAATTTTATGGTAGAGAAGATAAAGATTCTAGTTTTACTGAAAAACTCAAATCTTCTTTAAAGCCTGACATTGATACTAAAAACTTGTCGATGGAAGTTGTTAATGGTATAACTTTAATTACTGAAAGCCTTAAAAATAGTAGTGGTGCTATTGAAAAAACAGTTCATGGATTTAGTTCTTTAGACGAAGCAATCGCAAAGTTAGGTGCATCTACAATAAGTGCTTTACAAACTAAACAACAAGAGCAGACTTTTGAAAAAGCAAATCCTCAACATAAAGCAGCTTTTTATGATCCAGAGAAACCAAAAATTACTTATGAAGTTCAAAGTGCTCAAGATTTTATACCAGAACTTACTGGATCAATAAAAGCATTTAAAAGCATTTTAACTGGTGTTTCAAGTTATTCAGATGTTGGGTTTACTACAGGCAGGCAGGCAGAAGAGTTTAAAGTATCACAAGGAATATCTGAAATCATGAGTACAGTAGAAGATACTTTTGGAGAGACATTTACTACTTCATTGACTAATGCTCTTCCTGCTTTGGGTGAGGGAGCTGCTAGTGAGATGGTTAAATTAGGTCATGTAATGTCTGAATTGAAAAATGCTTATGAGAGCAAAGGTAAAGCTGGTTCTGAAGTTGAGATTAGAGATGCATTTAGGTATCTAAAAGATTTAGGTAGTAGAGCATTAACAACTTCAACTCAAACAGGTAATGCTTACCAACCCCAAGCACAGCAGTTTTCAAATGTAGCAACAGAAATGCAAGCAGGTATGGGTCCTGAGCCAGCTCAATATGCTCAAGCAGCACAAGCTTTTATTGATATGAGCACTAAAGCAAAAGATGCAGTTACATCAATACTTAGTAAATTACAACAACCAGAACTTAAGACACCTGAAGTTGATTCTGCACTACAAAACTTTAAAAATGAAGTTGCTATTACTTCGGCAGAATTTGACGATTTTAGTGTGCCTAATTTAGATCTATTTAATAATGTTGTTGGTTTGGCTGCAGATCAATTACAATTTAAAATGAATAATTTTACTATAGACCCCAGTATGTTGAATGCTGCATTTGGTGAAATTAGTAAAGATTTACTTGGAATTGCCAATCCTTTAAATGAAAAAGAAAGTGCTGTAGGTACATTGTTAGGGCCATTAGATTCTGCTACGAATGCAATCGATATCTTTGGTTCTGAATTGAGTCTTAATTCAGAGAATGTTTCTAGTACTATTAAATCTGCAATAGAGACTATTAACTCAACAGCAGTAAATTCTGAGTTAGTTGGAGAGAGTGAAGTTGTTTTAAGTGAAACTATTAGCAGCACATCCCAAGCTTTAAGCAGTCTTAATTCAGATATACAATCATCAACTTCATCAGTTGATAGTGCTTTTTCTAATGTAATTAGTGCAGCAAATAGTGCTGCTTCTGCAATGGCTAGTATACAAAGATCAGGTGCTCGTACTGGCACAGTGTTGCCTGGGTATGGTGGTGGGGATAGTCTTCCTTTTAATTTAGAGCCAGGTGAAGCTGTAATAAATAAAGAAGCAGTTCGGATGTACGGTAGAGATTTATTTAGTGCATATAATCAAGGTAAAGCTGGAGCAGTAAGTATGCCTTCTGTCGGTAATCGATTAACAAAAGTTCGATCAGTTGTTGAAAAGAAACTATTAAATGATGATTCCCCAATAAGAAAATTTGACATTAGTTTAGCAGGAGTACCATTCAAGGGTCTCGCAACTGAAGATATGATCAATCAATTAGAGAAGGGTTTAAAACGCAAACAATTAGTGGGTCAAAATATTTAGATATATGTTTTATTGTCAGCAAAATTAATTTAATTTAGAAAAGTTTGGATTATAAATTTTTAATAAGGTTAAGTGTATATATGGAAATTAAGTTAATTGTAGTTGCTAGTACATTTGAAATGATATTACCACCTGATTTAATTTGGAGTAATGAATTTGATTGGGTTGCTATTGCTGGTGGTGTTGATCGTACTCTTGGCGGCACTCAGATCGTTTGGACTAATCCTATTCAGAAAGGCAGGCCAATTGATTTAGTTGCAAATGAGTCGAGAGGGTGGTTATCAAGAGGAACAGTGGAACTTTTACATAATGCTTTAGAAGCAATGACTCCCATGGAATTAGTTTTAACTTATTCTGATACTACTATGGTAGGCAATCCTTTTACTTTTAATGTTGCTTTTAGGTATCATGATCCTCCAGCAGTTGAAGTTCAGCCTTTAATACCATCAAGAGTAGAGTTTAGTGATAGTGATTATTATATTGGAACAATTAAATTAATGGAGGTCTAAGAGACAATGGAAGATATTACAATTTTTGATGATAAAACAAAAACAGAAACTACAATTATGTTAAATAACCAGGATGATGTAATTGGGTTAACTACTTATTTTGAGTCACCCAGACCACTTTCTGATTTTTGGAATGTTAAGTTAACATTTGCAAATTCAAGAAAACCCCTTCCTCCTATAAGAAATTCTCGTGGCCCGATTGATGCACGAATGAATAATAATGTAGGTCCTAATAATAGTAGTATAGATGCAAATAGTCGTATGCGCACTACAATTTCTAATCAAAGAAGGCCCTGCGGAGGCTCTAATCAGGCACCTTGCAAATAAGGAGATCTAATGACTATCGCACGATCTGATTTAAAATTTGTTAAAAGCAAAACTGTTACCGATACAGGTTCGAATGGTGGTCGAATGAGTTATATTGATGTTCTAAATAGAACCAAATATAATTTATTTCCACGAGTAACAAAACCTGAAAGAATATCTGGAATAACTAGATATCGTAAGGAATTTATATGGAACGCAAATTCTAGTGATGAACAGGCTTTTGGTGTTTTAGCTTATTTGACTTTGCCCAGTTTAGCTAATGATTTTTTTAACATTGCTCTTGGAACTCAAATAGATACTCAAGCTGATGTTATCGCCAGCTCTGATTACGAATGGTTTGGTTCTGGATCTTTGGCTGCTGATGTAGGTTCATCTGATACTTCTATTTCAATTAATTTTGAAGATGATTCAGTTGATTTAAAAAATAACGTATTATTGGCAATCACTAATCATTTTTTACAAGATCAAGACGTTACTTCTACTGTAAAAGTATTAGATCAAGTTTATTGGAATGGGTCAAGTTGGGTATCTCAAAGTGCAGGTACAGTAGAGACTCAAGATATTCATCCTTATGGGACTTGTATTGAGTTATTGGGAAATAATAAGGCTACAATTTTTTCTTATACTGATGAAGGATTTTTAGAGTATCATTATGTAGATTCAACAGAATCAAACGTTACTATGTCTCCTTTTCCAGATGGAGTAGAGGTAGATTTTGCTGCAACCTGTGAAAATCTTCCAGTAGAACCTAAGACAGCTAAAATTATATATACTATAGGTTCTACAGAATATGAAGTTACAGATGATGGATTAGGTGAGTTCTCTGGAGTCCATCTTACTTCAGGAACCATAAATTATGGTTCTGGTGTAATAAATATTACTTTTAATGAAGCTCCAATGGGGGCTCTCGTTTATGTATTATACCAAGAAAGTAAAGTATCATGGTCTGGAAATACGGCTACAGTTACTTTGGCAGATGGTATGCTTAATGATTATCTCATAGCAGATTCTAATACCTTTATTGGAATGTGTTTACCTGTAGGAGATTTAATTCCTACAGCTTCTGCAACTTGGTCTTTACAGACTGGTGATTTTGACGTAACTAAGGTTAGTTTAACTAATAAAGGTACTATTGAACAATCTTGGTCTCTTTTATTTCAAGATGCCACATCGTATATATGTACTGGAGATGAAGAAGGCTCATTAGGTTTAGGCTACATAACAGGTACTTTTGCCCCAAACAATCCAGATCAAGGATCTCCGTTTATTTCTATTCCAGTTGAGTGTTGGGCTGGGGTAAACCCGACTGCAGGAGATTTAGTTACGATACACACAGTTCCTTCATCAGCATCAATTTGGTGGAAAGAAGAGGTCCCTGAATTAACTGATGCTTATAGTAATAATTTAACTCTTTTAGAGTTATATGTCGAATAAAAATAAAATTTAATTAAACTAGGAGATTAGACAATGGCTGTTGTATCGACTCTAAGTAATCATTATAAATATCAAGTTGTCAATGCAAACATTGATTTTGGTTCAAATGTGTATAAGATGATTTTGCTGAATACAACATTTGCTTTTGACAAAGATGCACATGCAACTTATGCAGATGTAAGTGCAGATGAGTTATCTACCGAATATGGATATACTGCTGGAGGCAAAACATTAGTCAATGTTTTGATTAATGAAGATGATGTCAATGACAGAGTACAAATCACATGGGATAATTTACAATGGGATGCTGGAGGTGGTTCTATTGGCCCAACTGGGGCAGCAATTCTATACGACGATACTGTTGGGGATAAAACTGTTATTGGGTGTATCGATTTTGGTCAAGACTATACAGTTACTGATGGCAGTAGTTTGCAGCTCCAAGATATTGTTATTAATGGCAGTTAGCCTTTACACTTGTTCAGTCAATTGTAAAATCTAATGTAAATTCTGCAAATCAAATTCTACGCACCCATTCAAAGCTGCAAGGGTTGATTAATGTCTAAAGCTCAATTCAAATCAGTATTCAAAGGCGGCAATGCTCAATTTTTGCCTAGCTTTAAAGTTCCTCCTTCAGGCCCAGGTTTTAGAATAGAAGTTGGAATTGCTGGGAATGTTTCTGAGCTAGAACTTGGCGAAAATTTATCTTATGATCAGATAAATTTAGATCTTGATGTTGAATATTGTGCTAGAGTACAAGCATACAATAAAACATTTACTTCAGAGTGGACAGACTGGTTATACGTTACAACAGAAGATAATGTTTTTCAAGGAGATATAGTTATTGTTGAAAGTCTCAACAATAACTATGAGTTAAGTTCACTCGTTTTTTGTGGGTTTAATTTTCCTGTTGAAAGTTTTAATAATGTTTTCGCATTAACTTCTTTGGCTAATATAGGAAATCTTTTTCCCGCTGAAAGTTTTAATAATGTTTTCACGATAGATATTACATTAGTTAATTTAGGTTACTTTCTTCCTGCTGAAAATTTTAATAATGTTTTTACTCTTGATTTAGGTATTTCTAGTACATTATCTCTTAGTGCATTTTCCAGTGAATTCACATTAGCAACTCTGCCCACATATTTATCTCCTGGTGTTGACTTTAATAATGTTTTTACATTAGATACTCCAATAGTCAATGCAGGAAATTTTTTCCCCGTTGAAAGTTTTAATAATAATTTTGTATTTGAATCAAGTATTTTTTATTCGATGAGCGTCATTGCTTTTAGTAATGAATTTACTTTAAATGTTTTTGATATTATTCCTGGGTATTTATTTCCAGCTGCTAGTTTTGATTTCATTAATGAAATAACTTGTGATAGCGTAAATAAGTTATGGCATTTATTTACTATATATTCAAATTCAAACATTGCTCAAAGTACCCATCAAATCAACTCAGCTCCTTTTGTACTTTATGAATTTCCAACTTATTTTTGTAATGAACTAAGCTCAGACTTAGTATTTTTTTTAGCATGCCATAATGTTATTAGAGATAGTGATTTATCTTTAATGCATTGTACATCAAATAGTTTTGGTGATCTTTGGAATGGTTATATTGCTAATTCTATTTTGAGCTTAACTTTTAAAAATCAATACATTGGAACATCTATATCTAGCGACAGCTTTATTTCAGGACAATATATATCTAACAATATAAGTGATTTTTCTTTTGTATTAACACAAATTATCAATTATGATATTGAATATTTTGGAGTGAGCGGATCAGATGGTATAGCGTCACTTTGGTATGATCCACCACCTGGGCCTCAAGCAGGAGGCACTCCAGTTATTATGTATATTTATTTTGATATTTTTGTTGATGGTATTTCTGTTAAAGAAAGAATTAGAGATGTCAATTTAACTCAAAGAGAATCAGATGTTATTTCTCATATTGAAATAGAATTTAAAGATACTCTTTCATTTAATATGTGTGATGTAGCTCAAGGAACTGGAATAGGTACTGAAAGAATTGAATTGAGAGTAGGTGGAGATTTAACAGATCCTAATAGATATACTACATACAAATTTTTATTAGAAGAAAGATCCGCCAATGAATCAAATCATTCATTTACTATTTGGGGTAGACAGATTACTGCATTACTTGCAGAGCCCTTTAGTGATCCAATAACTCAAACATTTGAAAATAGAACTTCAAGTAGTATTGCTCAAGAACTTGCAGGTTCAATAGTAGTTAATTGGACTGCATCAGATAATTTAAATATAGAATATAATTTAGATGGAACGCCTTTAGCTGGCATACAAAGATTAGCTGAAGTAATAAATGCAATTGTAAGAACCGATCCAGATGGAAGTTTAATTGTTAGACCAAGATTTCCAGTAAGGCCAATGGATTTAATTGATGGAAACTGCACTGTTGAAGCAACTTTAGATAGATACATAAACATTGTTTCTGCTGATTATTCTGAAGAACAATCTCAATATAATACAATTGAGGTTCAAGGTGGCGGTGCAACTGATAGTTCAAATATTCCAATTGTATCTTATGAAGAATATAACTACAACACTATTGAAGAAGTTACTGCTGCAGAACAAAAGTCAAATTTTCAAGTTGGGGATGTTGCTTATTTAAGAATTTACCATGACACAGGAATTGTATATGACCCCACAAATTTATATGACGAATCTGAAATTGCCATAGGCTACTCTTTGTGCACTACTTTCAGTTCAACAAGTTTAATTCAGTTAGACAATGATGAGTTAATAGAAGATGAAAATATTGATATAATAAATGGTACAGGCAATCTTTCTAAAAATCCAACTAACATAAATTCATGGTGGTGGGAAGGCACACCTAAATTTGGTGATTGCCAAGAAAATACTGTTACAGTAACTTTTGATAAAAATAATATAACAGCAAAAGATGCTGAAGGTAATAATGTATTAATTGGTAAAATGAAAGTAACATATACCACACAGTATGATTTGTTTGAAATAACATGTAATGAAGAAAAAGAAATTATAGTAGCAACATTGACATCAGAACAGTTGGGTGTCTATTTAAAAATAACTATGGATTCAGTTACTAATCCAGATGATGAAAAACCTGCCCCTAAAGTGGATGATGATTTAATTGTAAGTGAGGCTGTAGCTTTAATCAGAGGCCAATCTATTTTAGATGATACATACTACAAAAAACGTAAACATACAATTCAGATTCCTTATTATTTAGATGTAGGTTTATTTGATGGTCAAGTAGTAAGGATGGAAGATGATTTTTGGAATATAATTGGCAATGCAATAATACGTAGTGCAGACATTTCAATCAGTGCAGATGATTCTGGTTTAATTAAAATTTGGCAGAATATTGAATTACATCAATATGCAAGGCCATAAGGAAAATAGTATATGCCTCGAATTAATAAAAATTCAATTAGTGATACAGAAAATGATATGTACTATAAAGCGACAATCATGGATATGAATCGAATGGAAGAAACTGTTACAATTAGCACAATAACTTCCGATGAAGAAACTACTATCTATGATGTGCCTGCCTTTTATCATTGCATTGCAGATCCTGAAGAAGATGGTCTTGGGGGTTTACGTCGAGGTATTGAAGGCTTTAATGTCGGGGATCAAGTAGTTGTTAGTAAAGATCCTTTAGCATTAATTTATTCTGAAACATTAAAACCTTGTAATACATCTCCAGTTGTAATATTTGATGTAATAACATTAGAGGGGACTATTGTATTAGTATATGATATAACAAATAATTTATTTGTTGATTATGAACTTAGTTCTGGTGGTGCACTTGGTATTAAAGAAGCTTTTAATCTAGATACTTTAACTGCAGATGAGGCAGAATTTTTTGATTATTTTATTATGCGGCAGGGAGGAAGAGATTATTGTTTTCCTCCTGATAAATACTCAGGTTCACATTCAGAGCTTTATCCAGAACCAGACAGGCATCCTTTTGATGTACTTACTTCATATTGCAATAAACTTGCAAATGGATGTTCAATAGATGTATTAGGGTCTGGACAATGTAAAGAATATGGATCAAAAAGCTTTTGTGAAGGCCCAGGGTTTTGGGTAAGAAATTCAGATAATATCACTACAAAGGCTTCAGAGTATTGGAAGGCATGTGGTAATTGTGAACAAGTTAAGAGTTGTGATGATTGTGATGGTTGTGATAATTGTGACAAGTGCATTGATCCCTGTATTAAAAAGTATAATCCAAGTAACCCAGATGACCTGCCAGCTGAAGGATGTGCTAAAGATGGAGATTGTTTTGATAACATTTTATTATCTCCGTTTTTATGTACATATCCAAATGACTTTACTTACAACTACCCAGAAATAGTAAATCGTACATATGATATGGCCAATTTAGATTATGATACTGGTTGGTATTTCACAATTCCTTTTCCAACACCATCAAAAGTTGATTCATATTCTCTTGAATATGATATGTTTACTGAGTACCCTTATTATAAATATAAAGGGGGTTATCATGAAACCAATCAATTTGATGTAACTCAAAAGTATAGAGGTGAATATAACTATACAATGGTTAATTTGTATGGTTTAGAGTTAGATCGTGCTACTTTAACCTACTCACAAAATTTAGGCAATTACCCTCACTATGTTGCATGCTATTGCAATCCTGCAGGGGGCAGGCCTGAAGATCCTCAAGAAGGCTCTCTTTCATCTTGGGAAGAATATGTATATGATTATATAGATGATATTGAAGATTTAGGTTTAGAATTTGGTGAGTCGCCAGATCCTGTAAGAGATCCTGATTTCCAATGGATTCCATCGATTAGATTAGATAATCCGTATAAGGAAGATGATCAATTATCTTTACCTCAGTTTACCGAAACCTCTCAAAAACTAACTATTGATTGTGATAAGGAAATAGAGGAATTAGGAGTTCGAATTAAAATAGAAAAAACAGAATCAATAAAGTTGTTTAGCTTAGTAACACCTTTAGGCTTTTTTCCTGAAACCACTATTGAAGACATTAAAGAATTTAAAGCAACGTCTGCAAATAATAAAACTTATGTTGATACTGATCTACCAATGTTTTATGACGAATATGATGCATATACAAGAGTTTGTAAAAACACAGAAGTTTGTGGTGTCTGTGAGGGTGAGCCAGGCAGTCCAGAATGTGAGGCGATAGAACATTGTTATGAGCAACAAATGGTAGGGAGAGGCCGGTATGAAGGAAACATGGTCAAAGAAATAATAAATTTTTTTGATAGGCGTGATGATAATGGAGATGCAACTATAAAATATGACATTGATCAGTCTGAAGAGTCAATATATAAACAAATGTTTACTTATGGTTGGGACCCACACGAAAATATTAATGAAGATGAGTCTTGGAAGTCACGATATAAAACTGAATTAACACTTGTGCAAAAAGCTTTTGATTTTGGGGACTTAACTTTTAGAATGCATTTTCGAGTATTTTATTATGCAATATATGATTGGCCTACTGAGGTATATATGCAAATGCAACCAAAAACTAAAAAGCCATTTGTTGAAGTTGAGTATAACTATTTAAGGACAAGCTTGTTAAATCTTTCTATATTGAATCTTGCTAATTATCTACAAACTACAGGTTATTATTTATTTATAAAAACAGAATGTACAGAAGAAAATAAAACTTTGATTGTTGAGGAGATCATGAATCAAATTTATGATTGTCATGAGTATAATGAAACACCTTTTAAAAACGTATTACTTACTCAATCTGTATCTCAAATAAAACAATATATTACAAATTATAAGTTACAAGAAAAATTAGAATTATCTAATGCAGATATGCTACATTTAGAAGAAGATGATATTCCTGATATAGTTGATGATATTATATCACTTAGGTGTGCTGAAGATTTAATTTGTCCTACTGAAGAAATCCATGAGTATAGAATGGAGTTGTGGAACATGACAGTATCTGAATTAGGTACTTATATGGATTCGAATTATATTGGTGGCTATCCTCTTAGTCAATTGATTCATACAACTCTTTCAAGTTCAACTAAATATGTAATAATTGAAGAGATTATAAGTTTAACATGGACTTGTAGGGGTTGTAATGAAAATTACTTTAAAACAGAATTGCAAAGTCTTTCAACAATTGATTTAGGTGATTACTTAATAGATAATAATTTAACATATATGTATTTGGGAATACCTGGTTGTAGTGCTGATGCGTTTGGGCTTTGGTATTGGCTTTATCCTGGGTCAGACACTACTTTGGAAGATGCACTTGAAGCTTATACTGCATGTGCAGAGGAAGATGTAGATGCAATGCGTAGACGTATTGCAAATAATGCTTTTGAAATGGAATGTAAAGGAGTTGAACAGTATGAAGTTGCTTATAGTGCGTACTTAGGCAACAGTATGTTTCCTATTGTATCATTATGTGAATATTCACAAAAAGTAAACATTATAGGTCAAAGTGCATCTTTATGTGGTGCCAGTAGTACTACAGGATGTTCGGAAGATGCAGATTGTAGTGATGAGGGTGGTTCATGCGATGACTATGATTATACTAAAATGGCTTCTCTTCCTCAAGGTACTAATTTACTGTATTATGTAAAAAATGGCCCATCTGATGATACCAATATTGAGCAAAAGATATTCTGTGATGTACCTCGTTTTTGTGTTGATCATTCCGGAACTAGAGCTTTTAGTGGAGGTCATCTTAGATCAGCTGAAATGCCTGAAGTAAAGACTTTAATAGAAAAGGCTACTACTGGAAGTTATGGTATAACTCCAGGAAATGCTTTAACATTAAAATACGTAGCTCCATTTACTTAAATATTAAAGAAAAGGTTTATGATGCAATTAACAACTATCCCACAAGAACAATTACGACGAGGAAAAATAATCGCTTTAGTCGCAAATAGATATGTTGTACAAATTGGAAAGGGAACTGTAAATGCTAATGGCCAAGGTTATGTGGTTGGAGATATGGTGGTTGTGTCTAAGATAAATGGTATCTTTCAGATCATTTCTACGTTTCAAGCAGCAGCCTCTAAAGTAAGCAAAGAAGTTTTTATCAGAAGCTAAGTCACTTTTAAATTTAAAACTCCCCACAAAAATAGCATTTATTAAAAGTTAAATTCCCTAATGATTTCAATAAGTTACAAAATCTGATTGGCTTTAAATTTCTGGTAAACTGATAAAGATATTCGAAGCAAGCTATAGAAAATTTGAAATACATATAATCATATATCTTTTTTTAAAAGAGGATAAGTCATGGCTAAAACATTAGTAAACTCAAATATTACAATCACTTTCTCCACACTCACAGGAGATGGCAACATACAAATAGAATTAGATGATGTGCTAAATAATGATAAGTCTACATTTGGTTTTGGTGATGTTGCCCATTTCAAAGTTTATACTTCTCCATTAGATATGGAGTTTGATTGTTACTGTAGCAATTCAGCAGCAACATTCATCTCTCCCACCCCTGAGATCATTACTCCTGAATCTATCACTGATGAAGATAATATTAATTTATCATTTGTAGATACAGATGAGTCTAGTATAAGTTATCCCTGTAGTGGGAGCCTAGTAGCTTCTTATTGGTTTGGAAACGATTGGGGTCCGCTATCTTTATTGGGTGATACTTCCATACGAGCAAATAGGCCCAGTCCCATACTCCCACTAACACAACCAAACTCTTGTGCCATATGTAGAGTAAATTATAACACAGAGTATCACCCTGGTTCAGTATCAATGGTAGAAATACCAGGCATTAGCACTTACCCTATAATTATATATGTGATAGAAAGAGGGTTATGATTAAATAAAAAACCACAAAAAAACTCTTGATGTATCTTAAGAATTAATTATAAAATAAAAAAATAAAGAAATATAATAAAGAGGGAGTGCACCAATGGCAGATCTTGCATCAGCTAACTTAACCGTTACCTTTAGTAAAGAAACAGATAATGTAGGTTTCAATTTAGAGCTAGACGACGAAAGGAACAATGATAAGACTACCTTTGCTCCTGGTGAATCTGCCTACATAAGAGTATACCCAGGAGGCTTATCCCCTTCAAGTAACACAAGCATGGGAATAATTACAAAGGTAGCTTCAAACACAGTACGTATGGTACCACCAACAGATTATGAATTTATGGTTTTTGCACGTGATAGTGAAAAAGATTTTGGTTACTTATGTACTGAGTTAGTTGATGTGAAGTGGTGTGGTTTTATTCCAAATGTATCTCCTCAATTTAGTGAATTAAAAGTATCCTTTTCTGAACCAGTATCTTGTGTTATGAAAGTACAATATAAAACTTCATATGATCTTTGGAGATTATCTAATGTCAATATCCCTTGTAAAGTTTTAGTTGAAGCAATCAAAGACGAAAGATATGGATCATTAGTTGTTGATTTCACAATAGCAGATGAAGAAGCTATTCAAGAATCACAAACATACATAACTGTTAAAGATGCATGTACGCAACAGATTATTCCTGGAGCAGTTATTATATTTGAAGGAACAGAATATATTGCCGATTCAAATGGCCGAGTTGATTTGGGAGTCTTAGAATCAGGGACTTATCCAATCAAGATTACAGCAGAAGATTATCAAGATTCAGATTCAGATAGGATCGGCAATGATGAATTAGTAATAGAATAAGTGAGGATTCAATGGGCGATTATACTGCATATCTAGAACCAGATAAATGGAAAGCTTTGGGAATCAGCAGCGCAGATTCATTATGCAAAACTGGAATGGAAACAATCAGTAATAGCAGAGACGCACAAAAAATAAAAGTAGACGATTTAGAAATATATGCCAAGTCGCAACGCTTTGATATACTTGAATTCAATGGCAGTGACACTGAACATCTCCCGTACCGTTATTACGGTTCCTATGGAAAAGCTGAGAAACCAAAGTTAGCTAACATTAACTATCCTAATACCTTTGCACCTATCATCGCAGCCGAAGAAACAAACCTACCTCTAGGCGTCAAATTAATTTATTATAAGCCAGACTATGTTGATACTTTTGTTTGGGTTGAAAAATTGACAAACCTTATACCTGGTTTTAATTATAGACGTGAAGCCCCTTTAAAGATATGGAAGTATGAAAAGAAACAAGTTAGAGAAAGATTAAGTGTTCCTAATATAACTCTTACGTTAGGAAGCACTGAAGTAACTACTGATCGACCTTGGATTGGAAAAATCAAAGTATATTATTATTATGATAGAGAACAAAAGATCAAAGAAATCATCAAAGAAAGTTTTATACCAATAACCATATTCAATGCCTACATGAGTCCAATAGGCTACGATGCAGATGCTGCAGAGATTAAAGTATACCTACTTCCTAATGAATTAGATGGTAAGCCTGTAGATGAGTTAGATTGTTTGTTATGTAATTCTATTGATGATGAAAGCCAGGAAGTAATGAACCAAGATCCTGGTGGAATGGTTGAGTTAATTAACAATGCAAGAATTACTCATCCTTATGTTGATGGAGAAGAAGTTACTGAAAGAATGTTATTATGTGAGATAGATCAATTATCAAATATGGCTCATAGTACAAATATGAAAGTACTCCCATACTTCGAAGAACAATTCCAAAAATGGTTCTTTTCAGGTTTCATCCCACCAGACTTCTTCTACCCCGGAAGTGAAAGCAACTATACAACTATAACACCTGAGTTTGAATACTACTCTCGTTATTATCTTATTTCGGGTAATATTAATGATTGTTGGCAGTGGTCAGGTAGCGACTATCCAGAATTCGGAGTAGGAGGTATGGGTATAATAAACGCTATATGCCCTATCCTCTGGTTTAGAGAGGATAAATCATATGATGGATCAATCTTTTATGGTGCAGACTGTATTAGCACTGAGCACCTATTAGATTTTTATAATAGAGGAGATTACTTTGGATCCTGGTTTACTAAAAACACAAGCCGTAGTGATAATCTCAGGTTCATCACACACTTAGCTTGGTTTCTGCCTGAAGAAGATCCTGGCATAGATGCAGTCAAAGATGCCATGATAACTTTATCTATGCAAAGAAAAGATGGAAAAGTATTAGGTAGTGATGACTGGGAACCAGAGCCAGAGTATGTAGGCAACTTAGCTGGTTCTGATGTTTTATCTTTTAGCAGATCTAATTTTAGTAGAGGCCTTTTAAGTAGACAAATGACTTGCAGAAGAAAAGTATATGATTACTATGCATATTACAATGGTGATACTTCTGAATATGAAACTGATAAAAATGCGTATGAAGTAGACTATTTAAATTTCTATATGATTACAGTAGCTATAACGTATGATGAAACTATCAATGAATGCCCAGAACCAATCAACCTTCCAAGTAATCTAGATTTCACATGCTCACCCGAATGCCTAAACAGACCATGTGAATGGTACCAACCCATTAATGAAACCCCAAAAAATAAAGGAGACTACTATTACTTATCTCCTGAGATAGTTATGCCTTGTTATGTTCCTTGGATCTGTGCATTAAAAAGTGTTGTCCTCTTTACTGAGTTTGGTGGAAGGAAAGCTTGGACTGCTCCTCAGTTTGGTTTGAGTAGAGGTTTCGGTGATGTCGACCATGAAAATCCTTATGTCGATTTAAAGAATGTCAATTTTACTGTATCTTGGGGAATTACTGGTTTAGAACCTTTTATGTATCCTGGAGAGTATTTCTATTTTATGTATGAGGTAAGCTTCGATGAGAACAGCCCATGTCAATTCCTATACGGCCCACACGGATATTTCGAAACTCATTGCCTTACCTCTGGATCAGTTGTAGGTTGTGGTTTTCAAGATGGAAGTTATGGTGGTTATGGATTTGAAAGAGATGATAGTTTGTTCTGGTCATTTAGTCCGAATTTTAGATGGCTAATCTTTTACAAAGGAAGTCAGTATTGGATCAAGCCTAGTGACTATAGTTATTATAGTATTGGTGATAGAGTATTCATCTTTAAGTCTGGAAGCACCGTTGTTGGTGACAGTTACATCCCTTGTAGGACTGGAAGTAGTTTTGATGTTTATGATTTGTATAGAGGAATCCCTTTGAGTTATACTTCCGTGACCTATGATTTAGATGTTGATGATAGAGTTGTTCCTTTGAGTTTAGCCAATGTTATAGGATACTAACAAACTAAATAAACAAAGGGGCAATATTAATTTATAAAGAAAACAATCTAATAATCAAACCAATAAAACAATCAATGAGGCAAACCCTTAATAAAATTTTAGCGATACTTTGCCCTCGCCTAATTAACCCAAGGAAATAAATAATATATTTGAATAATAATTATCTCTTATATAATAATAATATTAGATATAATAACAGTAATAATATAACTAATATATCTATAGCAATACTCTTTTCAGTTCTTCTTTTCTATAGCATAACATAATCAAATAACAATAACAATACTCTTTTCAGTTCTTCCTTTCTATAGCATAACATAATCAAATAACAATAACAATACTCTTCTATAAACACAACATAACAACATATTCTTTTCAGTAGGGACACTATTGAATTTATTTTTAACATTTGATTTTACTGTCGAATTTAGCTTTTAATTTTGGTGTTGGATTGGGAATAA
>Ga0209013_10001014_pt1 | contig 25960 bp, 25 predicted proteins | sample Cruoilmetagenom2_FD_187291 | JGI IMG/M metagenome (GOLD analysis project Ga0209013, IMG submission 187291) | Oil polluted marine microbial communities from Coal Oil Point, Santa Barbara, California, USA - Sample 2 (SPAdes) (version 2) | ecosystem: Environmental > Aquatic > Marine > Oil seeps ...
TTCCAGGCCGGACACGCGGCATTCCTCGGCGCTCTCGTCGAGAATCATGCCAGGGTCTTCCAAACCGATGGCACGATCCAAGACATCGCTATCCACCGCGGCTTCGTCGAGGTGAGCGGTGAGCCGACCAAGGTGTCAATTCTCTCCGACACGGCCGAGCTCGCGCAAGACATCGACGTAGGTCGGGCCAAGGCAGCGCTAGAGCGCCACCTGCACACGCTGCGCGATGAGAAGATCGAAGAGAACATCGCTGAGGCCATTGCCGGCCGCGACCGCGCCCAGGTCCGTATCGATACGGGCGCCGGCTTCCACGCCTAAACCCCCGCCAAGCCCGAACGTGTGAACATGTTGCGCACTATGTGCGCAAGAAGATCACGCCTTGGCGAGCTCGGTGGGTGGCGTCAGTAGTCGATTGCCGAGAACTCGCGAAGCTTCGACACCTGGTGGGTCGAATCGACCATCCTGACCGTGCCGCTGCGTGAGCGCATCACGAGGCTCTGAGTGCGTATTCCCCGCGAGTCGATGCGCACACCGCGCAGCAGGGCTCCGTCGGTGAGACCAGTCGCAGCGAAGAAGCAGTTGTCGCTCTGGATTAGGTCGTCCTGGCCGAAAACCCGCTCGAGGTCGTACCCGCCTTCGATCATTGCCTCTCGTTCTGCGTCACTTTGAGGTGCGAAACGGGCCTGAATCTCTCCGCCCATGGCCTTCGACGCGGCCGCCGAGACGACACACTCCGGGGTCCCACCGATGCCCAGCAGTACGTCGGCGCCGGCATCGGGCCAACATGTGGCAACCGAACCGTAGACGTCGCCGTCGGTTATCAGCCGGATGCGGCACCCGCTCCCTCGGACTTCCCTGATGAGTTCCTCGTGGCGCGGGCGATCGAGGATGATGACGGTCAGGTCGCGGACTTCCTCTCGTTTCGACTTGGCGATCCAACGCAGGTTCTGGGTCGCGCTGGCCGTGATGTCGATCGCCCCGACGGAGTCAGGGCCGACCGCGATCTTGTCCATATAGAACGACGGTCCCGGGTCGAGCATTGATCCGCGATCGGCAACGGCGATCACCGAGAGAGCATTCGTCTTGCCCTGAGCAGTCAGTGTTGTTCCGTCGATCGGATCGACCGCAACGTCGACCTGCGGGTATGAACCATCACCGACGCGCTCGCCGTTGTACAGCATGGGCGCCTCGTCTTTTTCGCCCTCGCCGATGACGACGACGCCATCCATTGCGACGGTGGAGAGGGACATTCGCATCGCTTCGACAGCTGCATGATCGGCGCTGTTCTTGTCGCCGCGGCCGACCCAGCGAGCGGCTGCCATGCAGGCAGATTCTGTTGCCCGGACCAGATCCATGGCGAGATTGCGGTCGGGATGCTCACGTGTCTGGGTTTCCATGCCACAAAGGTAACCCGACAACGATCGCGGTACCTCATGACCATCGGCATGGCGTCGGCCCGAGCGATGCTTGCCGTACAGTTGACGTGTGTCCGACAGCGCTCCGGTACCTCTCGAACTGGTGGTCTCGGGGCGCGATGTAACCGAGCCGAAACTCTCTCCAAGTGGAGAGACGGTAGCTTTCGTGCAGCGCTGGAGAGGAGCTTCGGCAATCGTCGAGGTCGATCTGGAGGCGAGATTTGCCGAGCGCGTGCTCACCTTTGGGCCCGACCCTGCTCCGGGCCGCGGGTTCTCGGGCGGTTGTTACTCGTGGTTGCCGTCTGGCGATGGTCTTGTCTATGTCGGCGCCGATGGCGAACTCTGGCGACTCATCGGCGCAGAACTTGTCCAGCTCACTGACCACCGCCGTGCCTGCCGCGGTCCGGTCATCCAGCCGATCCCGGCTTTGGGCTCACAACTGCTCGCCTATGTCATCGATGAGGCGGAGGTGTGGCTGACGGACCTCCGTTCTGGGTTGAGCCGTCGCCTGGATGATGGGCGCCATGCATTCTGTTTCGACCCGGCCATTGCTCCCGACGGCTCGATGGTGTCGTGGCAAGGTTGGTCGCCGCCGGCAATGGCATGGGATGCCGCCGAACGGGTCGACGTTCGGCTCGACAACGGACTGATCTCTGCGTGGCGTCCTGAGAACGGCGCCGTCCAACAACCCCGGTTCGCGCTCGATGGCACCCCAACGTGCGTTCACGACGGCTCAGGTTGGCTGAACGTGTATGTCGGTTGCGAAGCTGCGGCACCCGAACCGTTTGAGCAGGCCGGCCCGACGTGGGGGTTCGGTCAGCGTTCCTACATCGATCGCAGCGATGGGTCGGTGATCTTCACTCGCAATGAACGTGGCTTCGGATCGATATGTGTCGCCGATGCGCCTGGTGCTACTCGCGAGATTGTCGAGAGTTCCATCGGTGTTTTTGGCCATTTGTCCGGCGTTGGCGATCGGGTCGTCGCGCTGCGGTCGGGTCCGACGACCCCTCCCGAGATCGTTGTCCTCGCCCCGCCGTCAGGGCGCACAGAGATTCGACAACGCGTGGCCGGGGGTGGCGTACATGCGTGGGACGACATCGAGATCGCCGATCCCGAAGAGGTTTCCGTTGACCACGATGGGGCGACTCTGTACGCGCGTCGGTATCCGGCCACGAGAGGTGCGTCAGGTGCCCGTCGAATGTTCTGCTGGGTCCACGGCGGGCCGACCGATCAATGGCAGGCCGAGTTCCGCCCGCGGATCGTCTACTGGGTGAGCCGTGGGTGGGACGTGCTGGTTGTCGACCCCCGTGGCAGCACCGGCCACGGGCGCGCCTACCAGCAGGCACTGAACGGCGCATGGGGGCGTCTCGACGTGGATGATACGGCAGCCCTGATTCGTCATGCACACGGGCAGGGATGGGCGACACCGGGCACCACAGTGGTAATCGGTGGCTCTTCTGGCGGCCTGACGGTGCTAGGGCTTCTCGCCGATCACCCTGCCGTTGCTGCAGGTGGGATCGCCTCCTATCCGGTTAGTGACCTGGCAGATCTCGCACATTCCAGCCATCGATTCGAGGCGCACTACACCGACACTCTCGTGGGCCCGACCGACGACACCGAGCGGTATCGCGCGCTTTCACCACTGCATCGTGCGGATCGGATAGCTGGCCCATTGCTTGTGTTTCATGGCACTGAAGACCCTGTCGTTCCCGTTAGTCAGACACGGCTCCTGGTCGATCGGATGCGGTCGGCTGGTGGTGTCGTCGACTGCGTGATCTACGACGGTGAAGGACACGGATTTCGCAATTCGGACAACCAACGCGACGAATACGAACGTACTGAACGTTTCGTCGAGATGGTCACTTCCAGCGCATGAACCCGGGCGGCTCTGGGCGGGCGGTAGCGTTCCGATGTGGCATTCGTGAACAAGCAATCCGCCGACCAGAGCAACGAGCTCGCCGGGTCCGGCCAGCCGATCGACTTCGACCCGAACGACCCCGACACCGTGAAGGTGCACTACGACGTGTCCGGCTGGACCATCGATCAGCGTGCGGAGCTGTCCGAGGCTCTGGCCAACTCTGAACTTCCGCACTTCTGGGACGAAGAAGAGCTTGTTGTCCCCGAAATCGTCGAGGACCGGGTCGATGCCTTGTTCGAACGCCTGGAGGAGGAGATCGGTCCATTCGCAATCCTGCTCAGCGACGACGCCGAGTCGACCGAGTTCGGTCTCGACGAATGGTCGGGTGATGACAGGACCGTGTTGACCGAGGCGCTCGTCGATGCGGAGATTCCATATCGCTGGGACGGCTCGACAGTTGTGGTAGCCGTGGAGGCGGAGCATGCGGTTGATGATCTGCTCGACGCGATCGAGGCCGGTGAATTGATCTCTACCACCGCAGATGACGGCCCTGCCGCACCAGAGGGAGCGATCAGCACGATCTTCTTGGCGGCCGACAAGCTTGCCAAGGACCCTCTCGATGCCAAGTCACGCAACGTGCTCATCGAGCTCCACCCACAGCTCGACCCGAAGCGTCCGCCGTACGGTCTCGCTCAGCGCACCTGGGCCGGAGCGGTCGATGGAGTTGGCCAGATCGTCGACCACATCATTGCAGCAAGCAGCGGAGTGGATTCTGACTCCGACGTCATCGGTGCCGCTCAGGAACTGCGCTCACTGATCAGGCCGTACGTCTGACAGGGCCGAACCCGGTCTGAACGGAAGTTGGATCTGGATGGCTCGATGGATCTGAACGGCAAGGTGCTTCTCGCCGAACTCGAGATCTGGCATACCCGACCCGCAGTTCCGACGCGCCGTGTTGCCCTCGGGCACATGGTGCTTCCAGCCGACCCAGCTCCAGGCTTCGGCGGGCTGTTGCTCGGAGCGATCATCGCCGAGAATCTCTATGGTGTCGACGACGAACTCGTAGACGACGTTCATCGTTTGCTGACTCAGGTCGAGACTGGCGACCGGATTGTCCAACCCCGACTCCGCCATCGATTCCAGGTCGATCGTCATGGCCTGGCGATGAGCCGTCACCGCTTGCTGGGCGCCGATGAGAACATCACGTTCGATTTCCACTCGGTGGGTACCGATCTCGTCCAGGTGCTCGGCGCGATCTACGCAGTGGAGCGGCTGGCGCTCGAACACCGGCGGAACATCGTTCCGGTTCTACAGAAGGCGGCGCGCTGGCGCGGGCCCATTGGTCCGGCGCTGATCGCGTACCTGGCGGATACAGAGATCCTTTCACTGGCGGCTCTCGCCGATCCTCGCTCATGGGCGATGGATATCCTGGGCTTCGAGGTTGGCGGTAAGCGACCATCCAAACGCGAGGTCATCGCCCGATTTCGTGAGTGCATGCGGGACGTTCACCCTGACCACGGCGGAGACCATGTCGATGCTGCCAAGGCGATGAGCGATCTGGCAGAAGCGCGGCGCGTGCTCTCGAAAAAATCTGACTGACGCGCCAATCGAGGACACATGGCAAAGCCGACAATCTTGTTGTATCCGGGAGCGGGATCGGGCCGCGAACATCCGAGCCTCGTTGCTGTGGAAGATCGCCTAGGCAAGGCGGCTCATACGGAGAGAACCGACTTCCCTTACCGCCGTGAGGGCCGTCGAGCTCCGGATCGGGCGCCCAAACTGATGGCAGCGATTCGCGAGGATCTGGCGAGATTTTCTCGTCGCCGTGGCCCGATCGTCATGGGAGGTAGGTCGATGGGCGGCCGGATGACGACGATGGTCGCCGCTGACGTCGATGGCGTCGGGACCGTTGCTCGTCTCGCAGGGCTGGTGCTCGTCTGTTACCCGCTGCACCCGCCAGGCAAGCCCGACAAGCTTCGCGTCGAGCACCTGGTGGATATCGAGGTGCCATGCCTCTTCATCTCGGGGACCAAGGACCCGTTCGGTACGCCTGATGAATTGACGAAGTGGGCCGAAACGATCCCGGCTCGGGTCGAGCATCTCTGGATAGAGGGCAAGCGCCATGACCTGAAGGGCGCGGACGATGCCATTGCAGAGGCGACGGCCGACTTCGTCGATCGGGTTTCCCGGCCTGCGTGATTCAGCCTGCCAGATTCAGTCGCCCAGGTCCGTGGGCTCGACATGCTCGTGCAGGTCGATCGGGGGGTCTTCCGGGTTCAGCGTCTCCAGTGTGAGGTGTGCGGTTTCCGGGTAGGCGGTGACCACCAGCACTGTGACGATCACCTGGCCGATGGCCATCAACGCCATGACGCTGCCGAACGACCAATCCGCATCGAGTAGACGGCCGGTCGCGATGAGCCCACCCATCCCACCGATGAGGGCTGAAGCCGTGACGAGTCCGGTCGCTCGACTGCGATTTTCGGTCGGGAACAATTCGGTGCGATAGACGGCCAGAGCCGGATAGGCGGCGCTGCCGAGCACGGCACCCATCAGCGAAAGCATCCACAGAGGCGGGCCGCTGACCATGTAGGCGCCGACCACCGCTGCGGTGGATGCGGGCAGTGCGAGCGCGATCAGCCGACGACGTCCGCGCGTGTCAGCAATGCGGCCACCGAGTATCAGCCCGATGCCGGCCGGTGTACCGACCGCGATCGAGAAGATCCCGATCATGCCCCCGGAGAAGTCGTGAATGTCCGTCAGGTAGCGGTTCTGGAAAAAGCTCGCGGGGGCGATGAATATGTTGCCCGCGAACGCCACGGTGGCCAGCAACGCAAACCGACGACGATTGAGGCGTGGTGGTCGCTCCCGGGCCCTGAATTCCACAGCCTTGAAGCGGCGTGTTTCTGGCAGCCGTCGTGTGAGGTCGAGGGCAACGACACACCAGACAACCGAGATGAGGTAGATGTATCGCCACCCACCCTCACCGATGTCGGCGAGGCGCAGCGAAAGTACGGCGATTCCCGCACCCAATCCGGCCGCCATGGCCAAGATGCTGATGGCATAAGCCCGACTGTTCCTCGGCATCTCCTCGGCCGCGACCACCCCCACGAGGAAGGCCAGCGCAATCCCCATCGGGCGAGCCAGCGTCTGCGTGAGCACCAAGATTGAAAAACTCGGGGCCATCGCGCCGAGCAGGGAGAGCAGTGGCCCGAGCCAGGCGATCACGACGATGACGCGACGTCTTCCGATCCGGTCGGCGATCACCGCCGCGGGCAGCGCAATGAGAATTCCTCCGCGCACCACGGCACCTGCGATGCCGATGCCCGTGTCATCGACCCCGAACTCATCAGCTGCGAAGTTCGCCGTTTGTGTGAAGAGTGTGTTGACGAATGCAGCGCTCATCGAGGCTGCGGCCAGGAGACCCAACACCAGAATCTGTTGCGCGTCAAGACGATCGGGGGGCGCCCACCAGGAGCGGTACGAGATGTGTCGGGTCAGTACTCGTTGAACAGGCCACCGGAAGAGCCACCCAAACCACGGAATGACTGTCCGGTAAGACGTTCTTTCGACGAGGACGTCGTCGCGGATCTCTACCGTACGCCGGTAGGTCGTGAACGGGCCGTCCTCCTGCACAAATTCGAGCAGGGCTGGATCAACCGGCACGGAGGCCTCTTCGAGCAAGATGTCGTCGCGGGGCTCGAAAAGTAGGGTCTGCTCTTCAGGGCCATTGGGCCATTCTCGGGTCAGTATGCGCCCGCCTGGCTCCACGGCGGGAGCATACTTGGAGGACATGAATACGATCGCCGAGAATTCAGCTCAGGGCTCAGCCGAGGCCCATTCGATTGCTGTCCGGAGCACGGGGCCTCTGGGGGGCACAGTTGTGGTGCCGGGTGCCAAGAATTCTGTCCTGAAGTTGATGGCGACGACACTGCTGACCGACGGCACGTTCGAACTCACGAATGTGCCGAACATCGCAGATGTGAGCATTATGGGTGACCTGCTCGAAGCAATTGGTGTCGAGATCGTGCGTCCCGGCCCTGACCGACTCTTGCTGTCGAACACGGGCGACCTGACGCCGCTTGCCCCATATGAACTGGTCGAGCGAATCAGGGCATCGATCAATGTACTCGGTCCGCTGCTGACGCGTTGCGGTCATGTCCGGCTCTCTCTGCCGGGAGGCGACGATTTCGGCGCGCGACCGATCGACATGCACGTCGCCGGGCTCGAAGCGATGGGAGCCACGTTCAAGTTCAGCCACGGCTATCTTGAGGCCTTCGCTGATCGGCTGCACGGAGCCGACGTTACGTTCGACTTCCCGAGTGTCGGGGCAACCGAAAACATCATGACCGCCGCCGTGCTCGCCGACGGCAGGACAACCATCGACAACGCGGCGCGTGAGCCGGAGATATCCGACCTCTGCGAGTTCCTCGTGGCTATGGGTGCCAAAATCAGCGGCATCGGTACCTCGACACTGGTGATCGAAGGTGTCGAGCCCGGTGCGCTTCACCCCGTTCGGCATCACACCGTTCCCGACCGCATCCAAGCCGCCACGTACCTCGCTGCGGTCGCAGTGTCGGGCGGCGAACTCGAGATCGAGGGCGCTCGACCTGAGCACATGACGATGTTGCTCGAACGCTTCGGCGACATGGGCCTCGATATTTCAGCGGTCGAACGTGGCCTTCGGGTTGTGGCCCCCGAGCGACTCCGGTCGATCGACATCGCCACCCTGCCGTATCCAGGGATTGCGACCGACTACAAACCGTTGATCATCACCATGCTGGCGGTCGCCGATGGTGTCGGGATCGTCACCGAGAATCTCTACCCAGGTCGTTTCCGCTACGTGGAAGAGCTGCAGCGGCTTGGTGCCGATGTTCGTACCAGTGGTCACCACGCAGTTGTGCGTGGCGTGCGGCGGCTGTCAGGTGCCCCGGTGAGGGCGCACGACATACGAGCCGGCGCGGCGATGGTCGTGGCTGGCCTGGCCGCGGAGGGTGAAACCGAGATCTCCGGTGTTCACCACATCGATCGTGGGTATGACGACCTAGTCGGCCGCCTCGCCGCTGTCGGGGCCACCATCGAGCGACGATCCTGAATCGTGACTGTTGGGTAGCGCGGAGTCGACGCGCTTCTTGGCGAGGATCAGCAGCCCCGCAATGACGATGATGGGACCGCTGATTAGGAGGACTTCATCCCACCCGCCCTGGTGCGCGACGAGCACAGGATGTGTTCCGGCGGCGAACATTGTTTTCACGTCGACCGATCGTACGGGCTCGGCTGATTGAATGTTCATTGCTATGCGCGAACAGGTCGAAGCAACCATTGAAGTGATCCGTCCGGCGCTCCAGGTGGATGGCGGCGACATCGTGCTCCACGAGGTCGACGAGTCCACTGGCGTCGTCTCGGTCGAGTTGACAGGTGCCTGCGTCGGCTGTCCTGCTTCGACACAGACCCTGAAGGCCGGTATCGAGCGGATCATGCGTGATCGTGTCGATGGTGTCACCGAAGTGGTAAATATCGCCGAAGAAGCGACCTGAGGCGGGCGCCATGAGTCGCAACAAACGGCCTCCGACCGAACTCTTCGAGGCTGCAATCGAGGGCGATCGCAGCGCGCTCGCCCGGCTGTTGTCTTTGATCGAGCGGGGCGACGCCGACGCTCGAACAATCGGACGGCTCGCCTATCCGTTGTCTGGTTCCGGCTACACGGTCGGGCTGACGGGAGCGCCTGGTTCCGGTAAGAGCACGCTCACCAGTTCGATCATCGGTCATCTGCGAAAGATGGACCTGGAAATTGCGGTTCTCGCGATCGATCCGTCGTCTCCGTTCACCGGGGGAGCGATCCTCGGCGATCGCGTGCGAATGCAAGACCATGCCACCGATCCCGGCGTTTTCATTCGCTCGATGGCGACCCGCGGGCATCTTGGTGGGTTGTCGCTCGCCACGCCGGAAGCTGTTCGGCTACTTCATGCAATTGGGCGGGACTGGATCCTCGTCGAAACAGTCGGGGTTGGCCAGGTCGAGGTCGAAGTGGCCGGCAAGGCCGATACCACCATCGTTGTTGTGAACCCGGGTTGGGGCGACAGCGTGCAGGCCAACAAGGCCGGCCTGATGGAGGTCGCTGATGTGTTCGTTATCAACAAGTCCGACCGCAAAGGGGTCGAAGAGACTCGGCGCGACCTGATGCAGATGCTTGATCTGTCGGATTTGTCAGATGAATCATGGCGTCCACCGATCGTCTCGACCGTCGGCCTCACGGGTGAAGGTGTTCCCGATCTCTGGGACGCGGTGCTGGCTCACCGTGAGTACGCCGAATCATCGGGGGAACTCCTCGAACGGCGGACCTTCCGCCTGCGCGAAGAACTCCGCGAGATAGTTGCCCAGCGGCTCGGTCAGCGGGCTCGGAAGATCTGCTCGGGGGAGCGCTGGGACGAACTCACCGACTCTGTCGTCGCGCACAAGATCGACCCCTGGACCGCCGCTGACGAGATGCTCCAAGTCGTCGACGCCTGATTCCACAACCAACTTCTCGTTTGTAGGTAATTTTCGGCGGACCGGTCCGCCGAAAATTACCTACAAACAGGGGGAAAGCCCCAGACTGGTGGGCATGGCCGACTACGAACTGCTCACACTCGACCGACGTGACGATGGAGTCGCCGTCATCACGCTTGCCAACGGCAAGATGAATGCGCTGTCGCTGGAACTCCTCACTGAACTCCAGGCCGTCGCCGGGGAGCTCACCGTTGATCCACCCGGGGCGGTGGTGGTGACCGGAGGCGATCGCCTACTCGCGGCGGGAGCGGACATCTCACAATTTGGTGGCGTCGACGAAGCGGCCGTGATCGGCGCGAATTTCCATGCTGCGCTCGATGCGATCGCCGCTATCCCACGGTTTGTGATTGCCGCTGTGAGCGGCTTCGCACTCGGAGGAGGCTGCGAGCTGGCATTGGCTTGCGACTATCGCATCGCCTCCGAGCGTGCCGTGTTCGGGCAACCCGAGGTGCTGCTCGGGATCGTTCCCGGCGGTGGGGGCACACAGCGTCTGCCGCGCACGATCGGCCCCGGTCGAGCGAAGGAGATGTGCATCTCCGGTCGTCAGGTGAAGGCCGCAGAGGCCATGCGCATCGGTCTCGCCGACGAGATCGTCGCGCCGGAAGAACTCCACGACCGAGCACTCACACTCGCCGCAGAGGTGGCTAAGGGAGCGCTCGTCGCCCAGTCGATCTGCAAACGCCTCATCGACGATGGCATGTCGACCCCGCTTGCCGATGGCCTGGCGCTCGAACTCGAGGGATTCGTCGAGGTCTTCGGCACCGACGATGCTTCGATCGGAGTCGCCAGCTTCCTGGCGAACGGCCCGGGTAAGGCCGAGTTCACCGGTCGATAGGAACGGGGCGAGCGTCGGCAACGTGGAGCGGGCGTTTCATCGACCATTCCGATCGGGCCAGCCAGGATCCCGTGCCGACGAAAAGGAGCATCACGACAGCGCATACGCCGTAGGCGGTGGATCTACCGAAGTTGTCGTACAGCGCCGCAGTGACGATGGCCATCAAGCCCGCGGCCAGTGCCTGTGCCGCACCGAGCACACCTTGCGCGCCGGCTTGGCGGTCTTCGGGAACGACCATGCCGACAGCAACGCCGGTACTCGAAATTGTCAGGCCATCGCTCACCGCGTGCACCATTGCGACGGCAAAGATCAGGCCACCTGTCGCGAGTACCCCATAGAGGCCCATAAAAAATGCGCCGGCAGTGAGTCCGATCGCGGCCAGCCGGAAGGGTCCGAACGTCTGAGCAAGACGCCCACCAGCCGGGCCGAGCAACATCAGTGGAAGCGCAAACAAGGTGATCCCCAGGTTGGCGATCCAGACCTCTGTACCGAGGTCACTGTGGACGAGTGCCCATAACGCATCAAAAGTGCCGATCATCACGAAGACGGTTGCACCCAGGATTACCGCGCCCGCGAACGGTCGTATTCGGAGCAGGTCGAGTGCCAAGCGACGTCGCTGGGGAGTGGCGCTCTCCTTGACGTGGACGCGGGTAACAAACGGCAAAAGGATTGCCGTCGCCGCGGCGACCACGATGAACGGGGCAGGGATGCCGAACGGTTCGACAAGAGCTGCTGATATCGCAGGGCCCATCGCGAAACCGAACACCTCGGCCGCGAGCAGGCGGCCCAGGTTCTGGCCGAGGTGTTCCGGGTCGGCCAGAATCACGATGCGGCGGATCGCTGGAGCGGAAGCACCGATGCCAATGCCAGAAATGAACCGTCCGATCAGGATGGGGGCGAGGGTGGTGCCTGCGGCCATCAGCAGCAGGCCGACGATGTTGATGCCGACGCCGAACATTACGACGGTCCGCGCATGTCCGCGGTCGGCGTATGGCGCGATCAAGAGCTGGGCGAGGAATGCGGCAATGAATCCGATCCCGATCACGACTCCGATCGAGGTTTCGCTGATGCCGTACTCGTCGCGGTAGTCGTCGACGATGGTGAACAGCACGCCGTAGCCAGCCGAGAGGCTGGCCATCAGCCCACCGAACGCGATCAGCTGCAGGCGCGGCGACGCCGTGCGCTGAGGGCGCGCCTCATCGGAGGTCGCGGGATCGGTCAGCACTGACGTCAGGCTACTCAGGGTCCCGCGTCGTCTCAGTGTCAGTTTGCCGGCTGTCGATTTGCGTGGTCCGCAGCTCTAACGGTGCCCGTCCTTGCCGCGTTCGACGTTCGTGTACACCGATGCCGTCGCTGTGGCGATTGCATCCCATGCGTACTTTTGGTCGACCAGATCACGAGCATTCGCGCGCAGCGTCGCGGCGAGGTCGTCATCGGTGAGCACCCGCTCTATCGAGTCCGCGAGGTCATCTGGGTTTCCCGGCTCGAATGTGATTCCGGCATTTGTGCCGGCGATCAGTTCGGCCAGGCCGCCCGTGTCGGCCACGATCAGCGGAACCCCGGCCGCCAGCGCCTCGAGCGCGACGATTCCGAACGGTTCGTAGAGCGATGGGATCACCACACAACTTGCCCGGTGGACGACATTCCGGAGTTCGTTGTCGCTGAGGAAGCCGGGGAGATCGATGATGTCACTCACACCATCGACGTCGATCTGTGTCTGCAGCTCGGGAAGGTATGTCCCTCGCCCTGCGATAACGCCGCGCACCTCGGGGATCCGGCTGCGCAGTAGTTGCATCGCGAGGGCAAGAACCTGAAACCCTTTTTCGTACTTGACCTGGCCCCAGGAGACAACTAGCGGGGATCCATCGGTGGCCACATGGCTCGTGGAATCGTCATCCGGCGGCGCAGGCCCCCAGAGTTCCGGATCGATGCCGTTCGGAATGTGCACAACGTGGTCAGGTGAAAGTTCGAAGCCGGTCACCAACTGCTCGACAATGAAGCGTGTCGGAGCGATCATTCTGTCAGCCTGGAATGCGAGCCACCATTCGATCGAACTGATGTCGGTTGGCGCGCCAGCGGGGAGCTGCCCGCCGTGTCGAACACGCTCGGTTCCGTGCATCGTGAGCACGAATGGCACGTTGTATTGCGACGCCAATGAGTCAGCGGCCCATCCGAGGCGCCAATCGTGGCCGTGCACGATGTCCGGTGTCCAGCCGTCGAGGTCTCCTGCGAGGCGGGCCCCGACCTTGGTCGCCGCGTGGTTGGCTGAGGCCGTGCGGGCGATGAGGTCGGATGGGGGAAGCCACGGAAGATCGACGAGTGCCCTGATGACCCGAATGGACTCCGGCTGCTTCGCTTCCATTTCTGCCGGCTTGGCAGCGATTGTGATGACCACCACTTCGTGACCGGCGCGGGACAGACCTTCACTGAGCCCGGCGACATGAGCCGCCGTACCACCGGTCGCTCGGGGCGGGAAGTCCCACGAGAGCATCATCACGCGCATGAGCGCGCACCCTACTTCGGCTCAGACTGAAGTGGTGATCGAGCGCAGCGCGTCGGCAGCCTGCTCGGGGGGCACGATGTTGATCATCACACCGGTCCCTCGCTCGAACCCGGCCTGCGATACGAGGTTCGGCCAGATGTGGGCATGCCAGTGGTATTGGCCGGTGTGCTGGTGCGGAGCAGTGTGAAAGCCGAGATTGAACGCCACATCGCCGAGGGCAGCATTGAGGTGACCGATCGCATCGCGGAGAGCGACTCCCACGGCAGCAAGGCTTTCGTCAGAAGCATCTTGCAGGTGCGGTTCGTGCTGGCGGGGGATGATCAGCAACTCGAATGGCGCGCCGCTCCAGAATGGGCACAACACCACAACATCGTCGTTGGCGAACACAACTCGTTCGCCGGCCGCAATCTCAGCCTCGACCGTGGTGCACAGCACACAGCCGCCTGCGAACCGCGCGAAGGCGCGTTCCTCGTCGAGGATTTCACCCGGAACGAACGGCAGGCCGAGTATTTGGCCGTGAGGGTGTGCTACCGATGCACCCGCCTCGCGGCCATGGTTGACGATTGCTTGCGTATAGCGAATATTTGGAGCCGCGGCGTGATCTGCGAATCGTCGCTTCAGGACCTGCATCATCTCAGCAGCGTGGTCATCGTCGAGTAGGTGCAGTCCTGACTCGTGATTTGGTGTGTATACGAACACCTCGTGAATTCCGCTGGCTTCCGCCATGACGAACACCGGGCCCAGGTTGTGCACCGAGAAGGTGGCGTTGCCCTCGAACGCCGGGTAGCGATTGGGAACGACACGCATCGACCAGCTGCCATCGGCTTCGATTGTTTCGAGGGCCGGTGCTGTTTCTTCTTCGTTCCCCGGGCAGAACGGACACGGCAGATCGGGATCGCTCTCGACCGTTTGGTTGCGCGCCGCAAATTCGTTCGGCCGTTTCGCTCGTTCGGCGACGATTGTCACCCACCGTCCATTGAGAGGGTTCAGGCGCATCTGGCTCATTGTTCGGCAAGGTTACGGGTGATTACACCGCCGCGCATGACACTTCGGTCACTCACCAGAATTGTCGTGATGAGCGTCAATCGATCGCTGGAGAATCGGAAGGTTCTGGGGGGGTGTCGGGAGGGGGTCTTGAACCTGTTGAGTCCACAGGTTCTGGCACCGCGGCATCTATGTTGACGGCCTCGAAGTCGGTGGCCCCGGACTCGACGGTCTCGGGCGGGATGGGTCCGGACTTGATGGCCTGCTCCTCCTGGGCATCCGCGAGAAGTTGGATGTGGCGCCGGTCGAGCCGATCCTGATTCCAGCGGTGAACACCCCATCCAATGAGTGCGCCGACACCGAAGGCGAGGAGTCCACCGACCCCGTCGAGCCAGTAGTGGTTGGCTGTGACCACGATGCAGAAGAGGGTGAGGGCGGGGTACAGCAGCACCGCGACCTTGGTCCATCGCTGGCGCAACAGTGGCCAGACGGCTATTGCGCACCAGGTAGACCAACCGATGTGCAAGCTGGGCATCGCGGCGTACTGGTTCGAGATCGAAGCCATTGCTTCCGAATCGAACGACCAGGTCCCGCCGTACTCGGCAAGTGTGTCGACGAATCCGAATCCGCCTGTGGGGCGCAGCGAACTCTCGATGCAAGCTCCGCCGAAATTCGCCGGATCTGTCGCCGGGCACGGATCGTCGAGCAGGCGAGGTGGCATCAGCGGGAACCACGCGAACCCGACGATCGCCAGGCCAGTCATCGCCGCCAATGTGTTGCGCCACTGTGGGAACACGTCGGCGCGCTTGACGTACAGCAGGACGAACACACCGAGTGTGACGACGAAGTGGGCAGATCCGTAGTAGACGTTCCAGAACTGGATGAACAGTCGGTAGGGCAGGAACCAGCTCTGGACCGTCTGTTCGTGGTAGAGCCCGAGCCATTGCTCGATGTCGATCATCCGCTCGGCGTTGGTGAATGCCTGATCGGGGATGCCGTCAGCGGCGATCTTGTTGGAACCGAACAGATTTCGGGTCCAGGAGTACACCGCATAGAAGGCAGCGACGATGAGAGCTTCCTTCCACCAGTAAACGCGGTGCTGCCGCTCCGGCACAGTAGTTGCTTCGGCAACCTGCATCAGGCCCGTACCTTACGCGCGTATTACGCTCCTATGGCATGGGAATCATCGAAGGACATGCTGGCGAGCAGGCAGTCGCTGCAATTGCGGCATACGGAACGGACGTGATGTTCACGTTGAACGGAGGACACATATGGCCGCTCTACGACGCCGCGCGTCACCAGGACATGCGCGTGATCGACACACGCCACGAACAGGCCGCAACATTTGCCGCTGAGGCTTACGCAAAGCTGACCCGTCGGCCGGGCTTCGCTGCGCTCACCGCAGGGCCGGGTATCACCAATGGGGTGTCGGCCGTGACGTCGGCGTACTTCAACGGCTCGCCGCTTGTCGTCATGGGTGGGCGCGCTCCTCAGGGACGTTGGGGTGCGGGCTCACTCCAGGAACTCGACCATGTCCCCATCATGCAGTCGGTCACGAAGCTCGCCGCCACCGTGACCGATCCCGAGCAGGCGGGGCGAATGGTTCACGAGGCGGTCCGCGTTGCGATCGAGCCGCATCGTGGCCCGACCTTTCTCGACTTCCCTCTTGATGTGTTCGGACCCTCTGCCGGTGAAGTGCCGGAGGTTGGTGCACGCGACGGTCGCGGTGTCACCCCCGATGCCGACGATGTCGCGATATTGGCGAGCCTCATTGCGCAGGCGGAACGGCCGGCATTCATGGTCGGCTCCGACGCCTACTGGGACGGTGCGTGGGACGAGTTGGCCGCCGCTGCAGCGAACTTCGGTGTGCCGTGCTTCTTCAATGGGTTGGGTCGAGGGATGATGCCCGCTGATGACGACCTGGCGTTTCTCCGCACGCGAGGCCTACTCAAACAGCGTGCCGATCTTGTCGTTGTGCTCGGCACGCCGCTCGATTTCCGGCTCGGCTTCGGCCAGTTCGGAACAGCGACGGTCGCGCATGTGGTCGACTCGGAGTCGCAGCGAGCGGATCATATCGACGTACCCACAGTTGTTGGAGATATCAAGAGCGTTCTAGGGGCACTTGCCGAGTTTTCGGGTGACCGCGTGAATCACGGCGACTGGATCGCCGAGCTTCGTGCCGCCGAATCGGTGGCACGCGCAGGCGAGGTCGAGCTTATGGAGGCGGACGCAGATCCAATCAAGCCGAGCCGTATCTACGGCGAGTTGCGGCAACGTCTGGAACGTGACGCGGTGATCATCTGCGACGGCGGCGACTTTGCTTCCTACGCCGGAAAGTTCATCGAGGTCTTCGAGCCCGGTTGCTGGCTCGATACGGGACCGTACGGGTGCCTCGGTAACGGTCTTGGCTACGCGATAGCCGCGCGGGTCGTCAGGCCCTCGTCGCAGGTCGTTGTGATGCTCGGTGACGGTGCCGCCGGTTTCAGTCTGATGGACGTCGATTCGCTCGTACGTCACAATTTGCCGGTCGTGATGATTGTCGGGAACAACGGGATGTGGGGGCTCGAGAAGCACCCGATGCAGGCGATCTACGGCTGGGACATGGCTTGTGACCTGCAGCCTGGATGCCGCTACGACGAGGTAGTGCGGTCGCTCGGCGGCGGCGGGGAAATGGTCAGTTCGCCTGACGAAATAGGCCCGGCTCTCGATCGAGCCTTCGCCAGCGGGGTGCCGTATCTCGTGAACATTCTCACCGACCCGGGCGACATCTACCCTCGCACCAGCAACCTCGGCTGACTCTCATCTCGCGCCGGGTCCGACCGGATGTGAGCAATGTTCGCGGCTGAAGCGTGGATTACTCATCTGGTTTGAGAGCGTCGGCATCGTGTGAGCAATGTGCGCGGCGCGCGCCGGTTGCTCATCAACTTCGAGGAGGTTGGTGAGCGAGGTCTATTGCGTGCAGCACTTGGTCATGAACTTGTCGACATCGACAAGCACGCGAGTGATCTTGCCGGCCGCGACGAGCCCGCCCGAATCGCTGGCTGAGACCGTGAACTGCAAGCGGCGCCCGTCGATTTTGTCGAGGGTCGCCTCTGCAACTACTTGCGCGCCGACGGGCGTTGGCTGGAGATGATCGAACTGCACCCTCATGCCGACGGTGCTGGTGCCCTCGTCGAGAGCGTCGGTTATGGCAGTGCATGTGGCTTCTTCACACAGCGCGATCAAACGTGGAGAGCCGAGCACGTCGACCACTCCGGACCTCAGCGCACGTGCCGTGTCGGCGTCCGTTACCACCATCTTGGCGCTGCCGCGCATACCCTTTTCAAGAGTCACGGGAGCAAAGCTAGCGCCGTGACGTTCCCACCAGGCAAGTTGCGGCCGTAGGCTCGACGGCGTGATCGAACAGGATGTTCTGGAACGCGTACTCGCTGGTGCTGTGAGCGACGGTGCTGACTTCGCCGAGGTCTATGCCGAAGACAAACGGTCCACGTCGGCCGGTCTCGACGATGGCCGTGTCGAGCAGGTGACAAGTGGCCGGGACCGCGGCGCGGGTATCCGCGTCGTGGCCGGCGACACGACTGGGTTCGCCTACACCTCAGACCTCACTGAGCCGGGCCTCGAGGCTGCCGCCGGCGCCGCGGCAGCCGCCGCTAGCCAGGGTGGTGGCGGGGTTCGCACGGTCGCGCTGACTGCCTCCGCTCCGCACCGACCCAACCGAGTCGAGCAGGATCCTGACACGGTCGCGAAGGCAGCCAAGGTGGAACTACTCAACCGGATGGATGACGCTGCCCGCTCGTACGGGCCCGAGATCGTTCAGGTTTCGGCTGGCTATGGCGACAGCCGCAAGAACGTCCTGGTCGCCAACACCGACGGAGTGATGACCAGCGACGAAGTCGTGCGCACGCTGCTGCGGATCAGCGCGGTGGCTGACGGCGACACTGGCATGCAGACGGGCTACCAGTCGATGGGGCACACGATCGGATTCGAAGTCTTCAATTCTGTCGACGTCGAAGAGTTGGCGCGCGAGGCGGCCCGCCAGGCAATCACCAAGCTCAGGGCTCGACCAGCGCCCTCGGGAGCCATGCCTGTCGTCATCAAGCACGGCACCGGTGGGGTGCTGTTCCACGAGGCCTGTGGCCACGGCCTGGAAGCAGACATAATCGCCAAAGGCGCCAGCGTGTATGCCGGCAAGGTTGGCCAACAGGTCGCCTCGCCGCTTGTCACGCTCGTCGACGACGGCACGATGCCCGGCGAGTGGGGCACGCTCGGTTTCGACGACGAGGGCCATATCACGCAACGGAACGTTCTCATCGAGGACGGCATGCTCTCCGACTACATGTGGGATTTCTTGCGAGCTCGCAAGGAGGGTCGGCCGCAGTCGGGTAACGGTCGGCGGCAGAGCTACCAACACCTGCCGATGGTCCGCATGACGAACACGTTCGTGCTCGACGGCCCCGATGACGCCGACGACATCATTGCCTCCACTCCGAACGGCGTTTACGTCTCGAAGTTGGGTGGTGGAAGCGTCAACACGGCCACGGGTGACTTCGTCTTCGGAATGACCGAGGCTTATCTGATCGAAAACGGTGAGATCACCGAACCGCTGCGTGACGGGAACTTGATCGGCAACGGACCGAAGGTCTTGCAGGACATCGACATGTTGGCCAACGATTTCTCCATGGGCAGCCCCGGCACGTGTGGCAAAGACGGCCAGGGAGTTCCGGTCGGTGATGGCCAACCGACCCTTCGGGTCAAGTCGCTGACGATTGGCGGTACGTCATCATGAGCGCGTTCGAGAGTGAGTTGCAGATCGTGGCCGATCGGGTGATCGACCAGGCCCGATCGGGTGAGCAGATCGAGGCGTTCGTCGCCCGGGGCGGTGAAACCGAAGTGCGCGTCTACGAAGGGGACGTCGAACATTTTGTTTCCGCGCAGAGTGAAGGCATCGGGATCCGCGTGATCGTCGACGGCCGTACGGGGTTTGCCTATGCGGGAACTCTCGACGATTCGGCGATCGCCGAGGTGCTGGCCGAAGCGCGTGACAACGTGCAGTTCGGAACCGTCGACGAGTGGGCTGCGCTGGCCGAGCCTGATGGTGTCGCGGTGACGGAGCAGACTCTCTGGAACGAGGAACTCGCCGATTTCCCGACCGATCAGAAGATCGATCTCGCCAAGGAACTGGAGAAGCTCGCGTCAGGTGCCGACCCACGCGTGCGGGTCGACGACTCGAACTATGCCGATGCCTACGGCGAATCTGCTGTGGCTTCGACAACGGGGATACGGATGTCGGGTCGGGAGAACGGCTGCTATGTCTCGGTCTCGACGCTTGCCGATGAGGGGGAGGGTGACGACGCTGAAACTCAGACCGGGTTCGGGTTCTCAGTGGGGCGATCCCCGAGTGAATTCGACCTCGACCGCGCAGCCCGCGAGGCGGCGGATCGCGCAACCCGGTTGCTCGGTGCGACGCAGCCTCCGAGCAAGCGGCTGACGGTGGTGCTCGACCCGTTCGTGACGGCTCAGTTCCTCGGTGTGATCTCCTCGACTCTGAATGGGGAAGCTGTCGTGAAGGGCCGCTCGTTGTTCCGCGACCGGCTTGGCGACGAGGTTGCCGCGTCGATCGTCACGTTTGTCGATGACCCGACCAACCCGAAGGCCTACACGGCCACTGATGTCGACGGCGAAGGCCTTGCAGCTCGCCGCAACGTTCTGATCGAAGACGGTGTGCTCAAGAAGTTCGTGCACAACTCGTACTCTGCCCGTCGGGCCGGGACGGTGTCGACCGGCAATGCTACTCGCGGCGGATTCGCGGGCACGCCTGGCGTCGGCTGTCTCGCGATTTCCCTCGTGCCGGGCGATCGCAGCCAGGAAGAGCTCATTGCTGATGTCGACGATGGCCTGTTGGTGCAGCAGATGCAGGGCCTGCATTCCGGTGTTAACCCGATCAGCGGCGACTTCTCGACCGGTGCCGCTGGATTGTTGATCGAGAACGGCACCCTCGGAGCACCCGTTCGTGAGATCACTATCGCCTCGACGCTGCAGCGCATGCTGCTCGACATCGTCGAAGTCGGCGGCGACATCGACTGGCTCCCGATGAACTCGGCCGGCATGAGCCTGGTCATCAGCGACGTCACGATGTCAGGCGCCTGAGCCCCACCCTATTCAACGTTTGTAGGTAATTTTCGGCGGACCGTCCCGCCGAAAATTACGTACAAACGTTGATCCGGGTCGGGATGGCGCAGACCTGGGGGAATCCTGGGGTAGAAAGGGCGTTCGTGCCGATCTACCAAGCGATCATCCTGGGAATCGTCCAGGGGATTTCGGAGTTTCTCCCGATCTCGTCGAGTGGGCACCTGCTGCTCGTGCCGTGGCTGGCCGGCTGGGAAGAACTCGACCCATCGGTGAAGAAGTCGTTCGACGTTGCGCTGCACATGGGCACCTTGGTTGCAGTGGTCGCCTATTTCTGGAGTGATCTCGTGGTTTACGTCCGCGAGGGCGTCAAGCTGGTGTTCAGCCGTCAGCGACCCGTGAACACCGAGGGCCGTCTCGCCTGGCTGTTCGTGCTGGCGACCATCCCCGCAGCTTTGGTCGGCGCGCTGTTCGAGAACACGATCGACGAGCGGCTCGGAACTCCGGTGATCATCGGCGTATCGCTCATCCTCTTCGGTCTGGTGATGGAATGGGCGGACCGGCGGCTGGGACGGCGCAAGATTGACGATTTCTCCGCGCATGACGCGCTCATCGTCGGCGCAGCTCAGGCGCTCGCCCTCAACCCGGGCACCTCGAGGTCAGGCATCACGATGACGGCTGGTCGAGCCCTCGGCTTCGACCGCGACGCTGCGGTACGAATCAGCTTCCTGATGTCGATTCCAGTGATCGCGGGAGCCGGAGTTTTCAAACTGGCCGGTCTGATAGGGGACGGCATCCCAGATGGACTCCTCGTGCCGATGATCGTGGGCATCATCACCGCGGGATTGTCGGGGTGGCTTGCCGTATGGGGCACCCTGCGGATCGTCCGGCTGTATACGTTCATGCCGTTCGTCGTGTACCGCGTTGTGCTCGGCATCATCGTGTTGATCGTGGCCGCCGCCAATTGGCGCTGAAGTCTCACGGCAGGTAGAGCAGGGTCGCGAGCCCAGAATGCGCTGCTGCGGCGACAGTTGGGGCCTCGCGTCCGGCGACCGCGACGAAGACCACGTCGTCGATGGTCTCGACGACGGTCGCGTCGGGGGCGAGCACGATTCCGTCGGCCGCGACCTGTACGGATAGCCCAACGACCACACCGCGACTCAGAGGGTCGGTCAATCCGACAACAACGGTGCCCGGATCGGCCCTCGCTGCAGGACCAGGCGCCTGAGTCAGGTCGGTTGCGACCAGTACCTCGCCGGCCGCCACACGCTGACGGAGTTGTGAGCCGTTCGGTATCGCGTCGAGGGCGCTTTCGGGTATCGCCGCCCGCGGGAGTTCGATGTTCGACGTCTTGATCGAATCTCCCGGCCGGAGATCATCATCGGCAACGAGAACTGTTCGCGTTTCCTCCCATTCTTGACGGGCATCTTCCAGAAGCGACAACTGCTGGTGAATGGTCGCTGCCACAACTGCGGCAAACGAAAGGACGGTTACCCAGTACACCCACGGGTTGCGGGCGAGGAAGTGGCGGGCTCGGGCCACGACATGCATTGGTGTCTCCTCGGATCGGGAATGATCGGAGGGAGTCGGCTGTGGCGAGCTTACCGACGGCGTCGAGCTTCTGGGCTCGTGGTGTGCAGCGTTGTCAGTCTTTGGATCCCGAGGGCTTCGAGGACGAGGCCGACGATGATCCGGAGCTGGACGATGATCCGGAGCTGGACGATGATCCGGAGCCGGACGACGAGTCGGATGACGACTTCGAGGAGCTGGACGCGCTCGAATCAGACCCCGATGAGCTCTTGTCGCCCGACGATGAACTCTCCGATGTTGATTTGGACGATGAACTCTCGCCGGGCTTGCTGGAATCGCTCGACGACTTGCCGCCCCCGGTCGCCGACGACTTTGCCCGGTTGTCGGTTTTGAAGAATCCGGATCCCTTGAAGCTCACGCCGACAGGTTGGAACACCTTCTTCACGGGCATCACTTCACCCGACTCAGGGTGCGCGAATTCGGACAGCGTTTCGTCGTTGAACGACTGTTGGACTTCGACGGTTTCGTCGGTGTCGACGAACTTGTAGACATACGTGGGCATCGAGATAGAAAAGATATCGTCGATCTCATGCAGGTCCGCAGTGCAGTCATTCCGGCAGCTGGATTGGGGACGAGATTTCTCCCCGCCACGAAGGCCGTCCCCAAGGAATTGTTCCCCATTGGTGACAGGCCGGCCATCCAGATCGTGATCGATGAGGCGTTGGGCGCAAATATCGACCACATCGTTGTCGTGAGCAGCCGCTCGAAGCCGGCGATCGACGCCTACTTCGCTCCGGACCCGGCACTGCTCGAAGAGCTGGAGGCAAAGGGCAAGACCGACGCGGCGGAGCGACTGCGCAGTATCGGTAGGGATTGGCGGGTTTCCGTGGTGTACCAGGACAATCCGAAAGGACTCGGCCACGCCGTCGGGTGCGCCCGGGAGGCTGTCGGCAATGAGCCCTTCGCTGTGCTGCTGCCCGACGAATTGATGTCCAGCTCGAAAGTGCTTGCGCAGATGAATGGAGTTTGTGCTTCCACGGGCGGCAGCGTTGTTGCCGTCGTGGAAGTCCCACACGAAAACGTGAGTTCCTACGGTGTGATCGATCCAGCAGGAGACCTATCCGCCGACGGAGTGATCGCGGTGAAAGATCTCGTGGAGAAGCCATCGCCCGAGGATGCGCCGAGCGACTACATCCTCACAGGCCGATATGTCCTGACAGCTGACGCGTGGGCCGAGATAGAGGCGCTGCAACCCGGCGCCGGTGGCGAACTGCAGCTCACCGACGCGCTTCGCGCGCAGGCTCTCCGAGCGCCGTTCCATGCTGTCGTCGCGGACGAGAGTCGCCTCGACACGGGCACGCCCTTGGGTTTTCTGACCGCCTCGATCGAACTGGGCCTCCAGAACCCCGAAATGAGCGTGGCGCTCGAGGAATTCCTTGCCAACCTCACTCCGTGAGACAACCAGACTCGGCGAAGCGATCAGATTCGGCGGAAGTGGTCGGAGAGGTCGTGGACCAGGCCATATTCGTCGATGTCGAATTCGGCCGTGACACCTGTGTCGAGATCGGAATATTCGAACCGACGGAGGCCCAGCCGTCGATAGCGGTGCTTGACACGCACGACACCGAGCGTCTCGACGTCGATCGACGCGGTGAGGACATCGGCGGAGTCGCCGACATCCAGCTGGAGTCGTCGGATCGGCAGTGTTTTTGTGAATGGCGTACACGTCAGGTGGATCTCAGTACAACCATCGATGTCGGGCCGGTGGGCACCGTTAATCTCTCCCCAGCGTCCGGCGCCGTCCGTGCCGAGCCAGAGATCGGGTCCCTCCACATCGCGAAAGAGCAGGAACTGACTCACTTTCCAGGTCGCCGAGAGACGGATCACGTAGGTCACGGCTTCGCGACCCACTTCGCCTGTTGCGGTCCACCCTTCGTTCTCCCAATGCAAAGTCAAGGTCTCGTCGCCGTCATGGTTCCATCGCTGCCAGCGTGCGGTATAACCGTCGGCGGGGAAGGCGGTCAGCGGGGTCGTCACGGGGCTCCAGGCTAAAGGGGCTGTACGTTGCTCTCGTGACGCCATTGGAAGATGCCCAGGCTTTCGTTCTCGAATCGTGCCCCCCGTTGGAGCCGATCGAACAATCGAGATCGAGCGTGGCCGGCCTGGTGCTTGCCGCACCCGTCCGTTCAGCGGAGGATGTGCCACCGTTCGACAACAGCGCGGTCGACGGCTACGCCGTCCGCTCCGAGGACGTCGTTTCGGTCCCGATCGATCTGGTCGTGGTCGGTGAGATTGCTGCCGGAGCAGCCCCCGATGGCGAGGTTGGACCGGGTGAGACCATCAGGATCATGACTGGTGCTCCGATGCCCCCGGGTGCGGATGCAGTCGTGATGGTCGAGGACTCCGAGCGGGTCGGTGACGATCGAGTGCGTCTGTCGCGCAGCGTGGAACCGACAACGGCGGTCCGTTGGGCTGGTGACGATGTCCATGTCGGCGACGAAGTCTTCCCGGCGGGAACGCTCGTGACGCCGTCTGTCGAAGGCGTGCTTGCGAGCATCAACGCGCAGGTGGTTACCGTGTATCCGCGTCCGCGAGTGGCAGTGCTGTCGACCGGCGATGAGCTGATCGACGACGGTGCCCCTCTGCAGCTCGGTCAGATACGCGAGAGCAATAAGACAATGCTGGCCTCGATGCTCGAGGAGGCCGGATGCGATGTTGTCGACCTCGGCGTGATCCGCGACGACGAAGCCGAACTCGAGGCGGTCTTCCGATCGGCGGCCTCCGATTGCGATGCGATCGTGTCGAGCGGGGGAGTGTCGATGGGCGACTACGACGTGGTCAAGGCTGTCCTCGGAAGGATTGCCGACATGACCTGGATGCAGATCGCGATCAAGCCGGCCAAGCCTTTCGCGTTCGGCCGACTCGAGGGTGTACCAATCTTCGGCCTGCCGGGTAATCCCGTCAGCTCGATGGTCAGCTTCGAACTTCTCGCACGCCCGGCTCTGCGGCGCATGATGGGTCACAATCGGCTAACTCGCCGGAACATCGTTGCGCTCTGTGATGCCACACTCGGTCGTCGATCCGATGGCAAGGTGCACTTCGTTCGAGTGAACGGTCAATTCGCCGATGATGGCCGCTACCACGTCCGCCCGGTTGAGGTGCAGGGGAGTCACCAGCTGGCTGCCACTGCCACCGCGGATGCGATGGCAGTAGTACCCGATGGTAATGGCATTCCAGCAGGTGCCGATGTGGCTGTCCTGCTACTGCGCGGCGACGACTGACCGATCAACTCAATAGGCTGGTCTGATGGCCGGGCCAGCAGATCGCAGTAGTGCTGCCGCAACCGATCTCACCGATTCGTTCGGCCGCGTCATCAAAGACTTGCGGATTTCTGTTACCGATCGCTGCAACTTCCGGTGCACCTATTGCATGCCGGAAGAGGGAATGAATTGGCTGCCCCGCTCTGAGGTGATGACTTTCGAGGAGATCGAGCGTTTGGCTCGGATTTTCGTCGAGCGCTACGGGGTGACGGGTATCAGGCTCACGGGCGGCGAACCGACGATCCGGGCACACCTGCCCGTTCTCGTCCAGAAGCTTGCCTCCATTTCGGGAACAGATGGCCCCATTGACTTGGCGATGACTACCAATGGGGCGACCATGCGCCTGGTCGCCGACTCGCTGCGCGAGGCCGGGCTCAAGCGGGTCAACATCAGCCTCGACACGCTCGACCGCGAGAAGTTCCTTCAGATGACGCGCCGCGACGAACTCGAGCGCGTTCTCGACGGCATCGAGGCGGCGAAGCAGGCCGGGTTCGACCCCCTCAAGGTCAATTCAGTCGTCGAGCGTGGTGTTAACGACAACGAGATCGTCGACCTTGCCACATACGGTCGCGAGCACGGCGTAGAGGTACGGTTCATCGAATTCATGCCACTCGATGCCGAGGGTCACTGGATGAATGACAAGGTCGTGGGCCAGGATGAGATCGTCGCCGCGATCAACGCTGCGTACCCGATCGAACGGGTGCCGGCACGTGGCGCCGCGCCAGCCGACCGTTTTCGGTATCTCGATGGTGCAGGCATGATCGGAGTCATTCCGAGCGTCACCAAGCCCTTCTGCGGCGACTGTGACCGTGTGCGGCTGACCGCCGAAGGCGATTTCCGGAC
>Ga0209013_10001015_pt1 | contig 25957 bp, 18 predicted proteins | sample Cruoilmetagenom2_FD_187291 | JGI IMG/M metagenome (GOLD analysis project Ga0209013, IMG submission 187291) | Oil polluted marine microbial communities from Coal Oil Point, Santa Barbara, California, USA - Sample 2 (SPAdes) (version 2) | ecosystem: Environmental > Aquatic > Marine > Oil seeps ...
TACTTGATCAGTGAGCGGACCTTCAACATCACCAGCAGGGGTAACGAAGAGTGTGACACAGGATTCACTGCCGGTGTTACCGCTCATATCGGTGCCGCGTACACATAGGTTGTAGTTCCCATTAACGCTTGGTGCATTTGAATCGGCTGTCACAGCTTCAACGATTTCATCAAATGTCCCATCAACTGCCAGCATGGCAGTCCAAGTGGCTCCATTATCAAGAGAGAACTCGGCGGATTCTAGTTGTGATCCGCCAGTAGTGCTGTCATCAAGAGTTGCACTGATGGTTATCGGGTTACCCTGGACTGTTGGATTCAGTACCGCCTCTACTGACGAGGTGATTGGACCTTGGGTGTCTCCTGCTGGTAACACGAACAAAGTGGTGCAGACACTGTTTCCTAAATTGCCGCTCATATCTGTACCGCGGACGCAGAGCTGGTAGTTGCCGTTCACGTCAGGTGACGTTGTAGTGGCAGTCACCACCTGGGTTATGTCACCAAACGAGCCGTCATCTGCAGCCATTGGGCTCCAGGACGTTTCTCCATCCAAAGAGAATTCGGCTGATTCAATAGGAGACCCGCCAGTAGTGCTGTCATCAATAGTTGCCGTGATTGTCATCACACTTCCGAGAACTATCGGGTTTGACTCTATATCCACGATCTCAGCAAGAGGTCCCTGATCATCGAAGACGGGCAGGACATAAAGATATATACAGGTCATTTCCCCAATGTTGTTGGCCGTATCCGTGCCGCGGACGCAGAGGTCATATGTGCCAGTGTTGCTTGGGGCAGGTCTGGTTACGGTTACCTCTTCACTGACTTCATCAAACAACCCATCAACCGCGCTCATTGCTCCCCAGGTGACTCCGCTATCGATGCTGTATTCTGCTGAAAGGATTTGCAGACCGCCTGTAAGGCTGTCGTCGACCGTGGCGGTGACCGTCATACTCGTATCTACTACCACCGGGTTGTCAGAAGACGCGACATTTGAAGTCACTGGACCGGTCTGATCTCGATAGCCGAGGTTAATCACGATATTGTTGAGATCATCTGGTCCGATCACATAAGTGGTATGCAGGTCGGCTGTAAGGACAAAACCGCCCGATATGTCGTGTTCCGTGACCATCCACTCACTCGCATCTTTGTTTTTATCACCAATGAAATTTCCCAAAGGGTAATCATCAAGGTGTTCATCAATAAGGTGGACATCATGCAGTGAAAGCAAGGTCGGTTGGTCTTTTTTTAGCTGGATGATGATCTCCAGGTAGTTCAACCCGCTGAGGACGTTATTCGCCACGGTTGTATCACCGCCAAACACTCTATCGGTCACGATTGCCGAGAAATTGTTGTAAGTGGTCGCCCATGACCCGTTTGCGTTGGTCACTTCGGTAGTTAACCAATCGCTGGCGACATCATATGTAAATGTGATTGCATTCTGGTTTGACCACTGCAGGTCTAGCTCTGAGCGATAATGCTTATTGTTAAGTTTTGGGAGTCCCAGGTACACGCCGGTCGTCGTCGTGGGCGTACCCTCGGTAAAAGCGCGGTACTTAACCGCGCCAACCAGGATGGCCCCCGGGTCTAGACCCGGACTGACAACTGGGTCTGGTGCGCTGATAGCGTTTTGCAGCGGAAACACTGGGGTTATTAGAGCAATGATGACGAGGATGATAAATGCTTTCTGTGCTGGTTTCATCTTTTTGTTCTCCTAACTATTATCGGGAATGGTTAAATAATTTATCCTCAAAGCCGTGCAGTTTTGGTGCCAAATTTATGTAATTGAAAATGTACCTCTTATACGCAACTGCATAGTTCGTGATGGTTGAATATATATTAAAAGCCATTAGGGGCGTCGGTTATATATCTGTCTTGATTACCGGTGCTGGAAATTGACCATCATCAATGGGAGGCTTAAGCGATTATTGAATTCTTTTTGATCTGTTGAGGCGTACACGCTGATCGAGCTGCATTCGCTCTCGCCAATATTGGCTTGCTGATCTACACCGCGGATACATAAGTCATAAACACCCGCCTCAGAAGGTGCACTTAGTGAAACGGTCACAACCTCCTGCACGGCATCGAAAGCACCATCCTGGGCGATCATTTCGGACCAATTGATCCCGTTATCGAGACTGTACTGTGCAGATTGGATTAGCGTCCCACCAGTATTGTTTTCATCGACAACAGCTGACAGGGCTAACTGGGCCCTGGTTTCGACCGGCTCTGGTTCGGCGGTGAGTTCGCTGCAGACCGGTCCCTGCTGGTCAGGGGCGGTTGTCAGCAGTGACAGGCAAGTTTTGGGGCCGGTATCTCCGTTGCTGTCTTGACCGCGGACACACAGATCGTAGTATCCAGCAGGTGCAGGTGCAATCGCATTTGCCCAAACAGCTTCAACACTCTCATCCCAGGTGCCGTCAGCAACCTGCATTGCTTGCCAGCTCACCCCGTTATCCAGGCTGTACTCAGCGCTTTGGATCGCCGAGTCGCCCGTGAACCGGTCATCAATCACCGCAGAAATTAACAGCTCCTGACTGGCCTCTGGAGGGTTTGGATCAGCAACCAGGTCAATCGTGCTGGGTCCTTCTTGATCCGGGGCGTAGACAACAAGCGTCAGGCAGGATTTCTGACCGGTATTGTCTTTATCATCTGTGCCGCGCACACAGTAGGTCGCACTTCCTGCTTCCGATGGTGCCTGCAATACCACGGATACACCCTCGCTGACAGCATCGAAGTTTCCATCAGCAGCCGCAAGCGGCAGCCAATTCGCTCCATCATCTTGACTGTACTCTGCACTAGATAATTGAGAGCCGCCAGTAGTTTGGTCGCTGACTGTAGCTGACAATGTCACCGACTGACCAGTGAAGGCTGGGTTAGGGTCAAGTTTAAGATCTAGTATTTGCGGTCCCTGCAGGTCGGGTATGTAAACGACGAGAGCCGTGCAAGCGCTCATGCCTGTATTGCCATTGATATCCGTACCGCGCACACATAAAGAATAGTTTCCCTCTGTTGCAGGTGCCTGGGCAGTCGCTTCTATCTGCTCGCTGACTTGATCGTATTTGCCATCCAAGGGGTTCATTGGGGACCAGTTTGCCCCATTATCCAGACTGTACTGAGCAGAAGCGATGAGCGAGCCACCATAATAGCTGTCGTCAACAGTGGCGCTGACATACAGCGGTTGGTCTATTTCGATAGGATTTGGTTCGCCTGATGGGTTGGTGGTCAATGGGCCATCTTCATCCAGAGGTTCTCCTAGCAGCATATGTCCCTCATCGGTGAGGGAAATATGCTGCTTTGCACCTATTGGTTGAAGAAAAGCACCTGGCTCTGCTTGAGACCAAGAAGATTGTGCTGCCGCGCTGTGGACACGGCTTGATGTTAAGAGGCATAGCATACCGATAAAAATCAGCAGCCGGGTGAGTGTTTGATAGTGGGATTTCATCTTGATCGGCTCATATGTTCAGTACCAATACAGAATTCTGACAAGGTCTATGCATGTTCCTCGTAGAACATGCATATCCTGTCTGGTTGTTAAGTGTTATCGTGATCCATATGAGAATATTGAGCTACCAATCCTGCAAGGCGCGGAAATGAGCGCCCCTTTTTACCTAGCAATTCCATCAGTAATGGGCAAACATTTTGGGAAACTGTACCTATCAAATGCAAATATCATCCAGTTAATGGATAGGTTTATATACGGAGAACCCCGATACTGAGCAATGAACAGTCTCGAGGTCTAGTAAGGCAATTTTGGGTTGAATGATGTCACAGTGGTTTCGGGTGTGTTACCCCTGCATTTTTACTCCCCCCACCGGCCGCACTCGCAATAAATGGCAAGCTCCTTCCCCAAATATATTTTCCATCATCTCAACATATCCAGTCAGCATTGTACTTGGGACGAAAGCCTGGATGGTTCCTGCAAATCCACCACCATGGACCCGCCAGGCGCCGTGTCCCTGAAGATAGCCTTGGCTGGCCGCTAAGGCTACCGCCAGCTCTTGTTTCTGCACCGTATTGGGCGCAAATACATTCTGGCAGTACATCCATGAGCTGTACCCCGATTCAATGATTAGATCGAGAAAATGGGGGAAATCATCACTCTCGAGTGCCCGCACTTGCTCCACAACCCGTTGGTCATCACCATAGAAGTGCAATGCCCGTAAAATCGCCCGGTCGCTGACTTGGCCTCTCAGGACACCCATTTGTTCCAGCACTGCTTGGGCGCTGAATTCCCGCAGCACTTTTCCACCCAGTGCGTGTGCCACTGCTTTCATCTCGTTCTCAAGGGCAGTGTATTCATCATTCAGGTCAGCGTGGTCGCCGCGCGTATCAACGATCACCAGCGTATATCCACTAGCCGCGAAATCGAATCTCACTTGCTGTACGATTGGATTCTCAAAGTCATTGAAATCAATCGCCACGAATCCCCCGACTGCGCTGGTGGTTTGATCCATTAACCCGCAGGGCTTGCCAAAGTATTGGTTCTCGGCGTATTGCCCGATCTTTGCCAACAATACGGGGTCCAGCTCACCATTATTATAGAAATGGGAAAGGATGAGACCGATTAGTACCTCAAAAGCCGCCGAAGAACTTAAGCCGGAGCCTTTGGGAACCAAGCTTGTCGCTGCGGCATCGAAGCCTCCCAAACGATATCCAAGCTGCTTGAAACGAGCCGCAACACCGCGGATAATGGCTGTCGAGCTGTATCTTTCCGCTATACGAACTTCTAAATCACTGAGATCGATAAAGTCAGGTGGGTAGCCATCAGAGTGCATCCGGATGACACCTTCGTTGTTAGGCGCCGCTGCTGCTGCGATGTCCAGGTCTACAGCGGCTGCCAGGATGCGTCCGGCATTGTGATCGGTATGGTTGCCGCCCACCTCTGTGCGACCGGGAGCGCTGAAGAAGTCGAGTTTGTTTTGTTTAGGAAATTCCGTAATAAAAACATCTGCGATACCTTGATAGCGCTGGATTTGACCATCTATAACTCCATGGTTGTCTCCATAGAGCTTGCTGAAGTAGGCCTTTGCATTATTGCTAGTTAATGTGTCGATGATTTTTTTCGTGGATGGCATGGTGGTCCCTTATCGGCTTCTACTCAAATCAATAATGCAGTCAGCCATATAATCTATGGCCTCAAAGGATAGTCGTGGGTGGATTGGTAAGGTAACGTGTCTGGTTACGACTTCTTCGGCGATGGGGCATTCACCCACCTGGTGTCCTCGGGAATGGTAAGGGTCAGTAAGATGGATCAGCATATAATGCGACCAAGCTTTGATGCCTTTCTGGGTATAGAGTTCCCACATAAAATCGCTTTTCCTCATTGGATGCTCTTGTTCGAGTTGGATCATATAGATGTGATATACATGTTTGCCAGCGGGATCCTTGTACGGTAAGCTGATACTGGGAATCCCCTTGAGTCGTTCAGTCAAATGGTGAGCTAGTTCAATACGCTTTGCATTGTGGTTGTCCAATTTCTTGAGCTGCTCAATGCCAACTGCTGCTTGGGCATCCGTCATGCGGTAATTGAAGCCGATATCGTCAAAGTACAGCTGCCAGTATTCCTTTCCCATCGGATGTTGCTCTTCATCGATCGGGAGGTACTTATCGCTGCCGCCATAGGTGCGGCAGGTCAGTGAGCGGTAAGAAAGCGCGCGCTCATAGAGCTCATGGCTGTTGGTGGTCAGCATCCCGCCCTCGCCAAGCGTCGACATATTCTTTTGTTGGTGGAAGCTGAAAACGCCCATATCACCCAATGCGCCGGACTTTACCCCTTGATATCCTCCACCGGGATTATGCGCTGCATCCTCGATAACGACGACTCCATGTTGGGCTGCGATCTCATTAATTTGGTCCATCGCGCAGCACTGTCCGAACAAGTGCACCGGAACAATGGCTTTGGTCTTGTCGGTGATCAAACTGGACAGTTTGTGTGGATTGAGGTTGAGCGTGCGGGGGTCCACATCGCAAAAGACGATCCTGGCACCCAGAGCGGAAAAAGCCATCGCAGTCGCTACCCAGCTGATGGGTGTAGTAATCACCTCGTCACCCGGCTGGATACCGGCGGCTATGCCCGCCAGAGTCAACCCGGTCGTGGCGGATGTAACTGCTAAGGCGTACTCGGTGCCGCAGTACCCTGCGAATTCATTTTCAAACTGTTTTACTTTCTGCCCGCAGGAAGGTGCACGCCGCTGGAGTGTTTCTATCAGGGCAATTGCTTCTTCGTAGCCATACTCCGACCCGTGTGCGATTTCCAGTTCATAGCGGATTTCAGGCTTTTCCATATTCGTTATCTCCAATCGGGTTAGTCACTCTGGATTGTAGTGCTTGGTTAATCGTATCCTCCAGGTTGAGCAGGGGTGTCCTTAAAACCTGCCTGGCTTTGGATATGTCCAGGATGCCGTTTGCATGTCGGGGAGCGCGCCCCGCTTGAACATCTGTTTTACTCTGTATGTGCACTAGGTTATCGGGATATCCCAATGCTTTCGTAATCATGCATGTCAGTGTGTAGCGATCGATAGATTCCATTCCGCCGAGGTGCAGCAGTCCCGAATTATTAATACCGATCAGCTCGAGGGTACAGCTGCAGAGTGTCAGGATGTCAATCGGTGTACGGATTTCATGGCTTGGGGCTTGGACCATTTTCCCAGCTTTGAGATTGTCCTCCAAAGCAGCGAGAAAAGAATTCCCCCGTGCAACCGGATATCCCAGAACTAATGAAAGCCGGACAACAGCAGCTTGTGGATGAGCATCCAGTACTTTTCCCTCACCCTTGGCTTTCGTGAGGCCGTAGTGGTTGACCGGATTTGGGGTGTCTGCCTCGTGGTATGTTCCTTTCTTCCCGTCAAACACTGCATCCGTCGAAAGATAAATATGCCTGATTCCGTGCGATGCGCAGCTTTCGGCAATCGTTTGAGCTCCGGCGACGTTCACCCGCCAAGCTAGCTCAGGCTCGCGTTCGGCGATATCGATGTTCGCCAGCGCAGCGCAGTTGACGACCGCAGTAGGTGCAGTCTCTCGTACTAACTGTTCAACAGCACCCGGGATGGTGATGTCGACTGTTCTGGGGATTACTTTGTGATCTAATCCAGGGTGATCTTGATCTGCCGCTATGACCTGCCAGCCTCGCTGTGGGGCTTGATATGCTAAATTTCCGCCTACAAAGCCACTGCTCCCAAAGATCAGCAGCCTATCTCCTGCCCTCATTTGCATCTCCATTCTCACCAGCTCAAGGGTGCCTAAGATCTATCGTTGTACCTGTAGTTTGCCAGTTGAACATGCGGATCAGTCCCGCTACCGAATAATGTGATAAAGGAATTTGAACCGAGTTCGTGCTGCCCTCCCCACACTTCAGCTAATTAAAAATCCACCGTCGATCGGCAAAATCGCCCCGTGGATCATGTGGGCGCGCTCACTGAGCAGGAATGCGATAACTTCTGCAAGATGGATTGGTTTAGCGAAGTGCTGCAAGGGGATACGGTCCAGCATCGGTCCGCTTTTCTTGGGGTCGCTCCATGCCATCTCGCCCATCGGCGTCAAAGTCACGGTTGGGTTGACCGAATTCACCCGGATTTGGTGGGGGCCTAACTCCAATGCCATCATGCGTGTCAGCTGGTCTAATGCACCTTTTGAAGCACAGTAGGCTGTGTGGTCCGGGATGGCACGCATCGAGGATTGGTTGGAGACATTTACGATCGCGCCCCCATTGCCTTTCGAAATCATGCCTTTGGCAACGATTTGGGATACGATAAGCACTGCACGCACATTGACAGCCATGATCTTGTCGAATGCCTCAGTGGATGTATCTAAGAAAGACTCTAGGATTGAAATACCGGCATTATTTACCAGCAGGTCGATCGCGCCAACAGAGAGTGCTGCGTCTCTAGCTTGTTTTGCATCGCTTAGATCTGCCTGGGTGGTTTGGCAGTCGATCTCTTCTGAAAGCGATACTAAATCTGCTTGGGTCCGGCTGAGTGCCACAACTTCGGCGCCATAGCTCGCCAGTGTTTTCGCTGTCGTTCGTCCGATACCTTTCCCTGCACCTGTAACCAGCGCTCTCTGCCCATAGAAGATTTGTTCCATTGCTTGCTGCTCCACAATTTACTAGATCTGTCCAGCCATTTATACAAATAAGCCATACATTGCCTAAACCATCGAATGTATCAACTAAGTTCTAGGATGATTCGCATAATAATCAATGGAAAATGGTTATTTGTTGACTCAGGAATGGACAAATGTAATAAAAATGTTGTGAGTAAATAAGTTCGCCAGATTAACGTTTTCTAATGATATAATTATACTCGAATAGATTGAATGAATTTACCCGCACTCCACATTTAAACAAGTGAAAAGATCACTCGTCTACGAAAGGGTTCTTGAATATATTAAGGAGAAACTCGCTGACGGTTCGCTCCAGGCAGGTGATCGTTTATGGACGGTTGCCTCTTTGGCCGAGCAGTTGGGGGTCAGCCAAGCGGCTGTGCGCGAGGCCTACCGGGTGCTTGAATTGATGGGGGTCTTGGAGATCACGCAAGGAAGAGGTACATTTGTCGCCCCAGGTTATCGAGGGGGTATCGATGATTTTCAGGTTATTGAGCAGGAAACGTTCCAATTAGCCACTGAAGCGCGCAAGCTGGTTGAACCTGAGTTGGCTGCTATGGCCGCTGAAAGAGCTACACCCGCTGAGATCACCCGGCTGATGGAGTTGGCGCGCGAAATGGAGAGTTTATACCAAGCTGGCAACGATTTTATCGAATCGGACATCACTTTCCATGAGGAAATCTATCGCGCGGCCCACAACCAGATCCTATTACGCATGTTCAGCTCGATAAAAGACCAATTGCTTGACAGCCGGCGAATCAGCAGCCGCTTGGAAGGAGCCACGGAAAAAGCCATCGCATACCATCAGTTAATCGCGCGCAGTATTCAAGAACGAAAACCTGAAGTGGCGCGCACGTTAATGCGGCAGCATATTGAAGACGTCGAGCGCAGCTGGCTGGCCTCACAAGCGCTCGAACAGCATGAATTTGAGAAACAAATGGAGGTGATGAGATAAGTAATATACTTGAGAGTAAAGTACCTTGCTTGGGCGTGGAACCGAGAACGCTCCATTTATTGACAACAATTACCTACTATGAACTTTGAAAGGAGAAATCCTGAAATGAAGAAAACGCTCATCATTATCTTTGGTGTTTTAGTCCTGTTCTCATTGCTGTCCGCCTGTGGAGGGACGACTGCGAACTGTGCGGATGACCCCAAACCACCGCCGCTAGAGAAGAAGGATACTTATAAGGTCGGGTTTTCGCAGGTCGAGACCAACAATCCCTGGCGCATCGCCCAGACCGAGAGCATGAAAGCCGAAGCTGCCAAGCTTGGCTATGAGTTGGTTTACACGGACGCCGGTGGCTCAGAAGCCAAGCAGATTGCTGATGTGGATTCCATGATCGCTCAGCAAGTTGACCTGATCTTCCTGGCGCCGCGTTCAGAGCAAGCTTTGGCAGAAGCTGTGCTGAAAGCTAAAGCTGCTTGCATTCCGATGATCATGCTGGACCGCGATGTCGATCACTCAATTGCTGCCCCCGGCCGCGATTACATCACGATGATCGGCTCAGACTTCGTCCTGGAAGGCGAGCGCACCGCTGAATGGTTGGCAAATGCTGTGAATGAAGAAGCGATCATCATCGAACTGGAAGGCACCGTTGGTTCTTCCCCGGCTATCGACCGAAAGAAAGGCTTTGACGACAAGATTGCTGAGTACCCCAACATGACGATTGTCGCTTCCCAAACGGGTGACTTCGCTCGTGACAAAGGCCGCCAAGTCGCTGAGACTCTCATGCAAGCACATCCAGATGCCACCGCGATCTACGCCCACAATGACGAGATGGCAATGGGTGCTATCGCAGCGATCGAAGCCGCCGGCAAGGTGCCGGGTGTGGATATTATGGTCGTCTCCATCGATGGGACTGCCGATGCAGCCCAAGCGATTATTGACGGCAAAATGGGTGCTACGTGTGAGTGTAGCCCGAAATTTGGCCCCAAGGCTTTTGAGACAATGCTAAGCTACGCTGATGGTTACGAATTTCCGGCGAAGATCACCAACCCCGACCGTTTCTTTGATATTACCAATGCCGCGGACTACCTGCCCGAGGCATATTAATCTACCGGAGAATTCCAGGACAGGATAACCACATACGATCTACTGGTTCCACGCCAATTTTTCCAACTGCTGGTATATCCAACTCTGGATTCTCGAATACAGCTGATTGAAATGATATAAGTGACTGGGGGCAGGCTGCTTTTTTATCTAAGAAGCTTGCCCCCACAAACTGTACAAATAGGAAGGGAGTTGTGGCAAACTCAGACCTATTGCTAGAAATGAAGGACATCACCAAGATCTTTCCGGGTGTCGTGGCATTGGATCGCGCCAACCTGGAAGTTAAGCGCGGCGAAGTCCATGCCTTGGTGGGAGAGAATGGTGCGGGCAAATCCACCATGATCAAGATTCTGACCGGCGCCTATATCCGCGATGCGGGTACGGTGATATTCGATAACGAAGAGGTCAATTTCGAAACCCCTTTGCTCGCCCAGGCAAAAGGGATCAGCACCATTTATCAGGAGATCAATTTGGTCCCCCTGCGCAGTGTTGCTGAGAACATCATGATGGAACACGAACCCACGCGTTACGGTTTAATCAATCGCCGCAAGTTGAATGCGGAAGCCCGGCGTTTGCTAACGCAGATCGGTATCGAGATAGATGTCACTAAACCGCTCATGGATTACAACATCGCGATCCAGCAGATGACAGCTATCGCGCGCGCGATCTCATTTAAATCAAAAATGGTGGTTATGGATGAGCCAACCTCATCCTTGGATGACCAAGAAGTTGAGACGTTGTTCGAGTCCATCCGCCGCCTCAGAGCGGATGACGTATCGGTGATCTTTATCACTCACCGCCTGGACGAGCTTTTTGAGATCTGCGACCGGATAACGATCATGCGTGATGGCAAGATCATTGAGACCACAGACATGGGCTCGATATCCAAGCTTGAACTGGTCTCGAAGATGTTAGGGAAGGATCTCGGTGAGATCCAGAAGGGTGGTGCCACGAGTTTCTCTGCGCCTGCGTCCCGGCAGATCGGCGAAAACCTCCTTGAGGCAAATAATCTAGAGAGCAGCCCGGATTTGGTGGATGTGTCTTTAAATGTACACGCCGGGGAAATTGTAGGTTTGGCAGGCTTGCTTGGTGCGGGACGCACTGAGACCGCCCGGGTGATATTTGGCGCAGATCCTATACAGACGGGTGAGATGCGCTTGAAGGGAGAGCGCGTCAGGTTTGATTCACCACGTGATGCGATCGATGCCGGGATCGGATACTGCGCAGAAGACCGCAAAGCGGATGGGATTGTACCTCTGCTATCGGTGCGTGATAATTTGACCTTGGCGTTGCTCCCTATGTTGACCCGTTCTGGCATTATAAAACGCGAGCAGCAAAAAGAGATTGTTGAAAAGTTTATCGCAATGCTCGGGATCAAGACATCCTCAGCCGATCAGCTGATCCGGGAACTGTCTGGGGGCAACCAACAAAAAGTATTGTTGGCACGCTGGCTGTGCATGAATCCCGAACTGCTGATCTTAGATGAACCGACGCGCGGCATAGATATCGGCGCGAAAGGTGAAATTCAAAAGATCATCAGCAACTTGGCGGACGAGGGTGTTGGTGTGCTGATGCTTACCTCCGAAATTGAGGAGCTAACGGAGGGCAGCAACCGGGTAGTGGTGATGCGTGATCGCCGGACGGTGGAGGAATTTGATCTGGAAGAAATCTCGCAGGACGGAATTATGACTGCCATGGCGCACGGAGAGGCTGCCGAGCAACTGCAAGAGGTGGCACAATGACGACTAGCGAACAGACCGCAGTTAAAGTTGAACGCAGCAATTTTGGTGAGCGGTTTCAAAAAGTGCGTACCTACGGCATGGTGATTGTGCTGCTGTTGCTGGTCGGTTTTAACATCTTCCGGATCTATCGGGTTGTAAGCACAAATGAGACGATTGTTGAGAACGGTAATGTGACTGAGGCGTTTGTACAAGCGCTGAACTCTGCTCTCAATGTCAACCTAACCCAGGTTGCTACAATCGTCATCGTCGCTGTTGGGATGACGTTTGTTATCGCCACAGGAGGGATCGACCTGTCAGTCGGTGCGATCATGGCCATCGCCGGTCAGCTTGCCCCGTTGATATTTATGGGCCCCATCGCAGAGCGCTTTGGGATGGCCTTCGCAAATGTCTTGGCGATTGTGGTACCCATTATTATCGCGGGTATCTTTGGTTTATTTAATGGGTTGATGGTAACCAAACTTAAATTCCAGCCGATTATTGCCACGCTGATTGTGTTTATCGGCGGGCGTGGCATCGCTCAGGTGTTAACCAATGGCTACCTGCAATTCTTTAAGAACCCTGACTTCCAGTATATCGCTCTCGGCCGCCCGTTGGGAATTCCCACGCAGGTCTATATCATGTTCATTGTCGTGTTGGTTGCTTGGTATGTCATGCGTTCAACCAGTTTTGGCCAATACGTTTTAGCAGTTGGTGGTAACGAGAAAGCCGCTCGCCTAGCGGGTGTTCCAGTAGATAAGGTAAAGACCGCAGTTTATGTGATCAGCGGAGCTTTAGCTGGTATCGCGGGGCTAATTGTCGTCGCGATTAACTCCGCGTCGGATGCTAACTTGAACGGTATGCTAATCGAGCTCGATGCCATTGCCGCTACTGCAGTTGGTGGTACACCGCTATCTGGAGGGCAGGCATCAATACTCGGGACCTTCTTGGGTGCGCTCTTAATTCAAATGGTGAAATTCACCCTCTTGTCGATCGGTGTACCGTATGAGTTTGCCCTGGTGGTCAACGCCGGGATCATTCTGATCGCTGTATATGTCCAGACAAAGCGCACCGCGTAAAAAGAAATATCCCTGAATGCAGGAAGGTGTATATGGCAACAATAGCTAATAATGCAAATCAGGATACGGGGACGCGGAAATTTCAACTTTCCAATTTAATGCGCCAGCAAGGGGCCTTGGTATTTATTATTTTTATCGGTGTATTCGTCCTGGCGAGCATAATTTTCGGTGAGAATTTCTACAGCGCCTACAACATCAAGACCATGTTGATTTACAACTCAATGCTGGCTTTCATCTCGTTGGGTATGACTTTTGTCATTATCACCGGCGGGATAGACCTTTCAGTAAGTTCGGTCGCCGTCCTTGCCAGCATGCTGGCGGCTTGGTTCAGCCGTTTCGGATTGCTTCCTGCTATATTCGTAACGATATTCTTCACGACATTGGTCGGTTTTTTCAACGGCATAGTGATCGCGCGGTGGAACATTCAGCCTTTCATTGCCACCCTGGTTACGTTTATGGCGGCGCGCGGCCTGTCGCTGATCATGCCGAAGGTCTTTGCCATCTACATGCCAGTAGTACTCCCCGGTGTGCCTATCGAGCTCTGGGCGAACAACGTTTTGGATTTTTCGATCATCATCGACCGAACGAAAAATATGCAAGATATTCTGCTGGACTTCGGCGGTATTCCTATCCCCATTATTCTGATGATTGCCGTTTATGTAATCGGGGAAGTTGCTCTACAGTTTTCTCGCTTTGGGCAGCGCACTCTGGCAATTGGTGGTAATGAGGAAGCATCCCGGTTGATGGGGCTACCGGTCAGGCGCGTCAAGGTGATTGTCTATTCGCTGAGTGGTGCGCTGGCAGGTTTATCGGGAGTAATACTGGCTGCCCGGAGCGGTGTAGCCTTACCAACTGAGGCTGTCGGCTGGGAACTGCAGGCGATCGCCGCGGTCGTAGTCGGTGGTACGCTGCTGACGGGTGGGCGCGGGTCGGTCATCTCGACACTGATGGGTGTCTTATTACTCGGATTGATTTTCAATATCCTGAACTTTGTCAATGTCGGCGGCTTCAGCCTGACTGTGTATTGGCAGTCGGTCATTCGTGGTATATTTCTTTTCATCGTTGTGCTGCTGCAAGCCCCCTGGTCTAAACGCACCGGGTAACGACCTTATTCACGAAATACGCTCGGGCGATGGTCTGTATTACTGGTCAGCGCCCGTTTTTTTTAATATTTGACGGATCGCGGATTTATGGCTCCAGGATGACTTTCATCAAGCCTGCTTCACGCTCATACAGGCGTTTGAACCAGGCTGCCCCAGCGTTTAGTGGGGCTTTTACGCTGATCAATGCTTCTACATCGACTTTGCCACGTGCGATCATATCCAGACAGGCGACATATTCTCCCTGGGAAGCGCAGGAACCATATAGGGTAATTTCACGGGTCACAATCGTTTGCAGGGCGAGCTCTACCTGGGGGCTGATGTTTCCGACCAGGGTCACCGATCCGCCTTTTCGCGCGCTATCGACCGCGGCATTGAATGTCGGTGTGATTCCAACGACCTCGAATGCCCGATCAGCACCCCGCCCCTGGCTGTGTTCTAGTATCGCTTCTTGGTAGCCGGGTCTGTCAGTCCGCAATCCAAGATCAGCACCTAATTTACATGCTAAATCGAGACGGTCTTGGTCAATATCGAGCGCGATGGTCTGCCCGCAGCCGGCCGTCCGCAGCACCTGGATCAGCAGCAGCCCGATTAATCCAGCCCCAACGACAACCACCGTGTCGTTGATCTGCAGAGGTGTGATTGCTGCCGCATGCATGGCGATTGACAGCGGCTCAACCATCGCTCCCTCGCTGAAGCTCACCGCATCGGGCAAGCGATAGAGGATGCGTTCTGGGATCACCAAGTACTCGGCAAATCCCCCGTGCCGTCGGTATTCACCCGTCGATACGCCCAACACCCGCCGGTTGTCACATAAATTGATCGCGCCTCTGCGGCAGAAATGGCATTCTCCACAGTACTCAGTAGAGTCGCAAGTCACCCGCTCACCGGGCTTCCATTCCCTAACCGCGCTGCCGACCTCGATGATCACACCGGAGAGCTCATGGCCCATGATCAGAGGCGGAATCCGGCGCCCGCTGCTGCCATCGTAGCCGTGCACATCGCTGCCGCAGATTCCACACGCCTTCACTTCAATGAGGACCTCATCGGCAGCTATTTCAGGCATTGGGAAATCCGTGTAGTCCAGTTCTTTATAAGCGTTCAGCACCAAAGCTTTCATGCAGCTGTGCTCCTCCGTGAGTGTGGTTGGTAGGATAGGCGGCCATCGTAATCCCCCGCTACTCTTTCCGCTTGTAATGGGAATTTCACCGCGGCATGTTCGCGCTGGGAACGGTAGAGCGCGGTGAATATCTCAACCGATTTCCTGCCTTCGACGCCGTTTACCAATGGCTCGTGTCCTTCAAGCACAGCGTTTAGCATGTCTGCAATTTGTAATGTGTGGTAATAGCTCATTGGGTCGTTATCGCTCGCAAACTTCCTGTCCGCCGCCTGCCAGCTTTGCAGGGCATCTTCCTCGCCCGGAATCGTCCAGATATCATTTATTGGCGGGTCCACTTCAGTCGTCACACCGGCTACGAATGGAGAACCACCTTCGGTTTGGGCACCAACCGAGGCGCCGTTGGAGCCGTGGATATGGATTTTTCCATAAAACCCGGGTTTCTGCGAATTGCTGACCAGGATTTGGCCTAACCCACCGCTTTTGAATTTCACTACCGCGATGGCCGTATCTTCCACTTCGATATAGGGGTGGTTGAAATTATCCCAGTAGCCAAACAACTCATCTATCGGCCCCATCAACCATTGGAAGACATCCAGTTGGTGTACGGTCTGGTTCACCAGCACACCACCACCTTCCGTATCCCATTTCCCACGCCATGGGTCCATCTGGTAGTACTCTGGACTGCGCCAGCCCATCACCACCAGCGTTGCCAGTATCGGAGCTCCAATCTTTCCGGTCAGCAGCGCTTCCCGCATACGGACGACGGGCTGATAAAAACGGCGTTGGCTGATCACACCCAACTTCACACCGTGTTTGCTGCATGCTGAGATAGCCTGATCGCATCCTTGCAGGTCCGGCGCGAGCGGCTTTTCTACCAGTACATGAATACCCTTCTCTGCCACAGCGACAATGGCATCAGCATGCACTGGGTGGGGGGTGCAGATTGAAACCAACTGCGGCTTGGTACGCTCGAGCATGGTCTTGACATCCGCGAATGGCGCCGCGCCGTACTGGTCTCCAAATGTTTGTGCCCGTTCCAGATTGTTGTCGCATACCGCTGTCAGCTCGGATTGGGGCAGCGCCCGGTAGGCATCCGCATGGGTGCTACCTACCTTCCCGCACCCTATCAGTGCAGTTCGCAGCGGTTTGTTGAATTGCTCGCTCATGGCTCTCCCAGGTTGGTATAGTAAATCAATTCATTCAATTAATGTCAAATTGATTGTATCATAACGCTGAATACCGTCAATTTTATTGGTGAATTATGATGAATTGGGAGATACACTGAGAATATCAGTTCAATTCATGCTGTCAATTTGTAAATAAAAGAGCCCCCTCTAGGTAATTCTCGGAGGAGGCTCTTGGTTTCGTTTTCGGGGGAAATATTCGTGATACTGGCTTCCAGGTTCAGCGCTGTTCAGTCCGGTTGATCAGCTCGTCCTGGGCTTTTTTGCCCATTTGGACAAAATATGCACTGTAGCCGGTCACCCGTACACAGAGATTCTTATATTTTTCCGGATGCTGTTGGGCGCCCAGCAGTTGCTCGCGGCTCATCACATTAATCTGTATCTGCAATCCACCGCGTTCGAAGTAGGTCTTGAGTGCGATGGCCAGCATACCCAGCCCGTTATCGCCTTTTACGGCAGAGGGATGAAAGCGGATATTTAATGGTCCGCCGGTGATGCGCTCGAACGGCAGTCTGGCAGCTGAATTAAGCAGTGCGGTCAACCCTTCCTTATCAGCCCCAACGGTTGGGGATTGGTTCTCGCTGATCTGCTCGCCAGCTGACCTGCCGTCAGGGGTAGCGCCGACATCCAAACCCATCGTGGTGAAATCACGGTCGGTCTTCAGCAAAGGGAAGAACTGGTAGACGTATTCCGGGCCATTCATTCGCTGGACTTCATCACAGAAGATGTCGATCACTCTATTTGCCAGCTCATCAACCCATTCGATGTCGTTGCCGAATTTTGGCATTCGGTTCCGCAGACGTATTTGCAGGTCTTCATGCCCGGCAAAATCCTCTCTCAAGATCACTGACAACTCTTCCAAGGTGAGCTCCTGGTCGCGAAATACTAGCTGTTCAATAGCTGCTAAAGAATCTGCCACCGAAGCAGTACCACATCCCTGGAATGTAACTTTGTGGTATTTTGTCCCGCCTGTGACCCAGCTCTCTGCGTTATCGATGGTACCTTGCAGGAAGCAGTCCTCAATTCTTATTCGTCCGGCATTCCATGACAGCTCACCCTGGTAATCCGCCTCGAATGCCTGGCGGTAGTCTTCGATTAGAAACCGCACCTGCTGGCGATACACTTCCAGCAAGTCTTCCATATCCTTAATCTGCTGAGTGTCTTTGGTTTTAATCCCATAGTACGGGCCAGTCATCAACCCGATCATGCGGTCTTCCAGCGAGTATTGCGTGCCAGTTAAGGGCTTATCACCCTTGGGCTTGAGTGGGTATTCCCCGCTGTTCAAAGCCAATTCCAGCGGCCGCAGCATGTTGAACCACACCTGCCTCAGACCGCCTTCTTTGGCGGGGATGAGCGGATCATTGCAGCCGTAGAACCCATATTCGTACACATCCTCTTTGGCAACACCATACAATTGCAGGGCGGGGATCATGGTTGTGTCATTGCAGATGACAATTGTGGCATTATCGCGCATCGCCGCAATCACTTTTAACCAGAATTCTTCCTCGATCTCGGGATAGTAGCGTACAACGATGAAGGGGTTGCGCAATCTCATTTCATGGGTGGCTTCGATAAAGAGGTAAGACAGTTCATTAACGCCAGGTTGATTCTCATCGAGCAACCCTGCTATGGTAATGTAATTGGGGTCATCATAAGTCACTTCCAGATTGTAGAGTGTGGTTTCAATCTCCTGTGACATGTGATCAGTTGGCGCCATGATGTCATTGTTCTTATGGTAGAACTCTTCAATCAGAGCCACTGCCTCGTTTGGAGTCAGCACACCGGATTTGACATCTTGCTGGTATAGAGGCAGCAAGTACTGGTCCATGCGTTGGAGATTGAAGACCCCACACCCAGCTACTTTCATCAGCGGTAGAACAATAAACCAAATTAGCTGTAGAGCTTCGTGGAAGCCCCGCGCTGGCCCCTGACTGATATGCTCGCAGCTCGCACCGATTTGTTCGAGCTCTGCCTTCCGAGCAGGATCTTCTGTGCGTTCAGCCTGATTTTTGGCTTCTTCGGCATAACGGTTTATGTACTGTGAGAGTGCCTGGTAGCACAGGATGGCTCCTTGCGTGAATTCGACTTTGTGCTGGTCATCCTGCACGGCTTGCGTTTGGAGGACCTCCTTAGCATGCCTTTCATAATATGCTAAACCCTTGCTGACCAGCCCTTCCCAATCCAATGCCAGATGACCCATCGACATGAAGTAAGGTGGGCGTCGGCGCAGCCAGCCCCACGAATAATAGTAGATGGCCTTCTTTTGGATCTCAGCCTGTGAAATCCCCCACCACTCCATTGACAGGTTCTCAACGATTTCTTTCTGTTCTTCGGTCGGGATGATTTCTTTTACCGAGCCAACGATTTTTTCCCCTGGCTGGATAAATACGGATATGTGATTGAGGATATATTCTAACGTTCTTCCGTAGCGGACCGCGTAAGGTAAGTTTTCATACAGCGGCTCGCTCTCTAATAAGTAGTCGATCCGCTCAAAGAAAGTCGCACGGTAATCCTTATCGAACCACTTTTCAATGGCCTCACTGATCCTTGCTGGAAGAATGTATTCTTTTTCAGTTTTGTTTGTCAGCACTTCTATCTCCTCAGTCAATATTTACCGCGATACCTTGATCAATAAAACACCGTGCCAATTCTAACAAATCATCCTGCGAAGGTGTTTCGAAAATTGCTAATGTATTGTCTCTTCCAAGACTGGTAAATTTGTCGACACCTAAATCGTGGTATGGCAGCAGCTCCACGTGTCTCAGTCGATTGAAATTGGTCAAGAAATTGGCTGTTGAGCTCATATTGTCTTGGGTCGCATTGAAGCCGGGTATCACGGGTATGCGAACGATCAGATCGACGGGATATCCGGCAAGCTTTTCCGCATTCGCAAGTATACGTGTGTTGGTAATGCCAGTGCCCAGTTTATGCGAATCTGCCTGCATGGCTTTGATATCCAGAAGAACCAGGTCGGTGACCGGCAAGACCTGCTCAAGGTGCGCCCATGGGACGTTTGCAGCAGTATCCAGTGCATTATGCACCCCACGGGATTTCGTTTCGGTGAAGATCTCCTCAACGAAATCTCTCTGCAGCAGTGGTTCGCCGCCGGAGATTGTCAAGCCGCCCTGTGAGTTGACGTAATAATCGCGGTCTTTCATGATGATGGAGATGACTTCGTCTGCCGACATCGACTCGGATACAAAAACCAATGCATCGTGCAGGCAGTGCTCGACGCATCCCCCACTTACACTGCAGCGAGAACGGTCGTAGATCTTATCACCATGTGCGTCGAAATAATGGGCGCCATTTGGGCAGACCTCGATGCATTTCAAGCACAGCTGGCATTTTTGAGGGAAGTATTGTATCTCTTGCTGAAGGTTGCGCGACTCGGGGTTATGGCACCAATGGCAGTTAAGGTTGCACCCTTTCAGGAAGACGCTGGTGCGGATGCCTGGTCCATCGTGGATGGAGAACCGTTGGATATTGAAGACTTGACCTTGCATTCGGCAATTATACTGGAGGCCCGGGGACGATCGGGGTATTTGTCTGGTAATTCTACCATTATTTATGAGCTTCATCCGAAAATCAGAAATACTTCATTGTGTGGCGGATTTACAGGGACATTTGCCTGATGTATGATTTAATTCAAGACAAGGTTTCACCTGCAGCTGCATCATCAGAGTATAAGGAGGCCGGTTGTGTATATCGAAAAAGTCGCCTATCGGGGCTGGGACAATTGCTTTCGAGTGGCCAATGAGCGGGTAGAACTGCTTGCCACCACAGATGTCGGACCACGGATTATCCGGTTTGGGTTTGTTGGAGATGAGAACGAGTTTTACGAGTTTGATGATCAGGGTGGGAAGACCGGCGGCGAAGCCTGGCGCCCTTATGGTGGTCATCGCCTTTGGCATGCTCCAGAAGCTGTGCCGCGTTCTTATTTACCCGATAACTACCCGGTTGAAGCGACCGTTAAAGATAATGGATTGCACTTAATCCAACCCGTCGAGGTGCTTTCCGGTATTCAGAAAGAGATAGTCATAACCCTCGATGGGGCTGGCGCCAAAGTAAAGGTCCAACATCGATTGTGCAACCATGGTTTGTGGCCGGTTGAGCTAGCGCCCTGGTGCCAGACGGATATGGCGAATAGTGGCGTTGGTATCATCCCACTCCCCCCGCGTGGCCCCCATCCCGAAAATCTGCTCCCGATTAATACGTTGAGCTTGTGGGCTTACACCGATCTATCCGATCCGCTCCTCGTTCTTGGCACTCAGTTTATATTACTTGGGCAAGATCCTGCTCGATACAGCCCACAGAAAATTGGCGCCTATACCCTAAATGGCTGGACAGCTTACGCACGTGCGGGTCATTTATTCGTTAAGCGTTACACTTTCCAGCCGGGTGTCCGCTACCCGGACATGAACGCCAACGTCCAGATCTATACGGATAGCGATATCCTGGAATTAGAAACCCTTGCCCCGCTGGTCACGCTTGAGCCTGGTGGGGAGGTTGAGCACGTTGAGGAATGGTACTTGTTTGACGGTGTCCCTCAACCGGCTGGTGAAAAGGATGTAATCGAGCACGTTCTGCCAGCAGTCCGCTCGATTCTCTGATTGACCAGCTAATAAACCGGGTTGCACAGAGTTAAGCCACGCACGGTATAGAGCTGTGGGTGAGGCTGATTATTGACCCATCCAGAGCAGTGGACAGCCTACCCGGTTTGTGGAGCGAAGCGTTTCCGGTACGTATACCAGACCAATAAAGCCGCCGCAAGACTGAGCAGCAGCCACTCTTCTGGTTCTGGAACGCCTGTCAGGGGAGTTTGTGTGGCAGGAGTTGTATTCTTGATCTCCTCGAACTCACGTTGGTAGCGGTCGCTGCCATCTTCCAGGTGGGATAACAAGTTCTCCTGCTGTAGATTGACCAGGACGATCATCGAAGAGTATGGTGTGACGATATTGTACGCCTCTGCTAAAGCGTGGAACTCATCAAGCGTAGCTAACTCATCAATGACACCACGCTGTCTTTGGATTTCAGCGTTGATATATTGGCGGGCAGCTAAGGCATCGAATCCCGGTTCATTAATTTGCGGGGATAGTCCCCCGGCTTCCAAGTCAGCTTCTTCTGTTGGCAGTACTATCCATAAGTAGCCATCGATGATATCGCTGTACTGGTTACCTGAGCCCGCTGGCAAATAGATCCTGGCGAGGGCTTGATCTATATCAGGTACTACGCCACCGCCAGACGCCTGGATAGCCTGCAGCGTTTGGTCATCATAACCAAGGGGGATATCACTCTCCAAGTGTATGATCCAAATCGGGGATTCTGGGACCGGCAATTCAATTTCAGCCGTGCCCAGCTCATAACCACTACCATCGGTGAGAACCAGGACTGCATCATAGGTGTCTCCCGCGCGCAGGGCCTCGAACTGAGCTAACAATTCAGCTGCGTTCTGCCCGCCAAAATATACCAGGTCATCCGGATCAAGTTCATTAAGCGTGACCCTTGTGGGGTCTTCCCCCCGGTAAGGGGAGGCAGTCAAATAGATATCGGTCGTAGAACTTGGGCTGGTCACATTGGCGAGTTCGGCCAGCGTCTCTGTCACCGCCTCAGCATTTTCTGCCATGCTGTAAGACCGGTCTACAATAACTGCAAACCGTCTATTCGCCTCATATGAGGGTAGGTCAGCATCTGTTACCGGCGCTGCGGTTACACTCATCCCATTGGGGTAATTTACCTGGTGCGCTGTCTTTATAACTGCCTGTGAAGCTGGCACAGAGTCTGGCATCCAGGTATCTCCCTCAACTGAAACTGGCTCCCCATTGACTAGTCGCTCGGTACTTTTATCCCAATACACATTTCTTCGTTCTGCTACTTGTGGGAGCGGCCAGGCATCTCCCTGGGCGAGGGTTGTATAGGTCAGCCAAAGATGTAAGGGTTCAGCCTGCTCAATTAACCGTTGTGATTGGCCTTCCACACGGGTCAGACGTATGGGTGGTACAGGGTAGGCGCGCAGGCGATACTGCCGCGGGCCGATTTGCTCTAATAAAGCCGGGTCTTTGAAAAGCCGGGTTTCATTGCGGTAGACAGCCTGGGCAGCTCCTCGTGGAGCCACGATGGGAGGGAACCTCTCGGCGCGATCCGGGCTGTTCCCCAACCAAACTCCTGTCAGGACTGCAGATTCGGGCAAATTGAAGTAGTAAATGACTTCTTCGAGATCAGCGGTCTGGTTTTGATATACCTCATACAGCTCTACTTCAGCCCAGTCACCATGTTCATCAACGCTGATCTCTTGCCTGGCTAGGTGTACTTCGCGGTTATCCACCGCTTGCCAAGCTGATTCCGCTTGATTGCCATCCCAAGTAGCTCTCACCGCGCGTACCACTTCGTCTTTTTCACCTTCATTAATCGGTGTATCGAAGAATTCTTGGTATAGCTTCGCTGCTGCTTGAGGTTCACGCTGGAAGGCCAAGTTTTCCCTCAAACTGCTGATCTGTTGCTTCTGCACTGGATCATAAAGTAATGGACTGGCGATACCCTCATATACACGTTGGATACGATAGGCTTTTTCGGGTGGGATGTCGAACGTTTCTTGGTACATAACGCGAACATGGCGAACCTCACCTTGGGCACTCATGTAACGAAATGGGGCTAGGTATGCGTTCAACAACCCGGAGCGGATCGTTTCACGCTGGTCGATTAAATGTTGGACTTCCTCTGGTGTAGAGGGGGATGTCTCCAAGAGCGCGAACGCTTTATGCTGAGGCTGCTGGTTTGCAAACACAGCCAACAAAGCGACAACAACAATGGTCAAAATTGAAGCCGCTGCCGGTGCTGGCCACCCATGCAGCTTTGTTTGGATCCGGGAATCCTGCCACCATGCTTTCAAGCTCAACACCGGGATGACAATTGGTGCCAATACAAATAACGACGCGGTGTATACAATGAGACTAAACCCCAGTACCACTAAGGGGATCATTGCCCAGCCCTCGCGGATTAGACTTTGAATATCATATGTAAAACTTGTGATGAATTCGCGTGCATCGGCAATTGTCCTAACGAACCAATCCACAACTACACCTGTGATCGGGATTGCATAAAACGCGATCCACAATGCTGCATACAAACTGGTTATCAGCATCAGGGTAAGCCCGATGAGACGAAGATAGCTAAGCAGGCGGCCTCTGCGCTCGACGCGAGGGTCTAGTAAATACCACAGGTAAGCTGCCATGCCTAAGAACGCAACTGCCAACAGAAGCGTCAGGGACGGCGTTGCTTGGCGGATTAGGAAAAATCGCACCGCAAGCAGCAGCATGAGCGGTCCCTCGACCACATAACCAAGGGCGAATAGCTTGCGAGGTTTTTTGCGTAGAACGGTCAGCCCTAACAGTACGGCAAATAAAGGAATGCTGCTCAGCACCAAGGCAAATACCAGATAATTGAGTGGGATTATGCCCGTGCGCACTTCTACGAGTAAATTTGGCACGACTTGGGGTGCAAAACCGAGCACCATGAAGGCGAGAAAGATTGCGTTCCATGACCAAAATAACCCGTAGCAAAAGTAATCTATCAGGGAGTAATCTAGCTTCTGATCTGTCATGAGGAAATACCTCCTGCGAAGCTATGCTCTAGAATCTCCTGTAAGGATTGGAATAGAGCAGTCGCTGCGCGTGATTGCGGATCAATCACTTCATCAAATAAGATGGTGACCAACACCCAAGGCTGCCTATTGGGTGTCAAATCGTCCCAAATGCGCGTGGCGTAGTCATCGGTTGTTTGATCAGCGGATTGCAGCCAATAGGCCGCGGAGAGTTGGTGCTTGCCCTGCTCTCCGATCAAAGTGAGCACGCGTATTGGGAAGTCACCAGCGATTAGCGTCGTATACGAGCTGTCCGTCTGCAACCCGTAGACTTCGAAACATCTTTCGGGGCGGTGGTGCGAGCGCCACGTGTTAGAGGAAACGAATAGCAGTGATCCGGAGAGATCGCCATATTGGAAGCGCCAGCGCTCGGCACCTTGGACACCGCTGCTGGCTAACCATTCTTGTTCACCTGACGAGAGCGCCCAAGGTGCGGCATCCCAGTCTGTAGGAAACTGTACGGTTGATGACGGATGTGCACTAGCTGTTTGGGGTCGTGGCGTGTAGAGCAGCGCCATCGTCAGGATGATCAACCCTAATAGGGGCGTTAACCATATGGGACGTGCCGGGGGTGGGTAGTTATCCGTAGTACGTTTATCTGCTGCTCCCTGGTCTGAAACCCTCCAGCGCAGGAGCACAATAACCAATAGGCACGCGGCACCAAACCCCAACACACCTAATGGTACATGCAGCATCTCGGCCAATAACCGCCAACCAGCAATTTGACCGATGGAGACCAAGAGTGCAACGCGGGCCAGGTTTGCCGCTAAGAGCATGATGATGAACGTTATCCCAATCAAGAACCAGTGTATGTTGATTGACCGGCGTTCGATCCATGTCGCCGCGAGCAGAAATAAACCCCCGCTCCACAAACTCTTGACCCCGCTGCATGGCAGGTCAATTTTCGATATCCCGTTCTCAAAGATCAGGATTGTATCCACGCCGACTGTGCCGACCCCCAGCTTAGCTAATCCGTCTCCAACGATTGTCGCCGTCAGGATGCGAACCGGGTAGCCGACAAAAGTTTGCAGATGCTCACCGAAGGGTAACGCCCCGATGAGGAGCAGGCCAGCGGGCAAACCACGACGCCAATGATTTGGCTGCATCCATAGCCCAAGCAATCCATAACTGGCCAATCCGAACAAGGTCGCCGACAACGTATTAATATCCAGGAAGCGTTCGCTGAGCAGGTAGAGCCCTGAACCGATGATAACCATCGCGATGGCCGGTGTATAGAACTGAGCTGACCTATCCAGCCGCATGGGCATCCCCCGCTTTTTGATCTGCATCCCGACTAATACCAGCACGCCTAACAATACAATTTGGTTTATCCGGAATTCCTGTCTGGTGAATATTGTCCCCAGGTAGGGGAAAACCCCGCGATACAGCCACAGCCAGAGCGCGATTAACGCGACATTCACCAGGCCGATTCTCGGATTGGCGTTTGCTAGCTGCTGGTTATATAATTTGCCAGCCAATTTATGCTTATTGGTCATTTTTAATTAATTGTTTGATATCTCTAAGCATTTATCGCAGCTCTACGTGATGATTCCCGGTCGTGTTCGCAGCTGGTCTCATTGCTTGCCTCATAAACCTAGCCTGGATTGGTGTTTAGCTAATTCTTCATCACACATCCATGGCCCTTCTGGCGGCTCTCCTGCCGCAGCATGTATGCGTACCTCTGAATAACCCGTCGGAAAAGTTGGCCCATGATAACGTTGGTAGTAGGCATATCCAAGGCGATAAAAATCTGCGCCGCTTTGGTAGCACCAGACCTGCCCCCGCCCGGTTAATGGACCGAGTATATACGGCATATAGCGGGGGGTCAGTGTTTCAAGGTTGGCTGGATAGATGCCTTGCTCACCTTGGAACCGCTCTATCGCTTGCGATAGATGGTCGGCTCTTGATTGGGTGATCACCTGTGGTTCAAGCAGCCAACCTGCGCTGTATGCTCCAAGAAGCAGCATTGGA
>Ga0209013_10001016_pt1 | contig 25954 bp, 23 predicted proteins | sample Cruoilmetagenom2_FD_187291 | JGI IMG/M metagenome (GOLD analysis project Ga0209013, IMG submission 187291) | Oil polluted marine microbial communities from Coal Oil Point, Santa Barbara, California, USA - Sample 2 (SPAdes) (version 2) | ecosystem: Environmental > Aquatic > Marine > Oil seeps ...
GCAGCGATGTGTCATCAGTTTGGCGGCTTCACGGGCGGAACCTGTGAATAGGCGTTGTTTACGTCCCATGTTGACGACAACGCCTGCAGAATCGATGACGACTCGACGTACGTGACCAATCAAGGCTGCTTTGAGCGCAACGTCGGGCAATACGGCAATGCCCGTTGACGTTTCGCAGTGCCGCTGAGAGAGGTCAATTTCGGGTAGGTCGATCGGGTCGGGGCCGTAGCCGTGTGCGAACAGGGTGTCTTCGAAGCTGCGTTGATCGATGATGATGTTGACCAACGGCTTGGGTGGTGTCGCCCCTGCAGGTACTGACACTGATCGACGAAAGATGGCTTGCAGGGCATCGAAACGGCGTTGGGCATCAGTGCGCGGCAGCAGCGACGCCGGGGCGTCAGGGCCGTGCAGCCGGGTGCGTTCAGTGACATCAGCCTGGAACTCTGCTTCCACAGCGGCGTCGAAGATGGCGATCATTTCGGCTGCGTCCTCAGCGCTGCCACCGGTGGCTTTCAGGAACAGTGCACCGTCGATGTCGGTGACTGTTGCGGTGCGTGCTGCTTTGGACATTTCACGCGTCTTGTGCGCGCCATCGAGATCGGCCAACGTTTCCCACCGTTTCAAACAGACTTGGGCGTCTTCGAACGACAGTTGCTCGACCAGGTTCAACAACACCCCGATCGACACCACGAACTGCTCGCCGACGCGCGGGTTGGCGTGCACCCTGGCGAGTTCGTCTGCCTGAGCAATACCGATATGGCCGTCACGCAACGCGACACCCACTTGTGGGAATGCTTCGACAAGCCGGGCGAGTCGACGCCGGCTAAATACCTGGCTGTTGGACCAGTTGGCGTTGGCTTTGCACCAGCCTTTCATCGACAGGTGACAATCATCGCCATACACGCCACGACGTTGACCCTCCGCGATCACTGAAGCGATCTCCGCTTCGAGGCGCCGCGACTCCAACTCCAGAGCGCGGAAGCGTTCAGTCAAACCGGCGTTGTCTAAACCGGCAGTGTCGAGATCGTCGGGCTCGGAGAGCTGCTCAACTTCGGTTGCCAACATGCATTCATCATAGCGAACATATGTTCGCTAGTCAAGCTGTTTCTTGGAGATCGGACGGGCTCAACAGCTCCTCAGTTCGTGTCTCGACGGCTCAACAGGACCCTTCTGCTGACCATCGCCAACGACGCCCACGCCGACCCGGACGACGACGCGGACGACTCACCCCAACAGGCAGCCAATCCGGGGCGGGCCCGCTACCCATCACGATATTTCGGCACGATCGCCGGCTACTGGGGGTCCTCACTACGAGACCGGCGAAAAGCTCGGGATACAGTTGCCGGGTCGGCCCGGCAACCTTGAAAGGAAGCCCCTGGTGCACTTTGATGATCGTTCGTCGCTCCATGCGTCGTTTCGAAACCATGTGAATCCGGGGAAGATCGACTTCTTCGAAGCGGCGGGTTTCGACGCAGTAATGGGGGAGAGGGGCGGATCAAGCTTCGGCGATCTGTACGACGACAGGCGTTGGTTCAACTGTCATTGCAACGGTGGTGTGTTCAACCTGGGCCACCGCAACCCGCTGGTTCTCGAGGCCGTGCAAGAGTCGTTGCTGCACGTCGACATCGGAAACCACCATCTCGTGAGTCCAGCGAGGGCTGCGTTGGCGGAGCGGCTGTCGGCGACGACCGGTGATGCGCTGCCTGGCGTGGTGTTCGGCGTCAGTGGGGGTGAGGCGATCGATCTGGCAATCAAGGTAGCCCGGGCAGCAACTGGCCGCATGGGTGTCATCTCGGCGATCGGCGGCTACCACGGACACACCGGCCTGGCTCTTGCGGCGGGCGATACTCAGTACCGCGAGCCGTTCGGGCCGAACCCTGCCGGGTTTGTTCAAGTCCGCTTCGACGATCTCGACGCTCTTGACGAGCAGGTCAACGAGAGCACCGCTGCAGTGCTGCTCGAGACAATCCCTGCAACTCTCGGTATGCCATTGCCTTCTACCGGGTACTTCGAGGGCGTACGCAGAATCTGCGACGATCGGGGAGCGAAGTTGATCCTCGACGAAGTCCAGACCGGTCTGGGCCGCACCGGGCGTATATGGGCTGCGGAGTACGAAGACGTCATGCCCGATGCTCTGGTGACGGGTAAGGGTTTGAGCGGCGGTATCTACCCGATCACCGCCACCTTGATGACGCGTGAGCTGCACGAGTTGTTCGTGCGCGAACCATTTATCCACATTTCCACTTTCGGCGGTGCCGAACCGGGTTGCGCGGCGGGTCTCGCGGTTCTCGACGTCATCGAGTCACCCGGTTTCTTGGATCGAGTGAATGTCCTGGGGCGGCGATTCGAGGATGGGTTCGCTGGTGCGCCGTTCGGTTTGCGTCGGCGGGGCATGTTCATGGGATTGATGTTCACGGAGGAAGGTGCCGGCCTCGCGGCGACCAAACAACTATTCGACGAGGGGGTGTTTGCGGTGTACGCGAACAACGACACGCGTGTCCTTCAGTTCTTGCCGCCGCTCACGATCAGCGATGAAGATGCTGATGCCGTTATCGCCATTGTTCGCGGCGTCTTCGGGTGACCCTCCGGTCAGCCTCGCTTGTCGAATTGGATCACGATGTTCGGCGAGCGTTGGTAACGGGCGATCAGGCCGGACTGGACATTCTGGGATACGGCGAGATTTCGCTCGTTGTCGGCCTCGACAGCCCCGAAGGTCGGTTCGCGTGCAAGCGGCTTCCACTCTTCGCAGATCAGGCATCGTTCGAGCGTTACGCCGAAGTGTTCGAGAACTATTTGACGACGTTGGCAGACGTCGGGGTAGACGTCCTCACGAGCGAACTCTTGCAGGTGCCCGACGAACAACTGGTGATCGCCTACTGCGTGCAGCCCATTCTGGGCCCAGCCTCGCTCGGAGTATCCGTTGCCCAGGGTCCGAACGCGACGAAGTTTGTGGAGGCCGTCGTAGAGGTCGCTGCAAGAACCATCTCGTCCGCGGTTGGGCTTGATGCTCAGATCTCGAACTGGGCCCTGGTCGACGGCAATGTCGTGTACCTAGACGTGACCACCCCGTTACTCCGACACGAATCGGGCGCTGAACAGCTCGATCTGGACCTCTTCGTGGCGTCACTTCCGTGGCTGATGCGAGCCCCGGTACGGCGGTTTCTCCTCGATGACATTCTTCGCACCTATTACAGCCCACGTGGTGCGCTCTTGGATCTTGTCGGCAATCTCTTGAAGGAACGGCTCGACGACATCGTCCCTCACGCGATCGCTGCCGCGAACGCGCATGTCGATCCTGCGATCTCCATCGACGAGGTGCACTCGTACTATCGGCGGGATGCCCGTATGTGGGGTCTGTTGCAGCGTCTGCGGCTCATCGACCGCGGCTGGCAGCGTCACGTACGCCGCCGCACCTATCCGTTCCTGCTTCCCCCGAGCATCGAGCGTTAGGCAATCTGATGTGTGACACGATCGTGATTGTCCGGCCTGACGAGGTTCTGTTTGCCAAGAACTCCGATCGGGACCCAAATGAGGCACAGATCCTCGATTGGCGGCCGCGCCAGACCTACGAAGCGGGATCGAGCGTGCGGTGCACCTATATCGAGATTCCCCAGGTCAGACAGACTGCGGCGGTCCTGCTGAGTCGACCATTCTGGATGTGGGGCGCCGAGATGGGAGCGAACGAACACGGTGTGGTTATCGGCAATGAAGCCGTCTTCACCCGTGAACCCACCTCCGAAATCGGGCTGACCGGTATGGATCTGCTCCGGCTCGCCCTGGAGAGATCACGAACTGCAGACGAGGCGGTCGAAGTGATCACCTCACTCATCGCGGAGCATGGTCAGGGCGGTGGGTGCAGATATGAGGACCGCAGTTTCACCTACCACAACAGCTACATCGTTGCCGACCCATCTGGTGCCAGGGTGCTCGAAACTGCCGGCTACAAGTGGGCTGTCGAAGTAGTCGAGGGGGCGCGCAGCATCTCCAACGGTCTCACCATCGCATGGTTCGCCGAGGAATATTCGGCTCGGATCAAGACCACTGTCTCGGCGTGTAGGACCCGGCAACGCTTGACCGAACAGCTCGCGAATCGGGTGCACGGGGTGCATGAGATGGCGTCGGTACTTCGTGACCATGGGGGAGAGGTGTGGCCCAAATACCGGCGCCTGAACGGCACGCTCAACATGCCGTGCATGCACGGCGGCAGCGAGATCGCGTCGTCGGTAACCACGGGGAGTTGGATCACCCGACTTGCCCCGGATGCGCACGAGCATTGGGTCACCGGCACCTCATCGCCCTGCCTCAGCCTTTTCAAGCCAGTGAGGATCGACGAACCCGTAGAACTCGAACCCTCGCCGCAAGGAACCGTCGACGACTCGCTCTGGTGGACACATGAACGTCTGCACCGTCAGGTGATGAAAGATCCAGCACGACTTTCGCCGGAGATCATCCGGGAGCGTGACGCAGCGGAGGAGATGTGGTTCGCCAACCCACCGCAAGGATCCGAGGCCTTCGACGAACACCGTCGTCTCCTTGACAACTGGCTGAACTCGGTACCCGAATCGGTGGCCGACACGCGCCCCGCGTTCGTGAGGAAGTACTGGGCCAAGCGCGAGCGTCTCGCGGCGGTGACACGCTAGGGGCCTTCGACCAAGCGCGTTGTCCGCGTGCCCAGCAGGTCGAGCTTCGGCCGATCGACTACCCCGCCGTAGCTTGCTGTCTGTGGCGCGCGGCGTTGAACACGGCGTACGCGCCGCAGCGGTCGCAATCGACGTCGTTGCCATAGCAGCAGAATGTCCGCTCGAACACTCCACCGTCCCCTACGTAGAGCGGAAGCATCGACTTCATGGCGCAGTGCTCTCCGGTGTACTGGTCGCATTGATCGGATTTCATCATTTCGAGCGTGCCGAGATTGGCTTTGATGAGGTTGGGGTAGCGACGCTTGAGAGCGATGACGCGGTCGACCACTTCGTCCCGGTCCTCGTTGGTGTCCCATGCCAATTCACTTCGTTCCCCGTCTCTGGGAACGTAGAAGGTGAAAGCGACACCATCGACAGGCCAGTTGGCCACAGCATCGACGAATCGCTCGATACTCGGGGCGCTCTCCTTGGTTATCGCCATCTGGAGCATGACGATCGTGCCGTCGTCGGGGTCGCGCTCGCGGATTGAGCGCTCGACCCGGTCGAATACACCCACGCCCCGGATCGCGTCGTTCTCCTCCCGGGGACCGTCGAGCGAGACCGTGACGAGGTGACCCGGAGCATGCGGGACCCCGTAGGTTCCATTGGTCACTATCGAGGCATCGTCGAACAGTTCCATCCCGTTGAGCACAAGCTCGCGCCGCACCATCGGCTCGCCGCCCATGAAGAGCATGGTCTTGATCCCGTGACGGTCCCGTAGCACTTCCAGTTGATGGAGCATTGTGGAGTCGTCCATCTTGTCGATGGAGGCATTCGGATTGCCGTCGCGGAACACGAAGCAGTGCGCGCATTCCAGGTTGCACCGGTTGGTCACATTGACCAAAGCAGCAGGGAACGGCCGGTCGCCGAAATCAGTTGGATCAGTCGAGGTGGTCACGGGAACCTCATCTTCACGGTTTACCAGGATGGGTACCTCGTGTCGAGGCACGCTCAATCAGAGTCGACGACGCCGCCGTATGTGGCTTCGACTCCTCGACTCTCCGTGTAGTTCGCTACGGCCTCGGCCAGATCTCTGTTGAACTGATCGGTCACGGCCAGGTGGCCAGGCGAAACCATGAGGTGGAGGCCGCCCTGCTGACGGTCGAGATGCCACCCCTTGTCGTCCATCAGATCACCGATGGCACCGGTCGCATCTGCGCCTTCACGCGATGAGAACTCGAAGAGTGACATTTCAGGATCGCCCGTCACTTCCAGTTCATCGATCGCTCGAATGCCTTCGAGGAATTGCTTCGTGGCATCGCGGACAGTGCGCGCCTTCGCGAGGTAGCCGTCGTGGCCCAAGTACTGGATCGTGGCCCAGGCCGCGGCGATGGGGGCTGCTGGCCTGGTGCCGGCAGTGGTGGCCGACCCGTACACCCCGCCCGGCCAGCCGTCGAACAGGAAGTGCTGCCGGCGCTTGACACTCGCGTCGCGGTACATGACGACGGAGGCGCCCTTGAAGCAGTAGCCGTACTTGTGGATGTCAGCAGAGATCGACGTGACTCCCGGAACAGAGAAGTTCCACGGTGGGACAGGTTCACCGATTTCCTCCCAGAATGGGAGTAGCCACCCACCGAGGCAGGCGTCGACGTGGCACAGCGTCTCGTGTTCGATGGCAAGCGCCGCGATATCGGTGATTGGGTCGATGACGCCGTACGGGTAGCACGGGCTCGACCCCACGATCAGAGCTGTGCGGTCGCTCATCGCCGCGCCCATCGCGTCCACGTCTGCTCTGAGGTCAGCCCCCACCGGAACCCGGATCTCCTCCACATCGAGGTAGTGAGCGGCCTTGGTGAACGCAGGGTGGGCGGTGCTCGCCAAGAGCAGCTGGGGATGGTCGACCCCGCGCGAGCGCGCCTCTTCGCGAGCCGTGTACACCGCGAGGAAGATGCTCTCGGTGCCACCCGACGTCAACGCGCCGGCCTTCGGTTCGGTACCGAAGAGTTCCGCCGCCACCGCAACCACTTCTTGTTCCATGCGCAGCAGGCTGGGATACACGAACGGGTTGAGAGCGTTCTCGTGAAGGAACTGATCGGCGACATGGTGCTGGAGTTTTTCCAACACGGGATCGTCGGCGTTGTAGACAAGGCTGAAGGCCCGCCCACCTTTCCAATCGATATCGCCCCCCTGCCATTCCGTCAGCAGGCTGGTCAGCTCAACGGGATCACGCCCGCGCTCCGGAAACACACTCATCGTCGGATCGTAGGCCACCCTCTACCTACGGATCTGATCGCTCTCAGGTGGATTGTGTCCAAGGTCCCGCCCGGCCTGTGCAGAAGTGGGCGTAGAGTCACGCGTGATGAACACTTACGAACCGGCTGGCGTGACGGCCGAGTTGCTCGCGGAACACGACCGGCCGGGCCCCCGCTACACCTCGTATCCCACCGCTGTCGAGTTCCACGAAGGGTTCGGCCCCGAGGAGTATGGCGACCGGCTGGCCGACGCAGCCAGCAGGCCGGGTGACCCGCTCTCGTTGTACGTGCACCTGCCGTTCTGTGAGCATCGGTGCTCATTTTGTGCGTGCCACGTCGTCATCACCCGCAAGGAGAGCGTCGCTGCCGCGTACCTCCGTCGCCTCGTGGACGAAGCGCGCACGACTGCTGCGAGGCTGGGCGATCGACAAGTACTCCAGCAATACCACTGGGGTGGCGGCACACCGACCTTCTATTCGCCGGCGGAACTCATCGAGCTACACGGGCAGTTGCTGTCCAGTTTTGAGCTGGCCCCGGGGGCCGAGGTTGCCCTCGAGGTCGATCCCCGCATCACAACCGAAGAGCACCTCTCGACGTTACGCGAACTCGGGTTCAACCGAGTTTCGATGGGTGTTCAGGACACCGATGAGGAGGTGCAGGACCTGATTGGTCGAAACCAGACTTGGGAACAGACATCGAGCCTCCACGAGGTGGCCCGCCGTCTCGGCTACTCCTCGATCAACATGGATCTCATCTATGGCCTGCCCGGCCAAAACGAACGGTCCTTCGATCATTCACTGGAGCAGGTGATCGGCCTCCGCCCGGACCGGCTGGCGGTCTACTCGTTCGCTCTGGTGCCGTGGATGCGTCCGCACCAGAAACGAATCGACACTGAGCTGCTGCCGGATCGCGATCTGAAGTTCGCACTGCTTTCGCTTGCGATTGACCGTCTCACTGCTGCTGGTTATGAGCAGATCGGTATGGATCATTTCGCATTGCCCGATGACGAGCTTGCGGTTGCCCACCGCGAACGTACGTTGTCGCGCAACTTCATGGGATACACCACGAAGCGCGGTACCGAGATCGTTGGCTTGGGGACATCTGCAATCAGCGACATAGCGGGGAGCTACGCCCAGAATCATCGCCGGCTTGCCTCCTACTACGAGGCAGTTGACGCGGGCGAACTCCCAACCGAGCGCGGGTTCGCGCTCGATGCCGAGGATCGTCTCCGCCGCTACGTGATCACCGAGCTCATGTGCAACGGGCGTCTTCTGGCGGACGACATCAGCGACCGGTTCGGAATCGCCGTCGGCGAACACTTCGCGGCCGAACTCGCCGACTTGGCGGCACCGGGCGGCCTGGTCGATGCCGGGTTCGTGCGAATCGAGGGCAGCAACATCGAATCCACATCGCTCGGGCGGCCGTTCATCCGCAATGTAGCCATGGTGTTCGACACTCGGCTCGGAGCCAGAACCGGCGGCGCTCCCGTGTTCTCCCGGACGGTCTGAAGCAATGCCCTCGACCGGTGTGGTCGTCGCCCAGCTCGGTGGGCCGGAAAGCCTCGCTGATGTCGAGCCGTTCATCCGCTCGATCTTCAACGACCCGCGACTCGTACCCCTCCCCGGAGGGCCACGGACGCGATCGGTCGTCAGCGCGTTGGTCGCGCGGGCGCGGGCGCCGCGGGTTCGTTCTCATTACGAGGCCATCGGGGGCGGTTCGCCGATCGTGAAGACCACGCAGCATCAGGCGGCCGCGCTCGAGGAAGAGCTCCTCGCTCGCGGGCATGATGTCGTCGTGGTCGTCGCCCATAGCCATGCAGATCCCGATACCGAAGCGGCTGTCGATGCGATGTTGGCAGCCGGTGTCGACCGGGTTGTCTTGTTCCCCCTGTTTCCCCAGTACTCCGGCACAACCACCGGTTCCTCCGAGGCCGAGCTGCGGCGTGTCTTGAGCGATCGTGGCGCTGACCTGCCGGTGAGGGTGATTCGGTCGTGGTGTGAACACCCCAGTTACCTGGACGCCCAGGTGAAGCTCATCGATGAGATGCTCGCCGAGTTGCCCGATCACGAGGTCGGCCAGGCCCTTGTCGTGTTTTCTGCCCACGGCCTGCCACAGCGGATCATCGATCGCGGCGATCCGTACCTCGAGGAGATCGAGGCAACCGTGGCCGAAGTGATGGATCGGGTCGAGCGACCAGTCGAGCATGTGCTCGCGTTCCAATCGAAGGCCGGCCCCATTCGTTGGATAGGGCCTGATGTCCGCGATGTCGTCGCTGAGGAAGGCGAGGGTGGACGCGCGTGGATCGGGGTTGTACCCATCTCGTTCGTTTCCGACCATGTGGAGACCAGCCATGAACTCGACATCCAGTTGAGAGAACATGCCGAGGGTGCGGGCATCCGCGATTTCCATCGGAGCAGGTGCTTCGATTCCGACCCGATCGTTGGCCCGATGTTCGCCGACATTGTCGAGGAGTACCTGTGAGCGAGCGTCCAGATGTCATCATCGTCGGGGCCGGGCTGGGTGGGCTGCTAGTCGCCTGCGAAGTCGCCCGGCGCGGCGGCCGCCCTCTCGTACTCGAGGCCGACTCGGCGGCCGGGGGAGTGGCTGCGACCATCCGTGAAGACGGATACTTGCTCGAGCCCGCTGCCGGGTCACTCCTGCTGCCGCATCCGCAGCTGACACCGATTCTCGACTCGGCCGGCGCAACTGTCGTTCCTGCGTTACCGGCCGCCCGCCGCCGCTACGTATACGACCGGGGCACACTTTTCGAACTTGCTGGCCCTGGCGCGCTCGCAACCCGGTTGGTGTCCGGACGCGGCAAGCTCAGGCTCCTTCGTGAGCCGTGGGTGAAGGCCCGCACGGATAGTGCCGACGAGTCGCTCCACAGTTTCCTTGCTCGCCGCCTCGGTCCTGAGGTTGGTCGCCTCGGAGCCACGCTCATGGCGCACGGCGTGTTTGCCGGCGACCCTGACAAGCTGTCGGCACGTTCGGCGTTTCCAGCGTTCGTGGCGCTCGAGGATCAGGCGGGAAGCATGGTGCGTGGCGGTCTCGCCAGGCGTCGCGCGCGGCCGAAGGGTGCTCCGAGGTCGGGTGTGCATGTTGCTCCAGATGGCATGGCCGGGCTCGCCGCTGAACTCGCCAACTCCCTGGGGGAAGGTTTCAGACCTGACTGGCCCGTAACCAACGTGCAGCGCGACGGTGACGAATGGGTCGTCAGCGGTCCCGGCGATGAGCGGGCCCCAGCGGTTGTTGTTGCCCTCGCGCCCGGGGCAGCCCAACGTGTTGTACCGGCCCCGATGGGTGAGCTGTTGGGCGAGGCCAGCGCCGCCCCGGTGGCCGTCGTGGGGCTTGGTGGTCGATCAGCTGATCTGCCGGTACCTACCGGTTTCGGGGCGCTCACCGGACCCGACTCTGGTGTCCGTACGCTGGGTCTGCTGTTCGAATCGTCGTACGCGCCGGGAAGGGCACCGGCGCGCCACCGTCTGCTCAAGGGGATCTTCGGCGGCGGCGCCGATCCTTCGGCATTCGACCTCACCGATGAACAGCTGGTCGAGTTGGCCACCGCGGAGGCGGGCCAGATCCTTGGTGTGCCACTCCAGCCATCGTGGACCCGTGTAGTCCGACACGAGCCAGGGATCCCTCAGTACCGGGTCGGGCATCCGGAGTGGCTCGACCGGCTCGACGTCGCCACGCAAGCGTTCCCGGGTCTCCACCTGGCGGGGTGGGCTTACCGGGGAATCGGTGTGACATCGCTCGCCCAGGATGCCGCTCGGCTTGCCGACGACATACTGCCCGCGTAGGACCCCGCCGGCGCTCTGTTCTCGTGAACTATTACCGACGTGTCGTCGGTAATAGTTCACGAGAACAGCGGGGTCTCACTTCGGGAGTCCCTGCTGTTTGTCCATCATGTCGGCCATGACTGCTCTGATGAAGCTGTCGGCTTCGGCGGTGAGCCCGCCGGCGACACCGCCGTAGATCGCGCCGGATGCAGGGGGCTCATCCGGGCCAGCGGCTGCGTACTGGACAGCATCGGCAAGGTCGGTGGCAAATCGTTCGGCCACTCCGGGTTGCGCTTGCGGACGGGTGACTGCCATGTGGATCGCATCGGGATATTGCTGGCCATTCAGCCGCCATCCACGAGTCTTCAGGAAGTCGTTGACGTGGTAAATGTCCAACTCGTCGCTGGTGAAGCTGAAACAGAAACTCGGGTCACCGATCACGCGCAGCGCGGCATGGGAACGCACCGCATCTTGCATGGCGTAGGACGTTTCGAAGATCCCACGGGCGTGGCGCATGTACCCCTCTCGGCCGAGGCTCACCATGGCCGCCCACGTAGCGGCCAGCAGCCCGCCCGAACGCGAGCCCTCAATTCCGGGTGAGCAGTACTTTCCGCCGGTCCAGTCGGTGAGGTAGAAGTACTGCCCGTTTCGCAGAGCCTTGTCGGCAAACGACAAGACCGAGGTGCCCTTGAAGCCGTAACCGTACTTGTGGGTGTCGGCGGAGATCGTGGTTACCCCTGGTACCCGGAAATCCCACAGCGGAATGTCGTATCCGAGCGCCTCGCCCCAGGGCAAGATGAAACCGCCGAGGCAGCCGTCGACATGAAGCCCGATTTCGCGGTCCAGGGCCAGCTCGCCGAGCTCTGTGATGGGGTCGATGGTGCCATAGCCGTAGTTGGTTGCCGAGCCGATGAGGGCCACCGTGTTGGCGTCGATGAGTCCAGCTACCGCACCAACATCGGCCTTTGTGGTGGCGGGGTCGATCGGTGCTTTACGGATCTCGACACCTAGCAGGTATCCGGCCTTGTCGAACGCCGGGTGACCCGTTTCAGGCTTGACGATATTCGGTTGCATGATGCCGTTTGCGCGGCCTTGATCGCGGTAGGCGAGTACAGCGTGCAGGATGCTGCCGGAACCGCCTGAGGTCACCATCCCGACCGGTTCTGTGTCTTTGATGGTCGAGGCGTTGAGCATGTCGAGCGTCATCGCGATGATTTCGCCCTCGAAGCGGGTTGTGCTCGGACACATGTCGCGTTGTAGTGCGTTGACGTGGGCGAAACGTTCGAAGGCCTCGGCCATGAACGCGTAGTGGTCGTGGTCTCCGCAGTACATGGTGCCCGAGCACTGGCCCGTCTCCCAGACACTGTCCTCCGATCGGGCCAGATCTCCCAACTCGTCAAGAATCTCGGCGCGGTCCCGACCGGTGTCGGGCATCACTGAATTCACCGGATAGCGGTCGGCGTAGGGATAGGTACTGCTCATTGAGCGTCTCCTAGTTGTCTGCTGAGTGGAAAGATGTGAGGGCTTCGCTGATGGGCCGCAGTGCCTCGAATGCGGCCTCGAACTGCTCTTGGTGCATGTCGTACAATTCTCGGTAGTCGGAGCGTGGTTCGTAGCGTTTCGCCAGCTCAACACCATTGTCGACATCGGTTCGGCTGAGGTCGCCTCGGCGCGCCAGTGCAAGGCGTGCGACGGCCCTCGCGACTGCAGTGTCGGGATCGGCGGCAGGAGTAATCGGCCGATCGAGTACGTCGGCGAGGACTTGGCACCATCCCGATGACCTTGCCGCACCACCGACGAAGACGAAGTCGTCGATCTGGTCACCGGTGAAGGCTTCGACATGAGGCAGAAGCCATGCCAGGTTGTGGGCGACCCCTTCGGTGACGCTGCGTACCAGTTCGACGCGGTGCGTCTCCAATGAAACGTTGATGAATCCACCCCTCATGTTCGGGTTGGCACTCGGTGCCAGCGAGCCCCCCAGCCACGGTAGGAAAATGGTGCCACCAGCCCCGGGGGCAGTGTGAGCCAGGGCGTTCTCCAGTTGGGTGAACAGTTCGCTCGTGCTGTGGTCGGCCATGGCATCGTTGGCGTAGACATGCTGGTCGAGCATGTACTCGACCATGCGCCCGCCGTAGCCGTTTTCGGCAAACACCAGGTAGCGCTCGAGTGAGAGTGCAGGCATCGAGAGAATCTCATGATCGAGGTCGGTGTTCTTGTCGGCGACCGAGTCGACCAGCACGCTGGTGGTGCCGATCGCCAGGCCCCCCCGACCTGGCCGGGATACTCCCGCGGCTATGCCGAGCGCGGCGGTGTCATTTGATCCGGGGTACACGACAGCGCGCGTCGGCAAACCCAACTGAGCCGCCACGGTCGGATCCAGATGGCCTACTTCGTCATTGATTCCGATGAGTGGCGGAAGACGGTCGGGGTCGATGCCGGAAAGCTCGACAAGTTGGCTGTCGTATTCGGTTACGCCCAACGAGCGGTTGTCGCAGAGTTGGGACATGAACATCGAGTGCTGGGTTGCCGTGATCCGGCTCGTCAGTCGAGCAGTGACGTAGTCCATCGGTTCCAAGTAGGAGGCCGTGGATTCATGAATATCAGGTCGGTCATGCTGCAGGAACAGCAGGTGGGCTAGGGCCAGGCCCCCTCCGACAGGGGGTATGCCGTGGATGTCGATCCATGTCAGGAAAGCGTTCTCATCGCGTCCCATGATGTCCCATGAATGGTCGGTGCCTCGATGGTCGCTCCACATCACCATCGGGCCAACGGGCTCAACAGCAGCGTTGACGGGCACGATCGACGAGTACTGGCTGCACACGCCGATCGCACCGACCTCGGAGGCGACGTTCGGATGCGCTGAGGTCAGCTCGTTAATGGCATCGCTGACATGGGTCCAGAGATCGTTCGCATCCTGTTCGACGGCAGAACCCAGACGAGTGGTTTGCAGACTGCGCTGCGCGCACGCCACAACGGTGCCATCAGGATCGATCAACACCGCTTTCACATTCGTCGATCCGACGTCCAGCCCGAGTGCGGCGCTCATCGAAGGGGTCTCTCCATCATCGATACCACCCGATTGTCTCCATGTGTGAGTCTGGACCTGGCACCATTCCGGAGTCAACTGCTCGTCTCAGCTCAGGAACTCGACATCGAGACCGAGCGCTCGGTAGGTATCGAGTGCTCGGCGATCTCGGCTGACAAGTGGGAGACCGTGATGAACGGCGGCGGCTGCCACCAGGGCGTCGTAGACCGCACCGCCGCTGATCCCCGCCTCGGCCAGGGCGGCCCATGTGCTGGCATGTGCGGCGTGTTCTGAAACGATGAATGCGACTGCTGCACTCGTGTCGAGCAATGTGATTGCCGTGGCTGTCACATTGCTGGGCTCTTCATCGTTGGTCTGACAGCCGCAGGTCGCGTACGTCGCTGTCGTCGAGTTCGCCACCTGAAGCGGGAATAACAAGTCGGTCGCTCATCAGGGCATCGACATCGACATCGTCGCCGGCGAGACCATCGAAGTCGAGCTCAGTGATGAGCCGCTGGTGTTCATCTGCAAGTACCACCGCACGTCCGGGATGGTTGGCGCGGTGATACCCGCGGGCTGATTGTCCTACAGCCCGAGAATCTCACCAGCCAAGTTGATCGTTTGGAGGGCGGTTCCCTGGTCCAGCACTGGGACGAGGAATTCGTCGATTGAATTGCGCTCGACCATGTGTGAGAGTTCGTCAGCGCACTCGTTGACACTCCCCGAGATTACGAACGGCAGGACCCACTCGTCACGGACGAGTTCTCCGGCGGCTTCCAATCCTTCTGGCATCGTGGATCGCAGGCGATTCGTGTTCTCGTCGGAGAGGCCGATCGCCTCTTTCACCTCGGGCGGAGAATCAATCAGCCGATAGGTCATGTGGTTCTTGGCGATCGTCATGGAGCGATCATCGGTGACCAACATGGTCGAGTAACTGATCTTCGGTTGGTTTCCGGACTCCCGGCCGAGTTGACGAATGCGCTCGATCGTCTGGGCGAGATGGGGTTTGTAGATCACGTCCATCATGACGCCGCTGCACCGTTGCGCCCCGAGGGCTAGCATCCGCGGCCCGCGTCCGGCAAGCCAGATCTCCGTCGAGCTTCTGGCGTAGTCGAGTGATGCTCCGTGGATCTCCAGGAACTCGCCGGAGAAGTTGACCGGTTCGGAGCTGAAGAGGGCCCGCGATGATTCGATCAGCTCACGAACCGCCAGGACGGGCTTGGGTCGGCTGAGCCCGATCGGGTCGAGAGTCATGCTTCCGCCGGCCCCAACGCCGAGGAAAGCGCGGCGATCGCTGAGTTCGTCGAGCGCTGCGATTGCGCCAGCCGTGGATGTCATGTGGCGGGTGTAGGGGTTGGTGATTCCCGGCCCGATGTTGATCGAGCGCGTGGCGACCGCGATTGCTGTCAAGGTGACATAGACATCGCGGGCGGCGAGGCCTTCGTCATAGACCCAGCAACGTTGGAAGCCCCGCTGCTCGGCGTGTTGAGCGAGATTGGCGATCTGCGCGACCGGCGCCTCGGGAATTAGGTTGACTGCGCCCTGAACCATGAAATCCCGTCCGTTCGTCAGGGGACGTAGCCTCTGACCAAACATTGTTTGCTCGGGCAAATGTATGTGCTGGGTATTCTCGACACAAGGATGTAGGTATGAGTGAGCACGAGGGGAGATTCGGTGGCCAGGTTGTCGTCATCACCGGGTCTGCAACTGGCATTGGAGAGGCCACGATGTCTCGCTTCGCATCCGAAGGCGCATCGGTGGCTGGTCTCGACAATAACACTCCTGAGAACAAGGCCACCGCGGCGGCTATCAGGCACGATGGTGGCGAGGCCATCGCCATCGAATGCGACGTGCGATCCGAAGAAGCGCAGGCGAACGCATTTGCTCAGGTACTGGATCGATACGGACGCATCGATGTGCTCGTCACCAGTGCGGGAATCTACGTCGGGTCCGCCTTGGTCGACATCCCCATGGAGCGCTGGCACGATATCGAGGCGGTGAACCTCACAGGCGTGCTGCTCTCCAATCAGCTCGTGGCTCCAACGATGATCAGGCAGAAGTCAGGTTCGATCATCAACATTGCCTCGATGGCGGCCAAGACGAGTTGGCCATATTCAGCTGAGTACTCGGCGACCAAGAGTGGGGTCATCGGCATCACGAGGTCTGTGGCGATGGAACTCGGGCCCGATGGGATAACGGCTAATGCCGTGTGCCCCGGTAACACGGTTACGGCGATGGTGCGGACAGTGGCCGCCGAGGTCGGTGCGACGCTGGACATGACGGGTGAAGAATGGCTGGAGATGCGAGCCAACGACACGGCGCTCAAACGTCTCGCACAACCTTGGGAGGTTGCCGGATTGATCGCGTTCCTCGCCTCCGATGACGCCCGCTACATCACCGGCCAGTCGATCGAAATCGACGGCGGCCTGATCCTCTCCTAGCGATGAGTCTCAGCGCGCACAGGTCGCGCCGAGACTCATCGGTGGAGCGAAGGACGGTGTTGCGATGAGCTTCACCGCGGACAGGTCGCGCCGAGACTCATCGGTGGAGCGACGGACGGTGTTGCGATGAGCTTCACCGCGGACAGGTCGCGCTGAAGCTCATCGGAAGGTGATTACGCGATGCGGTCGTACATGTCGAGGGTGATCTCGTAGACAGGCGGCTCGCCCGTGAAGAAGCGTCGGAGCTCCTCAACCGCCAGTTCGCCCATGCGGTTGCAGTTCTCGATGCAGCCAGCTGTGTGCGGGGTGAGCACGACGTTGTCGAGTGAACGCAGAGGGCTGTTCGGGTCGCTGGGCTCTGGGTCGCTCACGTCCAAGAACGCAAAGAATCGCCCTTTGGAGAGTTCCGCTATCAGCGCCGCTTCGTCGATGAGCTCCCCGCGCGCGGTGTTGATGATCAGTGCATGATCTGGCATGAGTGCGAATGCCTCGGCGTCGAGGATGTGATAAGTCGACGGATTCGACGGACAGTGGAGCGACACGATGTCCGAGCGGCGCAGGAGTTCGTTGAGTTCGACTTTCGTGACGCCTAGTTCCGCGGCTTGTGCTTCGTCGAGAAATGGATCGGCCACAAGAATCTCAACCTCGAACGGTCCGAGCAGTGAGATCACATGCTTGCCGACGTTTGACGCTCCGATGATTCCGACAGTCGAGCGGCTCAACTCGCGCGGATCCCACACTTCCCATGTCGGCGAGTCGCGCCAACCGCCTGCTTTGAGATGCTGGCTCAGGGGAATGATCCGCTTCCGGCCAACGATCATCATGCCGAGAGTGGTCTCGGCGACGTCACGCGCCAGCGTTACGCCGGCACTGGTTAGCTGTATGTCTCTGGCCCAGAATTCGTCGGAAACGAATCGTTTCACGCTGCTTCCCATGTGGGCCATCGCTCTCATACGTGGCGCCTCGGCCAGAACGTCGGCGTCAACTTGGTGCACACCCCATGACGTGATGCAGGCATCGGCAGTACTCAGCAGCTTGGTGAGTTCAGCCTTGTCGGCTGGCTCTTCGCCCGCATGGATCACGTCGGCGAACTCGGCGAGGTCGGCGAGAGCCTTCTCTGAGAACATGCGCTTGTAGTGCTCACGACCAATGGTGATCGCGACAGTTGGACGGGTCATGCTTGAGACTCCTGCTCGAGGTGTACTTCGTATCGGCGCCGATAGAGGTCGGCGAGTTGCGGGTCGGGTTGGATGACTTCTGATGCCAGGTCCAATGAGGCCAGAGCGGCTTCGGTGTTAGCAAACAAGCCGGTGGCGACCCCACCGAGGACAGCAGCGCCAACTGCCGGCAGGCTTCCCTCGTGTGTCCTCGTGACCGGCAACTGGCAGATGTCGGCGATCAGCTGTGACCAGACTGGTGAGCGGGTGACGCCGCCGACAACCGTCAGGCTCGTCGGCCGGCGACTTGCTGGAATCGCAACCAGAGCTGTTCTGAGTTTGAAGGCCGCGTACTCCATAATTGCGAGCGCTCTTTGCGAATCAGAGGTGTCGGGCGTGGTGTTGGTGAAACTGCCTGCACCCGGGAGCTGCGAGGCATCCGTGTCATTGGGGAGCGGTCGGAAGTAGGGGCTTGTGGGGGAGACCGCATTGTCAAGGTCGGTGTCGAGTGCAGCGAAGCGGTCCTCCTCCAGATTTGTGTCGGCGTACACGCCCGCGTCATCGGTAAGTGCTGACACAGATTCCGAACGAACGGCGTTTCGATGTTGGCTGCTCGTCGCGAGCCACCACTCGATGCTTGCACCCATGCCCCCCAGGTAGATGGATGCGGTGCGCAACTGTGGTACCACATGGAAGCTGACGTTCATGTCGCCTCCGACTTCCGCTGTTGCTTCGGGCGGAATCACCGTTGTCAAGACCCATGCGGTGCCACCGGCAAGAAGAGCTTGGCTGGGTTCGGTCACACCCAGGGCCAGCGCCGTGCAAGCCTGGTCGTGACCACCGCTGACGACAGCCACATTCTGGCTCAGACCGACTTCTTCGGCCATTTTCGGTAGGAGTTGGCCGACGATCTCACCGCTTCGCAGCACTTCGGAGAGCTGAATGGCCTGAAGGCCGACGACGGCACACAGCTCATGATTCCACTGCCCAGTTTCGACGTCGATAAGCGCCATACCTGCGGCGTTCGATGGATTGGTGATCCACATTCCTGTGAGCCAGTTCATGACGAGATCGTCAGCTGAGCCGACGCGTGCAATGTTGGCCCACGACGCAGGATCGTTAGATCGGATCCAAGCAAGCTGGGGAAGACCCTGACCAGGATGGACCGTCCATCCCGAGTGACTTCGGATGATGTCGGAGGTGCCGTCGCTGTGCCATTCGTCGACGAGCGATGAAGTGCGGGTGTCCATCCACGTTGTCAAGTCGTCCGCGATGACTCCTGTGCGATCAGAGGTGACGATCGAGCCACTCTGTGCGGCAGTTGTCAAAGACACGACCTCGACGTCTTTCGGAAGCGAGCGGGCAGCCGAAGCAAGGCATTCGAGCACTGCAGCGCGAAGGTCGCGCGTGGCTTGAACCGCCCAACCCGATTTCGGCGCGCGCATGGGAAGAACGCTTGATGAGCACTTAACGACGAACTCGCCGTTCTCGCCGATAACGACGGCCTTGACCGAGGTTGTGCCGACATCGAGCCCGAGCGCGGCTTTCACTCTCCCGATGCGATAGCGAAGGCTTCGTCCGCTGAGGCACCACCGTGCACGATTGCGACAATCGCTGCTGTCATCGCAGTGGGGTTCTCGCACTGGAACACGTTGCGGCCGATGGCAACGCCCGCTGCACCTGCATCGATGGCCGCGGAGATGTTCCCGAGCATTTCGAGTTCGTCACCCTTCGAGCCGCCGAGGATTACCACCGGAGCAAATGTCTTGCTCGTGACCTCGCGGAAGTTCTCGGTGTAGGGAGCCTTGATGAAGTCAGCACCCAGTTCGGCTCCGAGGCGTGCGGCTATCGCTACCGCTTCGGTTCCACGTGTTTCCGGCGGCCCGTTGAACCCACCGGGCACCATTTCGCCGAGCACCGGAAGGCCCCACTTGTGAGCTTCACGAGTCATTCGGGAAAGGTTGGCCAGCGTTGACTCCTCCTTCTCGCAGCCGGGCATCGCCGTCACCACGAGTGCATCTGCGCCGAGGCGCAATGCCTCTTCGGCGGTGAAGAAGAGTGACGATGCCGATCCGTCACTCGGTGTTCCGAGATTGGTCGCCGCGCCATCACCCCGGATGATCAGGCCGACTCGGCTGAGTTCGGCGGTGAAGCGATTGGCAATGCCGTACGAGGTGAGAATCGCGTCGGCGCCGCCTTCGACGACCTGGGAGATCGTGCGGGCTGGGTCTTCGAATCCTTCGCAAGGGCCGTCGATGAGGCCGTGGTCGAGGGCGATGATCACTGCGCGGCCGTCAGCCGCGAAGATGTTGTTGAGGCGACGGATGGTTGACATGAGATTTCTCCATGAGTCCAGTCGGCGTGCCAGCAGTACTAACGCCGGCCATCCGTGATTATGTTGTAGGTGCGGTGCAGTAGCTCGAGATTTTCAGCGAGGTCTTGCGACAGCACGTCGACCATGAGGGTATCGAGCCCATGTTCGGAAACCAGTGCCGCAGCCTGCTCTGAGCACGCCTCAGGGCTTCCGTTGATCTGGTACTGCGCCAGCAAATCATCGGTCATGAGGTCGTCGAGGTCTGAGGCTTCCGAGGTGTTGGCGATTCGCTCGATCTGGGCATCGTTGAAGCCCAGCGAGCGCAGCACCCGGTCGGGTGAATCCATGAGGATGTAGGGCATCGTGCTCCGCTGTTCGTCGAACATCTCGGGCGTGTAACAGATGCGGCCTAGATAGATCCGTTCTGGTTGATTGTCGCCGTGGGAGGCGGACGCAGCAATGCCGAACGACGCCTTGAGGTCGGGTTTGACGGTGAGCAGAATGCCATCGGCCTCTCGGCCTGCCAGCTTGAGAAGCAGTGGCCCGCGGCTGCTGATCCAGATCGGGATGGAGTGTGGTCCGGAACTGAGTTGTGCATTGGAAAGCCGGTGAGTGTCGCCTTGCCAGGTGACACTCTCACCGGACCAGAGGGCCTTCATCACTTGGACCGTGTCACGCAGCACGCGATACGGACGTTCCCTATCGATACCCATCGGGTCGAGCACCATCGAGCCTCCCGCAACCAGGGTCACGAGAGCTCGGCCGTTCGACAGTTCGTTCACCGTGGCGACGGCAGCAGCGGTGACCGCCGGGTGGCGGGTGTAACCGTTGGTCACCGGGCCGATCTTGATCCGCTCGGTTTCGCGCGCTATCGCCCCCAGGCAGGCATAGATGTCAGGGTGGAAACCTTCGTCCGCCACGAGGCAGTAGTCGTAACCGATGCGCTCGGCATTGACTGCGATTTCGATGACGTCATTGGCCGCCATCAGCGGCACGATGTGGATACCGACCTTCACCATGGTCAGGGCGCTCTATCCGGCTTCCTTCTGGCGGTGGCCGTAGCGTTGGCCGCCATCTATGACCAACGTCTCACCGGTTACATAGTCGGCCTCGACCAGGTATTTCACGGCGCCGGCCATCTCTTCAGGTGTGCCCCATCGCCTGACCAGCGTGTTGTCGGCGGTGCGCTGATAACGAGCATCGTCGTAATCATGCGGGCGAAGTGCCGGGCCGAAGACCACTGCGTTCGCTCTGACTGTAGGGGCGAGCTCGAGAGCGAACTGGCGGGTCATCGCGATGATCGCTGACTTGCCGACCGCGTGGGCGATGTAGCCCGGCCAAGCCTCGAACGACGAGAGATCGCTGACGCTGACAATCGCCCCGCCGCCGCGCTCGAGCATCGATGGAGCGACCAGATTGGCGCAGAAGAATGGTCCGTTCACCAGAGTACTGATGGCGTCGTTCCAGACTGTGAGGTCAGTGGTCGGGAAGGGGTCGTTGTGGAAGCTCGACGCGTTGTTGACGAGCACGTCGATGCCGCCGAATCGTTCGGTTGCGGCCTGCACCATCGACTCGACCTGCTGGTAGTTGCCGACGTCGGCAGAGATCGGCAATGCACCGACACCCAAGGCCTCGGCTTCTGCCGCCGTTGCCTCTGCGGCATCGGCCGAATGGTTGTAGTTGATGATCACGTTGGCGCCGGCCTCGGCCATCGTGAGCGCAATGACTCTGCCGACCCGTTTGGCGCTCCCTGTGACCAGAGCTGTCTTGCCTTCAAGATTCATGGTGAAGAGACACTAGATGAACTATTCCGGACAAGCGATGAGTCTGAGCGCGCACAGGTCGCGCTCAGACTCATCGCCTTGGGGTGGGTTGCAGTTGGCGATGAGTTTCGGCGCGGACAGGTCGCGCTCAGACTCATCGCCTTGGGGTTGGGTAGTTGCGGATGGGGATGACGGGGAGGCCTGGTTCCCTCGATTCGAGTTCGGCGACGAGTTCGTCGACGAAGTCACGGTTCGTGTCGTCGACCTTGGTGATCGCTACGACGAGACGGGCGGCAACGGGAGACGCCCGGCGCGCGCCGCGCTGGTGCAGAAGCACGGCAGCCGCGCCGGCCGGCGTCAGACGTTGGTACGGCTCGCATCCGGCGAGGGCGGCAACCCGCAGTGGTCGGTGGCACTGGTCGGCAATAACGCGGCCGAGCGCGTCGGCTCCGATCACCGAGATCACCCGTGTCACCGTGTCAGGAATGACAGGCTCGTAGGAAGCCGGCGCCTTGAAGGGCCGTTGTCGAGCGCCATCTGCCTCGATCACGACGTAGTCAGCCAGCTTGGCCCACCGGTCGCATTCTTCCTTGGTTACGCCGTAGGCCTTGTTCCCGACCACGCGACTCCACGCGATCGACGTGGTGGTGTCGGTCATACCGTTCTCGGCCGTGCCGGTGCCGGTATCGGTATCGGCAGGGTGGAAGTCCCGTGCAGCGATGATCGAGAAGCCACCATCTTGATCGCTGCCCATCTTCGTTGTCGTAGTGAGTATGACTCGACCACCGAGCTGGCGTCCGAGGGCGTGCAGAATCGTCGTCTTTCCACCTCCTCCGACAAGGGCGATGTGTTCGCTCCGCCCGAGATCCAGCTCGTTGGCGAGATGGATCAGTTCGATCGGTTCTGCCACGTCAAGACCGCCTCCAGTACCCCGCCACCGATCGAAAGGGCTTTGTCCGATATCTCCTCATAGTTGACATCGATTCGGGGATCGATGTCGCCGATCTTGCACCCGGCCTGCACCAGTTGACCTTCTTGAATGAGGCCCCGGACCAACCCGTCGAACGGGCATCGGACCTCGCTGTGTCCGACCATCCCGAGCACATCATGTTTGCCGACCCGATCGCCAATAGAGAAGTTCCAACTTGTCACGCCAGCAGTCGGAGCGCGCAGGACGCGCTCAGCACCCTTGCCGCCGACTTGGCCCGGCGCACCGGTATTCGCTATTGCTGATCCGCTCCAGATCGCCCGCCCCAAGCGTGGCCCGCGCATTGTCTCGATGACGACATCACAGTCTTCGCCGGCGGTGAACCCGGGGCCGAGAGCGACCACGAGGTCGGCGTCCTGGAGAGTGGTGTCGATGTTGATCTTTGCGAGCCGCGCATCGACGACGACCGACGCGCCGAGCGCCGGGAGATCGGGTGAGACCACGACGCCTACGTCGCCACCGTGAGCGATGCCGACTGCCTCGCCGAGCGAATTTGCTCGGCGCCCGACCATGCCCTCGATACTGATCGTGCCGTTGTCGACGGCGGTGGAGAGTGCGACTGTTCTCCGAACGGTGAGCGGTGCGGCGAGCTCGGTGACAACGACTGGGAACCCTGCACGGGTAAGCCGCCACGCAACGCCCGTCGCCAGGTCGCCACCCCCGCGGATCAGGCAGAGTTCACGAGTCATGCCGCTGATGGGCGATGATCTCGGCCAAGATCGACACAGCGATCTCGACGGGGGTCTCTGCGCTGATTTCGACGCCGATCGGAGACTTGACCCGATCGAGATTTGCCTCGGTCTCGCCCGCTGCGGCGAGCTTCTCTCGGGTGATCTCCCACCTGCGCTGGCTGCCCATGATTCCAATGAATGAGGCAGCGCTCGCAAGAAGTGGCGGCAGGATCTCGACGTCCAGGCCGACATTGCGGGTAGCCATGACCACCATTGTGTGTTCGTCGATCGGGTTCGTAGCCAACGCATCGTGGATTGACCCGCTGAGGACCTCGACCCCGGCAGTTGGATTGTCGATTGAGGTCGCGAGATCGGACCGGTCGTCCCAAGCGGCAACCCGGTAGCCGAGCCAGTAAGCCAATTCGACGACTGCTTGACCGACGTGGCCTACCCCGATGACGTAAACGGTGGGCTGCGGCATGTGTGGCTCCAGGAAGAGTTCGACGGTGCCACCACAGACACCGGGATCTCCGGCGGCGGCATCGACGAGTGAGTAGGCCAGTTGGCGCGGCTTTCCAGACGCGAGAGTCGCGAGGGCTTCGATGATGACTCGGGCTTCCATCTCGCCTCCGCCAATCGTTCCACTCGTGCTGCTGTCGGCGTAGACGAGCATTTTGGAACCGGGCCGGCGCGGCACGGATCGGTCGGTCGCGACGATGGTGGCGAGGACCACGGGGCGGCGGCGCTGGATCGCCTCGAGCAGCTCGGCCAAGATCGTGCTACCGACCGATCCGCTCGGTACAGGGGTCAGCGGCTCCACAATCGAAGCGCTTCCTCGTGAACTCGGGCTCGCATTTGATCAGTGTCGGCGTCGAGAAGCTCACCGTGGCGGACTCGCCAGCGCCCTGCGACCATCACATCGGAGACGTCGCGGTGGCTTCGCCAGAGGACGAGCTGTTCGAAGATGTTGTGTTCGGTAAGAGGCGTCGGGAACGTTGCATCGACCAGTTGAAGGTCTGCCGACCAGCCAATGTCGAGCCTTCCTACCTTCTTCAACCCGAGGGCGCGTGCTCCTCCTTCGGTCGCGAGGCCGAGAACAGTCGTAGCGGGCATTACACCCGGGTCGAGCCGGCGAGCCTTGGCCAACAGGAACGCGCCGCGCATTACTTCGTAGAAATCGTTGATGTAGCCGTCACTGCCGAGGCCGAGAGTTACGCCAGCATCGAGAAGCTCGGGGACCGGGGCGATTCCTCCACCGACCTCGCAGTTCGACAGTGGCATGTGGCTGACTCGAATGTCTCGTTCCGCGATGATTTTGCGGTCGGCTTCGGTCAACTGCACACACTGGCTGGCGAGGAACTCAGGCCCGGCTACCCCGAGGTCTTCGTAGTACTCGAACGTCGAACGGCCATACGTGGTCTGACACCATTCGGCCTCGAAGTGGCTCTCGTTCGCGTGCGCATGTGTGAGCACGCCGAGGTCTGCAGCCAGCGCGAAGGCCTGGCGGATGAAATCGGCCGAGCAGGTGAATGTGGTGTGGTAGCTCATCAGACCCGAGACGAGTCCATCGGGGTCGCAGGCGCGAATCAGCTCAACGTTCTCGCGCAGCCCAGCCTCCGCGATCTGGGCACCCGAGCGTTCAGTTGCCTCGAAGCTCAGGAGGCCTCGTATTCCCCGCCGTTCGACAATCTCCTTCTCGACCAGCAGTGCATCGGGAAGGGTGTGAGGTGCTTCGAGAATGTCGAAGAACGTGGTCGTGCCCGAGCTCAGCATCTCGGCACAGACCCAGTCGGTTGCAGCTTCGATCATTGACTGGTCGAGGGCATCTTCGACCTGCGGCCACCAGTATTCCTCGAGGAAACTTGCAAATCCGTCTGGCGGCTGATGTGCATTGATTCCGTGTGCCAGGACACCGTAGAGATGCACATGCGTGTTGACGAATCCGGGGAGACACACGCTGCCAGGTGCCTTGATCTGTTCTTCGTCGGGGTAAGCCGCAATCAATTCGTCAGCCGGCCCGATATCGGTCACCCGAGTGGCTGTCACCCGGAGGCCCCACCCCTGTCGTGGTGGAGTATCACTCGCGACGATGAGCCACCCGGGAAGAACAAGCACTGGATCAGTCGGCGGAGGCCGAGTTGAGAGCTTGCCAGACTCGTTCAGGTGTGAATGGCAGCTGATCGATTCCGACACCGGTTGCATGCAGGATTGCGTTGCGCATGGCAGGTGCGACACCGTCTTTGGGGATCTCCGCGACAGCTTTCGCCCCGAATGGTCCGCTGTCTTCCATTGTTTGCACCAGGAACACCTCGGTTTCAGGCATTTCATCCGCCCGGTAGATCTTGTAGGGGCCGATCTGGGCATTGACCATTCGGCCATCGTCGTCGAATGCGTACTCTTCGCAATGGGCATAGCCGAGGGCCTGGATCATTCCGCCCTCCACCTGGCCCGACGCGGTGACGGGGTTAATGGCCACGCCGCAATCGACGGCCATCACAAGCTTGACGATCGTGACCTGTCCCGTTTCGATATCGACTTCGATCTCAGCGAACTGGGCAGCGAATGGAGGTGGGCAGTCGGGCGACACGTAGGAGGCCGTGTCCATGATCTGCTCCTGGTCTTGCGTATGTAGCGAATCGAGAGCGATCTCCTCCAGCGACACCGATCGGCCGTCGGCAGCCCAAGCACGACGATCCCGTAGTTCGATCGTGCACGACGCGTCTTCTCCGAGCAGCATCGCGGCGCGTTCCTTGAGCCTCTTGCGAACCTTTTCGGCAGCGAGTTTGGCCGCGGTGCCCGAGATGTAGGTGGTGGAAGAGGCGTAGGCGCCGGTATCGAACGGCGTGATGTCGGTGTCGGATGAGTAGACCTTGATGTCATCCAGTGGCACGCCGAGCACCTCGGCCGCAATCTGGCCGATCACCGTGTCGGCGCCCGTACCGAGG
>Ga0209013_10001017_pt1 | contig 25928 bp, 23 predicted proteins | sample Cruoilmetagenom2_FD_187291 | JGI IMG/M metagenome (GOLD analysis project Ga0209013, IMG submission 187291) | Oil polluted marine microbial communities from Coal Oil Point, Santa Barbara, California, USA - Sample 2 (SPAdes) (version 2) | ecosystem: Environmental > Aquatic > Marine > Oil seeps ...
CCAAGTGATACGAAGATGACGGATGAAGATTTGGAAAGAGTTTGTGAGATTATTAAAGGGTTGTGGAAAGATTAATGAATGGCTTTTATAAAAGATATGTAAAAAGATTAATGGATTTCATACTATCTTTAATGGCTATTATTGTATTAAGTCCAATTCTTTTGTTGGTTGCAATTCTTGTAAGAGTGAAGTTAGGTGGTCCAGTATTGTTTAAACAGGAAAGACCGGGGCTTAATAAAAAGATATTTATGATGTATAAGTTTAGGACGATGACGGATGAGAGAGATGAGAGTGGAGAGTTATTGCCAAACCACATCAGACTTACGAAGTTCGGGAAGATTTTAAGATCTACTTCTTTAGATGAGTTGCCAGAGCTATTCAATATTTTAATAGGTGATATGTCTATAATTGGACCAAGACCGTTATTGATTGAATATTTACCTCTTTATAATACTCATCAACAACGTAGACATGATGTGAGACCAGGTTTGTCCGGATTAGCTCAGGTCAATGGAAGAAACACAATTTCTTGGGAAGAAAAATTTGAGTATGACGTAAATTACGTTGAAAATATTTCCTTTTTATTAGATTTCAAGATTGTTTTTCAAACAGTCTTGAAAGTTTTTAAAAGGGAAGGTGTTAATAGTAGTGAAGTTGTAACTATGGAGAGATTTAAAGGGACGATGAATAAGTAACATTATATATTTTTAAAGCATAGGAAATATATTAAGGGGCTTTGTTTTTATGCAAAATAAAGAAATTTATATAGTTGGTGCAGGTACATACGGTGAAGCTATGTTCGAGCTTGCAGAAATACTAGGTTATAAGGTTAAAGGATTTTATGATGAGGACGAGCAAAAGTTAAGTGAATTCATAATGAATGTAAAAGTCGTTGGTAAATTTTCGGAATTAAAGGACCTTGAGATTGAAAAAAACAATTTTATTGTAGCGATTGGGAATAATTTTGTGAGAAATAATATAATGGTGAAAATTAATAAGCTTGGTGGGGTTACCCCTTCACTAATACATCCAACAGCTATTATTAGCCCAAGTGCAGAAATTGGAAAAGGTGTCTATATTCAAGCAAATGCATATATATGGACGAAAGTTAAGATAGATGATTACTGTATTATAAGTCCAAATGTCGTAATAGCACATCACACTACTATTGGAAAAGCATGTTTAGTTTCAACGCTTACTGGAGTAGGAGCATCTATTAAAATAGAAAATAACGTATTTATTGGAATGGGTTGTACTATTGTGACAGGATTGTCATGTATAGGTGGAAATTCTATAATTGGTGCTGGTGCAGTAGTTCTCAAAAATACACTTAAAAATAGTGTATATGCAGGTGTACCTGCAAAAAAAATTAAGAGTATAGATCAATAGATATGGATTTGAAAATTACTTGATGTATTTAGAAATTAATAAGTGAAGATTAAGAGTAATCATTAAAAAATCTTCCTTAAGTATGAATTTTAGTGCTAGGGGGTGAGAAGATGAATGTTTTATTTCTATCAATTGGTAGATTAAAAAATATAGAAGATAAAGGTTTATATACAGATTTGTTACGTCAATTTAGAAAACAAGGTCATAATATTTTTGTTGTAAGCCCAAGAGAAAGACGTCTAAATAAGCCTACAGAATATGTTATAGAAGATAATGTTCATTTTCTGAGAGTTAGAATTGGAAATATAACTAAAGTTAGTGTGATTGAAAAGGGCATTTCTACGGTGTTGATTGAAAAATCATTCCTCAAATCCATTAAAAAGTTTTATAAGGATGTAAAATTTGACTTGGTAATATATTCTACTCCTCCCATAACATTCGAAAAAGTTATTAGTTATGTTAAAAAGAGAGATAATGCAAAATCTTACCTTTTACTTAAGGATATCTTCCCTCAAAATGCAATTGATTTAAATATGTTTTGCGAAAAAAGTCTTATATATAAGTATTTCAGATTAAAAGAAAAGAAGCTGTATAGTCAGTCGGACTACATTGGGTGTATGTCACAGGCGAATGTAGATTTTGTCTTAAAATATAATCAGGAAGTTTCTCCTAAGAAAATAGAGGTATGTCCGAACAGTATAGAACCTTTAACCATACAGAAGGACGAACATAAGATAAAGCAAGTTAGAAAAAAATACGGCATTCCAATTGATAAAACTGTATTCATATATGGTGGTAACTTAGGGAAACCACAGGGAATTAACTTTTTAATCAATTGTTTAAATGCTAACAAAGTGAACGAACAAGTTTATTTTGTTATAGCTGGATCAGGGACAGAATTTAAAAAACTCAAAGCATTTTTTAATAAGGAAGAACCGATTAATGCACAGTTGTTTAAGCAATTACCAAAAGATGATTATGAAATTTTAGCAAATTCGTGTGATGTAGGATTAATATTTCTTGATAATCGATTTACAATACCAAATTTTCCATCAAGATTGCTTTCATATATGCAGGCTTCCATGCCTATCTTAGCTGCAACAGATATAAACACGGATGTCGGACAAATTATTGAACAGGGTGAGTTTGGATATTGGTGTGAAAGTAATAATGTAGAGGAATTTAATAAAAAAGTTCAGAAATTATGTGATGTAGATTTAAGAAATCAGATGGGTGTAAACGCTAGAAAGTATTTAGAAGATAAATATACAGTCGAGCACTCATATAATATAATAATGAGTCATTTCAAATGACTAGAAAGAGGTATCATTTTGTTCAAAGATAAAACTTTACTCATAACTGGCGGTACTGGTTCTTTCGGTAATGCTGTAATGGAGCGTTTCTTAAATACAGATATTAAAGAAATACGTATATTTTCTAGAGACGAGAAGAAACAAGACGATATGCGCAAACTTTATAATAATGAGAAATTGAAATTTTATATTGGGGACGTTAGGGATTTAGCGAGTGTAAAATATGCTATGAATGAAGTAGACTATGTATTTCATGCTGCTGCATTAAAACAAGTACCATCATGTGAATTTTTTCCGATGGAAGCAGTTAAAACTAATGTAATTGGAACGGAAAATGTATTAAATGCCTCGATTGAATATGGAGTGAAAAAGGTAATTTGTCTTTCTACTGATAAGGCCGCGTATCCAATAAATGCAATGGGCATTTCTAAAGCAATGATGGAAAAAGTTTTTGTTGCAAAAGCAAAAACTGTTTCGCCAGAAAAAACTTTAATCTGTGGAACAAGATATGGTAACGTTATGGCTTCTCGTGGTTCAGTAATCCCACTTTTTGTGGAGCAATTGAAAGTTGGTAAACCACTTACGGTAACTGATCCAGAAATGACTCGATTCTTAATGAGTCTAGAAGAGGCTGTTGAACTTGTAGTATTTGCATTCCAAAATGCAAATGCTGGTGATATTATGGTACAAAAATCACCAGCATCTACAATTGCAGACTTAGCACGAGCAGTGAAAGAATTATTTAACGCTGATAATGAAATAAAGATTATCGGAACAAGGCATGGAGAAAAACTTTTTGAAACATTATTAACGAGAGAAGAAAATGTTGTTGCCGATGATCTAGAAGGATTTTATAGAGTTCCAGCAGATAATAGAGATTTAAATTACGACAAATATTTTGAAGATGGAGATAAAAAACTTTCATCAGATGAAGAGTATAATTCACATAATACCTATCGCCTTACAGTTGAACAGATTAAAGATAAACTATTAAACTTACCTTATATTCAAGAAGAATTGAAAGGATGGAATAATTAGTGAAAATTCTTGTGACGGGTGCTTCAGGGTTTATCGGTAAAAACTTAGTTGCTGAGTTGAAAAATAAAGGTTATAAAGACTTATTATTATTTACAAAAGAAAATTCATTGGAAGTCCTAGAAGAGTACACAAAAGTATGCGAATATGTATTTCATTTAGCAGGTATCAACCGTCCGGAAGATGAAAAAGAATTTATGGAAGGTAATTTTGGATTCACCTCTAAATTGCTAGAACTGTTAAAAGCAAACGGAAATAAAGCTCCTGTACTTATCACTTCATCTACTCAAGCAGAGAAGGATAATCCTTATGGTAGAAGTAAGAAGGCTGGTGAGGATATATTATTTGATTATCAAAAAGAAACTAAGGCAAAAGTATACGTTTATAGATTACCAAATGTATTTGGTAAGTGGAGTAGACCTAATTATAATACAGTGGTAGCTACTTTTTGCCATAATATAGCTAGAGACATAGACATCCAAATAAAAAATCCAGATGCAGAACTTAATTTAAGTTACATAGACGATATATTAGAAGAATTTACAAGAGCCTTAGAAGGTATCCCAACTTTCCAAGATGATTACTGTGTTGTACCTGTAACACATAATATTAAACTTGGAGAATTAGCTAATCTTATAAAAAGCTTCAAAGAGAGCAGAACAAATTTAAGTATTGCTAAAATGGAAGATGCGTTAACTAAAAAACTATATAGTACATATTTAAGTTTTTTACCGGAAGAACAATTTTCTTATGATTTGAAGATGAATATTGATCAACGAGGATCATTTACTGAATTTATTAGAACACCTGAAAGAGGTCAAGTTTCAGTAAATGTATCAAAACCAGGTATTACAAAAGGTAATCATTGGCACCATACAAAAAATGAGAAATTCTTAGTTGTTAGTGGTAAAGGTTTAATTCGGTTTAGAAAATTAGAATCTGACCAAATTATTGAATATAAAGTAAGTGGAGAAAAGTTACAGGTTGTAGATATACCTACCGGATATACTCACTCCATTGTAAATGTGGGAGAAAGTGATCTTGTAACAGTAATGTGGGTAAATGAATGTTTTGATCGAGAAAAACCAGACACGTATTACTTGGAGGTATAAAAAATGAAAAAATTAAAAGTAATGACAGTTGTAGGTACTAGACCAGAGATTATAAGACTGTCTGCTGTAATAAATAAATTAGAAGAATCTAATGCAATCGAACATATATTAGTTCATACAGGTCAGAACTATGATTATGAGTTAAATGAAGTGTTTTTTAAGGACTTTAATTTAAAGAAACCGGATTACTTTTTGAATACTGCTACTGGAACCGCAATTGAGACAATAGGAAATATACTTATTAAGATTGATTCAATATTAGAGGAAGTACAACCAGAGGCTTTTTTAGTGTTAGGAGATACGAATAGCTGTTTAAGTGCAATTGCAGCGAAGAGAAGACATATTCCAATATTCCATATGGAAGCAGGAAATAGATGTTTTGATCAAAGAGTTCCAGAAGAAACAAATAGAAAAATTGTCGATCATACAGCTGATATTAATTTAACTTATAGTGATATTGCAAGAGAATATTTGTTAAGAGAAGGACTACCAGCTGATCGAATTATTAAGACGGGAAGTCCTATGTTTGAAGTACTCAACTCTAGAAAAACTGACATTGAGAATTCAGATGTTTTAGAGAGATTAGACGTTGAAGAAGGGAAATATTTTGTAGTATCTGCACATAGAGAAGAAAATATCAATTCAGAAACGAATTTTTTAGATTTAGTTGGTAGTTTAAATGCAGTTGCAGAGAAGTATAATATGCCTGTGATTGTCAGCACGCATCCTAGAACTCAAAATATGATCAATGCTAAAGGTATTGAGTTTAATCCATTAGTAAAAACGATGAAACCTTTGGGATTTAATGATTATGTGAAGCTTCAATTAAAATCTAAAGCAGTGCTTAGTGATAGTGGGACGATTAGTGAAGAGTCTTCTATTTTAGGGTTTAGAGCACTAAATATTAGGCAGGCACATGAAAGACCAGAGGCGATGGAAGAAGCTGTAGTTATGATGATTGGGCTAAAGAAAGAAAGAGTATTACAAGGATTAGAAGTATTAGAAAAACAAGAAAAAGAAATCTTAAGAACTGTGACGGATTATAGTATGCCTAATGTTTCTGAGAAAGTACTTAGAATAATATTGTCATACACTGATTATGTAAATAGGAATGTTTGGAATAAATAAGGTTAGTATTTTCAGGGGAAAATTAATGAGAATACTTAAGAATAAGTGAGGTTCAAAATGAAAATAATAAATATAGGGAAAGTTCCTCCTCCTAAGGGAGGAGTTTCAGTTTTTATTAAGCGCCTAAAACCATATTTAGATGATAGTGGCTTAAGAAATGAATTTTATGATATTTCAGGGAAAGATATTACAAGAAAAAACGCAGAAGGCATTTTTGCATATTCACCGATGGCTGCATTTACTAAAATTTTCATTCAGGAAAAAGCCTGTATCTTTTTTCATTCCAATAGATTAGACGTGTTGGTTATAGCCTTTTTATTAAAAATTAGACATAAAACTGGAATCTTTGTTCATAGTGAATCTATTTTAAAAAAAAATAAGATATACAGGTTTTTTTTAAGTAAACTTGATTACATTGTAACACCAACAATACCTATAAAAACTGAATTATTAAAACAACTACCGGTATTAAGTGATAAAATATTTTGTATTCCTTTTGTTATTTTTCCCAAAATAATAGAAGATGTAAAAAAAGAAGAGATTTGGAACCTTAAAAAAAAGTCGACATATCTAATAGTTGGATATGCTTATGATTTATCTTTCTATAATGGTGAAGATTTATATGGCGTGGATATGATGATAGATTTGGTTTATAAATTGAGAGATTCTGGTATCGATGTTACCATGGTAATACTTCTATTAAACCACACAAATGAAGATTACTATAAATTTATTATAAATAAAATTAAGGATTATAATTTGGAAGAATTTATTTTTATTATGGAAGAAGATCTTGATGAAGCAACAAGTTTATTTAAATTAGCGGATGTTTATGTTCGACCAACAAATACTGATGGTAATGCATTTTCTATCTGGGAGTCATTATTTGTTAATACACCTGTTGTAACATCAGATGTATCTCAAAGGCCAGAAAGTTGTATAGTCTTTAAAAATAGAGATGTAGAAGATTTTTATTTAAAAACTAAAGAAACAATAGAAGCTTTGTCGGAGATCAAAATTGCATTATCTAAAAGGGAAATTGTGGGGAATGAAAATAAACTGATTGATTTCTTTAAAAGAATAGAGAAATAATTTAATTGCACAAATCTATTAATCTTGAATGGAAGTTTTAAAATGAAGAAAATATTAATTACTACAGATTACTATTACCCAAGGGCTTTAGCAAATGGAGTATGTGTTCATCAGGTAGCATTGGAGTTAATAAGCAAGGGCCATGAAGTTCATATAGTATGTTTCAATAATCACAAAGAAAAAAAATATGAAGTATATGAAGGTATTAATGTTCATCGTCTAACAACTAGACCTTTTGTTAATAATGTAGACGTTGGTACTAACAAATTAAAGTTAATTGGTAAATTGTTCGATAAGGTAAACTATTTTATGACAAGATTAAATATTTTGCTATTCATGCCAGTGTATCCAATATCATCTTTTCTTTCTCTATTTCAATATTTCAATATTGTAGATAAGCTACACAAAAAGGTCGGTTTCGATTTAGTTGTTTCTGTATATAATCCAATTGAATCTATATTATCAGGCATGTTTTTGAAAAAAAAATATAGTAATATTAAATTTGTAATGTATACATTAGATACACTTACTAACAGCACAGGGGTCAGATTCTTTTCGAAAAAATATATTGAGAAAAAGGGGTGGAAATGGGAACAAAAAGTTTATAAATCTGCAGATAAAATATTCAATATGAAAAGTCATGAAAATCATTATTCTCAAGATAGATATAATCATTATAAAGAAAAAATGGGTATATTAGATATTCCATTGATAAATAAACAGGATTATAAAAAGGGGAACGCTGATAACAACATAAATTGGGTTTACACTGGAGGACTTAATAGTAGAACTCGTAATCCAAGTTATGCTTGTAAATTGTTTACTTTAGTAAATAGAGATAATAAAAACTATCTTCATTTTTACAGTCGTGGAGATTGTGAGCCAATGCTTCAGAATTATCAATTAAAATCAGATTACTCTATTCAAAGTCATGGATATATAATACATGAAGAATCAATAAATATAATAAATAATGCAAACTATTTAATTAGTATAGGTAACGAAAATTCAGATATGATACCATCAAAAATATTTGAATACATGTCAACAGGAAAACCAATTATACATTTTTATAAAAATGTTAATGATCCTTGTATTCCATATTTGAAAGAATATCCATTAGCCCTTGCTATCTTTGAAAATGAGAAAGAAATAAAAAATAATGTAATGATATTAAGTGAATTTGTTAATAATAATAGTCAAAAAGAAGTCCCCTTTGATTTCATAAAAAAAATATTTTACTTAAATACACCACAATATGCTGCTGAACAGTTATTAACTGTATTAGATGATAAAAATCAGCATCAAAATCATCTTAATTATTAGATGAGTTATGGCATAATTAAGATTAAATTTTTCAAAACAGTAAATGGTATGTATCGAATTTAAAATAGGAGTTAGATTATGAAAAAATATAGTATTTTTTTAATTTTAATAGTTTTTTTTATGTTATATCATCCTCCATTATTTAAAGTAAATTCTTTACATATAGTTGGTCTTATTTCTTGGATATATATATTATTCAACTGGAAAAGTATTAAATCAATAATTTTCCGTGAAAAAATTTTGCGAATCTTCATCTTTTTTTCGTTAATAATGACCTATGTATTTTTAGTAGCTTATATAAATGATAATTCTCTTCAAATTGTGGCTACATATCTTTATTGGATTATGGATGTCCTACCGGGAGGTATTGTTATAACAAATATCTGTCTAAAAAAAAATTATTCTATTATATCATTAATTACATTACTACTTATTGTCGGAAATATACAAGGTTTATTAGCACTTCTAACATTTATTTTACCTAATTTCCAACTTTATTTTATAGAAAAAATGGTGTCTTATGGTTATGAAGATAGATTATTAAACTTATCAAGTTATAGAATGTTTGGAATTTCTGCAGCTCTAACTTTTACAACTCCAATAATTCAAGGAATGTTTGCAATGTTGGCGATCTTTCTGTCAATTAGAGTAAATTCTAAATATTTACTTTTTGTTCCTTTATTAATTTTTTCTTCATTAATTAATGCCCGAACACCTATTGTTATTATTCTATTAGGATTTGTAATACTATTTATTCTGATGATAAGGGATAGGAAAAAAATTATTAAAAGTTTCACTTTTATAAGTATATTAATAGTCGGAATATTAATTATTCTGAATTTTATAAAAAAATACTCACCATCAACTTACGTATGGATTAATAATGGTTTTCTCGAAATAAAATCATTCTTAAAAGGAGATAATATCGGGTATTTTACATATGTGTCTGATGAAAGCAAATATCGTCTTCCTGAAGGTTTTAATCTATTCTTTGGCAAAGGTGTTCGACCACTGGGTGAAAATAGTTATAATACAGATATAGGATGGATTAATGATATATGGGTAGCGGGTATATTGGTTTCTACTATATTATATCTTTTGTTTTTGAAGTTGTTTTTTGAATTATATCTTTGTAAGGGGGAGTATTCGACCCTATATAAATTTATTGCTATGTTTTTTGGAATTACTTTAATATTGGGGAATTTTAAAGGAGCAATATTTATGGAGAACGAGGTAACTACCGTTTTATTTTTAATATATATATTTGTACTTAGTAAATCGTTTCTAGAAAAGAATAAAAAACTGGATCTTAAATTGAATAAGATCAATTAATTGGTTCTTTTAACTGGTTTCTAAACAGAGTAATTGGGGGAGTAATATGGTATCTATATCTATAATAGTTCCAGTATACAATTCGGAGAAATATCTAAATGATTGTTTGGAATCGTTATCTAAACAAACTTTAGGGGATATTGAAATAATAATTGTTAATGATGGTTCATCTGATAACTCGCAAGTAATAATTGAACAATACACAAAAAAAGATTCTCGTTTTATTTCTATTTACCAAAATAATGCAGGACCAGGTGAGGCACGTAATAGAGGTATAGAAATTGCTAAAGGTAAATATGTTGGTTTTGTTGACTCAGATGATAAAATTGTACCTGAAATGTATGAAAAGATGCTAAGGGTTGCAGAAACAAAAGAATATGATATTGTCTCTTGTAATTACGTAAATTTATATCAAGATGGTAGTTTAAGCAATCTAATATATAAAATTAACAAAACTGAAGTAAATATTGAAAAATATGGGTTAAGTGCTTTTTTAGAATCAGATATATTGGAATTAAGATTTGGTAGCGAGGTCTGGAGTAAAATTATAAAGAAGAGTATTATTACAGAAAAATTAATAAATTTCAAATCTCACAAAGAAATTCTGGGTGAAGATATTTTGTTTCTACTGGAGTGTTTATTTGAAATTCAGTCTATTGGCTATTTAAACGAATCATTATACTATCACAGATTTAGAGAAGGTTCTTTGACAAATTCAAATAAACCCAATATGGCAAATAGATTTTTGCTGTTGACTAAGATTTATCAGGAAAAAGCTATTGAGAAGAATAAAGAAAATGAAGTAGCGACAGTACTACCCTACTTGGTTTACTCATATATAGGGATGGCAGTTGAAAATGAGAAAGGGTTTAAACAAAAAAAGTTATGTATATCAAGCGTAGTAGAAGAAGAAATTGTTATAAAAAGCATGAAGTATATTTATAGGAGTAAAAAAGGTACTCTTTTAAAACGCATTACCGCTAAGTTAATTTTAAATAAAAGATTGGATGAATATATATTTTTGCGGATTTTGATTGAAAAGATTGCGAAGTTAAAAAGAAAAGTTCTTACGGATACCATCTTAGGGAAATGAATTTTAAAATTAGAGAAAAAACTGAAAAACAGATGTGCCGGTCTTTTTGTTAGGAGAATAATATATGAGTAATAAAATTTCACTAAAAAAAAATTTTTTATATAATTTTTCTTTAAATATAATCAATATTCTCTTTCCCTTATTAGTTTCACCATATGTTTCTAGAATATTAGGTGTTAGTAACATAGGCAAATATTCTTTCTCCTTAGCCTTGATAAATTGGTTTTTAATATTTGCCACTTTTGGAACTACTATTTATGGGATCCGTGAAATTTCCAAGGTAAGAGAAGATCAAAAGCAGCTAAATAAAACATTTTCAGAAATATTTGTAATTAATTTTATAACTACATTTATAACACTGATTGTATATTTATTAATTATTATCTCAATTTATTTTAATTCAAATAATAAAGAAGTGTTGTTATTACTGATTTTTGCTCTATCTATCTTTTTAAATTTGTTTTGTATAGACTGGTTATATATGGGGTTAGAAAATTTTAAAACTATAGCATTAAGGAGTTTATTGATAAAACTAATCTCTTTAATATGTATTTTTCTATTTATTCAAGAAAGAAATGATTATATATTATACGCTTTAATAAGTATATTGGCATTTGGTTTTGCGAATATATTGAACCTTGTATATAGTAAGAGATTTGTGAAGCTTACATTAAAAAATTTAAGTTTAAAGCATCATATAAGAAAGTTGTCAGTGTTTTTTTATTCAAACTTAGTCATAAGTATGTATACAATATTCGATCAAGTATTATTAGGTTTTTTATCTACTAATAGAGATGTAGGGTATTATAGTAGGGCAAAGCAGATATATTCAGTTTCATTGAGTGTAACTTTGTCTATTTCAACAGTTCTTTTGCCTAAACTTGCCAATTTATTTAAAAATGATTTTAGGAAATATGAAGTAACTCTTAAAAAGTCTATTAATTATATTTATATTTTTTCAGTGCCCTCAGTTTTAGGACTAATTGTTCTGTCCAAAGATATTATGTGGTTCTTTGGTGGAGAAGAGTTTGAAGAGGCATTTATATCATTAATAATATTATCTATGTTGGTATTTACAGTTTCATTAAGTACTTGGCAATACAATCAAATATTTGTGCCATTCGGTAAAGAAGTGATTGGATTAAAGTCGCAAATATTTATGGCTGTAGTTAGTATTCTAAGCAACTTATTATTAATTCCACTGTATGGATATATTGGTGCTAGTATAAGTCTATTAATTGCTGAGATTTCAGGAACCATTTATGGAGTATACTATGCTAAGAAAAAAATTAGTGAATTATCAATACAATATATTACTAATTCTTTAATTAAATATATTTTTTCTTCTATGATTATGGCAACATTTATTATAATTTTTAAATTATTTGATTTTGGATATCTTATTAATATTAGCTTTGGTATATTTTTCGGAGCTATTATTTATTTTGGAATATTATATTTTATAAAAGACGAAGTTTGTAGTTTATTTATAAATTATGTAATGGCGAAATTTAGAATTTTGTTTAACAAAATTAAATTTTTATAAATATACTATAAAGTTTCTGTAGTATAGTTTCATACGCATATTTTTCTATTCAAATTCTTGGTATATGTTAATAATAACATGACTTGGTTTTTTTCTAAAAACGGGTCGCTGTAGTCTAGCCCCTATTTTATGGACAGTGCAAAATTGTGCATTAACTAGCTAAATGTTTTAACTTTAAGTAGGTTGTTGGACTTAAATAACCCAGTCTTTTTTGACCACGGTTTTCGTTAAAAAATGTGATGTATAAGAGCAAATCTTTCTTGACCTGTTTTGCATTATCTATGGCATGCAAGTGTGGGAACTCTGTCTTTAGATGTGAAAAAAAGCTCTCCATTACGGCGTTATCCCAGCAGTTTGCTTTTCGATTTTTGTACTTAAACGATTTATAGGTACTCCCTTGATCGGAGTGAATGATTACGTTTGTTAAGTCTGGTAATTTTCTCATTTTCATCGCTTGTTTAACTGTGGATTTTCGTGGAGGGGATTTCGTTGCAACAGGCTGGCACTAGAGTTGGTATAACGATAGCAGGTATTAAAAAGAGACGGGAAGGAATGCTAGCAAAATTGAGAGACCGAATAGAAAAGTAGATTTTGGAAGAAAATAATTGCCGGGTAAGTGATGCTAATCACGTAAGCGTCAAATAGGTTCTTTCCACAGAGTCGGTTGAATTGACAGTAAAACGCGTCCCTGTGTTAAAGATGATTTTACACTATTCCAATTAGTGACGGGTACCAGGTTCTAAAACAATTCAGAATTCAGTGAGAACCTGTGTTCACTAGATGTGTAGGGATGAGTAAAATAGACTTCTGTTTTCTCTTTTTCTAGCGAAACAGTGAGTTCCGCAAACTCAGATCCATTGTCCGATGTAATGGTTTTGAAGACAGAAGAAAAAAGGGAACCGGACTGTTTCTGCAGACTCTTCATAGCTGTTGTCACTGCCTCGGACGTTTTGTCGTCTATTCTCACGATGATTTCTTTTCGTGTTTTACGTTCCGTAAGCGTCAATAGTACTTCGTCTAGGCTTTTCTTTCCGATGACTGTGTCTATTTCCCAATGACCGAACTCTTCTCGCAGATCCACTGCCTCTGGACGTTCCTCAATACTACGACCTAGTATGCGCTTGTTTTTACGAGAACGTTTCTTTTTCGTATTTAGGCGAAGTTTCATGGGTAAATCGATGTTTTTCACACGAAGAATCCCGGTATCAATGTAGTTGTACAGTGTCTTGGTGCAAACGGAAGCGCCCTCAAATAGAGCGTGAAGTTTCACAAATCCACAGACTGCATCTGGTGACCAGTTATCTTCCAATATCTTGTTTTCGGCGAACTGAATGAAATCAATGGATCCGTCCACTTTAAACTTGGCACCACATTCTGTTCGATTTTTTTCATATTGAAGTTGCCCAGTGTCCGGATAATAAGCTCGAAAAAAGGTTCTACCAGATTTCATTTGCGTGACTGTACCTCGCTTTAACTCACGACTAATCGTGCTTTTATGGCAACCAACTGCATCCGCAATTACCTGCATAGATTTTCCAAGGGTATGCAAGGCAGCGATTTTTCCTCGATCGAATAATGTAAGATGATTAAAAGTACGTAGAGATGTGGTAAAATGTTCTTGAGCCATAGATAAACCCTCCGTATTGATGATGTTTTAGACGACTTAATCATACACGGTTTATCTATGGCTTTTCATCTTTCAAGCTGTTGCATTTGATTATACAACTAGCCATAATACAAAATTTAATTTTAGAACCAAAAAAGTGCTAACAATTGTAAGCGTCAAATAGGTTCTTTCCAGCGTTAGTTGAATTTACGGAATTCGAGCAATAATAGTTTATTCCATAGAAGTTTAAAACTGTTTCTGCCATACATGATACGTTTGATGGTTTAAGTGACGCATCCCTGTGTTAGAAACAAACATGAAAATTCAAATGTTCATGTTTGTTTGAATTAATGTGAATATTTCTAATGCTTTTGAATTTTTAGTGTTGCGTCCCTGAGTTAGGAATAATTCTATATTACTCTGATAGTAGTCTACAATTCACTATTTAAATAAGCTAGCTTTGCTGAGTATTACAAAATAACTGTACATAGAAATGCAAGATGACGAAGCAGAAATATGCATAGTGTTTAGAGCAAGATTTTAGGTGGCATCCCTATGTCAGCCACAATTTGAGGGGTAATTGAGCAAGGACGCTAGAGACGCGGACCAATAATCCGAAATTTTATTTTAGAGCAAAAAGTGCGGTGACAATTTAATTTTTGAACTGATTATGCCCTGGGAATGAAGTTGTTGCGTTAAAAGTACAATTATGACAATTTACTTCCAAGTATAGTTGTTGTATCTTTAAGTCGCACCCTGACACAGGGACTCCAGAGAATATATAGAAAGAAGGGATACACATTAGTAACCATGTATACAGTGTTGGTATGCAGGGCTTGATGGGGCAGGTTATTCGGGTGGAGGCGACTGTTCGTGATGATAAGGAGCAGTGCATTATTATTGGGCTTCCGGATGCCTCGATTAAAGAATCGATAGAACGAATATTAAATTGTTTGTACTCGCTCAGTGCAGATACTGACATGAAGAAGATTACCATATTGCTGTCACCCTCGGATGTAAAGAAGCAAGGTACTTCGTACGATGCTGCTATGTTATTGGCTGTACTGCAAGCTATGTCCAAGAACCCCATCCAAATTCCAGAAAAGACCTGTTTTATTGCAGCACTCACATTAGATGGTCATTTAACCACATTCCACAGTATGATACCTACCATACATCAAGCTATTTTGCTTGGCTTTAAGCATATCTTTATTCCACCTATCGATTTATCCCTTTTTCTAGAAACAACAGATGTTGAATTAATTCGTGTTGAACATATGAAAGATCTGCTGGATCATTTACGCGGAAATCGTTCTCTATTTCAAGATGATTTGAAGTTAATAGCAACAGAACTCCTCTTAGAAGAAACGGACGACATGCCACATGTATGTTTTTCTGCCATTCGTGGCCATGAACATCCAAAACGAGCACTGACTTTGGCTGCCGCTGGTGGTCATCATCTGTTGATGACAGGTCCTCCTGGTTGTGGAAAAAGTCTTCTTGCCAATGCATTTCATACCATTTTGCCGGATTTGACTAATGACGAAAAACTAGAAGTATTCAGCATTTACCAAATGGCCAAGGAAGGTTGGAACTTGTCCTCACGACCACCGTTTCGAAGTCCACATCATTCAACTTCTGAAGGGGCAATCATTGGTGGAGGTCGCTATCCAAAGCCTGGTGAAATGTCACTTGCTCATAGAGGGGGATTGTTTTTGGATGAGCTTGGTCATTTTCCTAGGCGTGTGATTGATACTTTGCGGCAACCACTCGAATCAGGTAGTGCTGTTGTAAATCGTGTCGAGGGATCTAATCGATTTCCAGCAACGATTAACTTGATAGCAGCAACTAATCCTTGCCCATGTGGATATTATGGGTCAAATGAAAAGTATTGTACTTGTAGCGATAAAATCCGGTTGAAATATATGATGAAAATAACCGGTCCCATCATTGATCGAATCGACTTTGTATTAAGCTTGAAAAGCCAAGGGGTAACGCAGCAACCTTCTGGAAGGACTTCGGAGAAAATTCGATTACAGGTGATAAAAGCAAGGGAGATGCAGCGCTTACGCTATGGTGCGAATTTTACAAATGCTATTGTTCCGATTAAATTGTTTGAAGAAAAAGTACATTTTAGTGAATCCCAATTGAATCAAGTAGACACCACTACTTATGAGCAAAAAATGAGTAACCGATCTACGATGAAGATTCTTCGTCTTGCGAGGACAATTTCAGATTTAGATGGTGACTTATTCGTTTCAGATCAAGCTATCAATGAAGCTTTACAATGGAAAACAGAAGCAAACCTCGTTCATACTTCCTTGGTGCACTAAGGGGGAAGGAACCAATGACGAGAAAACGAATATTCAACCCACATTTGTATTATCACGTTATTATGCGAGGAAATAACCGTCAGCCAATATTTAGAACAAAAGAAGACATGTTCGAACTATTACGCGCTTTTCAATATGTCCATAACAATTATCCATATACTATTCTCGCGTACTGTTTCATGACCAATCACTACCATATCTTGATCAAATCTTCGAAAGATCCGCTTAGTAAAATTATGGGGCTTATCAATAAGCGTTATAGTGATTATTATGCGAAACGCTATAATCACATCGGTCGAATTTATCAAAAACGATATTTTGCTAAAGAAGTAGACTCACGTACAGGTTTACTTGCAGTAAGTAGTTATATACATCGTAACCCGATAGATACAAAACAGTCCATGGTTGAGCAATTAGAATGGTATCCGTACAGCTCTTATCCTTTCTACTACAACGAAACTAAAACGCCTCCTCTTTTCCTAAATAGAGAAATCCTGAAAGAACTGTTGCCACCATCTATGGAAAAAACGAATCATGCTTATTGTCGGTATTGTATAGAATATCGACAGGAGGTAGAAGAAGATATGTAGTTTTTTAGGTGCTGCCCTGTAAGGCACGTCCCTGTGTCAGACACAATTTGAAGGACAATTGAGTCTGACACAGGGACGCTAGAGCACAACTATTCTCCTGTCCCCTTAAAAACCTCATTGCCTGAACAGCTTTAGGAAACCCAATATATCCGGCACAATGGATGATAATCTCCATAACTTCTTCTTTGGTGAGTCCCACATTTAGGGCTGCTTGTAAGTGAACTCACAGTGACCCGTCCCTGTGTTAAACAATCTATTTTACTTGTACACAATCTTTACAGAGCATTATATTATTTTAGAAATCCAGTAGATGAAAATCTTGCTGGATTTCTAATTTTTTATTAAAAGGATTTCAGTTGGTTGACCTCTATAGCTCATCAAAATGGATTTGATATACTTTTTTGGGGCGGCCTCGTAATTTTTTCTGTAGTTGAGTAGATACAGTGGCTGCTCCATGCTCCTCTAGTTTCTTTAATATACGATTTGCAGCTCTTGGTGTAATTCCTAAATGTATACTTAAATCTTCTGACGCCACTATGTTAGATTGTAGCTTATCCATTACGGCTATAATTTTTTGTATTTGTAAAGGTGAAGTGTTCAGTTTTACACTTAACTTCTCAATTTCCAAATTGTATTGAGTGTCTATTTGAATACAATCTTTATCACCTAATGGCCCGATTAATTTCTCTTTTTTAGACAAGATATAGGACTGTGTTTCTAAAGCTGCACACATTTGTGCAGCTTTTTCTGCATTAAGCTGTGCTTCCTGAATAGAGTGACCAACTCCCCATCCAATATGCACAGGAAATTGTAACTCCTGTGTGAAGAATGAAGCTAGTTGACAGCTTTTCATCTCGTTTGTGATCAATTTGAAGTCACTATAATTTGTGATAATCTCATAATAAAAAGCATTTCGATGGATAATAAAGGACATTTGATTGTTTTTACTAAAATCTAGAATAGCTTTATGTAATGACATCTGTCTATATTCTAAGTCAATCACATTATCCCGGTTAATTGACATTTCTAAGTGAGCAATAACGACTTGATTTTCAATTAATTGAATGAGCTTTATTTCTTTTAATAATGCCTCTATTATCTTGTTCATGCTTTGTTCAGAAGGAACAACTAATAAAGGCTTAATACCATAAGGCTCTAACATTTCATGTAGATTACTTAGTCGTGTCATACTTACGTCTACTTTGTTTTGTTGCCACATTTCCACATGAAAATCGCGCATTTTATCATACACATCAACGTCTGCAAATGATTGAATGCTAGAATCAAAAACATATGGAACATCCTCTTTTTCTGCCCATTCATATACGCCCAAGTAATTGTTTTCTTCATACAAAAAATCTACCAAGCATCTTTTCATTTGGAAGTCTTTATGCTTATAAATATATTCGGAAAGCGTTCTGTAAAAGTCCTCTTGAGTGACGTCAAAATGTAACATTGGAATAGTTACGCTCGGAAAATGTTGTTGGATAAAAAAGTAGGGAATTTGTCCACTAAATAAAACTCCGTCCACTTGCTGTATTTTCTCTAGAAATATTTCTTGTAAATGTGTTAAGGAATGATAAATAGTAAATTCAAAATTGCATGGTTCTATGCTTAATAATTCTACATTCTTGACCCATTGTAGTGAATTCTTTGTAGTGAAAATACGGATTCTCGGCATTGTCTGATTCTTCTCCTTTTTCTAAAAACATATTGATAAACTTCTTGTTTTAGTTTACGCTGTTATTTAAAGACGTATCACAAAGGGGTCTTTTAATAAGTTAAGGGGGAATTTCTATTGCAGCAGGTATTTTCAAAAGTCGAAAACAATGATGAAAATAGATTTTCAAAATTTTTATCTTTTATTGAGAAAGTAGGTAACAAGCTTCCGCATCCTTTTATCTTGTTTTTCTATCTAACAGTTCTTCTCGTTATTCTATCATGGATTTTAAGTTTATTTAAAGCAGCGGCCGTCCATCCAAATACGCAAGAACTAGTTGCGGTTAAAAGTATTTTATCAAGTGAAGGTATTCAGTTTATATTATCTGATACCCTTAAGAACTTCACGAGCTTTGCTCCATTAGGTTTGGTTCTAACGATTATGTTGGGTATAGGTTTAGCGGAAAAAGTTGGCTTGCTAGAAATGCTTATGAAAAGAGCTATTCTAAGCACACCTAAAAAGATCATTACATTCACAGTTTTCTTTATCGGGATTTTAGGAAATGTTGCTTCTGATGCTGCATTTGTTGTCATTCCACCACTAGCTGCACTTGTTTTCTTATCTGTTGGTCGTCATCCAATAGCTGGTTTAGCAGTTGGTTTAGCAAGTACCGGGATTGGTTTTACTGCGAATATATTAATCGCAGGTACTGATGCACTTTTATCGGGTATTTCTACTGAAATTTCTCAAGCGATTAATCCAGAGGTTATGGTGACGCCACTTGATAACTGGTTCTTTATGAGTGTTTCTACATTTATTCTAGCAGGTGTTGGTACGCTGATTACAGAGAAGTATGTTGAACCTCGTTTAGGAGTTTATAAAGGTGAACAACAAACAATTTCCAAGCATATAAGCCCACTAGAAAAAAGAGGATTAGGTAATTCCCTTATTGCAGCGTTTATATTTATTGCAGTAGTTGTTGCAGGTATGCTCATTCCTAATTCACCACTTTTAAATGAAGACGGTACTTAATTACGCTCCCCATTTTTATCGGGTATTGTGCCGATTCTATTTTTATTCTTTTTAGTCGTTGGAATTGCTTATGGTGTCAGTACGAAAAAAATTCAATCTTCGGCTGATATTCCAAAATTGATGACGGAAGCTATTGGAAGTTTATCTGGATACATTGTATTAATCTTTATGATTGCTCAATTTGTAGCTTATTTTAACTGGAGTAATATTGCTATTTGGTTTGCGGTTCATAGTGCGGATTTATTGACTACACTAAATATGACGAACATTTTTGTTATCGTGTTATTTGTTTTATTAACAGCATTTCTAAGTTTGTTTATCATTAGTGGTTCAGCATTATGGTCACTAGTCGGACCAGTTTTGTTCCATTGTTTATGGTTCTTGGTTATCACCCAGCATTTATCCAGTTAGCTTATCGGATCGGTGAATCTTCTACTAATATGGTAACACCATTAAATCCATATTTTGCGATTATTCTTTCATTCATGCATGTGTATGATAAAAAAGCCGGTATTGGTACTCTAATGTCTCTAATGATCCCTTATACAATCGGATTTCTGATTATTTGGATCATTTTAATGTTAATTTTCGCGTTTTTTGGAATACCGATTGGACCAGGTGTTTCATTGTATCTCTAATTTAAGGAGTGAAAAGCATGAATGTTTTTACAATTAATCCAAGTTTGACTGAGCAAATGATTGCTTGGAGAAGAGATTTTCACCAGTATCCTGAAATAGGATGGACCGAATTCCGCACTGCTTCCATTATTGCTCATGAATTAAGCCAATTAGGGTTTCGAGTGCAAATAGGAAAAGAGGTTTTATCAGAAGATAGGATGGGTGTACCCTCTGATTTCCAATTAGGAGTTTGTTTTGAGGAAGCACAGAATAACGGTGGTTATAAGGAATACATGGAAAAAATGGTGGGAGGATATACAGGGGTAGTTGGTACTCTCCAAGGGAAGAAAGCAGGCCCTAGCATTGCTTTCCGCTTTGATATGGATGCACTAGAGATTTTAGAATCGGATGAATTTGCACATTCTCCAATGCATCTTGGCTTTCGTTCGCAATACGAAGGAAAAATGCACGCTTGCGGACATGATGCTCATTGTTCAATTGGTTTAGGATTAGCGAGCGTACTTGCAGCTAATCTAGATCAAATTGAGGGGACCATTAAAATTATTTTTCAGCCTGCAGAAGAAGGTGTTCGCGGTGCGAAGTCAATGGTAGATGCTGGTGTAGTAGATGATGTCGACTACTTTTTAGGTATGCATGTAGGAACGGGTTCCCCATTAGGTACAGTGATTGCGGGTACAAGTGGATTTTTAGCGACAACTAAAATAGATGCAGAATTTACTGGTAAAGCAGCGCATGCAGGTGCAGAACCTGAAAAAGGAAAAAATGCATTAATAGCTGCGGCTACAGCAATTTTAGGACTTCATGCGATTCCCCACCATAGTGGAGGAGCATCACGCATAAATGTAGGTACTTGTATAGCTGGAGATGGGCGTAATATTGTACCAGCATCTGCTACACTTCAACTCGAAACGCGTGGTGAAAATAGCGAGGTACATAATTATGTTCATGAACAAGCGATAGCTGTGTTAGAAGGAGCGTCTAAAATGTATGGGACGGAACTTTCTTACGAAATTGTTGGGGCAGCCAAAACTTGTACCTCTTCTGAGAAACTTATCAAAATTGTGTCTCATGCAGCTGAAACTGTTGATGGAGTGGAGGAGGTTGTACCACATAGTAAGTTTGTTGCTGGATCAGAGGATGCAACCTATATGATGGATCATGTGCAGCGGCAAGGAGGACTTGCTACATATGCTATTTTTGGAACAACTCTAGCAGCCGGACATCATCATGAAAAGTTTGATATTGGGGAGGCAGTATTTCCAATTGCTTTGAGTGCTTGGATAGCAACAATCGAACAAATTTATCAATATGAGGGTAGGTAATTTCTAAATGGATAATATGACAGATTTAATTGATTCGCTAATAGATGAACAAAGTAAAGAAGTTATCGAGCTGAGTGATCGAATTTGGGAAACTCCAGAAACACGTTTTCAAGAATACCAATCAGCTAAATTATTAAGTGATTTTTTAGAGGAGAATGGTTTTTCTGTAGAGCGTGGAGTGGGGGGGATTAAGACAGCCTTTACAGCATCATTCGGACAAGTGCAACCAGTTATTGGTATACTTGGTGAATTTGATGCCCTATCGGGTCTTAGCCAAAAAGAGGCTTCACATGTAAGAGAAGCTATCGAGGAAAACGGAAACGGACATGGCTGCGGTCATAACTTATTAGGGATAGCAGGTATTGCCGCAGTTCTTGCTTTAAAGAAGCTTATAGAGGAAAAAAAGATTACTGGCTCTATTAAATATTTTGGCTGTCCTGGAGAAGAAGGAGGATCTGGAAAAACGTATATGGTCCGTGAAGGTGTATTTAAAGATATTGATATAGCGCTTACATGGCATCCAAATTCATACTCTGGAGTTTTTTCATTTTCATCTCTTGCAAATTATCAAGTATACTTCTCCTTTGAAGGGAAAGCATCGCATGCGGCGAATTCACCACATTTAGGGAGAAGTGCATTAGACGCAGTTGAGTTAATGAATGTCGGAGTCAATTATTTACGGGAACATATTATCTCTGAAGCAAAAGTTCATTATGCTGTTACAAATACAGGTGGTTCGTCTCCGAACGTTGTACAATCGGATGCAGAAGTACTGTATTTAATACGGGCTCCACATATTAGTGAAGTAGAAGATATTTATCAACGTGTTATTAATATTGCTAAAGGAGCAGCGTTAATGACAGGTACGAAGGTTTCTGTGCGCTTTGATAAGGCATGCTCTAATTACATTCCGAATCATACGTTAAATATCGTATTGCAAGATAAACTAGAACAGTTTGGATTACCAGAGTACGATGAATATGAATTATCTTATGCACAAAAAATGGCTCAAACTATTACGCAGGAAGAAATAAGCGCTGCTATTCTTGATGCAGAAAAACTATCTAATTATCAATTAACGGACCAATTTTATACTCCAGATTTTCCGTTTTTCAATAAAGTTATTCCTTATGGTAAAACCCGTGAGGTAATGCAAGGATCAACCGATGTAGGAGATGTTAGCTGGATAGTACCAACAGGTCAATTTTTCACCCCATGTTTTGTAGCGGGAACTCCTCTACACACATGGCAACTCGTTTCGCAAGGGAAAACATCCCTAGCGCATAAAGGACTAGTATATGCAGGTAAAGTTCTTGCTGCTAGTGCCGTGGAGATTTTTAAAAATCCCGAGATAATTGAAAAAGCCAAACAAGAATTAGCTAAACAAACCAAGAATGCTTATCGAAATCCATTACCAAAAGATTTACAACCAAGTATTCAATAGATAAATAGATAATTGTCAGCACAAATAAAAGGTACTAGACCATGTTTTACACGGTTTAGTATCTTTTTGTCATTATGGCTTATTTATTTGGTTTTATCAGTCGTCAACGACAGCAAAAAATGAATAGTGAATTGTAGACTACTGTCAGAATCACTTCTCTTCAAATAATTGAGTCAGAAAATATATTCCATAAGACTTTCTTGGACTAGTTTTAATACCTTTTATACAACTCCATTACAGTGATTCGTATACTTCTCAATACCCCGGTTGGAATGCCCGTACTTCATTTTTTAGATCAGTTAAGTAAGTATCTAGGTTTTCGCTTGTGACAATGGTTAGGATTTCTTCGTTTTTCATAGTTCCGTCTAGATGAGCTACGAATATGTCACCTAGGTTTGGATAGAAGTGAAGATCATCAAACCAATAAGTCGGATCTATTGTATATTCATTTACCGAATGGAAGCTATAGACCTGTCCATAGACGGTTATCATTTCTTCAAACCATCTTTTATATGCTTCGAACTGATTTGGAATTGCTAGAAATTCCTTTAATCGAACTGCACTCATAGGATCCGTGAATGGGATAATTTTTGAATCAGTGTGCTCGTCTCGAATCTTTTCTAGTATTGTCTTATATTGATCATTATAGGGTATTTCCATAGTATCAGGATCTGGAATGGATAGTTTAAAAAGGTCATTTATCTTTGGATTTACATAGTTCGTTGATACTTCATTCGCACGATTATAGCTACGATATCCCTCGTGAAATTTGCCTAAAGAATAATCTTTGTTTTCAATGGCTCTTTTATATGTGTCGTATGAAAATAAGGACTTATATTTATAAAAAAGAGCATTTGTATTTTCGAATGCTTCCTCAGGTTGCACATATGGGGAGACTTCTTCTGTAGGAGCCGCAAACGAATTAATATACAACTCCATATAGATTTGCTCGAAATCTTCTCCTTTTTGATCTTCTGCGTACGATATATAGTCATTATAATCTTGGATATTTAGAGCACTTAAACCGTAATTATATACTTTGGAGTTTTTAAAGCTGGATTGATTCATATATGTTACGCGACTTGTTCCTATTAAAAGATCGTCATAATTCTTCATAGGACGATTTGTAATATAGTTTGTCTTTTGCTGTCTTTCATCAAAACCAAGCTGAATCGTATTATATTCATTGTTATGTGTAAAGTTCCATAAAGGATCAACAGTGTAAGAAGTGTATAATTGATATCCAAAAATAGATGTAAATAATATTAGAAATGTTAATAAGCTTGTTAATAACCATTTAGCATATGGATTCATAAAAGAGTTCCTTCCTGACTTTTTGTTAAATTGGACATACTCTTTACTATAATGATTTATCACCAGTTAATAAAGTCTAGTCCACTTTATTTATCAAAAAAGTGTTATAATATCAAAGTTCATCTTTTTAGATATCATGTATTAAAGGAAGGTAAATATGCTATTTAATTCATTTAATTTTATATTTGTAATTTTGCCAGTTACATTTGTTCTCTATTTTTTATTGCATAAAATTAAATTATCTAAATGGGCAATTGCATTTCTACTAACGGCATCATTGGTCTTTTATGGTATCTGGAATCCTATTTACCTCATACTGATCATAAGCTCTATGGTATTTAACTTTGGTGTAGCTTATTTTCTCATGAAAACAGATGGGGTACGAATAAGAAAAATTATATTGGCAATAGGTGTTGGTGGAAATATTGCTTTACTTGGTTATTTCAAGTACTATGACTTCTTCGCGTCGAATATTAACTGGTTATTTAATACGGATATTGCGATGAAAAATTTGTTGTTACCATTAGCAATCAGTTTCTTTACATTCCAACAAATTGCGTTTTTAGTGGATAGTTATAGAAACGAGACAAAGAAATATAGTTTTATCACATATAGCTTATTTATCACATTTTTCCCCCAGTTAATTGCGGGACCTATAGTTAATCATCAAGAGTTAATACCTCAGTTAGAAAATAAAAAGAACTACTTTATTAATATGGAGAATATTGCGAAGGGTGTATTTATCTTTTCAGTAGGATTAGCTAAAAAAGTAGCAATCGCAGATACATTTGCTGTTTGGGCAAATGATGGATATGGAAATGTAGAAGCATTGAACTTTATGGAGGCATGGATTACTTCTTTATCCTATACGATGCAGCTATACTTCGATTTCAGCGGTTATTCGGATATGGCAATTGGACTAGCGTTAATATTTAACATTAAATTACCAGTAAATTTTTATTCTCCTTATAAAAGTAGGAATATTCAAGATTTCTGGAAAAGCTGGCATATGACTTTAAACCGATTTCTCACTAACTATTTGTATTTCCCACTAGGGGGGAGTAGAAGAGGGGCAGTTCGTACCTATGTGAATATTCTCATCATCTTCTTTGTAAGTGGAATTTGGCATGGGGCTGGATGGACTTTTATCATCTGGGGACTTCTACACGGTTTAGCTTCGGTAATTGTGCGGTTCTGGGGCAAACTAAATATCCAACTTCCTTACTTAGCTGCTTGGTTAATAAATATATTCTTTGTACATCTTGCCTGGGTATATTTTCGAGCTACAAGCGTTGGTCAGGCTCATGATTTACTAGGTAAAATGTTTACGCCAGACGAATCTATTTTACAGTTTTTCCAGCAACCATTATTCCAGTTTGGAACTTGGTTAACATTCGACATCCTAGGCGTCATGTGGTTTACCAATCCATTGACTATATTTGTCTTCCTGGTACTAGGATGTATCATTGCCTTCTGCTTGCCGAATTCCATACAATTACTAGAAAAGTTTAAACCAAAGTTATTTTATGTGGTGTTGGTGAATGTTTGTATTATTAGTACACTTTTGGCTGTCTATTTGTTGAATAAAAATAGTGAGTTCCTGTATTTTAATTTTTAGTTGAA
>Ga0209013_10001018_pt1 | contig 25924 bp, 22 predicted proteins | sample Cruoilmetagenom2_FD_187291 | JGI IMG/M metagenome (GOLD analysis project Ga0209013, IMG submission 187291) | Oil polluted marine microbial communities from Coal Oil Point, Santa Barbara, California, USA - Sample 2 (SPAdes) (version 2) | ecosystem: Environmental > Aquatic > Marine > Oil seeps ...
TTTATGAATAAAATCGCTGCCGGTAGGACCCTCTCTCCACCAGGAGTACTTGCCTGTATTAACTGTAGTTGTATCTGGCAGGGCTGTAACCCTCCCGTTTTCCACATAAACATAGGGTGCCATATCTAATGATCCTGAGTGGCCATAGGCATAATTAAAGCCTAAATCATTTGGATTGTTTGTAACCTGCCTGCTAAAATCTATATTCTCAAAATCCTCCTTGTTCCATCCTGCCCCAGTACTGTCTATTGGACTTTTGAGTCCCCAATCCCACCCTAAATGCCATTTCCCAATAAAGGCGGTTTCATAGCCATGATTTTTAAGCATAGAGGCCACTGTTTTTCGGCTGGTGGGGATTAGCGCTTTTGACTTTCCTGTGAGCACACCACTCTTTAGCTTGCTTCTCCAGTTGTATCTCCCGGTGAGAATGCCGTATCGTGTAGGGGTGCAAACTGATGAAGAAGTGTGAGCATCGGTAAATATCATGCCCTGATTGGCCATTTTATCTAAGTTTGGCGTTTTTATTTTACCTTCCGGATTTAGCCCTGATACATCACCATACCCCATATCATCTGCCAATACATAAATTATATTCGGTTGTCTTTGCTCTTTTTCCACTTTGGTACATGCAACAACACAAAGTGACAAGCTTACGAAAATTACTAAAATGCTATTTTTCATTTATTTATCTATTGCTAGAAACCTTTCGTTGTTGATTTGAATGATTACAATGGTTATAGGTATTAACTACATCCGTATATGTAAACTAAGATAAACTATCTTACTGAACCCAAAGATAATTCGTGGTTCCAAGTTATATTGTAGTTTATGCTTTTTAGGTAACCCTGGTATTGCATATCAGCTATTGTTTTTGGTGGTAGTTGGGAAAAGGTACGAGCGAGATGTTTGCGCCAGCGGGGGCAAAGTCCTGGTAAAACGATATTAAGTATGTAGACTCTGAAATTATACTAAAATGTAAAAACATTACCCTTCTTTGTCACAATTTAAAATGGAATCCTGTCCAAACAAAATAGCACGAATCATTGTCAATTTCGATCCTATTAGCCAAATAGGAAATTACGTAAATTAGTGCTAATTTTAAAGGAGTTTAGCACTTTATGACCAAAGGAAGAAAAATGAAAACAAAAGTTATCAATCCAATTCGTAGTGCTATGTTCATTTTTCTGATACTGTTGGCTGGCATGAGTTCCTGTAAGGATAATCAGACTTCAAAGCCCTCAGTGAATTCCTCTAAAGCGGAATCCATAGAGTCTTTGGCCGAACCCGAATTTAATGCTTCGGATGAGGTACTTGGACTCAGTGAAAAATGGACAGGCGACCTGGATGGTATGATTGAACGTGGACGCATCCGGGCCCTGGTACCTTATAACCGTACCAGCTATTTTATAGACGGCGTGAAAAGGAGTGGGATTGCATATGAGACGCTCAATATGTTTGAACAGAAGTTCAACGAACGGTTGGGGAAAAAATCAGGGAACCCCGGATATGTTCAGGTGATTTTCATCCCGATTACCCGTGACCGGGTTTTACCATCCTTGCAGGAAGGATATGGGGATATCGCCGCAGCAAACATTGTGATTACTGATAAACGCAAAGATTTGGTTGATTTTTCCGCACCTCTTCTCAGTGGCTGGAACGAACTAGTGGTTTCGGGCCCTGAAGTACAGCCCCTATCAAGCCTGGAAGACATGTTGGGAGATACAATACATGTGCGTCGTACAAGCAGTTATTTCGAACATTTGGTAATACTAAATGATTCTCTTCGTACCGTAGGAAAACCGATAGTCCACATTGAGCCCGTAGACGAGTTTCTGGAGGACGATGATATTTTAGAGATGGTCAATGCCGGGTTGATTCCGTTGACTATAGTGAATGAGTTCACCGTGAAATTGTGGGAACCCGTTCTGGAGAATATCCGTGTACATCCAAATCTTTTGGTAAAAACCGACAGCGAAGTGGCGTGGGCAATGCGCAAAAACAGTCCGAAACTGAAAGCTGAAGTGGATGTCTTTGTGCAGGAACACAAACAAGGCACTTTGATGGGGAATATCTTGTTGAAAAAATACCTTGATAATTTAAGTTATGTCAAAAAAGCCAGTTCCCCGGAAACCCATAGCCGATTTATCGAGGTCCGGGATCTGTTTGTCAAATACGGTAAGCAATACGATATTGATTGGATGCTGTTGACGGCTCAGGGATACCAGGAATCTCAGCTCGATAATAGCAAGCAGAGTTCAGCAGGAGCAGTTGGGATAATGCAGATAAAACCCAGTACGGCTGCTGACCCGAATGTTGGGATTGACAATGTCTATGATATGGAAAACAACATTCATGCAGGTACCAAATACCTTGCCTTTATACGGGAGAGGTACTTTACAGACCCGAAAATCGACCCCTTGAATGCCATTTTGTTTAGCATGGCTGCTTACAACATGGGTCCGGCGCGGATTAACCGGATTCGCGGGAAAGCCGATGCGCAGGGAGTGAATCCCAATATTTGGTTTGGGCAGGTGGAACTGCTGGTAGCGCGGGAGGTAGGCCGGGAGCCGGTGCAGTATGTCAGCAACATCTACAAATATTACGCTTCTTTCAGGTCTTTGCGTCGCTATGGCAAGAAAACGGGAAAGACCGTGAAATAGCATTTGATTTGAAATGAACGCTGTCTACTTCTTATATGCCTTCCTTCGTAGTTCGCACTTCGTAATTTGTTCCCTATTTTTTTATTTTCTCAGAGATACTATAATCTGTACTACATCTCCAGTCCTTTCAAAGAGCTGTTTGCTCGTATCGCGGTCTAGCTGTAATGTTTCGAAATTCTTTGAAGTTTTATTAGCATAAAATACTTCAAGGCCCTCCTGTTCGTCAAGTTTATAGACTACCGGTACCTGGCAATAGGTAAAGCAAAGCCACTCTTTTTTCAGTTCTAATTGTTGAGGCTTAAAATGTATATCTACATAATTAAAGGTAGCAGGCGCTTTTAAAAACTCGGCCTTATTAAAAATGCCGGGGCTAAATGTAATTTTACCGGCCTTTACGGCTACGCCCAGTTCTGCCATCCTGCTTAAAATATCCTCTTTTACCTGGCCGGTCATCCCGGGTTGCTGGGCGCCCTTCCCCGCCGGGGTATGCGAATAAGGATCTGTAGGGAAGGCCCCATACAGCTCAGGAGATTTATGTATCCCTATCCCCGCATTTATTTCGTAATAATGGTCTATTAATCTTCCAATGATGGCCTCGTCCTCCCCTTCTTCTATGGCTTTTAAACAGACCTCCATGACCGCCAGGAGCAATTTGGACACCATATGCCAGTAAATAGACCCAAGGCCCTCGTAACCAAAGAAGGTCCCTGATCTTCCGGTAAAGGATTTATGATCAAACACCTCTTCAAAAGTGTTTAACAATAATTCCTGTTCCTCATCAACAAGCGTTTTGTATGGCCCTTCAGGGAGTTCTGCAAGAGCTTTTTTAAGGCTGTCGGCATTATTAAAGGCCCCGTTAAAATGGTAGTCCCCTGCCACATCCTGTTCCAGCACCGTCTTATTCCCCTCTTTGAGTAATTGTTGCAAGAGCCTGGACCGGGCTACTTTTTCTGCAGGGATCTTGTTCTTGTCTACAAAGCGTGGCAAGTCCTTGTCCGGGTATAAGATATAGCTGTATTGATCTTCCCGGAACAGGCTGCTGGCCTTTAAAGCATCGAGTACTTCCAGGCAGGCTTCTGAGGAAAGGTAACCAGCGCTCAGTACTGCCACCTGCCCTTCGAGCATTTCACTTAAATAGGAAACAGCAATCTCCTTGTCATTCTCCACAGACATGAGGTTATAGGCATGGTACATCTTGTCTGCCCTTTTATTGGCGTCTATGCTGTGATCCATATAGTTTAGGGCCACTTCTACAAAATTCAGCAGCGCGGCTTTGGAAACATTTTTCCGGGACCCGTTATAGCCATCAGCATAAATAGTGGCTCTGTAGTTGCTCCCCGCCTGCCCCAGTCCATCTAATATCAACTTTCTGTCGGTATCCGAGATCTTGCCTTTTAAGCGGTCTTTATAGGTTTCCAAGGTGGTGCTTAGCCCCTCAAAAAAGGTGATCAATTCCTCAGACAAGGCCAGCTGGGTAAAAGAGGCATTAGTAAGTGTATTTTGAAAGAAACTTAAAAACCTTCTGATATAGTAGAGGGTTACCATAGAAACCCCATTCCCTACCAGGGCATTATTGGCATCATTCCATTCCGGCCTTTGTGTATTCAGCCAAATCCCCGCTTCGGGAATAAAGTTGGAGCATTTTGCCAGCAGGGTTGCCAGCATTTTTTCGAGCAGGTTTACCCTGTAGATCTCCCCGCTCTTATCCGTCAAAAGTGCGCCGTCTGCACCCAGATCTTCTTTTCTTTTAAAGATTTCTTCGCTCAGTGCATGGTCAAAATCAATCGTATCCTTCGGGTTTTTAAGGGTGTCCTCATAACTTTTAATCTTATAGGGAACATTCGCATACACAAACAAGTCCTGATTAAAATAGCTTTCCAGTCTGGCTGGGTAATAGTCTTGTATGAACTCCAGAAATTTTAAAAGGTAAATGATCTGATGATCGCCCCAATAACCAATATAGGACCAGGGATCGTCTGGTTCTATGATCTCCCAGTCAAACCCATCTTTGGTCACCCGGTAGGGGTTGTAGCCTTCAAAGGTGGTGGCGTTTAAGAATTTATGGATCATACTGTCTATAAATTCCGGGTAGGAATGTGCCAGGGCTTCCCAGTTTTGGAAGATATCGCGCCAATTGCCCTGATAATCCAGAATATTAGAGCCATCTACCTCACTTTGGGTATTAATGGAAAACTTGTTCCAGGGCCTGCTGGGGTCTCCATGCCGGCGGCTAAATTTTAAGGGCATATACTCAAAACACAACCTTTTGAAGTCGTTATCTGTGTTCTCTAAAGCGAGTTGGTGTAAGGTTTTAAGGGAGAAGACAGCAGGCAAGGCGCTTATTGCCGCTTCATTGTCTTTCCAAACTTTTTTGTTGGCCTTCTGCAGATAGATCGTGAAATCCTTCTTCTGAATCTCATAATTCTTATCAAAAATCCCACCCCGCATGATGTTGTACAGCACGTTGGAATAGTGCCTGGCGGTGCGCAGATTATCTTCAGTTACCTGCAAGCCGTCTGCTGCGGCAGCCAAATCAATCAGATTTTGGGTACCCAGGGCTATATCCTGGTCTACTGCCTGAGCGAGGTCCTTAGGGCTTTTTAATTGTTCCTTAATGTCAATCACCTGGGCGGGACCCTGGTTTACATTGGCAACCAGCATCCATTGTTTTTGTGATTCCCCGGCCAAATTTAAATCCGCACTAATAAAATAGGCGCCTTTTTCGGCCTTGATATCGGTTTCGTTTTTGAGAATCTTGCCCCGTCTAAAGGCATTGAGCTGTAAGGAGGAGACCAGATATGTTGGATTGTCTAAGCCCACAGACCAGGCGATGGTGGCCTTAAGGGCTTCGCTGGGCTCGGCTTTGTCGACAATTATAGCACTCAGAGCAAAAATGCCCAGGCCGGTATCGGCCTCTAATTCGCTCTTTTTATAGGCATCCACCAGGTTACTACGGCCATTTTGTATGTCGGTATTTACGCCATAGGGCAGGATATTCTGCAAACCATCCAGAAGGGTGAGCTTAATGTCTTTTTTGGTGTTGTTGAGGAGGCTGGCTTTTCTGACGAATCCGAATTTATCACTGGAGTTCCATTGGTATCTTAAGGTGAGGCCCAGATCCTCATTGATCTCTTCAAAGATGAGTTTATCGCCGGTGTTGTTTTTGTAAAGATTTCTGCTGATGGTATAAAGGCCTTCATACCTGTCGGAAAAAGGTTCCCATAAATAGGGTTTGCTCTCCAAATGCACCCGCAATAACGTCTTACTGCCGGTTACCTCCAGGGATTCGGTTATTTTATCATCTGTGTAATACGGAAAAAGGGAAGATTCACTATCCTTTCTTCCTGCGGTTAGGGCGCCATTGCTTGAAATAAACATCCAGTGGTTGGAATCACTTACCAGGCTCATAAAAAAGGGCCTTAAATTATTACTGTTGGAGATTTTGTAATAGTCCTCATTCTCAAAATTCACATATTCCCCTTTTACTTCGTGGGTTTCTAAATGAGCTGGGGCTTCTCCAAGGTATTGTTGCTCTGGATTCATGGTTGATTCGTTTTATTTGAAAATAAAAACCTCCTAAGAAATAAATGACTTAAAGAGGTTTTATATCTGGTAATTATCGTTTTTTTTAGAAAATTAATACTGCATTAGTTACTTTATAATGGATTCTCCGTAATAATCGATGAACGATTTTCTCCAGGCTTCAGGAAAAGGGTGTTTTTTTAATTCCTCCATGTCATAAGCCATTAACAAGTTCTTGGAGATGGCTGCGAGCCGATCGTGTTTTTTGCTATAGATTTTCCCTTCACACAGCACCCTATCTTCCATCAATTCAATTATATCCAAAGTAATCAAAACGGTGTCCGGATAGGTCACCGGAAAGATATATTTACAATCCTGCCAGGCCAGAATAGGAACTATTTTCCTAAACTTGAAATCGCCTCCATGCATTTTTTTAAACATCTCAATCCTTGCAGATTCCATCCAACGCAGGTAAACCGTGTTGTTCACGTGTTGTGCAGCATCCATATTCCCCCATTGTACAGGAAGTTCAAGTGTTACATAACTATCTGATGTATTCTCTGTCAAGCCATCAATTATTTAATCTTATTTAACCATAAAAGGAATATTGGCTGTTGCCGAATGATTTTGACCATCATTCACATATACGAACAAGCGGTAAGGCCCTTTCCCCGGAGCCTTAAATACTACTGTTCCTTTTTCCTGTGAGACCACAAGTCCTTCTATGGCTTCCGGCCTTGATTCCTCATCTCCTCCATCCTGCAGGTCTGTACTTTCGGGTAATATTTCCCAGCTATAGGTTAAGGGATCATCCTCATAATCCATGATTTCTATGGTGGCACTATATTCTCCGTCTTCTTCTAAATAAACATTGTCTAAGGCAACCTTTCCGTCCAGGGTGTAGTTTTCTATAACGGGTGTCCTGTTTTCCGGCCATTGACCATTCCAGATATAATGCATGACATCTACAGATTCTGTTTCTTGTCCGTCTTCCAGAAATATCCCATACCAGGTGGGCGTTCTTTCCTGTTTGTTACCCCAAAGAAAAACATAAGACCCTATGCACTGTGTGGTATCTGAAGCAATGCCTTTCTCATGGCGATGCAAATAATTGTTTGCCTTTACGGTACTATTTTGCTCTATGGGTGCTTCCCAGGAAGTTTTAGGTACTTCCCAATGCCCGGTTGCCCCCCACTCTGTTACCATATAGGGACCTTCCCAGCCGTATTCTCGTATTAATCGCGGTACCTGGGGCAAATCGCCATACATTTGAACAGACAAAATATCCAGATCGGAACAGCGCTCCTTGATATACTTTACTTCCTTTTCACCAATGCCCGCCAGACTAGTGGTGGTAAGGTGATTTGGATCTACTTCATGGATCATTTTTGATATTTCATTCACCGCATCCCAAACTTTCGGATTCTCATAATGGAGGTTTAACTCATTTCCTATACCCCATATTAAGAGGGCCGGATGGTCTTTTAAGGCCATTACCTGCTCCTTTATGTCTTGCAACTGTTTGTTTACTGCTTCCGGATCATCATAATCAAAACCATGTCTTTCCCTGCCAACTTCTATCCCCATAGTTACCATGACCCCATTTTCATGGGCTTCATCCAACACTTCTTTTCCGGATTTCCGACCATTTTCAGTTCGCCAGGTTCGGAACGAATTTGCATTATGGCTTGCAAGTGCAGGCACATTACCAAATTCCAGGCCTGCCCCCTTAATATAAAACGGTTCATTATTAACCCTTAGAATATATTTACCAGCCTCCTTATTTACGACTACTTTGGCCGGTAATTCAACTGAATTTGAAACTATCTCAACCTCTTTTTTTTCTGATTTATCCTTGCAGGATAATAGCAGAGATAAACAAACGATACTTACAATAATTTTCATTTTAAAATCTATTTTCTAATTAATACTTCCTGGACTTCTTCTAAGGTTTTACCTTTTGTTTCGATAACAAATTTGTACACAAAGAAGATCGCACAGAATGACAATAAGGCGTAAATGGCAAACGTAGCTGTTGGTCCCAGATTGGATAATTCCCAGGGGAATACCTGGGTAACCGAAAAGCTAACCAGGGAGTTAAAGAAGCCCACTACAGAAATGGCTATTCCTTTTACTTTGGTCGGGAATATTTCTGAAATCAGCGTCCACATAACCGGGCCCAGTGAGATGGCAAATGCTGCCACATACAAGAGGATGGCTATAAGCACCAAGGTTGCATTAACCTGAATAAAATTGGTGATTTCATTTCGTTTAAACTTGAGGAACAGGTCTTTATTCATCATAGGTTCTACCTCCTCAAACAGGGCAGCCTGACCATCGAAAGATTTGCCATTTAAATCTGTTAAAGCAGTTCTTATCTCGGTGTTGCCCACTTTAGCCAGTGTTTTTTCATTAAAATCATAGGAAGCATTATTAAATGCAAAGGCCGCCATTAAAAGGGCTATAGTCATAAAAGTAGTGCCTATTAACAAAAGGGGTTTACGTCCCAGCCTGTCTATCAGCCATATGGCAACCAGGGTAAATACCAGATTGGTAAGCCCTACGACAATGGCTTGTAAAAAGGAAGAGTCTGTGCTTCCTCCCGCTTGTTCAAAAATGGTTGGTGCGTAATAGAATACCGCATTTATACCGGTAATTTGCTGAAAAAAGGCAATCCCAATGGCAATAATCATGATGGTCCGGTTCCTGTATGTAAAAAGATCGGATAGTTTGCCTTTTTCTTCCAACATGGCTACGCCGCGTTGAATCTCAGCTATGGTTACGTCGGCATATTCCTCCCCGCCTATTTTCGCAAGGATCTTTCTTGCCGGTTCAACCTGGTTTAATTTGGTAATTAACCAACGTGGGCTTTTTGGTACCGTAAAAAGAGCTAAAAAATAAATGGCCGCCGGGATAGCTTCAACCCCCAACATATATCTCCAACTATTTTCACCCATATCTACGAGAAAGTAATTAGAGAAATAGGCAACGGATATCCCGATAACTATATTCAATTGGTTGAATGACACCAGACTACCTCTGAGTTTGGGAGGTGCTATTTCCGCAATATAGATGGGTGCAATAAGGATGGCGCCCCCAATACCAATGCCCCCAATAATCCGGGCAATTATAAATTCTGTATAACCGGTTGCCATGGCAGACCAGGAAGCAGAGATTGTAAAAAGTGCAGCTACAAAAATCAGGACATTTTTCCGGCCGAACTTATCGCTCAGGGGCCCGGCCATTAAATTTCCTGCCATGGCACCAAAAACAACGCAGCCCACGGAAAATCCGAGCATCCATTCTGTCATTTCAAAATAGATAGTGATCCCCTTGACCGCACCTGAAATTACAGCACTGTCAAACCCCAATAAAAACCCTCCCAAAGCCACGATAAGGCTAATGAGAATGGTATAGGATTTATTCATTTTTAAAACTTTATCTGATTCTTCCATGTTATTAGTTCTTGGTTTGGTTATATTTTTGTTTTGGTATTTCTTATAAAATAATTACTCTTCAGACATTACAATGGTTTGTATCCCATGTGCGGGGATTTCAATTTTTGCCATTTTTGAACTCATAGTAATACCATATTCTAAGGGTTGTTTAAATTCATTGAATGTCAATGCCCCGATCTCAGAAAGTTTTAGATCTGTTTTATGCGCTGTGGTAAAAACTTCTGTTTTTTTTATTTTAACCATTGTAACAAGGGGTTCTGTTTCGGGTTTTGAGGCTTCAACTTCCTTCTTCTTTTCAGGAGAACAGCTTGTGAAGAGTAACAATCCAATAAAAAACCCAATGCTTCCTTTTAAAGAGGTATTAACGCCACGTTTCATAGTATCTGACAATTAGTTTTAAAATGTAAAAGGTTCCAATAGACCACAAATTTTGGCCCCGAAGCTTTATAAAAATTTTCAGCTTTCAAAGTAATAAAAAAAAAGGGCAGGAAAAACAGACCAGCCCTATTATCACAAATTAAAAATAAATAAACAGTATTTAGTCATTATTGTATATCGAATGCTGAATAGTTCAAATTTTCTGAATTACATAAAAATCTAACACAAATTCACACTTCATTTTAAATGAGAAAGGTGACATTTTTAGAAAAGAAAAAATCAGGTATGGAAGAGCATTTCTCTAAAAGGTAAGAACAGATTAGTATCTTATTAAAATCCTCCCATTCTGATCTCTCAAACAATCTCAGCACTCAAGCCTGCCTGCAATAATTTGCTGCAACGAGGTTCTAAGTCCTTATATTCCCCAGTTTTGACCGTGCATTTGCCTTTGTAATGAACTATTAATGAACATTGTTCTGCCTGTTCTGCCGTATGTTCACACACATCAATTAAAGTGTAAATAACGTGTTCAAAAGTATTTACTTCATCATTGAACAGCACTATTTCATTTTGTTTCACCGTCTCCTCATCCAAAAGTAGTTCTTCGGAGACTTTTTCCTTAGTACTCATACAGATAGGTTTTTGTATGAACTAAAATACATATTTTGCCGCAACCCAGTTGTTTTTTTCAACATTTTCTTGAAATGAAAGTCCATGGGCCAAACATTCTTTTGAAATAAGGGCAATATCTTCTTTGTAAAAGCCACTTAAAAGCAATGCTCCCCCTTTTTTAAGGTGCCCTGCATAAACAGAAATATCTGAAAGCAAAATATTGCGGTTAATATTCGCTAAGATGATATCGTAATTTTGATCTGTCAATAAATTCGCGTCACCTTCAAACACATTAATCTGTTCACATTTATTGGCAGACACATTTTCCATTGCATTCAGATAACTCCAGTTATCTATATCAATTGCATCTACAGACCTGGCCCCTTTCATGGCAGCCAGAATGGCCAGAACACCGGTTCCACAGCCCATATCCAATACAGATTTATCTTTGAAATCTAATGTCAACACTAATTGAAGCATCATATGTGTAGTTTCATGATGCCCGGTACCAAAACTCATTTTAGGAGTTATAACTATATCAAAGGCAACATCCTGCTCATCATGAAAGGGAGCACGTACAACGCATTGATTATCTACATTTATGGGATCAAAATTCTCTTCCCATTTTGCATTCCAGTTTTCCTGTTCTATTTCAGATATTTCATAATCAATATCAAAATCTTCATTGGCAAGGATGTGGACATTTCGTAAGTCCGACGGGTTCCATAACTCCTTTTTGACATAAGCCAGCAAACCATCCCGTGTTTCCAAAAAACTGTCAAAACCCAATGCGGCCAGCTCCGCTATTAAGATATCCATAGCAGGTTGTAAGGGATCTATCGAAAATCGATATTCCAGAAAGAGTTCTTGCATAAACGTTCAGATAGCCTCAATAATGGCTACAAAATCATCTGCCTTCAAAGCAGCTCCGCCAATTAGTCCCCCATCCACATCGGGTTTTGAAAAGATCTCATTAGCATTTGAAGGTTTTACGCTGCCGCCATATAAAATGGATACTTCATCAGCGATTGAAGTATTATAAGCTTCCGTTATCGTCTTACGGATAAAGGCGTGCATTTCCTGAGCCTGTTCCGGAGAAGCTGTCTCACCGGTGCCAATAGCCCAAACAGGTTCATAAGCCAGTACTATATGTTGCCAGGCATCTGCTGGTAAGTCAAAAAGACCGTTCTTGAGCTGAGATTCCACTACCTTGAAATGATTGCCAGCCTTTCTCTCTTCCAATTCTTCTCCAAAACAAAATATGACGCGCATATTGTTTTCCAAAGCAGCCTTCACTTTTTTAGCTAAAAGATCATCTGTTTCTCCAAAATATGCCCTCCGCTCTGAATGTCCTATAATTACAGTATCCACATTAATATTTAAAAGCATATCGGCAGAAATTTCCCCTGTATAGGCCCCGCTTTTCGCGAAATGCATATTCTGGGCCGCGACTTTTATCTCTGATGATTCCAGGGTACGGGCTGTATCTGCCAGGTTAACAAAAGTGGGAGCTACAATGACTTCTGCCTCTGTTTTTGGTAATTTACCTGATAATTCTTCTAATAAGGCCTTAGTTTCATTTAAGTTCTTATTCATTTTCCAGTTTCCGGCAACTATTTTACTTCTCATTTTTAGTTCTTTTATGTTTACAATAGGTGTTGTTTTATTTTAAATGTCATCACAGTTTAGTAAAGACTTATTCAATTTTCAAATCCTCAATATCATTATAATGGACCTTTTGGGTAATTGTCCCGCTTTCCAGAATTAAAAGACCGGGATTAGATCGGACAATGGTTTTTAAGGTTGTTTCATCTGTAAAATAAAATTCAAATCCCAGTTGGTATTCTTCAATTAGCTTGTTGGTCCATTCTTCATTGGAAGCCGACATTCCTATAACTTTATAACCCTGGTTAATGGCTCTATCGGTAATATCCTTTACTTTTTCAAAGGCGTCATATTCGCTTTTAGCCAGGTCAAAAGCAACCACCGTAAGCAGTTTAGCTTCCTGCATCAACAAAGCGGTAAAATCCTCCCCTTCCTGTTCAATAGTAAAATCGTGGATAGGAGGTTCATATCCCTTCTGTATTTCTTTAGTCTCCACTCCAATAAATTCCCCGTCAACATCGGGGTATTCCCCATTGGTTACGATTACTTTTTCTTCTCCTTTACTATTAAATTTCCAAGAATATTCATAAATGGGTTTCGGTGCATCTTCAGGATATGCCATCCCATCTTCTATATTGGCCCCAATCTTATAAGGCCTGAAGTCTATTACAGGTAGATGATTAAGTACATAGTTTCCATATATAATACAAATAACTACTGATACCAAAGCAATAATTTGTCTGACCCCCTGGCTAAAAAATGGCTTAATATATCGACTGCCGAAGTATAAAATTAAGATTAGTACCAGAAGGACTATATCTTTGGTAAATGACTCCCATGGTGTTAATTTAATGGCGTCTCCAAAGCATCCGCAATCTGTTACCTTATTAAAATAAGCGGAATAAAAGGTAAGAAAAGTAAAAAACAGGATCATTATTAACAGGCTCCATATGGTAAAATTCTTACGATAGCCTATCAAGAGGAATACCCCCAAAACAACTTCGAAAATGACTACAAAGATTGATATCGCAAGAGCATAGGGCATTAAAAATGGTAAGTCGAGAACTCCCTGGCTAAAGTATTCCTCCAATTTGAACGAAAAGCCTACAGGATCATTAAGCTTTATAAAACCACTGATAATAAATAGTATTCCAACAAATACCCTGGAAAAGCCTACTAAATGTTTCATACTATTTATTGAATATTTATCAGGTGGATTCATTCATATGAATCATGGCAAAAACTGAATAATTTATGATATCCTGATAGTTTGCCTCAATACCTTCACTAACTAATGTTTTTCCTTTATTATCTTCAATTTGCTTAACCCTCAATAATTTTTGAATAATCAGATCTGTTAACGAACTTATCCTCATATCTCGCCATGCCTCCCCGTAATCATGGTTCTTCTTTTCCATGAGTAATTTGGTAATCTCAACATGTTTATTGTACAAACCAAGGGCCTCTGCAGGAGCAAGATCGGGTTCCTGGGCAACGCCTTTCTCCAGTTGTATGAGCGCCATAATGGCGTAATTGATAATACCAATAAATTCAGATTTTTCCCCTTCGTCTACTTTTCGGACCTCGTTTTCCTGTAAACTTCTTATGCGCTGTGCCTTAATATAAATTTGATCTGTTAAAGAAGGTAGTCTTAAAATTCGCCAGGCACTTCCGTAATCTTTCATTTTTTTTGAAAATAAGTCCCGACAAGTAGTTATGATGCCATCGTATTGTTCCGAGGTTTGCTGCATGTAAATTGTTCTAATTTGCGTAAATTTCGCTCAAAATAATGGAAACATCAAAGTTCGGAGTTTAATCTTGGTCTTCAAAATAATTTATACTCCAAATGGTTTAAAAAAATCCTATGACAATAAATTGTAAGGGCAGGTTGATAGATTTAAAGAAGCCTAAAGTTATGGGCATATTAAATGTTACCCCAGACTCTTTTTATGATGGAGGAAAATATAAGGATGAAGTCTCTATTTTGAAACAAGCAGAAAAAATACTTAATGAGGGAGCCACTTTTGTGGACCTGGGAGCCTATAGCTCCAGACCGGGTGCGACTGATATTTCTGAAAAAGAAGAATTGAAAAGGATCTTGCCCGTTGTTGATCTGCTTACTAATAATTTTCCTGATATCAATTTATCTATAGATACTTTCAGAAGCGAGGTGGCCAGGCATTGTCTTGAAAATGGTGCTGCAATGATCAATGATATATCTGCCGGAAATATGGATCGTAAAATGATGCAAATCATATCTGATTTTAAAGTGCCTTATATAATGATGCACATGAAAGGAACACCACAAAACATGGCAAAGCAAACCAAATACGGCAAGCTGTTAGAAGATGTCCTTTATTATTTTTCGGAAAAAGTAGCTCTTGCCACATCTTTCGGTATTAATGACATAATCCTGGATCCTGGTTTTGGGTTTGCCAAGACTCCTGCTCAAAGTTTTTCTTTGTTACATCATCTGAATCTCTTTAAAACTTTTAAACTTCCAATTCTTGTAGGTCTAAGCAGAAAGTCCATGATCTATAAGACCTTAGGTATTAATGCCGAGCAGGCGTTGAATGGAACCACTGCCCTAAACACCTTTGCATTAACCAATGGCGCCAATATTTTAAGGGTACACGACGTTAAAGAAGCAGTGGAATGCATTGAATTAATGCAAGCGGTAAACGAAATTGAAGATTAATTTTTTGTTTACCTATTTTTTCTAATTTTACAAAAACAACAAGGATTGGACTTTTTTAACTTTCTGGATTTAAAGATCACGGACATTATAGACATCCTCCTTGTGGCTATACTGCTGTATTACATCTACAAACTGGTACGAGGTACTGTTGCCATCAATATTTTTATTGGAATTGTTATTGTGTGGGGGTTTTGGAAATTAACCCAATTACTGGATATGAAAATGATCAGTAGCATGGTTGGAGGTTTTATGTCGGTTGGTTTAATTGCTTTAATTGTTGTTTTCCAGCAGGAAATAAGGAAATTCCTGCTTATGATTGGTTCTACCAATTTTGCCAATAAACGGAATTTCGTAAAACGATTTAAATTTTTAAGGCAAGAGGGAATTACTTCTAAACTGGATGTTGATGCTATTCTCAAGGCTTGTGACAAAATGAGCAGAAGCAGAACCGGTGCCATTTTGGTTATAAAACGAAGTAATTCTCTGGATTTTGTAAAATCGTCGGGAGATAGTATGAATGTCGAAATTAATCAACCTATCATAGAAAGTATTTTTTATAAGAATAGTCCATTACATGATGGGGCGGCTATTATTGAAAATAATAATATTATGGCTACCAGGGTTATACTGCCTCTATCTAATGAGCGCAATATCCCCTTGCGTTTTGGATTAAGGCACAGGGCGGCTGTGGGTATTACGGAACGAACAGATGCTATTGCTCTTGTTGTTAGCGAAGAAACCGGTTCTATCTCTTATATAAACAATGGTGAATTTGTTCCTTTTAAGGATTTATCCGACCTGGCTAACAAGATAAAGGTAGATATGCTTTAAATATGGAGTGTAAAAATTGTGGTACACAACAACGAACAGATTTTGATTATTGCCCCAATTGTGGCGCCAAAGTTATACGCAACAGGTTAAGTTTTAAAAACCTGTCCCATGATGTTATTGAGCAGTCTTTTGATCTTGATAATACTTTCTATAGAACTTTTAAGCATTTGTTTACCAAGCCAGAAGTTGTTATTGATGGTTATATTTCCGGGATTCGAAGAAGGTACCTAAATCCAATAGGTTATTTAGGTATTGCACTAACCCTTTCCGGTCTTCTTTATTTTATACTGCAAAAAGTTTTTGTGGTAGAAATGGACATGGATGTCTTTAACCAAGGAGTAAATCCTGAATTCTATAAAAAAATAATGCCCATTTTGGGAGACTTCCAGTCTTTAGTATTTATATTATTTATACCAATCTTTGGATTCGCCGGTTGGTTGACTTTTAATAAACGAGGCTATTTATTCTCTGAATACCTGGTAGTTATGCTGTATAGTCTGGCGCAATGGAGTATCGTATCTTTCCCTATTAGCCTGATTGTGTTAATCTTTATCCCTCAAGATTTTATAATCATGTCTACAATTATGCTTCCTCTAATGTTGGCATACACTATATATGTCATACAGAGGATAAATAAATTCTCAACAGGTCAATTCATACTTAGAGCTTGTCTGTTCCTTGTTTTGGCAATGATTGGGTATATAGGATTAATTATAGCCTTTTATGTACTACTTTTCGCAACAGGAACAATCACTTTGGAAGACTTTAAACCAGTGAAGAATTAATAAAAAAGATACTAAGCCACTTCCTCAGCCATAAACTGGGCCTTATAGAGTTTATTGTAATAGCCTCCTTTTTTGAGTAACTCCTTGTGTGTTCCGCTCTCTAGAATTTTACCTGCATCCATGACCAGAATTTTATCGGCCTTCTTTACGGTGGCAAGTCGGTGAGCAATAATTATAGAAGTCCTGCCAGAAGTGATTTTTTCTGTAGCTTTTTGGATCAGCTGCTCAGAATAGGTGTCCACGGAGGAAGTAGCTTCATCCAGAACCAATATGCTGGGATTACTCACATAAGCCCGCAAAAAAGCAATTAGTTGTCGTTGCCCGCTGGAAAGCATGGCTCCTCTTTCTTTTACATTGTATTGGTATCCACCAGGTAAACTATTGATAAACTCATGAACACCTATTTGCTTTGCAGCTTCTTCAATGTTCTCTAAAGAAATTGATTTATCCCTGAGGGATATATTATTGGCTATGGTATCTGCAAAAAGAAAGACATCCTGCAATACAACTGCTATGTTTCTGCGCAGGGAAGCTAACTTATAGTTAGTAATATTAGTCCCGTCTACCAGGATTTCACCTGAATTAATCTCATAAAAACGATTTAAGAGATTTATAATAGTTGATTTCCCTGCTCCCGTTGCCCCTACTATGGCCACGGTCTGTCCCACTTTTACATCAAAGGAGATCCCGTGTAGTATTTCTTCATCCTCAAGGTAGCCGAAACGAACACCTGAAAATTTAATATTTCCGAGTACATGATCTTTTTCAACAGTTCCAAAGTCTTCAATATGACTATCTGTATCCAAAATTTTAAAAACCCTATTTGCTGCTACCATCCCCATTTGAAGCGTATTAAATTTATCCGCAATCTGCCTGAGAGGCTGAAATAACATCCCTGACAACAGAATAAAGGCAAAAATTGTCCCGTATTCGTCTACTTCAATATTAGTAACGTTCTGGAGACCTCCATACCAAACGATTAAACCTATGGTAATTGATGAAACGATATCTGCAATTGGGAAGAAGAAAGAATTGTACCAGACCGTTTTAAGCCAGGCATTCATATGCTTTTTATTTATTTCCCTAAACTTATCACTTTCTATTTTTTCTCGTGTAAACAGCTGCACGATCTTCATTCCTGTTATGCGCTCCTGCACAAAGGAATTCAGATTGGAAACCTCAGCCCTTACATCTATAAAAGCCTTCTTCATTGCCCTTTGGAATAGTCGGGTAGCATATAAAATTACGGGTAGAACAGCGAACACAATAAGTGCCAATTTCCAATTGATTATCAACATGACTATGGCCACAACCATCATTTTAAGAAGATCGGATACGATAATAAAAAAACCCTGACTAAAAATTTCACCTATACGCTGCAAATCTGCTACAGCCCGGGTAACGAGCAATCCAATTGAAGAATTATCGAAATACTTCATTTTAAACCCAATCATTTTTTTGAAAAGGAAAATCCGGATATCTCTGATTACCGATTCGCCAAGCCAATTGGCATAATAACTAAAACATAGCTGGCTGATAACCTGCCCTAAAAGTACGGCGGCCATTGCGAGGATAAGAACTAAAAGCTTTTCAGCATCACCTTGTTTAACGGCCCCATCAATAATTTCACCGACTATAAGCGGAGTTAATACTGCAAAACCTGAAATAAAAATTGCAGCTAAGGCCACACCATAAAACGTAAGTTTATAGGGTTGGGTATAAGCGAATACTCGTTTGAATAGTCTAAAATCAAATGCTTTTCCGGTGTCTTTATCCATTAAAATCCAGAATGGTTGAAGGGTATAGAACTTTAGTCAAATATAAGCCTTTTGCCGGGACGGAAGCACCGGCGGCACTTCGATCCTTGCTTTTTATAATAGTCTTAACATCTTCCGGAGACATTTTTCCAAGACCCACATCCAGAAAGGTTCCCACTATGGCGCGGACCATATTCCTCAGAAAACGGTTTGCTGTAATTGTAAAAACAAGTTTGTCTCCTATTAAATTCCAGGTCGCAGATTTAATCTTGCACCGATAAGTTTTAACATCTGTATTTGATTTAGAAAAGCATTCAAAGTCATCATACTCCAACAAAAAGCCGGCTGCTTTATTCATTGATGGAATATCCAATGTGTGTTTTATATAATGCGCAGTATCCTTATAAAATGGGTTCTTTTCTTGTACTATCCAATACTCATAGGTTCGTTGTACAGCATCAAAACGAGCATGTGCATCATCCGGGACTACACTAATCTTTTGGATTGCAATATCCTCCGGTAAAAAGGCATTTAACCTATAAGTGAGGTTTGTTAAATTATTTATTTCATGAAAATCAAAATGTGCATATATACTTTTTGCGTGGACTCCGGCATCTGTTCTGCCTGCACCAACAAGGCTTATCGGTGATTTCAGTAATGTACTTAATGATTCTTCCATTAACTGTTGAACAGAAGAAGCGTTTGGCTGTCGCTGCCATCCGTGGTAGGCTTGTCCGAAGTATGAAAAAGCGACAAAATATCTCAAGCTATTATTCTATTTTTGTGAAAGGCAAAGATAACGAAGTTAGCCGTTAGAAATAAGGACCTTCTGGTTTGCCTAAATCTGAACAAAATCTTTATTGATGTTGAATGGAGCTATTTGACACTTGTATACGGTTTTAAATTCTTACTAAAATAAATGACCCACATCTTACTTCTATCCGATACCCATGGCTATATAGATGAAACTATCCTTAAGTATGCCAAACAGGCCGATGAAATATGGCATGCGGGAGATATTGGCTCCTTTGATGTTACCGATGCTCTGGCTGCATTAAAACCAGTTCGGGCCGTTTATGGCAATATTGATGATTATAAATTACAAAAAGAATTTCCGTTGGACAATCGGTTTAAATGTGAGAACGTGGCCGTTTGGATGACTCATATTGGGGGTTATCCTAATAGATACGATAGGAGAATCAGGGAAGAAATAAAACAGAATCCGCCTAAACTATTTATCTCAGGACATTCCCATATTCTTAAGGTAATGTGGGACAAAAAGCTAAATCTTTTGCATATGAATCCTGGTTCTTGTGGAAAGAACGGATTTCATCAGATCAGAACCATGCTGCGGTTTGATATAGATGGAGAAGAAATTAAGAACCTGGAAGTAATAGAATTAGGAAAGCGCTAGGGATAGGAGCGGCATCCTTTTTTGCTATCATCTTGAGCACAATTGAAAGAAATGCAAAAAAGATATAGCGAATAGCCCGGTGCTACGAAGCCTAAATTTATTGAGGCGAAGGAGGAAGCGCCAAAAAGCCTTTATTTATAACGTAAAACCCTGAAGTAGAGATAAACTTACTTCAGGGTTACGCACTAATACTACTAAGATGTTAGGTTTAACGTAAGCGATCAACAGATTTTACAAGATCTTCATCCTTTTTTATAGCCCTGTTGGCCAGGACTAAAAAAACGATAGAAAATACAGGAATCAGCATCCCAATACCCTTCTCAGAGACCGAGGTCTCTCCGGATAAGTTTAGCGATCGGTAAACGAAAAATCCCAGTAAAAAAAGATTTAATATTATATTCAACCTGTTAAAAACAAATTGATTTTTTCGATTCTTAAATAAAAAGATAGTGATAAGCGCCAAGGCGGAAGAAGCAGCAAACATAACCGCAACCCAAGTAATATCCATCGCAAAAACCATATTTCCTTCAGTGCCAGTCCAAAGGCTTAAATAAAAAGGTAAGGCTCCGGTAAAGAGAGCCACCAAAATTATATAAACGGTTTGTATGCGTTGAATCATAGTGTATCTAAAAATAGAAATGCAAAAGTACATGTCTTTTAAAACATTACCATAAAATTTAAAATAAAAATAGCTTCCTATTAGTGTAAGATCATCGTATCAGCTATGACTAAGCGGGTTAGAGACAATCTATTTATGTAAATCATATGCTACTTCCAAAGAGGAAGAATTAAATTAATAAGTAATATGAGATGATTTGTATAAAATAATTTGTAATATTGTGTCGTTATACGTTATAACACTTACCTATTGGGGTCTCAATCCCATGTAATACCCAAAAAAAACAATATACTCCAATTTTTATATACTATAATATATTTTATACTCAATGTTTGAGATTTCAGATTTAAAAGCAAAAAAGCTGCCTGAGCTTCAGGATATTGCTAAAGATTTAAGCGTCCCCAAATACAAGACCTTAAAAAAACTGGATTTGGTTTACCAAATCCTTGATCTACAGGCCAGTAATCCAAAAGCTGTGCAGGCTACGACAGTGGCGGTAAAGGAAAAAGCACCGGAAAAAGCACCGGAAAAACCACACAGACCTCATGTTCCTAAGGAAAGTTTTAAGACTGCTCCTCAGAAAAACCACCCTTCTGCAGAGAAGGTGGCTAAACATGAACCAAAACAAGAAGTTTCACAGCAAAAGAGCCCTTCATATCAGGGCAATAAAGAACATCCTAAAAGTAACCCTCAACACAAGAAGGGCCAGCAACACAAAAAGATTCAGCATCATAAGAACGGGCAGGATGGCAAGACCAGTAATTTTGATAAGGACCTAAAAAATAAATACAAGCAACCTGAATACGAATTTGACAGTATTATTGAAAGCGAAGGCGTTCTTGATATCATGCAGGATGGGTATGGATTTCTTAGATCTTCAGATTACAATTACCTCTCTTCTCCAGATGATATCTATGTATCCCAATCGCAAATAAGGCTATTTGGTCTTAAAACTGGAGATACGGTTTTAGGTAATGTACGTCCGCCTAAAGAAGGAGAAAAATATTTTCCCTTAATAAAGGTGAATAAAATAAATGGAATGGACCCTCAGGTTGTAAGAGACAGAGTTTCTTTTGAGCACCTGACTCCATTGTTCCCACAGGAAAAATTTAAGCTGGCAGAACGCCAAAGCAATCTTTCTACAAGAATTATTGACTTGTTTTCTCCTATTGGAAAAGGACAACGTGGAATGATCGTTTCCCAGCCAAAAACCGGGAAAACCATGCTATTGAAAGATATTGCGAATGCGATTGCAGCGAATCATCCTGAAGTTTATCAGATTATTCTTCTGATAGATGAACGTCCGGAAGAAGTAACAGATATGCAGCGTAATGTAAGCGGTGAAGTTGTTGCCTCTACTTTTGACAAGGAAGCCACTGAACATGTTCGTGTGGCCAATATAGTATTGGAAAAGGCAAAAAGGCTGGTAGAATGCGGACATGATGTGGTAATACTTTTAGATTCTATTACGCGTCTTGCGAGAGCTTACAATACCGTTCAACCTGCTTCCGGTAAAGTGCTAAGTGGTGGAGTAGATGCTAATGCTCTCCATAAACCTAAACGCTTTTTTGGAGCAGCACGTAATATTGAAAACGGTGGTTCTTTATCTATCATTGCTACAGCCCTTACGGAAACAGGATCTAAGATGGATGAGGTTATTTTTGAGGAATTCAAAGGTACCGGTAATATGGAATTACAATTAGACAGACGAATAAGTAACCGTAGAATTTTCCCGGCCATAGACCTTATATCTTCTTCAACAAGAAGGGATGATCTACTATTAGATGAAAATACAATTCAACGTATGTGGATTATGCGTAAGTATCTTGCCGATATGAATCCGGTTGAGGCCATGGAATTTATGGAACAGCGTATAAAACAGACGAAAAATAATGAGGAGTTTTTGATGACTATGAGTCAGTAAAAATGTTCCCTGATTAGAGAAAATCCCAATGATAAGTTGTCATTGGGATTTTTTATTTGTAATAAGTATTACACCTAATGGGTTACACCGGTATTAAAACAGTATGATATTAACAACACTATTTGACTATTCTTTGAGTAAGAATTGTCCATCCGCTTTTAATTATCATAATGTATGACTATTTTGCTTTCGGATTTACAATAATGAGGAGGCGAAAACTATTTATAAAATAAGACAATTATGAAAGTTTTGATTATTGGAGGTAAAGGAACCATTGGAAGCAAAGTTAGTTCTTACTTTTCCATAAAACACGAAGTTCTAATAGCCGGGAGAAGCAGCGGTGATCAGCTAGTGGATATATCAAATAGTGAATCAATTGAAGCACTTTTTAAAAAAATTGGGGCATTAGATGCCATAATTTGTACTGCCGGTGAAGCCAAGTGGGCTCCATTCAATGATCTTTCTGAAGATGACTATTATATTGGAATACGAAGTAAGTTAATGGGACAGGTAAATCTGGTGCGAATAGGGAAAAAATACCTCAACCCTAATGGTTCCATAACCTTAACAACAGGTATACTTGCAGACGATCCCGTAATAATGACTACTAGTGCGGCTATGGTTAACGGGGCTATCCATAGTTTTGTCAAGTCAGTTGTCCTTGAACTTGACAAGGGAATTCGAGTGAATGCGGTTTCCTCTGGCGTCGTTGAAGACGCCTTAGATAAATACGGGGATTATTTCCCTGGCCATAACCCCATACCAATGGATAAAATGTTAAGGGGATATATTAGAAGTGTGGAAGGGAAGGCTAATGGTGAGATAATTCGTATTTACGATTAAGCCCATATTTTGTTATAGAGAACTTCGCTTGAATCTTATACAATGTTATTCCTAAAAGAAGTTTAGGGCTAATCAAAATTTTAAAATGAAATTTACCTGCCAACACAAATGGCAGTATTCCCCAGAACTACTTTAATAGCAGCGAAAAAAACAATTATACATTTATATAAGCTCTATTAAACATAAAAAAAGCCCTAACCGTTAGGCAAGGGCTTTAGTAAATTATATCAAAACTTATATTGCAGCAATATGCTTTGTAAGTTTACTTTTTAAATTAGCCGCTTTATTTGCATGTATAATATTGCGTTTAGCAAGCTTATCTATCATGCTTACCACAGTTGGTAAAAGAGCTTCCGCAGCCTTTTTGTCGGTTTCACTCCTCAATTTTTTAATTGCGTTTCTTGTGGTTTTGTGCTGATATCTGTTACGTAATCGCACAACTTCGTTTCTTCTGATTCTCTTTAATGCCGACTTGTGATTTGCCATCTTTTTTTAAATTTTATTTATTCGGGCTTTTATTTTTTTGTAGCCCGTAGGGGAATCGAACCCCTGTTACCAGGATGAAAACCTGGCGTCCTAACCCCTAGACGAACGGGCCATTATTTTTTTAAACGTTTATGTAATAAATGAGTTCTGTGTTTTTCAACTATCCTCATTAACCACATTTCAATATTTCAGTATTCTTTGTAGCCCGTAGGGGAATCGAACCCCTGTTACCAGGATGAAAACCTGGCGTCCTAACCCCTAGACGAACGGGCCTTTAGATCGCATAAATGCGGATGCAAAAATACAATTATTTTTTACTATACCAACTCCATTATATATTTTTTTGACTACACTTAATAGGCCTTGGCAAAGAGCACCCTTTTTGAAGAAGGTTTTCCGGTAACCATGCAACTACCAGCCTCCTCACTGGCGTCTAATGGAATACATCTAATTGTTGCTTTTGTTTCGTCTTTTATCTTATCCTCTGTAGCGGCAGTACCGTCCCAATGCGCTGAAATGAAGCCTCCTTTCTGATCCAAGACCTTTTTAAATTCTTCATACCCATCAACTTCGGTAATGTGTTCCTCTCTGTAATTTCTGGCTTTTTCAAAAATATTTCGCTGTATGTCCTCGAGTAAAAATTCAATTTTCGCAACTACCTCATCAGCTTTCACAATTTGTTTTTCCAGTGTATCCCTGCGCGCCAATTCATAAGTCCCATTTGCCATATCGCGCTGCCCGATAGCAATTCTGACGGGGACACCTTTTAATTCATATTCATTAAACTTAAATCCGGGTTTATGGGTATCGCGCTTGTCATATTTAACTGATATCCCTTTATTTTGCAATTCTTTTACCAAAGGGTTTACCCTTTCAGTAATTTCATCTAATTGCTCTAAACCTTTATATATGGGTACTATAACCACCTGTATAGGGGCCAGTTTAGGAGGTAAAACAAGGCCATTATCATCACTATGTGTCATAATAAGAGCACCCATCAGGCGGGTAGAAACACCCCAGGAGGTAGCCCATACGTATTCCTGTTTTCCTTCTTTACTCGCAAATTTTACATCAAATGCCTTGGCAAAATTCTGACCTAAAAAATGTGATGTCCCTGCCTGCAAGGCCTTTCCATCCTGCATTAGGGCTTCTATGCAATAGGTTTCTATAGCTCCTGCAAAACGCTCACTTTCTGTTTTTGTTCCCTTGATCACCGGGACGGCCATATGATTTTCAGCAAAATCTGCATAAACATTCAGGATCAATTCGGACTCTTCTATCGCCTCCTGTTCAGTCTCATGAGCCGTGTGGCCTTCCTGCCAGAGGAATTCAGTCGTGCGAAGGAACAAGCGTGTTCTCATTTCCCATCGCACCACATTCGCCCATTGGTTAATTAGGAGCGGAAGATCTCTGTAGGACTGAATCCACTTTCTAAATGTGTCCCAGATAATAGTCTCAGAAGTTGGCCTTACAATAAGTTCTTCTTCCAGTTTAGCGTCTTCGTCTACTACAAGACCACTGCCGTCCTCAGCATTTTTTAGCCTGTAATGGGTGACTACAGCGCATTCCTTTGCAAAGCCTTCAACATGGCTGGCTTCTTTATTCAGATATGATTTTGGAATAAACAATGGAAAATAGGCATTCTGATGCCCCGTATCCTTGAACATCTTGTCCAGGCCTGCCTGTATTTTTTCCCATATGGCAAAACCATAAGGTTTTATCACCATACAGCCCCTAACCCCTGAATTTTCGGCCATATCAGCCTTGATCACGAGTTCATTATACCATTTGGAATAATCCTCGCTTCTTTTAGTTAAATTTTTTCCCATCAAATATACTTTGGCACAAATCTTGTGATCTTATTATCAAAATAGTTCGGTAAAACTAACTATTTTTAGAATGTTCAACAATATAAATTTAAAGCGATGATGCAATCTCTACCCCTCCCTAAATTAATAATGACCACAACGCTCTTTGTTGCTGGTATATTATTGGTTTCATGTGGTTCCTATCAGGAAGCTTCCTATTATGATAATGATGGTATCTATGCTGAAGGGACCCAAAAGGTCTATACAAAGCAAAAACAACAGCCCAAACAACAACAGGGTGATGGAATTTACGGAGACTATTTTGGTCAGAAAGCAGATCAGATAGATGAATTCATGGAGGATGAAGTCTTTACTGATGTAGATGATTATTATGGTGGAGACGTCGTAAACGATAGTCTTGCGGTTGTACCGGAAGCAAATTACTACGAAGGTTACAATGACTATGCCGGATATGCCGGATGGGGTGACAATCAATCTGATGTTGTCATCAACAATTACGGTAA
>Ga0209013_10001019_pt1 | contig 25917 bp, 27 predicted proteins | sample Cruoilmetagenom2_FD_187291 | JGI IMG/M metagenome (GOLD analysis project Ga0209013, IMG submission 187291) | Oil polluted marine microbial communities from Coal Oil Point, Santa Barbara, California, USA - Sample 2 (SPAdes) (version 2) | ecosystem: Environmental > Aquatic > Marine > Oil seeps ...
TGGCACGTTTGAAGGTACTGATGAAGAATTACAAAAGTTAGCTCAATTCATTGATGAGTTAACTCCATGATAAAGCTTAAAAAGAGTCAGGCAACTGACTCTTTTTTTGTACATAAGGAGTCGTGAGGAAATGAATCCATTGCTCACTCAAATTAATTACATATTATATAATCGAACATTTATGTGGTTATTGCTAATTATCAATATTTTTGGAACTGTCTATGGTTACATCTGGTATGGATGGCAACTCGAAATAACCGAACCAATATTTTTGATTTTTGTTCCAGATAGCCCTACTGCAAGTTTGTTCTTTTCACTTGCGCTATTCGGCTGGTTGGTGGGACGGAATTTCAAACTAATGGAAGCGCTCGCATTGGTCACACTAGTAAAGTATGGACTTTGGGCGGTTGTTATGAATATTTGGACGCAGTTCGAGACCGGTCCAATCGGTTTTGTGGGGTGGATGCTTGTTGTCAGCCATTTTGCAATGGCCATGCAAGCTGTCCTGTATATTCCGAAATACAAATTCAATTGGATGCACCTGATGATTGTAGCCATATGGACATTACATAATGATGTAATTGACTATGTCTTTGGTCAAATGCCAATTTATCGAAGCCTTAGTGAGCATACGCTCGCAATTGGTTATTTCACCTTCTGGTTATCGATAGCATGTATCATTCTTGCAATGGCGGTCATTAAATCGCCATCACTTCAGCGGACGAAATAGTTGTTCATTTCTTGTGAACCCATTAAAATAAGAGGTAGATAGAAATAGGAGGTTGGTCCATTTGGGATTTCTGATCTACTTTGCCGTGATATTGCTAGTACCAATTTACGCGCAATTTAAAGTGAAAAGGACGTATAAAAAATACTCAAAAGTTCGTTCATCTTCAGGCATGACAGGTGCTCAAGTAGCGCGTTTAATTTTAGATCAAAACGGATTGCGAGATGTGCAAGTAGTTGAAAGCAGAGGGCTATTGAGTGATCACTACAATCCGATGACAAAAATTGTGGCATTGTCTTCACATAACTATCATGAAGCGTCCGTTGCAGGAACAGCAATCGCAGCGCATGAAGTGGGACATGCCATTCAACACAAAGAAGCTTACTCGTTCTTGAAGTTACGCCACATGCTGGTCCCAGTAGCCAATATTTCTTCCAATGCTTCATGGGTGTTCGTGATGATTGGGATTTTTGCACAAATGTCTGGCATGTTGTTATTAGGTATTATCTTGTTAGCGGCAGGGGTAGTTTTCCAAATCGTAACGCTACCCGTTGAGTTCAATGCATCGAATCGAGCCATGACACAAATCGTATCACTTGGGGTCATCCGCAATGAAGAAGAGCGTCATGCACGTAAAGTATTAAGTGCGGCGGCAATGACTTATGTTGCTGCGGCAGCAGTGGCAGTCCTTGAATTACTACGTCTGGTGTTGATTTTTACAGGTATGAATCGAAACGATTAAAACCAAAAAACTCACGAGCAAGTACATGCTCGTGAGTTTTTTTATTCCAGTGGTCTTTTTTGTTCGTCGAGTGTAAATCCTTCACCCATTACGTCATGCACTTCTGTCACGGAAACAAATGAATGTGGATCAATTGAAGTGATGATATTTTTCAATCGGACGATTTCATTTCGGGCAACGACACAATAAAGGACTTCTCGATTAGACTTAGTAAAGTGCCCATAGCCTTTAAGAACGGTAACTCCTCGATCCATTTCTTCAGAAATTCGGTCAGCAATTTCACTTTGAAACTCTGAGATAATAAAAGCACCGCGTGCTGCATATGCCCCTTCTTGAACGAAGTCAATGACGCGTGCACCAATAAAAACAGCTACAAGTGTATACATCATCGAACGTGAATTTAAGAATGTCAACCATGACAGCAAAATTACAACAGCATCAAAGATAAACATCGTTTTCCCCATGCTCCAACCGATATACTTAAGTGCGAGTCTGGCAATAATATCAACGCCACCAGTAGTACCGCCATATCGGAAAATAATGCCTAGCCCAACTCCCACAAACACACCTGCAAAGAGTGAAGCTAAAAACAAATCATCTTGGATATGAATATCGATCTCATAAATCTGGAAAATCTTTAGAAATACAGACACGGAAACTGTTCCGATTAACGTATAAATAAAAACTTTCTGTCCTAATAAACGCCAACCGAGAAAAAACATTGGTATATTTAATAATAAATTCATCAATGCAGGATCTAACTTGAATACGAAGAATAAAATTAAGGTTATTCCGGCAAAGCCACCTTCACCCAGTTCGTTTTGTATATTAAAATGAACAAAACCAAAACTATAGATTGCGGACCCCATTAAGATGAAAAAAATATTTTTAAGTTTAATGCCTTTCAGCAAAGAATCACCCCAATTTCTTATCGATAACCTTTTGTCATTATCATTCATTTTCAGTTTTTTGACAACACTTACCCTTATTATTAGGATAGAACAAGGAGTGTGATACATATGTCGACAGAAAAAACGATTCAATCCATACAAAAAGAGGTAGATAAGTATATCGGACAATATAAAGAAGGTTATTTTCCTCCTTTTGAAATGCTTGCTCGAATGTCCGAAGAACTGGGTGAGTTAGCTAGAGAAGTACAACATGTGCATGGGATGAAAAAGAAAAAATCAACTGAAGCCCGAAAAAGCATGGAAGAAGAACTAGGCGACTTATTATTTGTCATAATTTGTTTTGCTAATGCAGAGAATATCGATTTACAAAAAGCGCATGACCGAGTAATGGACAAGTTTAATGTAAGAGATCAAAACCGATGGACTTTAAAGGAGGAATTGAAATGATTCGAGTAGCAATCGCAGGACCACGAGGCAAAATGGGACAAGAAGCTGTACATACGGTCATGAACAATGAGAATATGGAGTTAGTAGCAGTGCTTGATCATAAAGAAATTGGTGAACGACTAAGCGAGTCGCCAGAATTTCCTGCCAGTTACGATGTACCTGTATTTTTGGATATAGAAAGTTTGCTTCAAACAATAAAACCAGATGTCTTTGTTGATTTGACAACACCGCATCAAGTATTTGAACATACCAAATTATGTTTGGAACATGATGTGCGACCAGTAATTGGCACAACAGGTTTTACAGATGAACAATTGCATCAATGCACAGTTCTTGCAGAGACCAAGCAATTAGGATGTATCGTGGCACCCAATTTTGCAATTGGTGCAGTATTAATGATGAAATTTGCATCATTAGCAGCTGCTTATTTTCCGGATGTTGAAATTATCGAAATGCATCATGACCAAAAACTTGATGCCCCTTCCGGAACCGCTTATAAGACAGCTCAAATGATCGCAGAAGTACGCCCAACCCACAAGCAAGGACACCCTGCTGAAAAAGAAACGATTCCTGGTGCAAGAGGGGCCAGTCATGATGGAATTCCTATACATAGTGTTCGTTTACCGGGGTTGATAGCTCACCAACAAGTAATGTTTGGTGGAGATGGACAACTCTTTACACTGCGCCATGATTCCTTTAATCGACAATCCTTTATGTCTGGTATTTCATTTTCGATTAATCAAGTCATGGAATTGAAAGAGTTAGTTTACGGATTAGAAAATATTTTATAAACGAGGGGTTGAATCGATGAAAATTGCTTTGATTGCACACGACCGTAAAAAAGATGATTTGATACAATTCGTTACAGCTTACCGTGATATATTGGAGGAACATGAGCTTTGTGCAACCGGAACAACGGGTCAGCGCATTATTGATGAAACCGGTTTATCTGTATTTCGTTATCAATCTGGTCCACTCGGTGGTGATCAGCAAATCGGGTCCATGATTGCACAAAATGCAATGGATATGATTATTTTCTTCCGCGACCCGTTAACAGCTCAACCACATGAACCTGATGTGACAGCACTCATCCGTTTATGTGATGTGTACCAAATACCCTTAGCTACCAATATGGGCACTGCAGAAGTGTTACTTAAAGGTTTACAAGAAGGCTTTATTGATTGGCGATTATTAGCAAATAGACGCTCTTAAAGAAAGGAAGTGGCACCCGTGAAGAAGTTGAAAATTGGCATCACATGTTATCCAACGGTAGGTGGCTCTGGTGTAATCGCAACGGAGTTAGGCAAATTACTTGCTGAACGTGGCCATGAAATTCATTTCATTACATCAAGTATGCCATTCCGGCTCAACCGTATGATCCCGAACATATTTTTTCATGAAGTAGAAGTGAATGATTATTCAGTATTTCAATATGCACCTTACGACATTGCATTGGCAAGTAAAATGGCAGAAGTGATAACAAAAGAAAACTTGGATATCCTTCACGTGCATTATGCCATTCCACATGCCGTGTGTGCGGTGTTAGCTCGTGACATGGCAGGACAGAATGTTGGCATCGTCACGACTCTTCACGGCACTGACATCAGTGTCTTGGGATATGATTCCTCACTTACCGGTGCAATCCGTTATGGCATTGAAAAATCAGATGTAGTGACTACAGTTTCAGAGTCATTGAAAAATCAGACGATGGACTTGATTCAACCGAATCAGATGTTGGAAACCATCTACAATTTTGTCGACGAACGTGAATATGTACCAAACAAGTTATCAAATGTGAAATCGTATTTTAACATCCGAGAAGAAGAAAAAGTGATAATTCATGTTTCCAACTTCCGCAAAGTGAAACATGTGGAAGATGTAGTCAATAGTTTTGCGTATATCCGAAATGAAATGCCAGCGAGATTACTTCTTGTCGGGGATGGACCTGAAATGAATAATGTCATTAGACGTGTTTCTTCTTTAGGATTGGAAAACGACGTCCTTTTTCTAGGAAAACAAGATAATGTTTCTGAGCTGTATGCAATTAGTGATTTGAAACTGTTGCTTTCAGAAAAAGAGTCATTTGGGCTCGTCTTACTAGAAGCAATGGCCTGTGGTGTTCCGTGTATCGGTACGGATATTGGAGGCATTCCCGAAGTTATTGATCACGGTCATAATGGATTTATCGTCCCCCTACATGACGTGGAAGCCGTTGCAAATTTCGCATTGAAAATACTGACGAATCATGACTTGCATAAACGAATGGAAATGGCAGCGATTGAAACGGTTTCAGAAAAGTTTCATTCATCCTTGATTGTCTCACAGTATGAAAAACTTTATGAGAAAGTAGTGCGCCAACATGTTCACCTCTGAGCAATGGGAAGCTGGGAAAATCGTCATTGAGACTCTAAAACAAAAAGGCTATGAAGCGGTCTTTGTAGGAGGAGCAGTCCGTGATTTGGTGTGCAATAAAGAAGCGAACGATATCGATGTCGCAACTAGTGCATTACCTGAGGAAGTAAAGGCGGTATTTAAGCGGACGGTGGATGTAGGGCTTTCACATGGAACAGTACTCGTAATTGTGAATCGAGTGCCGATTGAAGTCACGACTTTTCGAACGGATGGAGAATATGAAGATCATCGAAGACCGAGTGATGTAAAGTTCGTGCGCTCACTTGAGGAGGACTTAAAACGTCGGGATTTTACGATGAATGCCCTTGCCATGACCGAAAGTTTTCAAATCATTGATTTATTCAATGGTCAAATTGATTTGCAAAATGGATTAATTCGCACAGTTGGCAATCCTATTACTCGCTTTAAAGAAGATGCACTCAGGATGCTGAGGGCCATTCGGTTTACCGCACAGCTCGGGTTTAATATTGAAACCACTACTTTCGAAGCCATCCAGTCTTGCGCACAAGATCTATCATTCGTATCGGTTGAACGACTGACGGCTGAACTCGAAAAAATATGGAAAAGTGCAAACCCTTATAAAGGGATTGAAAACCTTGTTCAAAGTAAGTTGCACAGACAACTGCCGGGGGATTTCCCATTTAACCACGAAAAATGGGGATTGTTAGGGAGCCCCAAAAACGTAGCGACGTGCTGGGCTTTTTTATGTTTACTACAGGAGCAACCAGCGGTAACGGAACTCGCTAGACTTTATAAATTATCCAATGACATGAAAAAAAAGATAATCCAATTAGTAACAGCAACACAGATCCGAAGCGAGAGATTGTTCACAATCGATGATCTATACCAATTTGATGAAGATATCCTAATCCAAGCTGAAACGCTATCTCGAATTTTGAGTAGTGATTGTGAATTCATGTCAGTAGATCAATTAATTTCTCTCAAAAAAGCGCTGCCCATTCAGTCGATTCGCGACCTGGCGATAACAGGACAAGAATTGATGGAATGGTTTAAAGTACCGGGAGGACCGTGGTTGAAGGAAACATTAACTCAAATTGAACGTGCTGTGTTACATAAAAAAGTAGGCAATGATGCCACACAAATAAAGGAATGGATAATGAATGAATCCAACTGTGAAATTTGAAATTACAAAACGCCTGTTAACTGCAAAAGACGAACCCATCTCTGGTCAGCAGTTGGCAGATGATTTTGGATTATCGAGAACGGCTATTTGGAAACATATCAAGGAACTTGAAGAAGAAGGCTATGGAATAGAGACGATCAAGAAAAAGGGATATGTATTAACGTCATCTCCTGATTCACTGCAAGCGGTCAAGGTGGAACAACATCTAACCACAGAACGTTTTGGACGCCATATCCACTATCAATTGACATGTGAATCCACACAGCCTATTGCCCATGGACTGGCACAGGCTGGAGCGCAAGATGGCTCAGTTGTCTTGTGTGAAGAACAGACTGCCGGGAAAGGTCGTTTGGCACGTGCTTGGACATCAACCGAAGGAAAAGGAATCTGGATGAGTGTAATTATTCGACCTGAAATCCCTCCGACTAAAGCACCTCAATTAACGCTCGTTGCAGCGGTGGCGGTTACTAGAGCCATTGAAGATGTGGCAGATGTTCGGGCTGAGATAAAATGGCCCAATGATTTGTTGATAAATGGCAAAAAATGTACAGGGATATTAACGGAACTACAAGCTGATATTGATCGGGTTCATGCGATTATATTGGGAATCGGTGTGAATGTGAATCAACGCCTTTCAGATTTCCCACAAGAAATTCAATCGATAGCTACTTCCATCCAAATGATTACTGGTCATCCTGTCGATCGAGCGAAACTTGTTGCGCGCATTTTATACCATTTAGAAGTATATACAGATATGTACGTCAAACATGGCTTTGAACCTCTGAAGATTCTTTGGGAAAGTTACTCATGTACACTCGGAAAGCGAATTAAAGCGGTTATGATCCATCAACAAATTGAAGGGATTGCACTTGGAATAACCGATGATGGTATATTACAAGTAAAGACGGACGACGGCGAAATCCATGGAATTTATTCTGCCGACATCGAAATACAAAATTAATTGGAATAATTTAAATTGGAATATGGTATTTATTTCTGTTATAGTGGATGCGAAGGGCAGTATCTGAGTAGAACTGCACCTGATGAACACACCATGCAAACTAGAAATTGAATATTTCTGCCTTGATCTTAATCGACAGGGACGGAGGAAACCAGTTCTTTTACCTATAACACCCTTCTGTCCATTTTTGGCCAGAAGGGTTTTTATTTTGGTTTCCTCTCAAAAAAAGAGAGGAGATAGCAAATGAAAACAACGAACGAGTTTATGAACATGAAAAAAGAAAACGATAAAATTATTATGTTAACTGCTTATGATTATCCTTCAGCAAAACTTGCAGCAGATGCTGGTGTAGAAATACTACTAGTTGGAGATTCCCTAGGCATGGTTGTACTTGGGTATGAATCGACTGTCCCAGTTACAATTGAAGATATGCTTCATCATGGAAAAGCCGCGAGAAGGGGAGCGCCAGATACCTTTTTAGTAGTGGATATGCCTTTTGGTTCATACCATGGATCGTTTGACGTAACACTGAAAAATGCTATGCGTCTCTTTCAGGAAACCAATGCACAAGCCCTGAAGGTTGAAGGGGCAGAGGAAGTAATCGACGTGATTCGACGATTGTCCCGTACAGGGATACCAGTAATTGGTCATCTAGGGTTATTGCCTCAGTCCGCAAGCGTTTCTGGCGGATACAAAGTCCAAGGGAAAACCGCTCAAGCAGCACAAAAATTAATTGAAGACGCACAGGCCTGTGAAGCTGCTGGTGCAGTGATGGTCGTACTCGAATGCATCCCACATCAGCTGGCCAAAACAATTTCAAATACACTAACAATTCCTGTTATCGGGATTGGGGCCGGTGAAGAAACTGACGGTCAAGTGTTGGTTTTTCATGACATCGTAACTTACGGCAGTCATCATATGCCGAAATTTGTAAAAGCCTTCGCACAGGCTGGGAAAGAGATTTCCGCTGGGGTGGTACAATATGTTGAAGAAGTCAAAAGTGGACTATTTCCTGCGCCTGAGCACCGTTTCACGATGAAGGATGACGAATTACAAAAGTTATATGGAGGCCTAAAATGATCCAGATAGAACGGATAATTGATTTGAAAGAAAATATAAAACATGTGAAGAATTCGGGCAAAAGTATTGGTTTTGTAGCGACGATGGGATATTTACATGAAGGGCATCTGTCACTTGTGAAAAATGCAAGGGAAGAAAATGATTTTGTCGTCATGAGCATATTTGTAAACCCTGCACAATTTGGACCAAATGAAGATCTGGACACGTATCCTCGTGATTTGGAAAGAGATTCAAAGATGGCAAAAGAAGCGGGCGTTGACTTATTATTTTTCCCTCAAAGCGACGAAATGTACCCACAGGATGGTGGAATTACGATACAAGCTGGAAGACTTTCAAATGTCCTGTGTGGTTCATCCAGACCTGGTCATTTTGATGGTGTCCTGAAAGTGGTAACCAAGCTGTTCCACCTCGTCGAACCCACAAAAGTTTATTTCGGTCAAAAAGATGCGCAGCAGGTTGCGATTATTGAAACGCTTGTTCGAGATTATAATTTCCCACTGGAAGTACGGAGAATTGATACAGTCCGTGAAGAAGATGGGTTGGCAAAAAGTTCACGAAATGTTTTCTTGAGTCAACAAGAGCGTGAACAAGCCCCTGCAATAAATAGAGCCATTCAAATCGGAATCGAACATTTTATGAACACGAAACAAGTCGATGAAGCGCAACAGCTAACCATTCAACATATCGAAGAGTTCACGTCAGGTACGATTGATTACGTTGAATTGCTTAGTTATCCAGATTTAATAACAAATACAGAAGAATCAACTTCTGTTATTTTGGCTGTTGCTGTATTTTTTGAAAAAGCTCGATTGATAGATAATATTATTATAAAAACTGAAGAGGTGTAATTTTTCATGTTACGTATGATGTTGAATTCTAAAATACACCGCGCTGTTGTAACAGAAGCGGATTTAAACTATGTAGGAAGCATTACAATTGACCAGGATTTGCTGGATGCAGTTGGCATGTTGCCAAATGAGAAAGTGCATATCGTAAACAACAACAACGGTGCACGTTTTGAAACATATATTATTGCTGGTGAACGAGGAAGTGGTGTTATTTGTGTGAACGGAGCAGCCGCTCGACTTGTACAACGAGGAGACGTCGTTATTATCTTATCTTATGCCTATGTGATGAATGACGAGGCAAAAGATCATAAACCAACCGTTGCCATTATGGATCAAAATAATTCTATTCGAGAAATCATCAGCTACGAACCTGAAGCCACTGTGATGTAATGAATGAGGAGGTGCCAATTTCGGTGCCTCTTTTTTGTTTTTATAATGAACCTTACATAATTCAAAATCGTCTTTTGGTTGTGTTCAATGATACCTATAATCCGATTTTGTGATACAATTTTTCTATTAGAAGTCTAAATTGTGAGTTGATAATATATGGTCAGTCCAACTTATGCCATCGTGGATATTGAAACTACGGGTCATTCACCTGCTAAAGGAGATCGAATGATTCAGTTTGCTGTTGTTTTTATTCGAGATTGGCAAATTCAGTCTACATATTCAACCTTTATTCAACCTGGGAAGAAAATCCCTTTCTTCATTCAAGATTTAACAAGCATTTCAGACCAAGACGTACGCGACTCACCTATTTTTGAAGAAGTAGCGGAAAAAATATATAATATGCTTGAAAATTGTATATTTGTTGCCCATAATACAAATTTTGATTTGTCATTCATTCAAGCGGAGTTTAAACGAATCGGGTTCCCCGAATGGAAAGGGAAGAAAATGGATACCGTTGAGTTGTCACGGCTACTTTTTCCGACTTCATTTAGTTATAAACTACAGGATATAGCGTTGGAACGTGGGATTCTGCTTGCCAATGCTCACCGTGCAGATGATGATGCATATGCTACGGCAGAACTTTTTATTGATTGCATGAATGAAATTGAAAAGTTACCCATCCAAACACTTGAGCATATCCATAAACGCTCATTCCAGCTCAAATATGATGTTGCATCCCTGTTTTTTGAGGCGCTTCAAAAGAAAAGAAAAGCTGCAAAGGCTGAAAACTTGGATTTTTATAAGGGGATTGCCCTTAGAAGAAAGCAAGTCCAGTCAAATCATGTTGAAGCCAGTCTTACATTTCCGGAAACGAAAAATCAGAAACGGCTATTCTTTTCTGAAGGATTAACGGACTTTAAAGAACGTGACGGACAGTTTCAAATGATGGATGCAATTTGGGATACATTTCAAGCGACCAAGGAAGTAGCAATCGAAGCATCAACGGGTGTTGGTAAAACATTAAGTTATTTAGTGCCCTCTTATTTTCATGCAAAAAAACAGCACAAGAAAATCTTAATCAGTACGTATACCTCACACTTAATGGAGCAATTATGCGAAGTAGAAGTGCCTAAGTTAGAATCAATTGTCAAGGATAAGGTCAATATAGCAGTCTTAAAAGGGGCTAGACATTATATTGACTTACACCGCTTCGAGGAATTGTTAAGAGCTGAAGATGAATCCTATGATGATACATTCGCGATTTGCCAACTACTGGTATGGCTCACCCGTACCGAAACAGGGGACATTGGTGAACTGAATGTATCAAGTGGCGGTCAATTTTTCTTGGACAAAATTAGGAAGAATGCATTTTCGATAAAGACTCAAGAAGTCAACATGCATGATTTTCATTCATATGCGTTGGCTCAGAGTAACCATGCAGATTTGCTCATCACGAATCATGCGATGTTATTTACAGATCAACATCGATTAGAGCCACTATTAACAGATGAAATCGGTGCTTTTGTTATTGATGAAGCACATCAATTCGTCCAAGCAGCCAATGAACGTGATGAACGAATATTTTCTTATACCCAATGGAAGTATATTTTCGGTCAACTTGGTACGAGAGATCAGGATCAACTGACAGCGGCATTCGCACAAGTTTTGCAAAAACATCAAATTCAAGCGGATTCATCGTTTGATGAACTGGATGAACTGTATGAACAATGTATCAATAAGTTTGATGATGCTGTTCAATTGCTTGTCCAAGAAGTCAAAAGAAGAAATCCAAACAAGTCACAATCAAAACAAACCATATTGCTCGAAGAATTAAATTTGAATTTTGCAGTATTGGAAGAGGTGTATCAAACTCTTCAAAAATGGGTCACCATTGCACAAAACTTGCATGAACGATTGATAAAAAGTGTATCCGAATCTACTCATTCTGAAAAACTCATTGCAGCAGAATGGCAATATTGGTTAAATGAAATGAAAATCAAAACAGGAGAATGGATCGAAATATTCCTGTCGGTACACAACAACTCATCTGTTTGGATTGAATTGGACCGAAGAAGTATTCCAGGCAGTCTTCATGTGTATAAAAAACCGATTGATAGTACAAATACGGTCAATCAAATATTCAACCAATGGCGAGGTAAGGCTAGCATAGTCTGGACTTCCGGTACTTTGACTGTCCCAGGAAATAACCGGTTTATCGTGAACCAGTTAGGTCTTCCTGAAAATGTTCCAATTAAAGCATATGCCGCACCCGAGAATTTTTACAAAGGTGCTAACTTATTTATTGTAGATGACATGCCGGATATCCAACATGTGTCACAGTCCGATTTTATTGAGGCCGTAGCGGATGCAGTGATTCAAACAGTTCTCATTACAGAGGGACGCTGTTTTGTGCTATTTACTTCACAGGATATGCTAAGAAAAACAGTTGATTTAATTCAAGATACGGGCTTACTTGAAGGGTATATGTTATTTGCTCAGGGTATGACTTCCGGCAGTCGAATGAAGTTATTGAAATCTTTCCAGCGTTTCAGGAAATCGGTGTTATTTGGTACGAATAGTTTTTGGGAAGGTGTTGACGTACCTGGAGAAGCTTTATCTGCTGTTGTCATGGTTCGTCTACCATTTTCATCGCCTGAGGAACCTGTCTTCAAAACACAAGCCGACCGGTTAACGAAACAAGGAATCCATTCATTTTCTGCGCTTGCACTTCCTGAAGCAATATTGCGATTCCGTCAAGGGTTTGGTCGCTTAATCCGTTCATCTACAGACAGAGGCGTTTTCATTGTGCTGGATCGTCGTATCGATTCAAAGTCATACGGCAAAGAATTTATCCGTGCTTTACCGAATATCCCAGTGAAGAAAGTATCTTTGCAAGATATGGTCTTAGACCTCGAACATTGGTATAATGACAAAGTATGAGCGAAGAAAGTAGGGTATTTCAAATGGAAAGTAAAATTGAAGTATTATCAACAGTAACGGTTGACTATCAATCAGACTTGTATAAAGTTGTAGACGCTCTAAATCGAACATTAAAACAAAAAAATTTAATGTTTGGACTTGCACTCGAAAAAGACAATCGTGAGAAAGCCGTTTTTACCATTTATAAAACGTAAGGTGAATTATGAAAAAATGGATCATCTTTATAAGTGTATTTACTCTTTCACTCAGTCTTATCATTAGTGTGTTTGTCCTTTGGAAAGCGGGAAAACCATTCAATAATGAAAAAAAACAAGCTGAACAAACCGCAATCAGTGAAAACAAGTTACAACAAGTAACGAATTCAGAAGTGTACAGTGGCACAAACACATATATCACAGTACGTGGCAAAGATGAAAGTGGGAACGAAAAAGCTGTTTTCATTCCCGCGGACAGCAACGATTTGGATATTAATGAAGTATTCTTGAAAAAGGGTATTTCAAAAAGCCAAGCGAAAAAAGCCGTAGAGGATGAATTTGAAGTTAAAGAAGTGTTACATACTAAACTTGGTTGGGAAGAAAACAATGCGGTTTGGGAAATCACTTTTTTAAATAAAAATAACAAGTTGAATTACGTGTACTTATTATTCGAAAACGGTAAATGGTGGAAGCGTATTTTAAACTTGTAAAAGGGGTCAATTGATTATGAAAATGCAATTAGCTGAACGTGTTCAAACTTTAACGCCATCAACTACACTTGCCATTACGGCGAAAGCGAAAGAGTTAAAAGAGCAAGGCATTGATGTAATTGGATTAGGAGCAGGAGAACCCGATTATAATACACCTCAAAACATCTTAGATGCTGCACTCAAATCCATGAATGATGGGCATACAAAATATACGCCTGCTGGTGGTTTGCCTGCATTGAAAAAGGCCATTATCAACAAGTTGCTACGTGATCAAGGTTTGACCTACGAACCTTCTGAAATATTAATTGGAATCGGTGCAAAACACGTACTTTATACATTATTCCAAGTGTTGTTGAATGAAAAAGATGAAGTCATTATTCCGATTCCTTACTGGGTGAGTTATCCTGAACAAGTGAAACTTGCAGGTGGGATTCCGGTTTATGTTGAAGGTACAGCTGAACAACATTATAAAGTTTCGGCATCTCAAATTAAACAAGCAATTACGGAGAAAACTCGGGCGATTATCATCAATTCACCTAGTAATCCTACAGGCATGCTTTATTCCGAAAATGAGTTAAAGGAAATTGCTGAGGTTTGTAAAGCAGCAGGCATTTGGATTATTTCGGATGAAATTTACGAAAAGTTAATTTACGGTAATGAAAAACATGTGTCGATTGCGCAAACTTCGGATGATGCTAAAGAACGTACAATCATCATTAATGGAGTTTCAAAATCACATTCAATGACAGGCTGGAGAATTGGTTATGCTGCTGGTAACAAACAAGTTATTACTGCCATGACGGATTTAGCAAGCCACTCGACGTCAAATCCAGTGACAACATCTCAATATGCGGCGATGGAAGCATATAATGGTCCACAAAACACGGTAGAAGAGATGAGAGTAGCTTTTGAATCACGTTTAGAGATTATTTATCCTAAACTTGCCGCTATACCAGGTTTCCGTGTGTTGAAACCTCAAGGGGCGTTTTATTTATTACCGGACGTTACTGAAGCGGCACAAAGAACAGGATACGATTCTGTTGATGCATTTGCAGAAGCTTTGCTTACAGAAGCGAATGTAGCGGTCATCCCTGGTTCTGGTTTTGGCGCGCCATCAACGATTCGTCTATCGTATGCAACTTCACTGGATTTATTGGAAGCAGCTGTAGAACGAATAAATACGTTTGTACAATCAAAATGGCAAAAAGTTTTGCTGTAATTTCTGGAGGAACTTATGAAAAAAATAATGATACAAGACATGCCGAAACATCTTGGTGAAACGGTAAAACTAGGTGCTTGGCTAGCAAACAAACGTTCAAGTGGGAAAATTGCATTCCTTCAACTTCGTGATGGAACAGGATTTGTACAAGGTGTCGTAGTAAAGGCAGATGTCCCTGAAGAGTTGTTTGCAAAAGCAAAATCAATGACTCAGGAAACATCGATGTATGTAATTGGCGAAATAACAAAAGACGAACGTTCATCTTTTGGATTTGAAATTCAAGTAAAAGACATCGAAGTGATTCACGAAGCAGTCGATTTTCCGATAACGCCGAAAGAACACGGGACAGAGTTTTTAATGGACAACCGTCATTTATGGTTGCGTTCACGTAAGCAACACGCCATCATGAAAATTCGTAATGAAGTCATTCGAGCAACATACGAATTCTTTAATGACAATGGGTTTGCAAAAGTGGATCCCCCAATATTAACTGGTTCTGCGCCTGAAGGAACATCTGAATTGTTCCAGACAAAATATTTCGATGAAGATGCCTATCTTTCACAGTCGGGACAACTTTACATGGAAGCTGCCGCTATGGCTCTTGGGAAAGTATTCTCATTCGGTCCTACATTCCGTGCTGAAAAGTCCAAAACACGACGTCACTTAATCGAGTTCTGGATGATCGAACCGGAGATGGCTTTCGTTGAATTTGAAGAAATCCTGGAAGTGCAGGAACAATATGTCTCGTACATCGTACAATCCGTCTTGAAGAATTGCGCATTGGAACTGGAACGCCTGGAGCGAGATGTTACGAAACTTGAACATATTCAAGCACCTTTCCCACGTATTTCTTACGATGATGCCATCAAGTTCTTGCATGAAAAAGGATTCGAGGACATTCAATGGGGTGATGACTTTGGTTCTCCGCATGAAACTGCAATTGCAGAACACTACGAAAAACCAGTATTTATCACGCATTACCCAACTGGAATTAAACCATTCTATATGCAACCTCACCCAGAACGTGATGATGTAGTATTGTGTGCGGACTTAATCGCACCTGAAGGTTATGGAGAAATAATTGGTGGTTCAGAACGAATTCACGATTACGATCTATTAAAACAACGTCTGTCAGAACACGGATTAGATGAACAAGCATACGCTTGGTACTTGGAACTTCGCAAACAAGGTTCTGTACCTCACTCTGGCTTTGGACTGGGACTAGAGCGTACGGTAGCATGGATTAGTGGTGCTGAACACGTTCGAGAAGCAATTCCATTCCCACGCTTGTTAAACCGTTTGTATCCATAATTAGAATAGCAACAAGCGCGATACTAGCCCGATGCTAACGTACGGACTAGTTGGCACTTCGAGCTGGACATTCATAAAACAAAGGAGAGTTCAGGTATGCAGCAACAACCAGATCGGCTCCGTATGTGGACAGAGCAGGGAAATGTAACCATTTCCCAGCTCTTTTTTCAACATTACAAGAAATGTGACATTCAAGATGATGAAGCTTTGCTGATTCTTCATATGTTAGCGTTCATGGATAAGGGTAATCATTTTCCAACACCTGATGATTTAGTGGCACGCTCCCATTTCACGCATGAGCAAGTTAGTAAATACATGCAAAGGCTTTTCCAAAAAGGCTATTTATCCATACAACAAAGATATGATGACAAAGGGGTTCTTATTGAAGCTTTTTCTTTTCATTCATTATGGAACCGAATCATCGATTTTCTATTAGCCGAAAAAACAACTGAGAAAGAATTGACCCAAAAAGAAAAAGAGGGGGATATTTTCCGGTTATTTGAACAAGAATTTGGACGTTTCCTGTCCCCAATGGAGAGTGAAACCATCGCCATGTGGATGGATCAAGATCAACAATCCCCTGAACTCATTCGCGCAGCACTAAAAGAAGCAGTTTTGGCACAAAAAATGAGTTTACGTTATATTGATCGTATTTTGTTTGAGTGGAAAAAGAAAAATGTTAAATCGTTGCATGATGTTGAAAAACAAGCGAGTCAATTCCGAACAGTTCCGGAACGAACCACCACACCGGTGCAGAATACAAATAAAGTACCCTTTTACAACTGGTTAGAAGAGCGAGAATGAGGAAGTGATGGAATGCTAACAAAAGGACAATGGGAGCACTGTCTATCGGAAATGGATATCATGTTTCCAGATGCACATTGTGAACTCGTTCACTCAAATCCATTTGAGCTGACAATCGCGACATTGCTTTCTGCTCAATGTACGGATGTACTCGTAAATAAGGTCACACCTGGATTGTTTGCAAAATATCCTAATCCAGAAGATTATTTGAGGGTGTCATTGGAAGAGCTTCAAAACGATATTAGGTCAATTGGCTTGTTTCGCAATAAGGCCAAAAATATCCAAGCATTATGTAAAATGGTAATCGAACAATTTGGTGGGGAAATTCCAGCAAATCGTGATTTATTAACGACTTTACCAGGAGTTGGTAGGAAAACGGCAAATGTTGTTGTGTCAGTTGCTTTTGATATCCCGGCACTTGCAGTCGATACACATGTTGAACGAGTGTCGAAACGCTTGGGTCTTTGTCGTTGGAAAGATTCAGTTCTTCAAGTAGAAGAAACCATCATGAAAAAGACACCGAAGGAAAACTGGTCACGGACACATCATCAACTCATCTTCTTCGGCCGTTATCATTGCAAGGCGCAAAACCCCCAATGCCCGGTTTGTCCTCTATTATCGTTATGCCGCGAAGGAAAAAAACGCATGAACAAAGGGTCTTTTTCTATATGATTCGATTTGATTCCGAGGGGGCACAAAAAGAGCTAGTGGAAGAGATTCTAAATGAATGGTTCTCATATAAAAAAACAATTCTTGATGCACATGAACAGAGACTGACAAATACGAAAAATGCAATGATCCATTCCATTGAGCTTTATGAAAAGTTGCTGACACAAGTTTCACTTACAAATGAGTTCCATGTAAATGAATTAAAACAGTATGAGGTTCTCCCGCTAAACGGAGAAGAACGATATTCATTTATAATTGGTAAACCTGATAACTATGCGGCATATTGCCAACTTGATGAGTTATTTGAAGAAACTAGGAAGAGAATTGCTCGTTTACGCCTCAAAAATAAGTAAAAAGAAGCAGCCCCAAAAGGGCTGCTTCTTTTACTTTAGTTATGGAGTTGAGGTAGAACCGTCTCCAGTTCCTTCTGCAGTACCATTACCACTGCCATCTGAAGGAGGAAGGGTTCCTTCCTCACCCGATGCTTCAGACGAGTCATCCTCTGAAGCATCATCATTACCTTCATTACCTTCATTACCATCATTGCCGTTATTGCTGTTATTGCCGTTATTGCCGTTGTTGCCGTTATTGCTGTTGTTGCCGTTGTTACCGTTATTGCCGTTATTGCCGTTGTTACCATCATCGCCAGTATTTCCGTCATCATTTTCATTCCATTCGCCTTCATCAGAACCATCTTCAGGATTTTCCTCCTCGGTTGGATCTGGGGTTTCAGGAACTTGAATTTCAAGAGCAGTCGTTGCAGGCGAACTTCGAATCTCATCCGCTATTGCCACGACCGAAAAGGTATAAGAACTTCCCGGTGCGATTCCGGTTACGATTAATCCTTTTTGTTCTGTCGTTTGAAGTACTGAAGGACTGCCACCATCAATTGAAATGGATACTTCGAACGCAACATCAAGTTCATTATCGTCTCGCTCTGGGGCTGTATGTTCCCATGAAAGAGTGGCTGTCAAATCTACTTCACTGTACTCTGCATTAAGATTTGTTGGACTATCCACTTCCATTTGTTCATATTCGTCGGAAACTTGAGTTGGTTCAGCTCCACGCACGAACAATTCGGTACTTCTCAAATATTCGGGCGTAAATTCACTAGCAAGTCGAAGAGGGGAAGTGCCTACTTCTACTGTGGCTTCTATAACTGAGTTAGGGCGTTTAAAGCGAGGTGTATCTTTACCCTCAGAAATATTCGTCATTACATCTTTAAATATATTTTGTGCAAATAAACGTTCATCTCTTACACTTGTGTTAATTGCATTTTTACGGCTCTCGTATCCGGTCCAGACAGCGATTGAGTAGTCCGTTGTGTAACCCGCAAACCAAATATCAGGTGCGGCCCCGTCAGACAAATTGTATTTTTCGAATTCATCGGAAGAGTAGTTGGTTGTACCGGTTTTCCCTGCAACATCTAATCCTGATATGGCCGCGGCTTTTCCTGAAGCGCCACTTTTATTGCTTAGGACATCACGCAGCATATCTGTGATCATATATGCCGTTGAATCCTTCATTGCAGGAGTTGACTTAGGTTTGAACGTTTTTTTTGTCTCACCGTCGCGATACACGATTTCACGGATGGAATATGGTTCTGAGTACATTCCCGCATTGCCGAAAGCTGCAAAGGAAGCGGCTAACTTAATGGTATTAATCCCACTGGTTGCTCCAATTGCGGAAGATTCATTTGCTAAATAGTCACCTGATATTCCAAGTTTATTCGCAAACGTTTTGTGATCGGCAGTACTTACTTCTTTAAATGTTTTAATAGCAGGAACATTTCGTGATTGATATAGTGCTTGACGAATCGTCATCGCACCCAAATATTTATTGTCAAAGTTATAAATTTGTTGTTTCGAGTTGGAATAGTTCATTTTTTCATCGACTAGCGTCTGTCCAGTCGACCAATCTAAATATTCAATAGCAGGACCGTAAGCCAATATAGGTTTAGCTGTTGAACCAATTCCTCTGTCGGTTCGATCTTGTGCGAAATTCAAACCTCGATTCGTACCAAAATCTCGTCCACCACCAATGGCTGCAATTGCCCCGGTTTTGGTATCCAAGACAGTAAGACCAGCTTGCATGTTCTCAGTAGGGAAGTTACCACTTTTTAATGCTTCTTCAACAGAAATTTGTGCTTGAGGATCAAGTGTCGTATAAACTTTTAATCCATCAGCTAAAGAGTCACCTTCACCCTTTGAGGCGATTTCATTTAAGACGATGTCCAAAAAGGCCGGGTATTTTGTTGCATTGGAAGGTTGTCGTTTTTCTTCAGCTAACAAACCTTGCGTAACAGGTGTCGCTTGAGCTGTTTCCATTTCTTCTTTTGTAATCTTTCCATGCTGTTCCATTAATCTTAAAACAATATTCCGACGTTTTTCGGCAGCTTCTGGATGTTTAAATGGATTAAAATTATTTGGACTTTGTGGCATCCCTGCTAACAAAGCCATTTCATGCAATTCCAAATCTTTTAATTCTCTTCCGAAAAATATGTTGGAAGCTGTTCCGATTCCATAAATATTTCCTGACATTAAGACTTTGTTGAAATACATCTCGAAAATTTCTTCTTTTTCATATGCTCTTTCAAGTTGAAACGCTAAATATGCTTCTTGTGCTTTTCGTTTCAATGTTTTTTCATTTTGTAAAAACGAATTCTTTATGACCTGTTGTGTTAATGTGCTGGCACCTTGAGCACCAAAACCTTCAGTGATGTTGGCAAGTATTGCTCCACCTAATCGGTAAAAATCCATGCCCATATGATCATAGAATCTGATATCTTCCGTTGCTAATATTGCATCTTCCATATCTTTTGGAATTTCATCATAGGTAACATAATCCCGGTTTTCTTTTCCGATTGTTGCAAACAAATCACCATTTTTATCGTAGAACTCTGAAGAAATTGGATCTTTTAAAGAATCTTCATCCAACTCTGGAGATGAACTTGCATAGTACGCAAATAGTCCACCGCCAAATAATAATCCAGCCAAACCGATGATGAGACATGCCACTACTATTCGCTTCAACCAAATTTTAGTTGAAGTCTGATTGGCTTTCTTTTGTTTTTCCAATTGTTTTCTTCGTTGTCCACGAGAGTTTATTTTTTCGCTCACGAACGTCTCCTCACTTTCATTACTTTGCAGGATTTTCTGAAAGCATCTTTGCTACCGCTTTTAAATAGTCAATTGGTGGGTAAGCACCAGGAACTATTTCATAGGCGTGTTGTTCGAAATAGTCGAACGGTATTGATTTACGTCCACCATTACCCATTTCTTCCCAGGAGTTGATTAAAGGAACAAACGGTAGTATGAAATATCTGTTAATCATTGAAAAACGAACAATTAAAAAACAAAGTCCTTGTTGTTCTGTTACGAGTCGCATATGGTCGATTTGATGAGCATGGATATTGCTCAATGGGAAGGATGTTTTATTTTTCGTTTCTTTAGCTTCAAAATCCACATGTACGCCTTGCCAAACACCATTAAAGTCAGTTGTTGAAGCAGTTCGATAGTATGCTTCTTTAATAACAGCCGCACTTCTGGAAGGATACTCCACTTTCACTACTTGAATTGGCACTGGTTTTTTATGGATGACGGCAGTACCTTTCTGTAGATAGTAATCGTTCGTTTCATTAATCTCATCCTCTAAGGTCTTACCCCTGTTACTAAAGGAATAATCCTTTTTTGTTCGATTTTCTCCATTATCTTTTGGGGGTATATATTTTTTCCCGTTCGGGTATTTTATAGCCATGCTCGTCACCTCGAATATCAGTGTATCATACCACATCTACTTGACGTGAATGTATAAAAAAGGTTGCATCAATGTCATGTCGAATATCTGGAAGTATTAGCTGAATCCATCTAGTTTTGTCGTTGAGAAAGGGATTCCGAATGTTGTGTAGAACTTCACTAACATTGGAGGGGTGCGCTATGAGAAGAATTGAAGAATTGATTGAACAACTCTCACTGCTTGAGCATATTTTAGAAGCCCGTTTTATACAAGAAAGATCGAATCAAACACAATTGGTGATTGAAAAAGGTCATCAATTGGGTCAAGCTCTTAAAGATACAGAAAGATCGATTGAATGGAATGCCTGTTCGCGTAGAAGTGGTTAAACCCACTTTTTTTTGTTACTATTAATAGTAACGAAGGAGTTGCAATCATGACATTAAGCGAACAAACCACATTGCTGTTAAAGGAAAGTAAAAAATGTTTAATTCGTCATCTGGAAATGCGCGAAAAGGATACAACTCCAGATTTTTTCGCTGTGGTAAAACCACATGCGGATAAGTGGAATTCGTTCATTATCGATTGGCGAGAACAAGCGAGACTCTGGATTGAGGAAAATCGTCCAAAGTATATGAGAATTCAACAAATTGATGCGGCAATTGAAGCATTTAATCAGTATGTCGTACAATCATTTTATAAAGAGACCGGCAAAAAAAGATTTGCCCAGTCCATACAATCAACTTGTTACACACTGCAAACTTTTATTCAAGCCATTGAGCAAGTAGGTGAAAAGCTTGATAATCAAGAAAAAAGCAATTGGTGAGCTTCTGAACGAATGGAAACAGGATGCGGTCATGCGTGAACGTATTGTACACTGGCACACAATTGAGGAAAAAGAAGCCACACTGGCTGATTTTCCAAAAGAATTGCATCCATCTATTCAACTCGCACTGAAAAAACGTGGAATCAACCAATTATTTAGCCATCAACGTCAGGCTTTTGACCTTGCTGGAAAAGGATTTTCGTTTACAGCCATTACACCTACTGCTTCAGGAAAATCACTTTGTTACCATTTACCTGTCCTGCAATCCATTCTGGATGATCCCTCTTCACGTGCACTATACTTATTTCCAACAAAAGCATTAGCTCAAGATCAGAAATCCGATTTAAATTTACTAATTGAACAAATGAATCAAGAGATTTTGAGTTATACCTATGATGGAGATACATCACCTGCCATTCGTACAAAGGTAAGAAAAGCGGGTCACATTGTATTAACGAATCCTGATATGCTGCATTCCGGTATTTTACCTCATCATACAAAATGGGTTTCATTATTCGAAAACTTAAAATACATTGTGGTGGATGAGTTGCATACTTATAAAGGCGTCTTTGGTAGTCATGTAGCCCATGTGTTACGAAGATTAAAAAGAATTTGTCATTACTATGGAAGCGATCCTGTATTTATTTGTACTTCTGCAACGATTGCCAACCCAAAAGAATTAGCTGAATCATTGACAAATGAATCGCATAGTCTGATTGATCAAAATGGAGCACCTTCAGGAAAGAAGAATTTCATTTTTTATAACCCTCCGATTGTACACCCAACGTTCGGTGTAAGGCGAAGTGCAATTTTAGAAGTGAGAGATTTAGCGCGACGCCTATATAAAGAAGGAATACAAACCATCGTTTTTGCCAAAAGTCGAGTACGTGTAGAAATGTTAGTGACCTATTTAAATGAGTTGACTAAAAAGAGAATAAAAGATGATTCGATTCGAGGGTATCGAGGTGGCTATTTACCATCTGAACGCCGACAAATTGAGAAAGGGCTGCGTGAAGGGACCATACAAACAGTCGTCAGTACAAATGCGCTTGAACTAGGTGTTGATATTGGTCAGTTGCAAGCGTGTATTATGACTGGGTATCCTGGAAACATTGCAAGCGCTTGGCAACAAGCAGGTCGAGCAGGGCGCAGGCAAGATGAAGCGTTGATACTATATGTCGCGCAATCCACTGCGCTTGATCAATACATTGTGAACAATCCGCAATTTTTACTTGGGCAGTCACCGGAAGAGGCACGTATCCATCCAGATAACTTAGTCATTTTGATGGATCACTTAAAGTGCGCCTCATTTGAATTACCATTTAAAATAACGGATCAATACGGAGAGTTTGAAATTCAGGAATTACTCGCTTACTTAGAAGACGAAGGTATTCTTGTAAAGACATCAGATAGGTGGCACTGGATGAGCGATCGTTTTCCGGCACATGAAATCAGTTTACGCTCAGCTTCTCAAGAAAATGTTGTTATTATTGATCAAACGATCCCAGCATCAACGAAAGTGATTGGTGAAATGGATCGTTATAGCGCCATGACGTTGTTGCATGAAGAAGCAATCTATCTACATCAGGGCATTCAATTCCAAGTCGAGAAGTTGGATTGGGATGAAAAAAAAGCATTTGTAAGAGAAGTCGATGTAGATTATTTTACAGATGCCAATTTAGCAGTCGAACTAAAAGTAATGAGTGAGGATCAGGAAAAATCATTTGAAAAAGGTTCCGTGTTTTATGGAGATGTTTCCATTTTAGCAATGGCTACAATCTTCAAGAAAATTCGTTTTGACACACATGACAATATCGGATCTGGACCCATTCAATTGCCGCCAGAAGAATTACACACATCTTCGAGTTGGTTAAGTTTTGATAGACCTAGAGGTTGGACGGATTCCATGTTAACCGATGCGATGACAGGCACCGCAACATCGATTGCTTCATTCATTCCGTTATTTGTTCAATGTGACCGACGTGATATCCATGTTGTACCACAAGTGAAATCAATTCATGCTGAACTCCCGACAATTTTCGTATACGATAGCTATCCAGGCGGGATTGGCATAAGTGAACGAGTATTTGAAGTGTGGCCACAATTACTTGCGCATGTAGTACAACATGTTGAATCTTGCCCGTGCAATCAAGGTTGTCCTGCTTGCATAGGACCTCAAGATGCCGCGGTCGGTTTGAAAGATGATGTGTTGAAACTATTAGCATATTTACAATTCGATAAAAAAGGTGAGTTTGATGTCTTTTGAAAAGAATTTATTACAAATGAAAAAATTGATCAAGAAGAAGCCAGCGGAAGCACAGTCGTTGGCTCCTTTTGTCATACCTCAAAAACCCTTATATACTTCGATCTGGGAAAAAGCAGGATTTACTGTTATCGAAAATAAATTTGGCGTAGTCTTCGAAATGAAGAAAATATATCAACCACACTCAACCCATGGTAATTTTCAATTGAATGAGGTTTTCAAGGCCTTTGAAATGTGGAATTCCTTTCAAGGGGTTCATCCACTTTCAACGGATGACCATAAAGTAGTGTTTTTTGATACGGAAACGACGGGGTTAAAAGGAACTGGGACGTATATTTTCTTAATTGGTCAACTCATATGGAAGAGCGATCATTTTGAAATGACCCAGCATGTCTTGGCTGATCCGAGTCATGAAACTGCGTTTTTATATGAATCTGGCTTATGGCGAGCAAATCAAAACGTGATTACATACAATGGGAAAAGTTTCGACTGGCCACAATTGCAAACGCGTTGGACATTGAATCGGGAACACTTGCCCAAATTACCCGATCCTGTTCATATTGATTTATTACATGCATCAAGAAGAGTTTGGAAAAATGATTTGAGCCATTTCAAACTAACCACAATTGAACAAGAGAAATTAGGCTTTAGAAGGATTGGTGATATTCCAGGTCACTTAGCGCCAATTATTTATTTAGATGCAGTGAAAAGCGGAAATCCAGAAACATTGTTAAAAGTACTACATCATAACGAGCTGGATATCTTATCGTTACTGACTCTCTTTGTCCATACATCGAAACTGCTTTTACTTGAAGAGTATACGGATACCGTCAATACTTCGACGAATATCGGAAAGTGGTTTTTTGATTTAAAATCGTTCAATAAAAGTCATGATGTATTTGAGCGAATCACGAACTTATATGATAGAAACGAAGCTGCGCAAGCTTTTTATTATCTAGGATTTGAATATAAACGACTTAAACAAGTTAATGATGCATATAAGGCTTTTGAAAAGTCACTTGTGCATCTAAAGGATTTATTGCAAATAAAAGCTTATGAGGAGCTTGCAAAAATAGCTGAGCATAATCAAAAAGATTTCTCTTCAGCCAGCTGCCACGTAGAAAATGCGCTGGAATTAATAAGACGTTCGATTGAATTAAATGTTCGGCAAAAAGAACGATGGAAAACATCCTTTGAAAAACGTTTAAAACGCATTGGAAATAAACAGACTATTTCCCGGGGAAGCGCAGATTTCGACAGAAATAGAGAAGGGAAATAAACGTAAAATCGTTCTTTATGCTATAATTAATCCATGCCTGTAACAACGGAAGGACGATATATATGGACACTAAACTTACGCCGGAAGCCATTTTAGAAAAAGAATTTAAAACAGGTCTACGTGGATACAATCAAGATGAAGTAGATCAGTTCTTGGATGACATTATTCAGGATTATGCAATGTTCACACAAACAATTGAAACCTTGAAAACTGAAAATAGACGATTAAAAGAAGAAGTGGATGAAGCACCTAAGCGTCAAATTGCCACACCTCCATCCGGTACAACAAACTTTGATATCTTAAAAAGGCTTTCGAATCTCGAGAAACATGTGTTTGGAGCTAAGTTGTACGAATAATAGAACATCGTTGGATTGATTGATAAAAAAAGAATTATCAAGTATACTGATGAAACCAAGTAGGAAATCCAAGTAATCGCTGCAACGCTTGACGTTGTAGAGGAAAGTCCATGCTCGCACGGTTCTGAGATGACCGTAGTGTTCGTGCTTAGCCAAAAAATAAGCTAAGGC
>Ga0209013_10001020_pt1 | contig 25899 bp, 20 predicted proteins | sample Cruoilmetagenom2_FD_187291 | JGI IMG/M metagenome (GOLD analysis project Ga0209013, IMG submission 187291) | Oil polluted marine microbial communities from Coal Oil Point, Santa Barbara, California, USA - Sample 2 (SPAdes) (version 2) | ecosystem: Environmental > Aquatic > Marine > Oil seeps ...
AGTTTCGATGGGTCTGATTCCGGGAGTCGGCGGAACAGTCAGCATCCCGCGGCGGATCGGCCGGCAACGAACGCTCGAATGGCTGATCTCGAACCGCGAACTTGATACCACGACTGCGCTCAGCTGGGGACTTGTTGACGCAATCGTCGACAACTGAGGCGCCGCGACGTCGGAGGCCGGCGAGTTGTGATCGCTGCTCAGGTTCCGGTCTCGGAGGATCCAAACAGGGTTGACACGACAACATCTCCCGCCTCGTGGGAGGGCCCCTCCCACGAGACGGCACCGTGGGCGAGCAACACCACGTGCTCACACAAATCGAGCGCGTGGCCGACGTGCTGCTCGACAATCAGAAGTGCCGTGCCCGACGCACGAATCTGGCCGAGCAACTCATAGACCTGATCGACAATGATCGGGGCGAGCCCCAGCGACAATTCGTCGGCGATCAGCAGCTTGGGCGACTCCACCAACGCCCGCGACAAGCACAGCATCCGTTGCTCGCCGCCAGACAGGGTCCCGGCGAGCTGCTTACGACGGACTCCGAGCTGAGGAAAAATCGTGTAGGCGCGCTCGAGCGCGTCAGGGACACCCTTGCGCGAGAACGTTCGCCCAAACGGCAGTGCAAGGTTCTCCTCGACGGTGAAGGTGGCGAAGACAGACCGACCCTCGGGCGCGTGCACAATGCCCGATCGGGCGAACTGATAGGTCGGCTTTCCAGTCATGTCTTTGCCGGCAATTGCGACCCGCCCATCGACAGGTTTGACCAACCCTGACGCGACGCGGGCCACGGTGGTTTTGCCGGCACCATTGGCACCCAGCAGGGCGACAGCTCCACCCTCGGGAATCGATATTGAAACATCGAACAACGCCCGAAATGGGCCATACCCAGCGGTGATGCCCGAGAGTTCGAGGACAGGAACCGTACTCACGTGAGATCCATGTCACCCAGATAGGCGCGGCGAACAATCGGGTCAGCCAGCACTCCAGCGGTCGGACCAGATGCGACGACTTCACCGAAATCGAGTACGTAGCAACGTTCCGTGAAGTCTGCGACCAACTCAACATCATGTTCGACGAGCAGGATCGCAAAACGCTGCCGTTCTTGAACCTCGCGTAACGTTCGAGCAAGCGCCGCAGTTTCCGCACGGTCGAGCCCTGAGGACGGCTCGTCCAAAAGCAACATCCTCGGACGGGTCATCAATGCCCGGCCGACCTCGACGAGTCGGCCCTGCCCAAGGCTGAGCGCCTCGATCGGCTCATTGCGAATCTCGAGTAGCCCCAGCATTTCCAGCATGTCATCGCACACACGGATCTCATCGTTGGTCGGCCGACCCAGACCAATGAGGTCCTTCCAGAGCGATCCGGTTCCGAGACGAACACGCTCGGCAATCAGCAGGTGTTCGCGGACCGTGCTGTCATTGAACAACTCGAGCCGCTGGAATGTGCGGCCAATACCGAGCAGCGCCCGGCGGTTCACAGCAAGCGAGCCGATGTCGTTACCCCCGAACAGAACCACACCGTCGTTCGGTTTGAGCACGCCGGAAATGCAGTTGAAAAGGGTTGTCTTTCCGGCTCCGTTCGGTCCGATCAATCCAACACGCTCGCCCTCGCCGACGGCGATGTCGACTGCGGTCAGCGCTCGGATCCCGCGGAAGTCTTTCTCAATCCCTCTCGCTTCGAGAAGCGCCGTCACGGTGTGCCCTCCGTGTTCGCTCCGGGAGCATCGGCGGTCTCTTCGACACTTGCAGCTGTGCTCTCGGGATCCGCAGGTGGTCCCGGCTCGGACGTATTCGAGCGCGGGTCCATGCGGTCGATGAGGGCGTCGAGCCTGCCGAAGGACCTGCGCTTACCGTATTCGAGAATGCCTTCGGGGTGCCGTGCGTACTGGCTCGCGGCCAGACCAAAGAGGACGAAGCGCCACTTGCCAGAGAGATGGAAGACGTTGCGTAGGACCGCCCTCTCGAACAGCCCGAAGGAGATGCCAGCCATAACCGCGCCCCCTATCGTGCGCGCGCTGAGGGTCACAACCAAGACGGTCCAGAACAGACCGGCAAATGGGGAGAAGTTTCCCGCGTAGTTGACGTTCTGCTGCTGGATTGAAAGCAGAGCTCCGCCAAGCCCCGCAATTGAAGCCGATAGCGCGAAAGCTGTCACGCGAGCGCTCACCGGTGAGACACCGATCGATTCAGCCGCGGCTTCGCTTCCCCGAAGAGCCTGCAGCGTGCGGCCAACTGTGCCCTCACGTACGCGGATGACGAGCAGCGACACGATTATGAACACGACGATGACCAGGACAAGGAACGACTTGTCGCTGTTGAAGTCGACCCCAAGCATTGTCGGACGTTCCACTCGCGTTCCCTGAAGTAGTGAGGTGTCGCCACCTCCGACCCAGCTGAACTTGATCATCACCGCGTCGAAGAAGAACGCGAAGGCCAACGTGGCAATGGCAAACCAGACCCCGCCGAGTCGGAGCACCGGTAACGCCAGTAACGCACCGACGACCGCTGCAATGGCCGCGCCGATGAGTGCGCCGAGCAATACCGGGATATCCCATCGATCCGCAAGCTGGAATACAGCAAAGCCTCCAATGGCCGCGAACGTGGCTTGACACAGCGAGATCTGGCCGGCGAAACCGGTGATGACAGTGATCGAGAGAAAGATCGTCGACATGATCACTGCCTGAATGACCAGGAACATCCAGCTCACATCAGCCGTGGCGAACACCAGGTACGCCAAGAATCCGAGCAACGCCACCCCAACCACCCGCGTCGCCAGCGTGAGACGCGGGCTCCGAACTGCTGATGCCAGCGCCGGTGGTGGAGGGTCCACACCCGAAAGCGGATCGCTGGACTCACTCGATCGGCGAATGCTTGGCCACAGAACCATGATTCCGAACAGCACGACGAAAGGAAGCGCTGGTGTCAGATTCTCCTGGAACGGCCGCAGCCAACTTGCGCTGTCGGACCACCGGGGTAGGAACGTCGTGAACAGTGAAATCGTGATTCCGAGGGCGAAGCCGCCGACAACTGCCCACGGGAGACTGACGAGCTTGCCGATCGCCGCAGCCGCTATGGCGACAACCATGATGTTGAAGAAGTCCGACGCGGAGAGAGTGTTGAATCGCGGAGCGATCAACACCCCTGCCAGCCCGGCAAACAAGCTCGACACCACCCAAGCGAGCGACGAGATTCGATTCGAGTTGACACCAGCGAGTTCAGCCAGACGCGGGCTCTCGACTACCGCCCGCATCGACAGACCAACCGAGGTGAACCGGAACATTGCCCCCAGCAGCAACATCGCGGTGATTGCTACAAGCATCTGCGCCAACTCGTTGCGGCTCCACGGATAGACCCCGAACGGATCGTAGAACACCCGCGCTCCGTCCGGCAGAATCCCCTCCGGTGTCTGGCCGGCGACTGCTTCAAATCCCGCGATCAGCTCGAACAGCGCGGGGATCGCAACCGTCAGCCCGATAGCAACGACAAGTTTCGCAATCGCTGAGGCCGTGCGAAGGTGTCGAAAGACGACCCGCTCGAGGACCAGTCCGATGAGCGGAGCCAGGACGACCACAGAAATGAAGAACGCCCAGAATGTAGGCCATTCCCATTCGACCTTGGCCTTGAAATACATCGCCGCCGACACGTACGCCTGTGCACCGAACGCCAAGTTGAATACGCCCGAGGTTTTGTATGTCAACACAAACCCCAGTGCAATCAGCGCGAAGACGGCTCCGGGGGGTGTGCCTTGCAGCACTGCCCGGAACACGTCCTCGCCGACACTTGCGGCTATGAGCATGGTGTTGGTTCAGCGTCCATCTAGCTCCCGCGCTATCGAGAGAAACGACGTCGTTCAGCCGAAGTCCGTCGGAACGGGCTCAGCGAAGTCCTTTGTTTCGTTCGACCAGCACAAGAAGGGAAGCTTGGGGTCCCCAATGTTCACGAAAACGCTGCCCTCAACCAAGACGGCCGAAAAGCACTCCTGGAGGTAACCGTTCGTCGTTTGGTCGTCCGGCGTCGGGCCGTTGTGTTGGCGGGTCCAGTCGATCGGGTTGATTAGCCCACCGGCATCGTATTCAGTCAGCTCGTTCGTCGCCGCGATGACCGACGCCTGGTCAAACTCCGGGCCCGCTTCGAGCAGGCCTGTGAATGCCAGGTCGGCATTCAGCCAGCCGATCATCGCCAGCTCGGAGAGGTCGCTTCCCTGAGCCTCCATGAACTCGAAGAACTTCTTCTGAGCTTCGAGGTCGGTGTCGTATTCGAATGGCAGGAACGACGGAACTACGAGGTCACCGTTGAACAAGTCACCGGCTTCCGCGACGAACTCCTGGTTGTAGGTGTTGGGGTGATAGAGAACCACGTCATCCATTCCCTGGCGCTGCATCTCCTGGGCGAGAGTCTTCATCCCGTTGAGGTCAATCGAGGTCGCCACGAAGTCGACACCTGCATCTTTCATTGCCGTGACCTCCGGCCCGATGCCGTTCGGCAGGCCGAATGCGAGATCGTCGTTGAAATAGACGACGCTCGCGCCCGTCTCGCTCTCGTACAGTTCGAATGAAGCGCGGTCGGTGATGGCGCCTTGCTTCGAATTCTCACTGACGCCGTACCCGAGGATACCTATCTTCTCCGCACCAACTGAGTTCGCGAGATACGGCTTGACGCGGGCCGTGCAACCGGCCGGGCAGCTGACCGCGGTATGGCCGAACAGGTTGGTGCGGCCATTGACTTCGGCCGATGAGATATTCCAGACATATGTCGGGATACCAGCATCTTCGAGGTCTTCGGCACCGCTGAAGAGGAGCGTTGCCACGAACACACCGAAACGGTCGTCTGCACCGATGATCTCGAGTGCCTTCGCCTGGTTGGAGGTGAACTCGTCATCGATCTCGTCGGGGAGCGCTAGTTCGCGGCCATAGATGCCGCCTTCGGAGTTGCGCCACGCGAAGTACGCATTGATCCCTTCGTTGTAGGCGTCTTTGATGTCGGTGCCGAGCGGGTTGTTGGCCTTGGTCGCCAGTGAGGCGTAGGCGATCTGGTCGTCGGATACACCTGGCACGTCGGAGATCGGAACGAACGTATCGCGATCCGGATACTCGTCTTCTGCAGGCGCGTCGCTCGCCGGTGGGTCACTCGATTCGGAGCCATCGGCCGATGGCGGGTCGGTTGATTCGCTGGTGTCGGTCGACGGCGGGTCGGTTTCCTCTGGGGCCTCAGTCACCTCGGCCGACGGAGCCTCAGTCCCGTCGGATGATGAATCGTCGTCGGAGCTGCACGCTGCGCCTACCAATGCGAGCGCTGTGAGCGCGCCCAAGAGTGGCCTAACTGGTTGCTTCACTGAGATCCCCCTATGGATAAACAGACGCCAACCCTCACTGACGCCACTGTTAGCTCTGGACCATACCATGTCGATGGAGAACGGCTCGACCGACCTGAAAGAGGTGTCAAAATCGGTCTAGTCTGACCGGATACCGACGCTCTGGGGGCTGCGCGTATGAAGACAACCGACCACGGAACCGTCAGGGTCATCGAGTTCGATCGGCCGGCCCAACTCAACGCGGTCGACCAGGCGCTCGCGTTATCACTCGTGGAAATCCTGGCCGCTACCGATGACGACGATGAGATTGCAGCCGTCGTGCTGACTGGGCAGGGACGTGCGTTCTGTGCCGGCGTCGACCTCTCCTACCTCGAAGCAATGGCTACCGGTAAGGCCGGCAGCGAACCGATGCTCGCATTCACCGATTCGATCAGACGCTTCGGGAAACCCCTTATCGTCGCAGTCAACGGCCTGGCAGTGGGCATCGGAGCAACACTCTGCCTCCACGCTGATCTCGTGATTGCCGGCACCTCAGCTCGCTTCCGCACGCCGTTCGCGGCGATCGGCGTTGCGCCAGAAGTGGGCTCGAGTTGGCTGTTGCCCCAACAGGTCGGTTTCCAATTCGCATCGTGGATGTTGCTTTCAGCTGCGTGGGTCGAACCCGACGAGGCGCTGCGGCGCGGACTCGTCTTTGAAGTCGCTCCCGATGAACAACTGCAGGCCGTGGCAGTTGACGCCGCAACCACGATCGCCGGAAACGACCCTGCTGCGTTGCGGGCAGCCAAGCGAGTACTGCGCACGTGGCGTTCACAGCCAATTGACACCGCGATGGCCGAAGAGAACGAGGAGTTTCGCAAGCTGCTCGCCGTTCGGACCGCTCAGCCAACACCTGACTAGGAATATTCACAGCAACCGTTACAACCGATGAAGGCCCGTGGTCACCAAACACCGTATGTCTTCAGGATTGAGGAATCACATGAATATTGATGATCTGACCCTTATCTCCGTGGACGACCACGTGGTCGAGCCGCCCGATCTCTTCGAAGGGCATATTCCAGCGAAGTACGCCGACAGAGCACCCCGCATCGTCACCAAAGAAAACGGTGATCACGTTTGGAGCTTCGCCGGAGCGGAGGCACCGAATATCGGGCTCAACGCGGTGGCCGGGCGCCCGCCCGATGAGTACGGGCTGGAGCCGACCCGATTCGAAGAGATGCGTGATGGCTGTTGGAATATCCACGAACGTGTCCGCGACATGAATGCCAACGGAGTGCTCGGATCGATGTGCTTTCCCTCGTTTCCGCAGTTCTGTGGGCAGCTATTCTCCCGGTGCGAAGACAAGGACCTCGCACTGAACGTCCTACGGGCATACAACGACTGGCACATCGACGAGTGGTGCGGAACGTACCCGGGTCGTTTCATTCCGCTGTCGGTACCGGTGTTGTGGGACCCCGAGTTGATGGCAACCGAGGTCCGTCGAGTCTCCAAGAAGGGGTGCAGGGCCGTCACATTCTCGGAGAATCCTGAAAAGCTGGGTCTGCCCTCGCTGCACAACGAGCATTGGGACCCCTTCTGGCAGGCCTGCTCGGATACGGGCACGGTGATCTGCCTCCATATTGGCTCCTCGTCGGAGGTTGTCGTCACCTCGGTCGAGGCGCCGATCGACACGCTGATAACCCTTCAGCCGATGAACCTCGTCCTTGCGGCGGCGGACCTTCTCTGGTCACCAGTGCCCCGCAAATACAGCAAGCTCCGGTTTGCGCTCAGCGAAGGCGGGATTGGTTGGATCCCGTACTTCCTCGAACGAGCCGACTACGTCTACAAGCATCACCGCGCCTGGACCCACCAGGATTTCGGAGATTTGCTCCCGAGTGAGCTATTTCTCGAGAGGTTCGTCACCTGCTTCATCGACGACAAGTTCGGCTTGGCCAATATCTCGGAGTTCAACACCGAAATGGTGACCTGGGAGTGCGACTACCCGCACAGCGACTCGACCTGGCCCATGGCGCCCGAAACCGTGGGGCGATCGCTTGAGATGCTGGACCCGGCACTCGTCGCGAAGATCACCCACCAAAACGCCATGAGAATTTTCGACTTCGACCCATTCGCGCACATCCCTCGCGAGAAGGCGACCGTCGGCGCACTTCGAGCCCAAGCCCAAGACGTCGATCTCGGCTACCGATCATCCGAACGCCTGAAGAAGGAGGGAACCGACACGGTGAGCGTTCTCGACCTCGCCTCCAAGCTGGCGCCCGCGAACTAGATCAAAACGCGTCCCCAAGGTGAAAGAGTTCAGGCCCATCGCCAAGCGCGTTTCAACCCAGGAGAGCAGCACATGACCCAGCCGACAGAAGCCGAGAAATGGCCCGAAGTCTTCGGTGACGCCGAGGACGACGATTCCCCGAGAGGCGCTGCTGCCACGTTGCCGCAGAACTGGGACAAGGTCATGACCGCAATAGGCGACCTCCCGGACCTGCTGGTCGGCGCACCGGAAGCCGAGTCCGCTGAGGGTGTGCGATATCTGCTCCGGTTCCTTTCTGCCGGTCTCCGAATCTGTATAGAGGCCGACGACGCCGACGCACCGATGTTGACTCGCAGCATCGAGAATCGGATGAGCTGGGGTCTCGACAACCCAGATACCACTTATCTCTACACGCGGCTTGATCCGGGTGGCACATACCGACTGCATGGTTCCAAGGGCACAGCTCGCCATTTCGAGATCCAGGTAAACACCGGACACCAGGGCGACGGCGATGTCCAGGGCTGGAAAGCCAACCTCTGGTGGCGAGGGGATGACCTCTCCGAGGAGATAGACATCGAGATTCCCCCAACCGAAGACGCTTCCTTTCTTTTCATTCGCCAGTATTTCTCCGACTGGGCGACTGAGATCCCCGCGACCCTCAATGTCGAGCGGCTGGATCTTCCGCTTCCCCCCAACCCGATCGACAACGATTCGATTGACGCCCGGCTTGGGCTGTTGGCGACATGGCTCCGAGAGGGTGCCTCCGGATGGGACCAGATTTCCCGAGCCTTCCTCGATGGTATGGCCCCCGATGCTTCGGAGTCAGAGATTCAACCCTTCATGGCATCGACTGAAGGTTCGGGGCTGAAGGGTCAGGCGTACGGTATGGGCGCGTGGCGGTGCGAGCCCGGCGAGGCAGTTGTAATCACGGTGGCCCCTCCGCGATCTCGCTACTGGAGCTTGTCTCTGTGCGACCGTTACTGGCAGTCGATCGATTACGCGCAACGGCAGTCTTCGCTGAATGACAGCCAAGCGGTGCCAGACGAAACCGAAGACGGAACGTTCAGCTTCGTAATCAGCCACCAAGACCCCGGGGTGGCGAACTGGCTCGACCCCGGCGGTAAGACCGGTGGCACCCTGGCCGTTCGCTACCTTCTCCCTGAAACCGACCCAACGGCAGTTACGCAACACCGGGTCAGTCTGACCGATCTCGACGACCAACTCCCGGCCGGCGCGGCGAAGACCGACCCTGCGAGTCGGCAGAAACTCCTCCGCGACCGGCAACAGCAGATCGCCGAACGACTCAGGTGGTAATCGCGCGCCGCCATCTAGAAGACCTGTCGGGGCACGCACTCCCGCAAAAACGGAACCTATCGAATCTGTTGATCAGACGGCAGCATGTGCCAAACTCTCGTTATGGAAGATGAACTCGAAGATGCACCTATTGCCCCGCCTGTAGGCGCCAGTGTCTGGGAGAACCAGATCTTCACCTATCTCACTCAGCACGCCTTGTTGGAAGGCGCGATGCTGGAGGAGTACGTATCAGCAGCTGAGGCCACGAATTCAAAGGCGATGTCGTACCTTGTCAACCTCCTGATCGAAGACGAACGTCGACATCACCGGTTCTTTCACGAGCTCGCATCGTCGCTCAAGTCCGAGGCCGAATTGAGTGGGGTCGACCCGGTCGTGCCACGGCTCGATTTCGACAAGGCGGGCCAAGAAGAACTACTCGCCGCGACGCGCGATTTGCTGGCTCACGAAAAATCCGATGCAGTCGAGCTGAAACGTCTGAAGAAGGATCTGCACGACGTCGAAGACACAACGCTGTGGGGGCTGCTCGTCGACATAATGATGCGCGATACCGAAAAGCACATGGCGATCCTGAAATTCGTCGAACAACACGCGAAGCCTGAGCGGTCCAGGTTCCGAAAGAGCTAATGCCGCAACTGGCTCCGCAATCCGTTGCCAGCTGAGTGCTCACGTCGGACTAGCGCATTTGAACTCAGCGCCTAGCTAGACGATGGCGCCAGTCGCCTTGAGAGCGGCGACCTCTTCCCAGGAAAAGCCGGCATCGACGAGCGCCAATTCGGTGTGTTCGCCGTGTTCAGGGGCACGCGTCACCTCGATCGCAACTTCGTCGAATTGTGCCGGGCTTGCCACCAGCCGGACATCTTGATCCTCAGGGCCCTGGAAAGCGGGCAGGTAGCCGTTAGCCAGCGCCTGAACGTCCTTGTGGATCTCGCCGAGTGTCTGGAAAGGCGACCAAACGCCGGAGAAGTCAGCAAGTCGTTCACGCCAATGCGACAGAGGCTGAGCCGCGAACGTCTCGTCGAGAATACGCGTGCATTCAACGGTGTTCTCGCGACGCAAAGCGGCATCGGCAAAACGCGGATCATCCTTCAGCACCGGACATTCGATGCAATCAGCGAACTCCGCCCAGAACTTGTCGGACTGGAGGAGGATGAAACTGATGAAACGATCATCTGCTGTGCGATAGGTGTTGACGCCAGGATTGGGCGGCGCGGATCGATCACCTGATGGAAACGACTCCATCCCGTAGACGCCCGCGGCGACAACCATCGGCGATACCTGCCACATTGCCGTCGCCAACAGAGAGACGTCGACGATGCTGGTCTCGCCAGTACGTTCGCGCTTGAGCAAGGCCGCAGCAATCGCTCCCGCCGCGGCCAGCCCGCCCATCACATCGCCGAAGGCCGGACCCATCTGCTTCTGGGGGAACCCGTCCGCCTGAGGGTCGGCGCCGGTCCAGACTCCGCCGCGAGCCCAAAATGATGCACCGTCATAACCGCCCGCCTCGGCATCGGGACCCTTCGGCCCCTGGCCAGATCCGCGGGCGATGACAATGTCGGGGTTACGTTCGCGAATATCGTCGACATCGATACCCAACTTACGACGCACCTGGGGCAGATAGTTGGTGAGGAAGACGTCGGCGCTTTCGCACAACTTCAACAGCACCTCGCGCCCATCAGGCTGCCGGAGATCCAGAGCGATCGACTTCTTACCCCTATTTGGTTGCTCCATCATGAAGTTGACTGCGCCGGGACCGCCCGGGATGAGCCCCGACGTGATGAGTCCACGCTGCGGATCGCCACCCACGATCGGTTCGATCTTGAGCACATCGGCGCCCCAGTCGACCAGCACCGAACCACCAGATGGAATGAACATCCAACTGGCCACCTCGACGACCTTGATTCCCTCGAGTGGTCCAGTCATGGCAGCTCTATCCCCTTAGTAGTCGAATTCACGGTCGGCGATTGTTGGCCGGCGATTGTTAGCAAGCGTAGATCTTCACAGAGTTCCGAAGTATGCGCCGGTGGCATTGAGCACTTCTCCCGAGACGAACGCTGAGCGCTCCGAAGCGAGATACGCGATCGCTTCGGCGATGTCATCGACGTGGGCATTGCGCCCGAGTGGAGTAATCGACGCGAATTCCTTGGCGGTATCAGGCCGCTTGTCGGCGAACCGGGTGCCCTCGACATAGGCCATCACGACCTCGTTGCACCGAACATTGTCGGGCCCACCGGCCCGGGCGAGACCCAACATCAGGGCCCGGCACGCCGCCTTGGACATCGCGTACGGAGCCTCGCGAACGGCTGCTCCGATGTCGGGCGCGATCGATCCCACGAGAACGATCGACCCGCCGCCCGCTCCGGCCATCTGCTCGGCGACTGCCCGGCACGAATACCAGCAGTTGTTCACGTTCGCCGTCGTAATCCGATCAAACAGATCCGCGTCATATTCCATGATCGGCATCGGAACGTTGAGGGCTGCGTTCCAGACAAATACTTGGATCGGGCCGACATTCTCGGCAACTTGCGAGAACACCGAATCGAACTGCTCGCGATACTCAATGTCGAGTAGATACCCGACGGCGCGATGTGCGGGCCTGGTCGAGTTGACCTCGGCGACGCCGGTCTCGAGTCGACCGGCGTGTTTGTCAGTCAACACGACCGTTGCGCCACCGGCGGCCAACCGTTTGGCCGTCGCCAAACCGATACCGGCGCCAGCGCCGGTAATCAGCGCGACCCGACCCGCAAACTCCTCCATCGGGGCGGGCAACGAGGGCGCGCCTGCCACCTCAGCCCAACCCGAGCAGATTGAGGGCGTTGTCGCGCATGATCTTGCGTACATCGCCTTCGTCGAACGTTGTCAGCGACTCTAGGAACTCGATCGGCTCGGCAACTCCCTCGGAGTGCGGATAGTCGGACCCCATCAGCACATGATCGACCCCGATCGATGCCGCCAGGGCGTCGATCGGTTCCTCCTGGTAGGGAACCACGCTGACATGGCGCTTGAAGACTTCGCTCGGGCGTCCCTTGACGTAGCCACCTGGCCACGGGCCGTTGCGCCCCATCCCCTTCATCTTGTCCATCGCTCCGAGCAGGTAAGGAACCCACAGCGAGCCATGCTCGACGCTCAGCACGCGCAGGTTCGGAAACTTGCCGAACAGGTTGTGATAGATGATCGATGCCAGCGTATGCATGATCGCCGTGTCGCCATAGGTACATGTCCACTGGAAAGCGGACTGCTGATGAGCGGGGGGGTTCGTGTTCTCTCCCCAGAATGAGCCGTACATCTCGTTCATACCGGTCGGCCCGATATGCATGGCAACCGGGATGTTCGCCTCGTTGACCCGAGCCCAGAACGGGTCGTTGATCGGATCGCCCGGGGCATGACCACCCCACGGGCCGCACTGCAGGTGTATCGCTTTGGTTCCGCGCTCGAGTGCCAGGTCAAGCTGGGCAACGGCACGGTCGATGTCGGTGAGGTTCATCAACGGCGGGGTGAACAGGCGACCTTCTGTCTCGTAACCCCACTGCTCGTACAGCCAATTGTTGAACGCCTCGAGGTGGGCATAGAGGAGGTCAGGATCGTCGGCCATCAAGAACTCGAAGCAGACGCCGCGTGTCGGAAAGCCCAGAGTGATTTCGACGCCCTGCTCGTCCATCTCTTCGAGCCGTGCAACCGGGTCACGCCACGATGACTTCACGGGTACGCCGAAGTCATCGCCGCTCTCGATGCGTCCCGTTTTCTTGAGCGCACGAAACTGTTCCTTCAAACCACCAGGACGAGGAGCGAGGTCGAAATTGGCGTGGTGGGTGAGGAATGTCATCGGCTCACTGCCGAACATGATCTGATCCATACCGTCATCGGTCGTCCGGACGGAGATACACCGATCCCGGTAAGCCGGATCGATGTAGCTGCTGATGAAGTCGCGCGGCTCGTAGTAGTGCGTGTCAGCATCCACGAGGGCATACGGCAATTCGCTTGGAGTCTGTGTCATTGGATGATCCTTCTTGGTTGGCTATGGCTCTGATCGAGTCAGGTGGCGTCGGGTTTCTGCGAATCAGCTAGGAGGCGACGAATGAGTTCGAACTTCTTGACCTTGTTTGACGGAGTCTTCGGTAGATCGTCAACGAAGTGCCAGGCCACAGGTGTTTTCTGGCGGGCGACTTCGGCTTCGCGCAGGGCATCTACCAGTTCGTCATCAGCTGGATGCTCTTGCGACACAGCGACGATGAACGCAACGGGAACCTCCCCGAAGCGACGATCAGGCGCGGCGACGACTGCGACCTCTGCAACGGCTGGATGCCCGACGATGACGTCTTCGATATCACGCGCCGAGAATTTTTCGCCGCCGCGATTGATGATGTCTTTGATTCGGCCCGTGACGGTGACACAGCCCTCGTCATCGACCACCCCAAGGTCGCCGGTGTAGAACCAACCGTCAGCATCGAGTTGCGCGGCCGTTTGATCAGCATCGAGATAGCCCACCATGCGTTCTGGGCCGCGGACTCGTAACTCACCCTCGACCCCGACCGGGAGAGCAACCCGCGTCTCGGGGTCGACCGCCACACATTCACAGCCGGGCGCGATCTTGCCGTCGGTGCGGAGCCTTTGGCGCTCAGTATCACTGGGCGCGGGCATTGTCACAGTGGGCATTTCGGTCATCCCGTAGATTCGGCACGGTCGTATCCCGAGGGACTCCGCGGCCTCGATCAAGACCGCCGGGACGTTCGTGCCGCCACTGGCAAGCACCCGCAGTGACACCTGTGATTGCCCGGCCTGCTGGTAGGAGTCGACCAGCAGGGGGATCGCGTGTGGGGCCAACGCGCAGGCGGTGATCGAGTGTTCGACAACCTCGTCGACGGCCTGCTGGAGAGAAACCATCCTCGACAGCACGACCGAGCCCCCCCGGTACACCGGAACAGACAGCGCGAACAGGACGCCCGTGATGTGGGCAATCGGATTCGCCAAGTACATCCGATCCATCCAGCCCATCGACCACCCAGAGGACATCTGACTGACCTCTCCGATGAGGGTCCGGTGCGAGTGGATCGCGCCCTTCGGCAGGGAGGTGGTTCCGGATGTGAAAAGGATGAGTGTCGGGTCGTCGGGGTCGACCGACGCGCGCTCACCGTCGCCACCATCGTTGTCAACCGCACTCGCCCATGGGGTCCACCCATCGACCTCGGTCGCGCCGAGAGTGACCCGTGCCTTGAGGTCAATTCCGTGTTCGGCGACCACCTCGTCGAAAGCAGAGGCGTGCTCGAAACCTCGGTGTTCGGCGACGGTGATCACGGCATCTGGTACCGCTTGGCCGACGATGTGACGAAGTTCGTGGGTGTGGTAGATGTCGACAACCGGATTGATCACCGCACCAATCCGCCATGCGGCCCAAGATGCGAGGATCACCTCGGCGGTGTTGGGCGACTGAATCTGCACGACATCGCCCGGGACTATTCCTGCACGTCGGAGGAACGTGGCGAACCGACAAACCTCATCGAGGCTCTCGGCGTAGGTGTAGGACCGCTGCTCTCCTCCGCTCAAATCCAGCACGGCTTCACGATCCGGGAAACGGGCAGCAGCCCGCTCGAGCAGAATTCCCATCGTCTCGTCGGAAACGAGGCCGAATTCTCGGAACCGGTCGGCGAACTGGTCCGGAAGGGCAGATTCGGGGTAGTTCTCGAACTTCACGCTTGACCCCAATTGGGAGATTCAGAGTTGGATAGGGCAGCCGACATACCCGGATCACCAGGATCACGCGACGCCTCCATCACATTATCTAACGCTGGCGTCACTTTCAAACCAGATCGCCCACGCGGCGTTCGTATAGGGTCCGCGCGCACACTTCAATGAGAGGTATAGGTCATGGATCGTCGTCAGTTTCTTCGTATTGGACTCGTGAGCGCCGGAGGAGCCGCCGCATTGCCATCGGTTGCGACTGCTGCCCCCACCCAGGCGTCCGGCGGGGGGCCATACGGGTCGCTCGACGGCATCGATCCTGACGAAAACGGCGTCATTCTGCCGGAGGGCTTCACTTCACGGATCGTGGCAGTTGGGGGTGAGCCCGTGGGCGACACCACCTACGACTGGCACATCTTCCCCGACGGCGCAGCAACTTTCGACGATGGCGAAGACGGCTGGTACCACGTATGCAACAGCGAGGTATTCGTGGCCGGGCTCGGTGGGGTGAGCGCGATTCACTTCGGTTCCGACGGGGAGATCCTCGATGCATACCCGCTTCTCGTCGGCAGCGTCGCCAATTGCGCGGGCGGACCCACCCCGTGGGGTACTTGGTTGTCGTGCGAGGAAGACCTCCTCGAGCAGGGCATAGTCTGGGAATGCGACCCGACTGGGCAGCGGGAGGCCGTCGCGCATCCGGCTATGGGCAAGTGGGCTCACGAGGCTGTCGCTGTTGATCCGGTTGAAGAACGCCTGTACATGACACAAGACAACCCGACAGGTCTGCTCTATCGGTATACGCCCACCGCATACCCCGATCTCTCCCACGGCCTTCTCGAAGCTGCAACCGTGGCCGACAACGGGGCGGTCACATGGGCCGATGTTCCAGACCCATCCGGAGAGTCAGCGCCAACGAGAGAGCAGGTCGAGGGTGCAACAGTGTTCCTCGGGGGTGAGGGGATCTGGTATCACGACGACCTGATCTACTTCTGCACCAAATACGACAATGTGGTGCACTCAATCGACCTCCGCGCCCAGCTCTACTCCGAGATATACAGGCCAACTCCAGAAGAAGAAGCTGCTGACACCGCGATCCTCTCGGGAGTCGACAACATCACGGTTGACGAGGGCACGGGTGACCTTTTCATCGCCGAGGACGGTGGCAACATGGAAGTCGTCGTGATCACCCCTGACGGTGATGTCGCTCCCTTTCTGCGGGTTGCAGACCAACACGAGAGTGAGATCACCGGGCCCGTGTTCAACCCGCGACGCGACCGTCTGTACTTCTCGAGCCAACGCGGGCCTTCGCCAAAGGCCGTCCGCGACATCGTGCCCGGCTTTGACAGCCCCCTGACCAACGCGGGCATCACGTACGAGGTCTCGGGCCCATTTCGCGGCATCGTCGCCGAGCCCGTGGAGACCACGACAACCACAGAAGTAGTCGAAGAGCCCGAAACGGCTGAGCCGAAGGTGTCTCCGACCACGATCCCTTCGCCGACCACGACCCTCGGCCAAGCGGCCGAAAATTCCACTGCGCCCGTGTCCTCCGATGACGATGATGGGAACGATGGCATGGTCATCGGTATTGGTGTCGGCGTAGCGGCGGCGGCAGTAGCCGGGGGAGCGCTGTTGGCTCTCAGGAATCGCCGATCAGCAGGCGCCAGTGGAGAACCAGACAATGATGCCGATAAGGCGACTTGACGCCGATCTGTTCTGCTGAATCATGGACCGAGCGGTACGTCACGAAGGTCACGCGTTCCGAGGAGGGATAGCGCAAACGAGATCGGTGGCGGGGGTGTGGTCGATTGCCCGGGCGGTGTAGTCGCCGTGCGGACCGTCGTTGCTGAACGCGTAGGCATTGGCCCGATTGGGGTCGCCTGCCACTGCAATGAGGAATTTCGATGGGTCGGTCACTATGGGAACGAGCCGATCGGGATCATCGGTCGGAGCAAAGACTGACGGGAGATCACCCGCGGCAACGAGGTCGACGAGCGTTCGGCGGCCAGCGGTGAGGTTGCTCCACTCACCGATCAGCTTCTCAAATCGCCAAGCCGGAATCCTCGCGTCATCGAACAGCGCCTGTTTGACATCCCGCTTCGACCAGCCTGCCTTTGCGAACGTTCGAGCCAAATTCGGAGAGAGCACGAGAAGCGGGCGGAACTGAGCCTGGCCCAGGCCATAGACGTGCGTGAGATCCCAGCCGCTGACCCGCGCCATCCCATCCGCGAGATACGGGATGATCTCTTCCGGAGTGGAACCGAACACACTGCCGATGATCGCTCCGGAGTTCATGCGGGCCATCGTGATGACATCGTCGCCGCGGCCGAATCCGAAGTCGGCACTGACCGGTTCCCAATCGAGCTCTTCGAGTGTCTCCTGGTCTTCGGTCAGGACGACCCGAAACGTATTGCCGAACGTGGCCTTGTCGTGCTCACCTGGCACAAAGCCGAACACGTTACGCAGGTACAGCCTGAGCCATCGGCCGACGCTGGTATTGGCATGAACCCCATCACGAAGTGCTCCCTGGCCTGAGTTGAACCCGAGCTCGCCGGCCGCCGGTCCGTTCAGAATCATGAGTGCATCCGCGCCGGTGGTGTTGCCTGAGTGCTCCGCCCCGTACCGTGGGTCGGCGAGGATCTCCGCTACCGCAATCAGGATCGGAAGATGTTCGGGCGCGCAGCCGGCCATCACCCCGTTGACCGCTATCGACCAGCTGCTGATGTCGCGACCAGATGATTTGGCGACTCCGAGAACCTTCCATGGGTCGTGGCCGGATGCAGCAATCATCGACTCGACTCGCGTTCGAGTTGGCGGCACGATCGGCAGGCCGTCTGACCACTCGTTGTCGATGAAGGCGCGGTTGATCTCGTCGATCGTTCCGACTGCCGCTACATCGAGCGCCGACGGCTCCGTCTGTCGCTCACCGCCTCCGGCAATTGGTCTGGTGAGGCCATCGACCACTCGGTCAAAGGTTGTAGCCATGAAGTTCGCGACCATCTGATCGAAGCTCTGGGCGTCGACATGTCCGTTCGTAACGGCAAGCGCCAGATCGTCGAATCCCAACCCTCGAGCTGTTGCCCGGGCCTGACCTTCGAAGCCCTCACAGATCAACGAAACCGATGGGATACCGGCAGACTCTGCAGCGATGGATGCCCGCATCACGGCGGGCGTGCAGCTGCCTCAACAACCCATCCCCGAAACGACGGCATCGATGCGGTGATTCGCCAACGCCGTTGGAAGACCAGCGATCGTTTCGACTTCGTCGCTGCCGTGCGTGTTCCCGAACTCCTGGTATCCGACGACTTCGAGCCCGGCAAAGCGCTCTGTTAGTTCACGCTCCACGACGGGGAACAGCTCATCGCCTCGAAACAGGAAGTCCCACAAGAACGCAATCCTCTTGCCTTGCAGTGGATGGCACCCGTCTGCACCTTCAAGCCGGTTGGCAACGCGCCGAGCCTGAACTCCACGGGGTGAACGAGGCCAAACGACTTCATAGCTCGGTTCCATCGTGTCCTCCAATGTCGGGGTCGGGCGGCTTCCGGCGAAGCTATCTTGAAAGCCCCCCGTTCTCGTGAACGATTGCCGACGACAGGCCGTGCAGAGCTCACGAGAATGAAAGACGGATCTAGACGGTGCGGCCGCTGAAAGCAACCAGGCGCGCCATCGCGTCTGCATCGGCTGGTGGCATGGTCGCCTCTTTGAACGTGTCGCCGTCGCGCATTTCATTGGTGACAGCACCGCGGGCGAACCCATCTACCGAGTCGATCACAGTAGGCGGCAGCTCGAATTTCAAGCCGGTCGACGAAGCGAGGTCCCAGCCATGAACCAAACCATCGAAGGCGACGAGACGAGCGAACACCGAGCCGGGCATCTCACCCATCGGCGCAGAAATCGTGCGCTCCATCGCACCAGGCGACTTCACCGCAGCGAGCAAGTCCTCCATGACCTCGCGGAACTCAGCAGCCGGCACCCGACTGGAAACACAAGGAGCTTTCAACTCCGGAGCGTCCTCCCCACAAAACCAATACGTGAACGAGCCACCGAGCACAATCATGTGATCGAGAACGTCGTGCACGCTGAAATTGCTGCACGGCGTCGGGTCATTCAATTGCTCGAAGTCAATGCGATCGACGGTTGTGCTGAGGGTCGGGAGGATGTAGCCGAGTTGCTCTGTTGGTTCCATGGGGCTGCCTTTCGATGAGGGTGTGTTTCTTGTGACGCCTCGGAGTAGTGAGGCGATACCGATGAGGCGTGACAATTGATGTCACAATGCGACAATGGCCGAGCTTTCAGCCGTGCGGGCGGCGGCAGATCAGGGGGATTGGCATCTTGCGCTGGACCTACTCGCCGAGATCGGGCCGCAGGCGGATTCTGCGGAGGGTCTAGAGCTGCGAGCCCAGGCCACCTATGGAAACGGAGATTTCGAGTCTTCCGTCGCGGCCTGGGAAGCGCTCCATGCCCTCCATATCGCCGAGGGAGACAGCACTGAGGCAGCACGAGCCGCAGCAATGGTCGCCATGTTTCTCATGATGGATACCGGGCTGATGGCGCCCGTACGAGGGTGGCTTCGCCGCGCCGAGCGACTGCTCGCCGGCAGCGAGATCGTTCCGGCGCACGCCGTTATTGCCGCCGTCAGCGGCTACGAGCGCTTCATGTGTGGTGATATGGAATCCGCTCGCGAACAGTCGGCCCTGGCGATCGAGCTTGGTGAGCGGCTCGGTGTCGAATCGGTTGCCATGATCGGGCGCGTGTGCGCCGCGCGGGTCCTGATCTTCGACGGCAAACTAGACGAGGGGCTTGATCTTCTCGACGACATCGCCATCGACTTGTTGTCAGGTCAGGTCGACCCACTCACTACAGGAATGATGTACTGCGAGCTGATCTGCGCGGCACAGGGATTGGCGCTTCAAGACAGGGCGATCGAGTGGACACAAATGATGGACCAGTGGCGACCCGGCGCTGCAATCGGCGCAATCAGCGGGCGGTGCCGCGTCCATCGCGCAGAGCTGCTCCGAATTTCAGGGCCCTGCGACCGCGCCGAGGAGGAGGCTCTCGGAGCCTGCGACGAGCTGCGCCCGTGGATGCGTCGCGAATTCGGCTGGCCACTCGTCGAACTCGGCAATATCCGACTCCGCAAGGGCGACCTGCCCGGCGCGGAGGAAGCCTTCGTCGCGGCTCACGAGCGCGCCTGGTCACCACACCCGGGGCTCGCCCTCCTCCGGCTGGCGCAGGGCGACCTCGCAACCGCAAAGGCGATGATCGGAGATGCGATTGCCAATCCATTCGACGTTCCTTCGAAGGAACGTCCTCCGTTCGGCGAGCTACGCCTCGCTCCTCTGTTGGACGCCCAGGCCGAAATCGCAGCTGCAGACGGCGATGCTGATGCCGTCAACCACGCCGCGCAGACACTTCGGTCGATTGCTGACGCGTACCCGGGCAAGTCACTCGAAGCGAGTGCGACCCTCGCCGCGGCCCGCTCGGCACTGACCAGCGGTGACTACTTGCAAGCGATCCACGACGCCGCGGCTGCCACTGCAGGGTGGGCCGAGATCGGTGCTCCCTTCGAATCAGCGGTCGCACGAATGGTGCTCGCTGAATCGCGCCACTTGTCAGGAGATGTCGAAGGCGCCCGGATGGAATGGCGAGCCGCGCAAGCAACTTTCGAAGACTATGGAGCGTCTCTGTGGGCAGTACAAGCCGGGCTGTTCCTCTCAGACCGTTCTGTTGCCTCCACCCTGACGCCTGACTCGCGGACGCCTGACTCAGCGAAGCCCAGCCCACAGACCACAGCGACATTCCGATGTGATGGCGACACGCGGACGATCAGTTTCGGAGGACTGACCGTTCTCATGCGCGATCTCAAGGGTTTCCGATACATCGAGCGACTATTGGCCGACCCCGGCCGCGAGTTTCACGTGCTCGACCTGGTGGCCATCGAGGGCGGTTCACCACCAACCCCGAGCGTCATCGATTCAGATGCTCAAGCCGTGACGATGGGCTTCGGTGGCGGGTTGGCCATTATCGACGATGAGGCCCGCGAGGCGTACCGTAGGCGCCTGGCCGAGGTCGACGACGACATCGAGGAAGCCATGGCTCTGAACGACGTCGGTCGCGCGGATCTCGCGCAGCTTGACCGGGAGTACCTGATCGCGGAGCTCACCGCGGCCGTCGGACTGGGCGGACGGAGTCGATCGGTCGGCGGCACTGCCGAACGCGCCCGCACCAGCGTGACTCGATCTATGCGGTACGCACTCGGGCGACTCGCCGAACATCACCCCGCTCTCGCGACGCACCTCGAACAGAGTGTGCAGACCGGAACGTACTGCGTGTACTCACCCGATCCGCTCGCAACAATCCACTGGAACGTCGCGTTCTCGTGAACTACTGCCGACGACACGTCGTACAAAGTTCACGAGAACGCGTATGCGCCTGAGGCAGACTGTGGCGATGACCGCCACACCCGACCCATCGGCCCAAGCACTTGTTCTGCGATCGGATGCCGATGGCCTCGCGACGCTGACCCTCAACAGGCCCGACAAACTCAATGCTCTGACACCCGGATCCTTCATGGCGCTCCGTGAGCATCTCGACGCGATCGCAACCGACGACTCGATTCGCTGCGTCGTCCTGCAGGGGGCAGGGCGGTCCTTCTGCGCTGGTCATGACCTCACCTCCATCGCGTCGGGCGAACGCGCGCCAAGCAGACACTTCGAATCCGAGACCGTCGACGCGTTAGAGCAATTGCCGCAACCCACGATTGCGCGCCTTCACGGCCACTGCTTCACCGGCGGCCTGGAGCTGGCTCTCGCATGCGATCTTCTAATCGCCGCTGAGTCGACCAAGCTCGGTGACACGCACGGACAGTGGGGTCTCGTTCCGGTCTGGGGAATGTCGGTTCGGCTCCCCGAACGCGTCGGCCAATCAACCGCCAAGGAACTGATGTTCACAAGCCGACGAGTTGACGGCGTCAAGGCTGCGACGATCGGGCTCGTCGATCGAGCGGTTGCGGACGACCAACTCGATGATGTTGTCGCCGCCCTGGCCGCGGAGATTCTCACCAACTCCTATGGCACGAACCGTCGTGTCAAGAAGCTTCTGGAGGCCCATGGCGACATGAACCGGACAGATGCGATGCTCCACGAACGATCACTCCCGTACGGGCTACCGGAAGACATGCAGGAGCGCATGGCCGGCGGCTGACCCCTCCGCTTCGCGTGAACATGTTGCGCCGTAGGTGCGCAACATGTTCACGCAATGGTCGGGGCACTGCTGTTCGGTGGCCGCATTAGCCTGAGCAGGTGGACAACGCTCGCAGGATGGCTTCAGGTCGCCTTCGCCGATTGGAGGAAGAGCTCCTCGACGAGGGGACCGGAATCATCGAGGCGGCATCAGTACCCGGCGTTGTCGTCGACGAACTCGACTACGCGCTCCGTCCACCTCGCCACGAACGGCGCCTCCCGACCTACGGCGCGATCGTTCTGCCCTCGAATGCACCCGACGACTGGGCGAGGATCACCGGCCTGACAACCACTCTGAGCCGAACTGCGGAGCGCGACGATCAGGACACTCGTCGATACGCCGATGGCCTTGTCAGCTGGACGATCCGCGAGGCCGACGGCGTCACCGCTCTCGCCGTGTTCGACCGTGCTGCGGGATCCGAGCGAGATGTCGTCGTACTTGCCGAAGCGACAGGAGCCATCATTGTCCAACGGCGACCCGACCGTGACGTACGCGTCGTCGGGTCATTCGGTGTTGCCCGCTGGGATGGCTCGACCTGGCACGTCGAACCGCCCTTCGGGTCCTGGCTGGAGCAGGCCAGCTGCGGCTTGAATGAAACCGACAGCAACATCCTCGATCGGGTGCTGCGATTCGCCGTCCACGATCTCGGTGCCGCGGGCATTGGCGCTTTGATGATCTTCGGAGGTGACCGCGCCGGTAAATTCGAGCAACGGCTGGCCCCGCCCCCACCGCTACGAGTCGATCGCCCCACCGATCTCGGGCCGCTGCGCCATGTACTCACTCAGGTCGACGGTGCCACGATCATCGACAACGAGGGCGTACTCCGCCAGCTCGGAGTGCGACTCATCCCGACCGGCGCTGCCGAGCGGTCAATCGATGCGATGGGTGGAACCCGCCACACATCGGCGCGCCGCTACAGCTTCGACGACCCGACGGCGATCGTGGTCGCAGTCAGCGAGAGCGGCCCGGTCACAGTGTTCCGCGATGGGCACATCGTGGGCCGTTCGCCAGATGATCCAGCCCGGTCCTGAGCGGACCCGGTCGATCAATCGACGGCGTACGGCGAGACGCTCGTGTAGGCGTTGGCGTAGCTCCGACGGCGCGACGACCTGACCCTTGCGATGAGTTTCAGCGCGACCTGTCCGCGCCCAGACTCATCGGTAGTGACGTTCTGGACTTACCGATGAGTTTCAGCGCGACCTGTCCGCGCCCAGACTCATCGCTGGTCGGGATGGCGGGCGAGCTTCGAACGGAAGAGGAGGGGCACCAGGGCGATGAAGGTTCCGGCACACACGACGGCCGCAATCGCGAACCACCACGCGCTGCTGACGAACAATTCGAGTTCGAAGTAGTTCCGTAGATCCGGCACCAGGAAGATCAGCCCATAGCCAGCCCCCATACTGACAACAAGTCCGATCTTCCAGAGCCGAAGCGGGCGGCTTGCCACGGCGAGAATCACCAACCCAATGCTCAGCAGCGTCACGGTCGCGAGCGTTCTCGCCTCGTCGAGGTCGAGGTCGGTGATCCGTTGCGAAGCTTCGTAGGCAACAAGCATCGCAGTTCCGGCCGCGATACCTGCGGGAACCGAGAACCACAGCACGCGTCGTAGAAAGCCGGGTTGAATCAGGTCGGCCTCGGGGGCCAACGCCAAGAACATCCCGGGGACACCGATACTGAACGTTCCGATCAGCGTGAGTTGCCGAGGCAACAACGGAAACGGGCTCCCGATCAGCCCGACCGCCAGCGTCAACAGCACCGCGTAAGCCGCCTTCGTGACGAACAAGTTCGACACCCGCTCGACGTTGTTGATCACCTTGCGCCCTTCGCCGACAACAACCGGAAGGCTCGAGAATGAGTCGTCGGTCAGCACGAGATCAGCCACCGACTTCGTCGCCTCACTCCCCGAACCCATCGAAATCCCGAGGTCAGCCTCCTTCAGTGCCAGCACGTCATTGACGCCATCACCGGTCATGGCAACAACATGGCCTCGATGTTGGAGAGCACGAACCATCGCCTGTTTCTGCTGAGGTGCCACTCTCCCGAACACAACTCCCTTCTCGAGTTGGTCTGCCATTTCATCGAGATCGTCCGACAGCTTTCGCGCATCGACCGGCAGGCCGTACAGCGAGAGACCGGCGCGTTCTGCGATCGCCGCGACCGTTTCCTGATTGTCGCCTGAGATGACCTTCAAGGTCACATTCTGATCGGCGAAATACGCCAAGATCTCCGGAGCGTCAGGTCGGATCTCGTCTTCCAGTTCCACGATCGCGAGGGGCGATATTGCGGGAGCGGGCGAGTCTTCCTCAGGCCCCGAGTCAGATGACCCGATGGCGAGTATGCGTTTGCCCGACGCGCTCAGCCCCTCGGCAAGCCTGCGCGCAGGATCACCGTCAGCAATGAGAAACTCAGGAGCGCCAATGAAGAACCAGCCGCGGCCGACGAACGACGCGGCCGCCCATTTCCGGGTGCTGTTGAAGGGCTCAACAGCATCAACATTCCATTCGGTGTCCGATCCGACCTCCTTGATGATCGCCGCCATCGTGGCATTGGGCGATCGATCAACTGACGAGAGCGCGGCGAGGCCATCTCGGGCCTCCGTCTCCGTTCGCCCTCCGCAAGGATGAACCGCCGCGAAGCTGATGTCGCCGGTTGTGATTGTCCCGGTCTTGTCCAGACACAAGACATCAACGCGAGCAAGCACCTCCACGGTTGACAATTGGCTGGCCAGTGCCTTGTGACGAGCGAGCGCGATCACGCCCGCCATAAAGGCCACACTCGTCAGCAGAACCAGCCCGTCGGGCACCATCGAAACCGCCGCGGCGACGGTGCCTTGGAGTGCGTCCTGCCAGCTCTGCTCCCCGAGCAAGGAGACGAGCAGCAAGATCGACGCGATCGGAATGATGATCGTGAGCCATCGCAGTATGCGGTCAATGCCCTTGCGAAGCTGCGACTCGGCTGCAGTGAAGGTCTTTGCCTCGGTCGCCAAATTGCTCGCGTAACTGTCGGCCCCAACTGCCGTGGCCCGGATCCGTGCATTCCCGGCGACAACGAAACTCCCCGACAGAACGTCGTCACCATCATTCTTCTGAACCGCGAGTGATTCGCCCGTCAGCATCGACTCATCCATTCGAAGACCAATCGAGTCGACGACCACACCATCGACCGGAACCTGGCCACCGAGACTCAGTTCTAGGAGATCATCGATCACGATGTCTTCTGTCGGGATCGTGAAAGACCCACCACCTCGGATGACAACGGCTCGAGGCTCTGTGACAACCTGGAGCCGATCGAGTTCGCGTCGAGCCCGGACCTCCTGTACAACCCCAATGACAGAGTTCGACACCACGACACCGACGAACAGGCCGTCGCGCCAGTTGCCGGAAATCACCACGAGCACGAAGAGCACAATCATGATCGCGTTCACTGTCGTGAGGGTGTTGGCACGAATGATCTGCGCCAGTGACCGCCCGGGTGGCTCGGGAACGATGTTGGACCTGCCGGCCGCGATGCGTTCCGCTACCTCGGCATCGGAAAGGCCCGTTACAGAGTCGATGTCTGGCCCACTCATGTCCCGCCGGACACTAACGGCAGAACGACTCCCGTATCTCGACCAAATGAGACGCGCGGGGTCTGACCCCTTTCTTCTCATTTGGATGCGAGAATGTCGAACATGGAGACCGGCAAGTTGATCGGCTATGTCCGTGAGTCAGTAATTGGACGCGACGAGGTAATCGACGGGCCATATGGCCCGCGGCCCATCATCTACGCGGACTACACCGCATCAGGTCGCTCCCTGTCTTTCATCGAGGACTACATCCGAACGGTCGTGCTGCCCCTGTACGCCAACACCCACACCGAGTCGTCGGGAACGGGCCTGCAGACCACACGGATGCGCGAGGAAGCCAGAGGAATCATCGGTGAGTGCGTCGGTGCCAACGATGAACACGCCGTGCTCTTCTGTGGCAGCGGGGCGACGCACGCCATCGCCAAGCTGATAGGCATAATGGGGCTACGTGTCCCATCGCCGATCGAGGACAAGTACGGGGTTGGTAAATCGATTCCGCCCGACGAGAGACCGGTCGTGTTCATCGGTCCCTACGAACACCATTCCAACGAACTCCCTT
>Ga0209013_10001021_pt1 | contig 25895 bp, 19 predicted proteins | sample Cruoilmetagenom2_FD_187291 | JGI IMG/M metagenome (GOLD analysis project Ga0209013, IMG submission 187291) | Oil polluted marine microbial communities from Coal Oil Point, Santa Barbara, California, USA - Sample 2 (SPAdes) (version 2) | ecosystem: Environmental > Aquatic > Marine > Oil seeps ...
ACGGTGCGCCGAGCGATGGACCGATACGAGCTTCGCCTCACCGTGCTGCGACCCGACGCCGATTCTGCAGACCTGTGGGCCGATGAAGCCGAGGCTTGTTGCGCATCGAGAAAGTCGGATCCGTTGGCGCAGTATTTGCGAAGCAATGTCGACGGTTGGCTGAGCGGACTCCGCCGGGCCGATGACCCGGGACGTGCATCGACCCCAATCGTGACGCTCGACAATCGTGGATTGGTGAAAGTCAATCCGTTGGCCGCAATGACCGACGAAGATGTCGACGCCTACATCGCAGATCGCGGCGTGCTCGTCAATCCGCTGGTGGCCCAGGGCTATGCGTCGATCGGGTGCTGGCCCTGCACTGTGCCCTCGAGTCTTGGCCGCGGGGGCCGCTGGGCCGGGTCAACCAAGACCGAATGTGGACTTCACTTGTGAGCGCGGGAGTATTCGCGTCCCCATACCCAGTCGTACTGGACCTCGCCGACGCCTCTGTGCTGGTGGTAGGCGCAGGTGAGATCGGCGCACAAAAGGCCGCCGGGCTGGTCGATGCAGGTGCCCGCGTCACAGTCGTCGCCCCGACAGCGGCGTCGGAGGTTGCCAACAACCCGAAGGTCCGCTGGCACCAACGCCCTTACCGGCGTGGGGAGGTTGCGTCGTATCGCATTGCGATTGCCGCGACCGACGACCCGGCCGTCAACACCCTGATTGCCCACGATGCCGACGCCGCAAACGTATTTGTGAACTCCGTCGACGATCCGGGTAACTGCACATTCATCTTGCCCGCCATCGCAGGCGCGGGCGATCTACAGGTCGCGGTGTCGACCAACGGCCGCAGCCCAGCGATGGCCAAGTGGGTCCGGCGGCGCATAGAGCAGACAATCATCACCTCCGAGAGGCTGTTGGATGCCGCATCCGATGTCCGCGACGAACTCCGATCTTCTAAGGGTTCGTCCGAGGATCCTGGTTGGGAGCAGGCCCTGGACGATGCGCTCTCGGAGGTGCTCGAGTCCGGAAGCGTCGACGGAGTCCGCGCCCGTTTGCGTTCCGCTCTTCAGCTAGCTGATCTCTCGCATGCCGAGGGGTTGTCGTGACTGTCCACTTGGTTGGCGCAGGACCCGGAAGCGCGGACTTGATGACTCTCCGCGCCGCGAGATTGTTGGGCCAGGCCGATGTCGTTGTGTACGACCGTCTCGTCGGAGACGACGTGTTGAGCATGGCCGCGCCGTGGGCCGAACTGATCGATGTCGGCAAACAGCCAGGGGCACCAGTTAATGCACAAGGCGTAATCCACGATCTTCTAGTCGACCGTGGCCGACGATTCGGCTGCGTAGTACGCCTCAAAGGTGGCGACCCCTTCGTATTCGGTCGCGGCGGAGAGGAGGCCATTGCTCTCGCGGCCGCGGGAGTGAGCGTGGAGGAAGTACCCGGCATCACCTCCGCTATCGCGGCACCAGCCGCGGCCGGCATACCGATCACCATGCGTGGCGTTGCGAGTGGCGTCAGCGTTGTGACTGCTCACCAGGACGCCGATGGCAGCCGCCAACTCGATTGGGATGCGCTCGCCTGTTCGGGCACCACCCTGGTCATCCTGATGGGCGCTTCGCGCGCACCGATAATCGCCGACCGGCTGATCGCCGCGGGAATGCCTTCTCAAACCCCAGCCGCCGTGATCCAGTCAGCCACCAACGACGACCAGAACGTGCGCCGTTGCCAACTCGCCGATCTTGGCTCCCTCGACATCGTTAATCCAGCCACGATCGTCGTCGGTGATGTCGCCGCCCTCGACGTTTTCATGAACCCAGCCGACCTGATTCACGCAGCGGGTCTCAACGAAGCCGCGGCCCGCGCCGTGCCGAACAGAGGTGTCTTTCGATGACCACACATGCAACCCCGACCGATCTACGTCAGCCAATCGATCCGGAGCAGCTTGCCGACATCGAGACGTTTCGCGAGGCGCTCGAGAGCAACCGTGCCGGCGAGATCGACGACGAGACATTCCGCGTGTTTCGTCTGGGCCGCGGAATATACGGCCAGCGCCAGGGCGGCACGAACCAAATGGTGCGCGTGAAGGTGCCCTACGGATCGATCAAAGCCGAACAGCTTGACATGCTGGCGTTCCTCGTCGACAGATACAGCCGAGGTTGGGCGCATATCACCACCAGGCAGAACTTCCAGTTCCACTATGTGCAGCTCGACGAGGTCGTCGAGGTCATGCAACATTTGGCAGAGGTCGGGCTGACAACACGCGAAGCCTGCGGGAACACGGTCCGCAACGTGATGGGTTGCCACCTTGCAGGTGCCTGCCCGATAGAAAAGGTTGATATCTCACCGTGGGCGGAGGCCACCTACCGACATTTCGTGCGTAACCCCATCGCGCAGCGCCTGCCGCGCAAGTTCAAGATCAACTTCTCCGGCTGTGACACTGACTGCGGCCAGGCCATGTTCAACGATGCGGGTGTGATCGCCACCACCCGCACACGCTCCGATGGCACCACCGAGACTGGCTTTCGGGTATTCATTGCGGGTGGCCTGGGAGCCAACCCACACCCCGCTCTTGCGCTCGAAGACTTCACGTCCCGCCACGAGCTGATGGCAACGCTGGAAGCAATACTGCGAGTCTTCGATGCGGCGGGCAATCGCGACAACAGGATCAGGGCCCGAATGAAATGGCTGGTTGACACCCTCGGCTTCGACGAGGTGCAGCGCCGCGTAATCGCCACCCGAGCCGAGCTGCTCGACTCAGATTCCACAACAATCGGAATCCCAGCCGAAGTGAGCCTCGACGGCGACGACCCCGCCGGAACTGCCCCGAATAGTGCCGTTACCCAAATCGGTCAAGGAACGCCTGTCACACTGTCCGGCACAAGCGGCTTCTCACGATGGTCACAGGCCAATGTCGTGCGCGGGGCAGCCAACGGAACGATCTCGGCCTACGCCACAGCGGAGCTGGGCGACATCACCTCCGCCCAATTTCGGGCGCTGGCGTCAATCCAACGCGAATTCGACTCCGACGTCCGACTCACCAACCGCCAGAACCTTGTGCTGCGCGACCTCACAACAGACGACCTACCGGTGCTGTTCGAACGCCTCACAGCCATTGGAATGGCCAGCCCCAGCGCAGAACTCGTGCGTGACGTGGTCGCATGCCCCGGCGCAGACACCTGCAATCTTGCGGTAACCCAAAGCCGTGGACTCGCACAGGCGATCGGTCAACGACTCGAACAAGAAGGCCTCGCCGAGGTTGGTGGCGTACGAATCAACATCTCCGGATGCACCAACTCCTGCGGCCAGCACCACGCTGCGGACATCGGCTTTTTTGGTATGGAACGTCGTCTCGACGGTCGGTCAGCCCCCGGCTATCAGATGATGCTCGGAGGTTACGTCGGCCAAGAACAGATGCACTTCGGGCGAAAGGTACTCCGGCTTCCCGCCAAGAATGCACCCGAAGCAGCCGTGCGAGTGATCCGGACCTTCGCCGACCAGCGCAACGGCGGCGAGAGATTTCATGACTGGCTCGTCCGCATCGGTGGACCGGCAACAATTACCGACGACCTGAAAGACCTCGAGAACATTCCCACCGATGGGGCCGCCGCCGTCGATTACTACACCGACTACAACGAGACCGGCCCCTATGTCGCGACAGTCGGCGACTCCGAATGCGCGACATGACACCCACTTGAATCCCTGAGACAAGCGCGGACCGACGCGAAGTAGGCCGAGAGCCCGCCCAGGACCTTAGGCTCTAGAAATATGGTCGGTGGTCAGAGAGGGTTGAACTGTGACTGATGTGAGTACCCGAAAGAGCAACGGATGGTGAGTGTGCCGCTTCGCTCCTCGACCACCGCGGGGGTTTGATGTGTGTCATGTCAGGTGGCCCAGCAGGGCAAAGCCCTGAATCTGCCGAAGAGGCAGGTCGATCGGAGATCCTGAAGGCGACAGGGGTGCGAAAGGTTTACCGGTCCACCGCTGAAGCTGTCGTCGCGCTGGACGGAGTGTCTCTGAGCGTCGGCCAGGGCGATTTCGTATCAGTCACCGGTCCGTCCGGTTCGGGAAAGACCACGCTGTTGAATTGTTTCTCGGGGCTGGATGACATCAATGGCGGATCCGTGCTCGTCGAAGGTGCTGATATCCATGAGATGTCGGATCGTGAGCGAACGTTGCAGAGAGCAGCCACGATGGGGTTCGTATTCCAGGCGTTCAACCTGATCCCCGTATTCGACGTCACCGAGAACGTCGAGCTCCCACTCATCTTGTCCGGGATCCCACCGGAGGAAGCCGAGCATCGGGCAATTGAGACCCTGGAACGAGTCGGCCTGGGACATCGTCTGTCTCGACGGCCGGCCGAACTTTCGGGTGGAGAACAGCAGCGAGTCGCCATCGCCCGAGCGCTCAGTGGCAGGCCGCGCATCGTGTGGGCAGACGAGCCCACCGGCAATCTTGATTCCGAGACTGCAGCGCAGGTAGTAGACCTACTGCTGGAACTCCATCAAGAGGGGCTCACGCTCTTGCTGGTGACCCACGACGAGGGGCTCGCGGGCACGGCCGATCGCCGGGTATACATGCGCGACGGACGGATCATCGACGCGGAGTCGCAGACAATGACTCAGCCCTTCGGGTGACGACGTGAATCCGATCGCCATCGCCGCCGCGATCGTATTCACGGTGCCGTTTCTCGTCATCCTCCGCAGGGATTGGGTAATTCGTCGCCTGGGCTTGCGCAATCTGGGCCGCCGACCGATGGAGTCGATGCTGCTCATTCTCGGCGCCCTCTTCGGCACGGCAATAATCACCGCTTCGTTCGTGGTGGGCGACACACTCGACTCATCGATCAAATCGTCCGCGTTCACTGAGCTCGGCGAGATCGACGAAGTAGTCACCACGCGAGACCCAGCGGTACAGGTTCAGCTCGTCGAGCGACTGGAGTCGCTGGGCGGAGCCGATCGCGTCGATGGCACGCTTTCGCTGCTTACTGCGCCAGCCTCAGCTCAGACCACCAGCTCTACCGGCGAGGTTCTGGTTTCGAGTTCCAAGATCGTGGAAGTCGACTTCGAGGCGGCCAGAGACTTCGGGTCCGATCCAAAGTCGAATGGACTCTCCGGCGTGACTCCGGTGCCTGGAACCGCCGTGATCACCGAACGTCTGGCTGAGGTACTCGATGCAAAGGCCGGCGATGAGATCGTTGTGTATGTGCTGGGTGAAGAGCTCAGGCTGACGGTGACCGAGATTGTCGAACAGCGGGGCATAGCTGGACTCAGCCTCGGTGTGTTCGATCTGGGCAGGAACATATTCCTCACGCCCGGGACGATCAACGGCCTGTTGGCTGATGCAGATGGCGGAGCGGCACTCATCTCGATCGAGCGCTCCGTCGCAGTGTCCAACGAGGGAGACGTGCTCGGCGGCGTCGGGCTCTCCGACGCCGTAGTCGAGACGATGGAAGAGCGGGTGGCCGACCTCGGGCCGGTAGTTCGGCCGGTCAAGGCCGAACTCGTTGCGACCGCGGAGAAAACGAGCGCCGACTTGGGCGACCTGTTCTTCGCGATGGGGGCCTTCGGCGGGCTGGCCGGAGTGCTGCTCGTCGTCAACCTCTTCGTCATGTTGGCCGAGGAACGGAAAGTGCAACTCGGAATGTTCCGTGCGCTCGGAATGACCCAGGGGGCGCTGGTGCGAGCCTTCTCTGTCGAGGGCTGGATCTACGGGATGATCGCAGCAACCCTCGGGGCCATCGCCGGGCTTGGCCTGGGCAGGGTGATCGTCGGCTTGGTTGCTCGTTCGATCGGTGAGCTCGGTGAAGGATTCGGCCTCGAGTTGGTGTTCAGTTTCGACTGGGCGAGCGTCCGTGACGGTTTCTTGTTGGGCCTCGCAGTGTCAACGGCCACAGTTGTCATTGCAAGCCTGCGCTTCGCCCGAGCAAATATCATCAGCGCAATTCGGGACCTGCCCGCCCCGCCCCGTGAAGGGCCCTCGTGGCCCATTAACGCGGTCGCCGCAGTCGCCCTGCTCGGCGGCATCGGGTGGACTGCAAGCGCATTCGCGGCCGATGATGGTGTCGGGATCGTGCTGGGGCCGGTCGTGGCCGCAATGGGCGCGGCAGGCTTGCTTGTTCGCGTTGCGCCGCCACTGACTGTCGGGACGATATTGGCGGCGGGATCGATGGTCTGGGCAACGGTCGCCATCCGCATCGTCGTCGAGGGCGTGGATAACCCCAGCGTGAACGTCTTCGTCGTCCAGGGTGTGGTCCTCACGGCGGCGGCGGTTGTACTGCTCGCCCTGCACCAGTACCGGCTCGGTTCACTGGCCCGGTCTCAGCTTCGCGGCCCCCGCTCGATGGTGTTCTCACTCGGAGTGGCCTATCCGCTTTCTCGACCAGTACGAACGGCCTTGACGGTGGGGATGTACGCGCTCGTCGTGTTCACCCTTACCTTCATCACGGTGCTCTCGGGCATTTTCGACAATCAGCTCGACGAAACGGCGGGCGAGCTTTCAGGCGGTTCGGATCTGCTCGTGCGCTCCGTCGCCGGGAACCCGATTCCCCTCCACGACATTGCCGCCCGCGATGACGTCGCCGGGATAGCGCCCCTCGTCCAGCAGCCGGTCTTGATCATCGACCCTGCCAACCCCATGGATGATCCCCTCATCTGGTTCTCCACGGCCTTCGACGAAGAACTGCTCGAAATCGGCGCCCCACAGCTCAGAGATCGTGGAGATTACGAGACCGATGAGGCCGCATATCGGGCTGTTCTCGATGACGAACAGCTCGCCATTGTCGACCCGCTGCTCGCCACCACACTCATGGAGACCCTCGGCCGAATCGAGATCGGATCAGACCTCACTATTGTTGACCCGATCAGCGGCACTCTGCGAACCGTGCAGGTGGCTGCTATCGCGCCGACGGATCTGGTTTTCAATGGGCTGTTGATCGGTTCGCCAATCGCTCCCTCGGGCGTGTCGGTGCCCGCAACACGTGCATTCGTGGCGGCAAGCCCGGATGGCTCGAATGCCGAGTTGCTCGCCTCCGAGATCTCCAGGGAGCACGCGATAGATGGGGCAGAGGCAGAAACGATCCAGTCGATCGTCGATCGAGCAGCAACTGCCCAGTCACAGTTCTTCGAGCTTGCGCAGGGTTACCTGGCCCTCGGCATGGTGGTCGGTGTGGCGGGTCTTGGCGTGGTCCTCGTCCGCGCGGTGCGCGAGCGCCGTCGTCAAGTCGGAGTGCTGCGCTCGCTCGGCCTGTTACCTGGGCCGATCGGATGGAGCTTCATCGTCGAAGCGGCAATTGTCGCGATCGAGGGAACAGCCATCGGGGTCGGGTTGGGGATTCTCACCGCGTACAACATCATCACAGCCACCACACTTGTGGGGCTCGATGTCGCGTTCGTGGTTCCTGTTCTCGACATCGTTGTGCTGGTGGGGTTCGTGATCATCACGTCGTTGCTCATGACCGTGGTCCCCGCGCGTCGAGCGTCCCGCATCCGTCCTGCCGTGGCTCTGCGAATAGCGGACTGAGCTCGGCGCTCGATCGACAACAGCTCCTCTCGACTCCGGCATCCGACCCGATTAAGGTGGGTAGATGCCCCTCGTAAACATCCACATGGCCGCTGGTCTCGCCCCCGACCAGAAGCGGGCGATGATGGACGCGATCACCGAATCCGTCGTCGAAAGCATCGGCGTTCCCCGAGAAACAGTTCGCGTATGGATAAGTGAGTTTCCAGCCAGTGATTTCATGGCCGGCGGTGAAACTCTCGCCGAGCGGTTTACCCGCCTCGCAAGCGAGCAGTAGCCGTCGGCTGCGTCACGGCCGTACACGTCGCTACCGCCGACGACGAGTCAGCGGGTCGGCCTGGGTTCGCGTGGGAGCCCCAAAACCCGCTCACCGAGAATGTTCTTGTTGACCTCGCTGGTGCCACCGGCAATCGTGATCGAACATCCCGACAGGAATTCTGTTGCCCACTTACCTTCGAGGGCCCCGATCCCGAGAATGTCAACCGCGGTCCGCGACAGGCGCTGGCTGGTCTCTGACCACGCAAGCTTGATCACGCTGCCCTCAGCGCCCGGTGGGCGCCCGCTGATTGCGGCGCCCAGGGCTCGCTTGGCGAGGAACTCGAGAACGCGCACCTCTTGGAACCTATGCATAAGTGCCTCGCGGTTCGTCGCCGAATCGAGTGGGCGCTCGCCATCGGCGCCGCGCACGGATCCGGCAGCGAGTAACTGATCAAACGTCCGACGAACATTCAGGTACATGGTGGCGACACCGGCACGCTCGTTGCTGAGCGTGTTTGTTGCAACTCCCCATCCCTCATCCACTCCGCCGAGTAGCGCCGAGACCGGCACGCGAACATCCGTGAAGAACAGCTCGGCGAATCCTCGACCACCAGCCATCGTCAGGATCGATGGCGCCTCGATCCCCGGCGTTGTCATGTCAACCAAGAGGGCGGTGATGCCCTTGTGCTTGGGCACCTCGGTGTTGGTCCGCACGTAGAGCTGGCACCAGTCGGCCAAATCACCATTGGAGTTCCAGGTCTTCTGCCCATTGATGATGAAGTGATCGCCGTCGCGGACCGCGCGGCACTGCAAAGAAGCCAGGTCGGAGCCGGCATCGGGTTCGGACATGCCTTGGCTCCAGATCTCGTCACCGCGCAACATCGGACGCAGGAAGCGCTCCTTCTGTTCCTCGGTACCGAGCGCCATGATCGCCGGTGCGATATTGGCCACACCGATCGCGTTCACGGGCCCTGGCGCACCAGCGGCAGCCATCTCCTCGTGGTACGCGAACTGCTGCTCGATACTGGCTTCCTGCCCGCCGAACTCCGTCGGCCAAGCGATCGCGCCATAGCCAGCATCCACGAGTGTCGCGTTCCAGGCCCGCTGGGCCTCGAATGCCTGCTCTCGATCGGTCTGCGAGACGGCCTCGGCCACATCGTCTGTGAAGTTGTCGACGAGCCATGCGCGCAGCTCGGCTCGAAATGTCTCCACCTCCCGAGAAAGCGGCGACAACTGTGTCTCTCTTGACATTGGCTAGCTCCATTCATCACGACAGGGCAACACGGTCATCTGTCAGCGGCGTCGAGCAGGCGAGCGTACGCGATTCTGATACTCGCGTCACACTCCGAAGCAACCCAATTGGCGGTGCATCGATATTCTCGACGCAATGCCCGACGCAATGCCCGACGCAATGGAAGAGATCTCGTACGGTCGCCAACTCACCGAGATCGCCGCCGCGCACCCCGATGACGTAGGGGTGACCTTCGTTGCCCCAGACGGCAGTGAGACACCCCTGTCCCTGCGCGAGCTCGAGTCGCGCGCCAACCAAATCGCGCGGTCACTCATCGCCAACGGTGTGGGCAAGGACGACATCGTGGCACTGGCGCTCGGGAGCGTTCCGGAACACGTGCTCGTGACCTTGGCAATCTGGAAGCTCGGTGCCACCTTGCTCCCCCTCCGCTACGACATGCCTCAATGGGAGATCGACAGGCTTCTCGAGGTTGCCGAGCCGGCAATTGTCGTGTCGGACATCCACAGCGCCACCTGTCCAGTACTGACAAGAGACGACCTGAGAGAAACGATTGGGCTCGACGACAGCGCCCTGCCGGACACCGTCTCGGAGATTGTCAACCTGCTGGCGTCATCGGGCTCCACCGGCACCCCGAAGCTCATTGTCCGACCGTCGCGCGGAGTCGTCTCCGGCGACCAGCTCGCCACAACACTGTTCAGCGACGAGGGGATCGAGGACCGCACTCTCGTCTGCTGCCCGCTCTATCACGTCAACGGCTTCAGGTTCACTGCGCCCCTGATGTTGGAAGGATCGAGTGTGTTCGTGATGGAAAAGTTCGATGCCGCGCTGGCGACCGAACTGATCAAGAAGCACGCGATCACCTACACGGTCATGGTTCCAACGATGCTGCAACGCATCGCCCGCCTCGACCACATCGGGCCAGGCGACTTCGAGAGCATTCGCCGCATCATCTATGGCGGGGCCAAAGTTCCGGAGTGGGTGGTCGATCGCTGGCTTGGGTTGATCCCACCCGAGCGATTCTGGTTCACATACGGATCGAGCGAGGGCCTCGGCCTCTGCTCCATGACGGGCGCCGATTGGAATAATCACCGAGGTTCGACAGGCCGTCCGATGGACTGTGACCTCATGATCTGTGACGACGATGGGAACCAGCTGCCCACTGGCGAAGTCGGCCACATCTACATGCGGCTGACGATTCAGGGACGCACATTCGAATACATCGGGATGCCCACGCCGGAGCCGACGGCCGACGGCCACTTCACCGTTGGCGACCTCGGCTGGGTCGACGAAGACGGCTACCTGTACATAGCTGATCGCCGCCAGGACATGATCATCACCGGTGGCGCCAACGTATTCCCGGCCGAGGTGGAGAACGCTCTTTCGGGACATCCAGAGGTCGTCGACCAGGTTGTCGTGCCAGTCCCCGACGAGGAATGGGGCCACAGAGTCCACGCCATCATCCAGGTAACGGACAGCGATGCTCGCCCGACCGCCAACGAGTTGCGTGAATGGTGCAAAGGGCGGCTCGCTTCATACAAGGTGCCCAAGTCCTACGAGATCGTCGACCGGATTCCGCGCACCGAGGCAGGCAAGATCAACCGCACAAAACTCGGTGACGACCGCAAGGTCAGCTGAGTGCCACTTGCCAGCGCCAGTTCCGACTTTCCGTCACATTTGCGTCAACGCTAAGGTTGACGCCGTCGTCAGAAAGACGCAACACCGTATTCCATGCAAAAAACCGTATTCCACGCAAAGAGGGGCACACAATGGCAGACCTGGTCAACTATGAGGGCAAGCGCGTCGTCGTCGTCGGTGGATCGAGCGGCATGGGCGCCGCCGCCGCCAAACAGGCAGCGCAACTAGGTGCAGAAGTCATCGTCCTCGACGTCGCCGACATCACCTACCCGTGCGCGCAAGCGATCAAGGTCGACCTCAGCGATCAGTCCAGTGTCGATGCTGCCCTCGACCAGATCGAAGGACCCGTCCACGCGGTGTTGGCCTGCGCCGGTGTCGCCGACGGAACACCGAACATCATGACGATCAACTTCACCTCTCAACGCCACCTCGTGGAGGCACTGGTGACAACCGGAAAGCTCGGGCCTGGCAGCTCGATCGGATTCATCTCGTCCGTTGCCGGCCTGGGTTGGATGGACGACCTCGAAAACGTCAAGGACTTTCTGTCTACCCCTGACTGGGACACCGCGACGGCCTGGATCGATGAACACGAGGGCACCGACGGATACGGCTTCAGCAAGAAAGCCATCAACTGCTACGTGGCTCAGCAGGCGTTCCCGTTGCTACAAAAGGGAATCCGGATCAATGCGATCATGCCCGGCCCGACCGACACACCGCTCGCCCGCGCGAATGCCGATCAATGGCTGACGTTTGGCGCCGACTACCGCGAGGCTGCTGACGTACCCACCTTGGTTCCCGAGCAGATGAGCAACACCTTGCTGTTCCTTGGCAGTGATGCAGCCAGTGGTGTCAACGGGATCACATTGCTGGTCGACCAGGGACATGTGTCGGCATCGCTCGTGGACGCATTCGAGGCACCGCTCGTCAAAGTACTTGCCGGGCTAGCGGAGTTCGAGCCCTGGATGCTCGGCATCGAGGAATGAGCAGACTCCGCAGCTGAACCGCCAAGGTTCACGGATCACCCGAACTGTTGCCGTTTCCGAGCCCGCGCGCGGAGGTGGCCAAGAAATACAGAGGAGATTGTTATGGGATTGTTAGACGGAAAAGTAGCCGTGGTAACCGGCGCAGGGCACGGAGTCGGCCGCGGACACGCAGTTCAACTCGCTGAAGCAGGCGCAACCGTAGTCGTCAACGACCTGGGCGGATCGCCGAGCGGCAGTGGGGCCGACGAGTCAGTTGCCGAGGCTGTCGTGGAAGTGATCGAGGCACGCGGCGGTACTGCGGTGGCCGACGCCAACGACGTGTCGTCGTTCGACGGTGCCAAGCAGATGATCGACAAAGCCGTCGAAGGCTTTGGTCGCCTCGACATCCTGGTCAACAACGCCGGAATCCTGCGCGACAAAATGATCTTCAAGATGGACGAGGCTGACTGGGACTCGGTGATTGCCGTTCACCTCAAGGGCCACTTTGCACCGACCCGACACGCCTGTGCCCACTGGCGCGACCTGTCGAAGAAGACCGGTGGCCCAGTAGACGCCTCGATCATCCATACGGGATCGTCGGTGGGCCTGCTCGGCAACGTCGGGCAGACCAACTACGCGGCAGCAAAGGGTGGCATCGCCATGTTCAGCATCGCTGTCGGCCAAGACATGGCCCGCTACGGAGTCCGCTCGAACTGCGTAGCGCCATCGGGCTCAACCCGCCTGTTGCCAGGCGCGGGAGACGTCGTGCTCGAAGCGGACGAGTACACCGAGTATTCATCGTCTGACCCCGGCAATGTCGCCCCGCTCGTCGTCTGGCTCGCGTCGGATCTGTCTTCGAGTGTGTCTGGGCAGGTCTTCTTGAGCATCGGCGGCACGATCACTCATTTCGATCCTTGGAAGCCCACGGCCGAGATCACCGTGCCTGGAGACGACCGTCGCTGGGCGCCCGAAGAGATCGACGAAGCAATGGCCCAAGTGGTCTTCGGAACACGCCACCCAGGACTCTGGGGTGGCATGAAGTTCGGTGCGGATTCGCCGTTGAGGCGCGCAGTCGAGGGGTGACTGAGCCAGCCGGCGAATGTAGCCCCGACCAGTCAGATTGGACCTGGACTCCGGGTTCTCACTAATCTGACACTCGTATCAATTAGAGCTTCGGTCTTTCCAGAGGGGGAGGGCCTCTGACGTGCCTCAACGGGGGGAGCGTTGTGGCGCACCATTGTCCATACCAAACGAAGGGATCGAATTTTGATGTCGAAAAAATTCTCGACAAAGCTGATCGGGTTGCTCGCCGCTACTGCCTTGGTGGCAGCCGCATGCAGTAGCGACGATGACACATCCAGCGACGACACACAGCCGGCTGACACAACTCAGGCCACCGACGCCGCTGACGACATGGACGAGAGCGAGGACACGGACGCCGCCGCCGTCGAAAACACCGATGCGACGGAGGACACCGACGACGCGGACGACATGGACGAGAGCGAGGACACGGACGCCGCCGAAGACACTGACGACTCCGCCCTCGCCGCAGAGCTGCTGTGGGACAACGGTGATTGTGATACTTCGCTCACGCCGTACGGAATAAACATCACGGCCCCGTTCGAGACGCCAAAACTCTCCCTGATCGATCAAGTATCAGCTATGGAAGTTTCCGTTGACATCTTCAACGCCCGCGGTGGAATCGGCGGCCACTGCATGGCACTGACGACGTGCGACGACGGGGGAGATCCCAATGTGTCGCTCGACTGCGCTCGCGAAGCCGTAGACGACGCGACCATCATGGCCGTTCTCAACGACACACCGGCATTCAACCCGCAGGGATGGGTCGATGTAACGCTCCCGGCCGACCTCGCCCGATTCGGGCTCAGTCCCGGTCAGGAGACAATGGCTGCCGAAGTCACTGACTCGTATCCATTCTCCGGTGGGGGCACAGGCACCACATTCGTGATGTCGGCGGCGTGCACAAAGCACGGCTTCAAGAAGATCGGCATGATCAATGTCGACACACCCACCATCGACCGTCTCATCTCGGTCGTCGAGGGAATGGTCGGCGCGTACGACGCTGAGTTCGTTGGCAACATCACAGTTCCAGCAGGGACCACGGACTTCCAGCAGTTCATCATCACGATGGAAGACCTGGGTGCCGAATGCGTGATGATGCCACTCGGCGAGAACGAAGCACTGCAGGTTCTCCAAGCGGCTGACCAGCTCGACACCGACATGTGGTTCTCGACCAGCTCGGGAAGTACCGGTCTCGACGGCATCAAGGCTCTCAGCAGCGTTCAGGAGCAGATCCTGCTGAACGGTGCTCTGCCAGCAGCCACGGGCTCCACCGAACGGTGGCCTGCCCTTCAGCTCATCGTCGATGATCTCAGCTCGACCGGCGACCCGCAGCTTCAGTACGGCACGCTCAAGGAAAGCCCCATGCGCTCTTGGGTCGCCGTCTACGCGTTCGTGAGAACGATCGAAGATTTCGGTGATCCCGACGATGTATCACGCGACGCGGTCAATGCTGCGATCCGAGCAGCCACCGACATCGACATGCTCGGTCTGACACCAAAGTGGACGCCGAACACACCATCATCGGAGATTGAATCCTTCGGGCGAATCTCCAACCCGTGGTTCTTTGTTTGGACCTACGACGCTGCGATCGAAAACTTCGTCGTCGATGAAGACCAGATCGACATGATCTCAGAAGTGCTCGGACAGATCGACTACCCGCAGCCCGCATGAGAACCGACAACAAGGACTTCCTCTAACAAGGATTACTTCACCCGTCTTGGCCGGACATCACGCTCGGCCAAGACGGGTGCTCTACCAGACAACCACGAAAGAGACTCTTGACCACCGCGATCCAGTTCATCCTCATCGGACTAGGACTCGGGTCTTCGTATGCGCTCTTCGCGCAGGGCGTCGTTCTGATCTACCGCGGTTCGGGCATTGTCAACTTCGCCCAGGGTGCCCTGGGAATGGTCGCGTCCTACGTCTGCTTCTCGACGTTCCGCACCGACTGGGAATGGCCGATCATTCCCAGCATCATCGGGGGGATACTTGTTGCGGTCGCCATCTCGTTGGCGTTTCAATTCTTGATCCTGCGGTCGATGAAGCACGCGGCACCAATTGTCCGCCTCATCTCGACCCTCGGTCTACTGGTGACGCTGCAAGCCGCGGTAGAACTACGATACGGCGCCGCCAACAAACCCGTCGAGCCCTTCCTCCCGTCAGACACCTTCAACTGGGGTGGCATTCGGCTGCAAGAACAGGTGCTTTACATCATCGCAATCACATGGGTCATTACGTTCGCGTTGTGGGCATTGGTCCGCTATACACGGACCGGGCTGGCAATCACGGCTGCGGCAGAAAACGAGCGCGCCGTACAGACACTCGGCTGGTCTCCGAACTCTTTGTCTGCAATAACCTGGGCGGTCGGCGGCGGTATCGGGGCCATCGCCGGCATCCTCGTCGCTCCACTGACCGGGCTCTCCATCATCGCGTTCACCAATGTGGTCACCATCGCCGCACTCGCCGCCGCCCTGCTGGGCGGTTTCCGCTCGTTCCCACTCACATTGGTCGGCGGGTACGTCGTCGGGATCGGCGAGAGCTTGACCGGCCGATACGAGCGCGACATCGAGGACCTCATTTTCAGCGGCAACGATGTTCGCGGGCTCCCTCGCGCCGTGCCTTTCATCATCATCTTGATCGTGCTCGTAGTAAGAGGCAGGGGGCTCCCACTGCGGAGCCATATCAGTGATCGTCTACCCAAGTTGGGCACAGGCGTCGTGAACATCCGAATGCTGATATTCGGCATCGCCGGGATCGTCGCGACGCTGCTGTTCGTGTTCGATGACCGGTGGGCGGCTTCGACATACGTCTCGCTTTCGTCGGCAGTCGTCGTTCTGTCGGTGATCGTCATTACAGGATTGGCCGGCCAACTCTCATTGGGCCAGTTGGCCATTGCCGGCCTGGGTGCGCTGTTCGCGGGGAGTCTCGTGCTTCGGGCAGATTGGCCGATGGAATTGGCTATCCCGGTCGGCATCCTGCTCACCATCCCTGCGGGTGTGCTCTTCGCGCTTCCAGCCCTTCGTACCCGCGGGATAAACCTCGCGGTTCTGACGTTGGGCCTCGGATTCGTGGTGCAAGAGGTGATCTTCCAGAACGGGACCTGGATCGGCCATCGCATCGACGGCGGCACGAAGATCGGCTCCGCGAGCTTCTTCGGGCTCGAGGTCGACGCCGCCGTACATCCGAAGCGTTGGGCCTTCGTCTGTCTCATCGCCCTGGTTTTGGCCGGCCTGTTGGTCGCAAACTTGCGCCGCTCGCGAACTGGTCGACGACTCATCGCGGTGCGTACCAATGAACGCGCCGCGGCTTCACTCGGGATCGGCGTGGTCGGAGTCAAGCTGTACGCGTTCGGTGTTGCCGCGGGCATTGCCGGCCTCGGCGGAGTGCTGATCGGCTTTCAGAACACCACGATCACCTATGGCTCCTTCAATATCTTCAGCTCCATCTTCGCCGTTGGCTTCGCTGTCATCGGTGGTCTGGGATTCGTCGTCGGCGCTCTTTTCTCAGCACCCAACGCACTTGGAGGGCTCGGCTCCAAGTTCATGGACAACATGCTCGACCTCGGCGCGTGGGATGCGCTGGTAGGCGGCTTCATCCTGCTTCTGATCGTCGTGTTCCAACAAGACGGTATTGCCGAGGCCGTCATCGCCCACACCAAGGGATTAATGCGGACCTTGCGGCTCACCGCTCCCCCGACACCGAGAGAGCCACTCACTGATACCCCCGCCCAGGATGTGCCCCTTCAGACGTTGTCGATCAACGACCTCGTGGTTCGCTTCGGGGGTGTCACCGCTGTCGATGGTGTGAGCTTCGACGTCAAGCCAGGGGAGGTTGTCGGCCTGATCGGACCCAACGGTGCCGGTAAGACAACCATCATCGACGCCGTTACCGGGTTCGTGAAGGCCACATCAGGGTCCGTCGCCCTGAACGACGACTCGATCGAGACATTGTCGGCCACACAACGGGCGCGACGAGGCTTGCGGCGCTCCTTCCAGTCCCTAGAACTATTCGAGGACATCTCCATCGAAGACAACATCAAGGCAGGCGCCGATGTCGCAAGTCGATCCTCGTGGGTAACCGATCTGTTCTGGCCTGGCAAACACGAACTCCCCGCCACGGCCGTCGTCGCAGTCAAAGAGTTCGAGCTCGAGCCGCATCTCGACCAGCTCCCCGCCGAACTCCCCTATGGCCGGCGACGGCTCGTAGGCCTCGCCCGCACGGTTGCCTCGGGCCCCTCAGTCGTCATGCTCGACGAACCCGCCGCCGGCCTCGACGAGTCCGAGAGCCGTGAGCTGGCATCACTGATTCGCAAGATGGCCGATGAACGCAAGATGGCCGTGCTGCTCGTTGAACACGACGTCGGCCTGGTGATGTCGACCTGCGATCGCATCGTGGTCATTGACTTCGGCGTAGTGATCGCCAGTGGTACACCCAGTGAAATACGCACCAACGCCCTCGTCAAAGAGGCCTACCTTGGCCACGCGGACGAAGAAGTTGCCATAGTTACCGATGGTGGTACACCATGAGCGCGCCACTGATTGCGGGCGTCGACCTTTCTGCAGGGTATGGCGCGATGGCGGTCGTCCGTAGCGTCGACGTCGAGGTGAACGCCGGTGAGGTAGTTGCCTTGATCGGCGCCAACGGTGCCGGCAAGACAACCACCCTGCTCACGCTCGCAGGCGAACTCACCCCCCTTGGCGGTGAGGTTCGCTGGAAGGGCAAACCCACCAAGGCGCCTATGCACGGCCTGTGCAAGGACGGCCTCGGCTATATCACCGAAGAACGCTCCGTAATCATGAGTCTGACGGTCGCCGAGAACCTGCGCCTGGCTGATGTCGCCCTCACCGTGGCCTTCGATTTGTTCCCCGCTCTGGAGGCACTCGCTGGACGCACCGCTGGCCTCTGCTCCGGAGGAGAGCAACAGATGCTCTCACTTGCCCGGGCACTCGGGCGGAATCCAGACGTCCTGTTGGCTGACGAGCTGTCCCTCGGGCTCGCTCCGATCATCGTCACGCGGCTGCTTCAAGCAGTTCGTACCGCGGCTGATGAACGCGGTGTCGGCGTGTTGCTGGTCGAACAACATGTCCGCCAAGCGCTCAAGATTGCGGACCGCGTCTACCTGATGGAGCGCGGCAAGATCACACTTTCAGGAAGCGCTAACGAGGTCGGCGGCCAACTCGATGAGATCGAGGCGTCTTATCTCTCGGGTGGCGAGTCGGCGAACGAGGACTAGCGGTCCGGAGGGCAACATCGAGTGCGCGTCAGACAACATCGACTGACCGGCCCAGGGTCCCAGCGGCGAACGGTCAGCCGCTGCGGGGCACATCGCGAAACGCAATATCCCTGTCAGCCGCGTACTCGCGTGGCATCCCGAGGATTCGCTCGCTGATCAGATTGCGCGCCATTTCGGTGGAGCCGCCTCCCAGGCATCGCGCCTGGCGCTGAACGTATTCGATGCCCGCCTGCCCGGTTGACTCGCCAGTGTCCCAGACGAGGGCGCTGTCGCGGTTGAGTTCGAGGGCGATATTGGCACGCTCGACCTCGGAAACACCACTGAACAGCCGCACGATCGAACCTGCCGGCCCTGGAAAGTAGCCGCTCCCGATGCCTACGCGCACTCGCTCGATCAGCTCCTGCTGGACCGTGTTCAGTTCCTCGATGCGACCCACCATCTGGCGACCCTGAGGATCACCAGCCCAACCATTCCTCCGGGCCAAGTCGACCAGTTCCCTACGTCCTGCCGCGCCGCGGCGATAGCGGCCAATGGTGTACGGCGACGAACCACCGACGGCGGCGCGCTCATGGAACAGAAGCCGACTGGCAACGGTCCACCCGTCGTCGACTTCGCCCAGCACGTTCTCGGCCGGAATCTCGGCGTCGTCGAAGTACTCCTGGCAGAACTCGACGGTGCCATCGACCATCTTGATCTGGGTCACCTCGATGCCTGGATGATGGATCGGAACGATGAACATTGTCAGGCCGCGGTGCTTGGGAACGTCCCAGTTGGTGCGAGCCAGCAGCAAGGCATAGTCAGACCGATAGGCGTAGGTGCTCCACACCTTCGACCCGTTCAGCATGAACAGATCGCCGTCTCGATCAGCCCGCGTCAGCGCACCGGCCATGTCGGAGCCGCCACTCGGCTCAGACATGAACTGCACCCAGAGTTCGTCGCCGCGGATCCACGCCGGGATGTAGCGCTGCTTCTGCTCCTCGGTCCCGAATTCGAGCACCGTTGGCCCGGTGATCGACAACGTGGGGAGACTGAAGAGCAACGGAACGTCGTAGTGGACGATCTCGTCGTCGATCACGCGCTGGTACTCGATCGGGAGGCCTTGCCCGCCGTATTCGGTCGGGTAGCACACGCCGGCAAAACCACCGTCGTAGAGGGTCCGTTGGATCTGACGATTGCGAGTGCCTCGATCGTCATCGTCGTTGACGGCATCCCACGGATTGTCAGGATCGCGTCTCGGCATGTTCTCGGCCATCCACGTTCGCGTCCGCTCACGGTATATGTCGAGATCCTCAAATTCGGTTGTCGTCATGACCGGTCCTTGTACGAAGGTCGAATTGGTTCAGGCATCGAGGACTGCTCCTAGTCGGTCGCGAAGCTCCGTAGGCGTTCCGAACAACCCGCGGTTGACGGTGGCCCGCCTGAGATACAGATGGATGTCGTGCTCCCATGTGACCCCGATGCCACCATGCATCTGGACGCAATCCTGCATGATCTCGACTGCGTGATCACCCACCCAGGCTGACGCCGCGAGCACTCGGTGAGCGGTCTCGACGCCATCGGCTAGCGCATCAGCGGCCCCGTCGGAGACTGCGTGGCCGGCTTCCAACCACAGCTTCATATCGGCAAAGCGGTGCTTCAGAGCCTGGTACGAAGCCAACGGACGACCGAAGGAGTAACGATCGAAGGCGTACTCGACTGTGAACTCGAACACTCTTGCCGCGGCGCCCGCAGAGTCGAATGACTGGATCATCATCGCCATCATCAGCTGCCGGTCGATGTCAGCAGCAGCCCCGCCTACCGTGCCGACAACGGTCTCAGCACTCACTTCGATGCTGTCGAAACGGATCGCGGCAAATCGACGACCGAGATCAAGGCTCTCCTGCGGCGTGACTACGAGCCCGGGAGTAGATGCCGGGATCAGGAACTGGGTGAGCCCCTCTGGTGTCCGCGCACTCACCAGGATGTGATCGGCCTGAGCACCGGCTTCGACGGCAGTCTTGGTGCCCATGAGCGAATACCCATCAGCGGTACCGGTAGCTGTGAGCTGCACATCGTCGGGGCTCCAGGATCCCTCAGGCTCGCAGAAGGCCCACGCCAGTATTAATTCACCGGCCACGACATCTGCTAGCAGTGCTTGCTGGGTGGCCGAGCCCGATCGGCCGATGGTTTCGGCCACAACATTTGTTGGCAGCAGGGGACCTGGCGCAAGTGTGCGACCCAGTTCCTCGGCAATGATCGCCAGGTCGACTGGCCCATCGCCCGACAACGAACCACCGCCCAAAGCTTCCGGGATGAGGAACGATGTCCAGCCGAGTTCGGCTCCCCTCTTCCACCACCCGCTGTCGAAACCGTCGGGGTCATCGTAGAGACCCCGGACGCTCTCGATCGGCATCTCACTCTCGACGAATCGCCGCACCGTTTCCTGAAGGAGCTGTTGATCGTCACTCAGATCGAGTCGCACTACCGGCCTTTGACATCTGGATCCGAAACCTATGTCGTTCCGATCGGGGAGGCCTCACACTAGGGCATTCTTGACATCGCTGTCAGGTCTAGGATCTTGCCGACATCAATGAACATTCACACGCCCACCCATACCGGTAGGCCACACTCGCAGAAATCGTCCCGCCGGGACAAGGAGGAACCCATATGAACAACCAACCAATGCGCGGCGTCAAGGTTGTCGAGGTCGCCCAGTTCACCTTCACCCCCGCGGCTGGCGCCGTGCTGGCCGATTGGGGCGCCGATGTCATCAAGATCGAACATGCGGTGCGCGGTGACGCGCAACGCGGCATCAAGATCGGCACCGGAGGCGCCGGCGCCGGATCGTTCCAGCCATTGATGGAACACCCCAACCGTGGCAAGCGCAGCGTCGGGATAGCTCTCGAAACCGAAGGCGGACGAAAGCTGCTCGACGAGCTGGTCGCCGATGCCGACGTCTTCGTAACCAACTTCCTGCCGGGCGCGCGGGCCAAGCTGCGCATCGATGTCGACGACATCCGAGCGGTCAACCCGAATATCATCTATGCCCGAGGCACAGCCTTCGGACCCAAGGGACCCGAGGCCGAACTCGGCGGGTACGACGCGAGTGTGTTCTGGTGCCGCGGCGGGAGTGCTTACGGCTCCACAGCCTCCGACGCCACCCGGATCTCACCGATGCCAGCGGGAGCGTACGGTGACTCGATCGGCGGAATGACAATTGCCGGCGGGATCGCGGCGGCGCTGTTTCAGCGTGCGAATACCGGCGAACCATCGGTAGTGGATGTCTCGCTGCTCTCGATGGGCGCCTGGGCCAACGCCCTCTCGATCGGGACAGCCCTGTTGACAAACGAGAATCCACGCCGCTTGAAGATGGACGATCCGGGTTTCATGCCCGTTAACCCGATCGTTGGAACATTCCGGACCGAGGACGGCCGATTCATCAATCTCACGATGCTCCAGCCAGGCCGATATTGGGCCGACGTATGTCGCCACATCGATCGCGTCGACGCCATCGAAGATGAGCGCTTCGACTCGGCCGAAAAATTGATGGCAAACGCTGCCGAAGCGGGCGCAATTGTCGCCGAGGCAATTGAATCAAAGCCGTTCAGCCACTGGGTCGAGCGCTTCAAGACACTCGAGGGTCAGTGGGCAACGGTGCAGAGTTCCCTCGAAGTGGCGGCCGACCCGCAGGTACGGGCCAATGGCTACGTCCTACGCGTGATCGATGAGGAAGGCAACGAGCGCGAGTTGGTCTCGAGCCCGGTGCAATTCGACGAGACGCCATTCGACATCTCGCGGGCTCCGCAGTTTGCCGAGCACACCGATGAGGTCATCAGCTCCCTCGGCTACAGCGAGGACGAACTGATCCAGCTCAAAATCGATGGGGCGATCACGTAAGCCTGAGCTTCGCTTGTTCAGCCGCCTTCATCGACGACGCTGATTGCATCCTCGGGGCAGTTGTTGACGCCGACCAGTGCCCTCGCCTCCAACTCCGGCGGCACGATAGCGATATTGGGGTCGCAGTATCCGTTGTCATCGGGCTCGAACACCTCAGGTACGAGGCTGTAGCAGCGCCCGTGACCGCTGCATATATCGGTATCGACCACTAATTTCATTGCGCCTCCTGGTCAGGCGAAATCACGCTCGAAACGCGCTCTCCCTGCCTGTTCCGCACGTATCGTTCCGGTTCTAACAGTTACGTCATCGTACGGTTGTCGTAATAGTCGTTGCAAACCGCAGGCCTGACCGAGCACCAACTACGAGTGACCTGCCTTGCAGAACCCTGGCGTACACGTCTAAACTGACATGAGTGTTAGAGCCCGGATTCGAGGGCCTATATGAACCGGCGTTCCATACCAAGTTCCTCTCGGAATGGCGACGGCCGCAACGAAAGGAAACTGGTCATGGAGTACCCAGAGTTCAGTCCGGATATGAGCTACTCGCAGGTGAAGCACCGCGTCTTCGACTGCGACCACCACTTCTACGAAACGGCCGAGTCATTCACCCGGCACCTACCCAAGGAGTACGCCAACGCAGTAAAGATGGTGCAGGTGAACGGTCGCACCAAGATGGCGGTGCGCGGAAGAATCTCCAACTACATCCCCAACCCCACTTTCGAGGTTGTCGCCGAGCCCGGCTCAGGGATGGAGTACTTCGCCAACAAAAACCCCACCGGCAAGAGCTTCCGTGAAATCGTCAAACCGATGAAGGCGATCCCCGAGTTCACCAGCCCGGAAGCCCGCATGGGCCTCATCGACCGGATGCATATCGATGCGATCCTCAACTTCCCCACCCTGGCATCGATCATCGAGGTCTCCTTTATGGACGATCCCGACATGACCCAGGCCCTGATCCACTCGTTCAATCAGTGGATGTATGAAGAGTGGGGCTTCAACGTCGGCGATCGCATCTTCACCACACCGGTGATCAACCTCAGCAACTGCGATGGAGCAATAAAGGAACTCGAGTGGGCGCTCGAGCGCGGGGCGAAGACAGTGCTCGTCCGCCCCGGCCCAGTTGCCAGCTACCGGGCGACCACATCGCCGTTCATGCCAGCTCTCGACGGATTCTGGGCACGCATCCAAGACGCCGACATCCCGGTCATGTTCCACTCCTCAGACAGCGGCTACCAGCCCTACGCCAACGATTGGCTCGGCCGAGGGAACGACGAGTTCTTGCCCTTCGAGATGGACGTTTTCTCGATCATGTCCAAGAACTTTCGCCCGATCATGGACACCCTGTTCGCAGCTGTCGGCCACGGGATGCTCACGCGCTTCCCGAAGGTCAAGATTGCAACGATCGAGTGCGGATCAACGTGGATGCCGCGGCTACTCGAAGACATGGACATGGCATACGGCCGCCAGCCCAACGCGTTTACCGAGCACCCCCGCGACACCCTCCGACGTCAACTGTACGTAGCCCCATTCTGGGAAGATCCGTTGCAGCCACTGATCGACGAGATCGGCCTCGACCACGTTCTGTTCAGCTCTGACTGGCCGCATCCCGAGGGCCTCGCCGATCCCGTGGGCTATGTCAACTTCTGCCACGAAGAAGGCATCGCTGACGACGCGATCGCCAAGATCATGGGCGACAACATGTACGACCTGATGGGTGTCTGAGATCTGAGCTGGTCCGTCAGGACCAGCTCAACATCAGGTCCTTGACGTGACGCAGGCCCGGCGGGTACTCGAGTTCTTCGTGCCCAGGCTTCAAGCCATAGTCGGGAATACGGCGATGCCATTCACGCAGGGTGATCCGTAGTTCGCGACGCGCAAGGTGTGAGCCCAGGCAACGGTGCACTCCGGCACCGAACGCGATATGCGGGTTGTCCTCGCGATCGAATCGCACCTCGAACGGATCCCCGAAGGCCTCCTCATCAACATCCGCGGCCCCGTAGCTGACGCTGACGGGGCATCCGGCTGCAACCTTCTGACCCTTGGGAAGAACAACGTCTTCGGTGGCGACGCGCGGCACGCCACTGGGAACTGGGGTCTCCCAACGCAGCAACTCCTCGACCGCGGCCGGAATGACCTCTGGGTCTTCCGCGATCTGGCGGCGGTGGTCGGGATGCGTCGCCAAGAACGCAAAGAAACAGGTCAACGAATCGCTCACCGTGTCGAGCCCGGCAATGACGAAGAGGAACATGATATCGAGAATGTCCTCCTTGCTGAGCTTGTAGCCATCGACCTCGGCATCGAGAAAGCGCGTGATGATGTCGTCGCCCGGCTCTTTTCTGCGCTTGTCGACGAGCTGATCGAAGTAGTCGTAGATCTCCTTGCCCATCGCCTCGCGGACCTCGGCGATCACGTCAAAGTCACCGTACGCGGCCGGGTTGATCTTCTCGGGATGCAGGATTCCGTCGCGCATCCTGATGAACATCGGCAGTTCGTCTTCAGGGAGGCCCAACAAACCGAGAAAGACCATCGACGGGAACAACTCGGCAAAGTCTTCGGTGAAGTTGCACTCACCCTTGTCGATAAAGACGTCGATCAGGCTGTTGACCCTCCTGGTGAGGTCTTCTTCCTGCTCATCCATGCGCCGCGGCGCGAACATCGGATCGAGCAGCTTGCGATATTTGGAATGGTCCGGAGGATCGACGTTGAGCGGGATCAACGGCCTGACATTGCCAAGATGCATCTCCACGCGCGAACTGAACAGCTCGTTGTTGCGCAGGATGAACTGGGTGTTCTCACGGTCGAAGCTGAAGGCCACGGCCTCGGTCTGGAGCAGGCCGTGCTCGGCGACCAACTCCTTGTACCTCGGTTGAGGCTCGGCCATGTCGTAGAGGCTCGCCAGCAGTTCCTCGTTGGGCGGGTTGACCGCGGCTACGTCCGACTCTGATTCACTCATGTGACCCTCCTGTTGGTGACAGGGGAAACAGATGTTCACCCCGCGGCCGAATCGTGCCGACCATACCCATCCCCGGCACTCCAGAACGAGGTGGGCCTGTGCTATCTTGACACAACTGTCAGGTTGTCGGCGAGTCAGGCCAAAGAGGGCAGTCCCTCGATGCCGAACGGGACTCGCAGAGTCGAACTGAAGGGGCGGCACCAGATGAACAAGACAACAATGGATGATGTCGCCGTTGTCGGCATCGGCCGCACGGAGTTCACGCGGGGGTCGGGCCGAACAACTCTGGGGATGGCCGCCGAGGCGTGCCGCGCCGCAATCGCGGATGCCGGTTTGACACCCGCCGACATCGACGGCATCGCCAACTTTCAAGCCGGGGACTCCCACTCCGGAGTGGCGGTCGCCAACGCGATCGGCGTCGACCAACTCTCGTTGTGCCTCGACATCTCCGGTGGCGGGAACCAGGCGTGCGCAGTAGTGGCCAATGCAGCCGCCGCCGTGAAGACGGGTCAGGCGCGCAACGTCGTCGTCTACAGATCGATGAACGGCCGTTCGGGCAAGCGATTCGGCGTTGCCACCGGCAAGGGACCCGAACCCATCTCGGTCGGCGGGGAAGGCCAATTCAACGCGCCCCAGGGCTACATGACTCCACCGCAGTGGATGGCAATGTGGACCAGGCGCCACCAGCAGGTGTACGGAAGCACATGCGAAGACCTCGGACAAATCGCGATCACGCAACGTCGACACGCCCACGACAATCCACATGCCATCAAGCGCGAGATCGTGACGATGGACGAGTACTTGAACACGCGCTGGGTCCATGAACCGCTTCGCCTGCTCGACTGCACGATGGAAGTCGATGGGGCGGCCGCAGTCGTGATCACTTCACTCGAACACGCGCGAGATCTGCCCCATCCGCCTGTTGTGCTTCACGCCGCTTCCGAAAGCCATGGTCAGGGTGGGTCGTGGGACCAGTGGGAAGACCCGACGTTCATGTTCTCCCACTACGCCGCCCCATCACTCTGGGAGCGCGCCGGTCTTGGCCCGGCCGACATCGACTTCGCTTGCATTTACGACTGTTTCACCTACACCGTGATGGCAGTTCTGGAGGACTTCGGCTTCTGCGAGAAGGGCGAAGTCGGAGACT